>Ga0306920_100014798_pt1 | contig 10666 bp, 13 predicted proteins | sample flu12Cox44000170_FD_204666 | JGI IMG/M metagenome (GOLD analysis project Ga0306920, IMG submission 204666) | Lab enrichment of tropical soil microbial communities from Luquillo Experimental Forest, Puerto Rico - flux4day.12C.oxic.44.000.170 (v2)... | ecosystem: Environmental > Terrestrial >... | reverse complement strand
GTCCGCGTTCTTCATCATCGTGGCGAACTCGTTTATGCAGCACCCGGTCGGCGCCCACTACAACCCCGCGACCCGGCGCGCGGAGTTGGACAGCATCGGCGCGTTGCTCAGCAATAACACTGCGCGAGCGGCTTTTTCACACGCCGTCACGGGTGCGTGGCTCACTGCGGGCACCTTCGTCGCCGCCGTCAGCGCGTGGTGGCTGGTGCGGGCCCACAAATCCGCCGATTCGGATGCCCGCACCATGTTCCGCCCGGCGGCCATCCTGGGATGTTGGGTTGTGCTGATTGCCGCCGGCGGCCTGGGCTTCACCGGTGACGCTCAGGCCAAATTGATGTTCAAGCAACAGCCGATGAAAATGGCATCGGCGGAATCGTTGTGCGATACCGAAACCGATCCGAACTTCTCGATCCTCACGATTGGCACACGCCGGCGGCCGCTCGTCAACGACTGCGACAGCATTACCCGTGTGATCGAGGTCCCCTACGTGCTGCCGTTCCTCGCCGAGAGCCGATTCACCAATGTGACGCTGCAAGGCGTGCGCAACATCCAGAAGGACTATGAACATAAGTTCGGGCCAAATGACTACTCGCCCAACCTGTTTGTCGCGTACTGGTCGTTTCGCATGATGATCGGGTTGATGGCGATTCCGGTGCTGTTCGCGCTGGTTACGTTGTGGCTCACCCGCGGCGGTCGGGCCCCCAATCAGCGGTGGTTCTCCTGGCTGGCGCTGCTGACCATTCCCACACCGTTCCTGGCCAACAGCGCCGGATGGGTGTTCACCGAAATGGGCCGTCAGCCGTGGGTCGTCGTCCCCAACCCTGCCGGCGACCAGACGCTCCGACTGACGGTCCACGAGGGCGTCTCGAGCCACGCCTCGGGCATGGTCATTACCTCCGTGGTGACGTTCACGCTGCTTTACGCGGTGCTCGCGGTGATCTGGTTCTGGCTGCTCAAGCGCTACATCGTCGAGGGACCGCTGGAACACGACGCGGAACCGCATCCGCCCCCGACACCCGCCGAGGAAGAAGTCGCGCCGCTGTCGTTCGCCTATTAAGGCCGAAAGGAGCTGACCATGGGACTCCAAGAGTTGTGGTTCGGCATCATCGCGGCGCTGTTCGTTGGCTTCTTCATCCTGGAGGGCTTCGACTTCGGGGTTGGCATATTGATGGAGCCGTTCGCTCACGTGGGCATCGGCGATCCGGAAGCCCACCGGCGCGCGGCGCTGAACACCATCGGCCCGGTGTGGGACGGCAACGAGGTTTGGCTGATCACCGCCGGCGCTGCGATGTTCGCAGCGTTTCCCGGCTGGTATGCCACGATGTTCTCCACGCTCTACCTGCCGCTGCTGGCGATCCTGTTCGGCATGATCTTGCGCGTCGTGTCGATCGAATGGCGCGGAAAGATTGATGACTCGAAGTGGCGAGCATGGGCCGATGTCGGTATCGCGGCCGGGTCCTGGTTGCCCGGGGTGCTCTGGGGTGTGGCATTCGCCGTGCTGGTCCGCGGACTCCCGGTGGACGCCAATGGCCACGTGCACCTGTCGATCGGCGACGTGCTCAACGTCTACACCCTGCTGGGCGGCTTGGCCACCGCCGGGCTCTTTTTGTTCTACGGCGCGGTGTTCGTCGCTTTGAAGACCTCCGGGTCGATCCGCGATGATGCCCACCGATTCGCGGTGTGGCTGTCGCTTCCGGTGACGGGACTGGTTGCGGTCTTTGGGCTTTGGACGCAACTGGCGCATGGCAAGGACTGGACCTGGCTGGTGCTGGCGGTGGCGGTGATCGCGCAGCTGGCTGCGGTGGTCTTGGTGTGGCGCCGCGTGTCCGATGGCTGGGCGTTCGCGTGCGCCGCGCTCGTCGTTGCGGCCGTGGTGATTCTGTTATTTGGCGCGCTGTACCCGAACCTGGTGCCCTCGACGCTGAACCCGCAGTGGAGCGTGACGATCTACAACGCCTCGTCGACCCCATACACCCTGAAGATCCTGACCTGGGTGACGGCGTTTTTCCTTCCTCTGACGGTTGCGTATCAGGGATGGACGTATTGGGTATTCCGGCAACGGATCTCGACTAAACAGATACCGGCGTCAATCGGTCTGGCGAGGCACACGTCCTGAGCACCAGGGGCTCCCGGGCGCCGTTAGATCCGCGACTGTGGCGGGCTTCGACCGCGTTGCGCCGCTTCCTGGTCGCCGCGGTGGGCTGCGGGGTGGTGATCTCCGGCTGCGCGATCGGCTCGGCAGTCGTGCTGGCGGGCATCGTCGCGCGCGTCGTCGGCGATGCCCCGGCGCGTAGCCCGCGCGTTTGGCTGGGGCCACTGTCAATCCTGTTGGCGCTGTGGGTTGCCCGCACGGCGACGCACTGGCTTCAGGCGCGCCTGGGTCAACGGGGAGCCAGCGCGGTTATCGCCGATCTCAACGGGCAGGTGCTGGCGGCGGTGACCGCCCGGCAGCCCAGTGAACTCGCCGCACAGCGCGATGCCGCCGCGGTGGTGGTCACCCGCGGCCTGGACGGGTTGCGCCCCTACTTCACCGGATACCTGCCCACCCTGCTGCTGGCCGCGATCCTGACCCCGGCGACCGTTGCCGTGATCGCGTTCTACGACCCGAAATCGACGGTGATCGTGCTGATCACCCTGCCGCTGATACCGATCTTCATGGTGCTGATCGGGCTGGCCACGGCCGACCGATCGGCGGCCGCACTGGCCGCCATGACGACCCTGCAGGCGCGGTTGCTGGATCTGATCGCCGGCATCCCCACGCTGCGGGCTTTGGGACGCGGCCGCGGCCCGGAACACCGGATCGCCGAACTCGCTGCCGCCCATCGGCGTTCGGCGATGGCGACGCTACGGATCGCATTCCTGTCGGCGCTGGTGCTTGAATTGCTGGCCACGCTGGGCGTGGCCCTGATCGCGGTCGGCATCGGTCTTCGCCTGGTGTTCGGTGAGATGACCCTGACGACCGGTCTGACGGTGCTGTTGCTGGCGCCGGACGTCTACTGGCCGCTGCGTCGGATCGGCGTGGAATTCCATGCCGCCCAAGACGGTAGGACCGCGGCCGACAAGGCGTTCGCCCTCATCGGCGAGCCGGAAGCCCCGAGGGCACGAAACCGGACGGTGGTCGCGCGCGGCGCGGAGATCCGCCTCGACGGGCTCAGCGTGGCAGGCCGAGACGGCCACGCGCCACGCGATCTCACCGCGGTCATCCAGCCCGGTCGGGTGACGGTGCTGACCGGACGCAATGGCGCCGGCAAGAGCACCGCGCTGCAGGCGATCGCCGGCGTCACGCTGCCGTCGTCCGGCCGAATCACCGTGGCGGGAATCGACGTCGCCGACCTGGATCCGGCCGCGTGGTGGCGGCAGTTGTCCTGGCTGCCGCAGCGCCCGGTGCTGGTCCCGGGCACCGTTTACGACAACCTGCTCCTGCTTGGGGATTTGGAGGACCTTGAAAAGGCCTGCGCCGCGTCCGGTTTCGACGCGGTGCTGGCCGAGCTGCCCGACGGGATGGATACCATGCTCGGGCGCGGAGGCGTCGGCCTGTCACTGGGGCAGCGACAACGGCTGGGCCTTGCCCGTGCGCTCGGGTCGGCGGCCGAGGTGCTGCTGCTCGACGAGCCCACCGCGCACCTGGATGCCCACACCGAGGAACGGGTGTTACGGGCCATCATCGAGCGCGCACGCGGCGGGGCGACCGTGGTCGTCGTCGGTCACCGCGAGCCCGTCGTCGCAATCGGTGACCAGGTCGTCGAAGTGGCCGCCGACGGTGGGGTGCGTTATGCCCCGGTCTGATCCGCTGTTGGCCACCGCAAGCCTGCTGCGCCCGCGGCTGGCCCGCATCCTGGCGGCCATCGCGCTGGGGGTGCTGTCGCTGGGCAGCGCGCTGGCGCTGGCCGGTGTTTCGGCGTGGCTGATCACCCGGGCCTGGCAGATGCCGCCCGTGCTGGACCTGTCCGTCGCGGTCGTCGCGGTGCGCACGTTCGCGATTTCGCGGGGCGTGCTGCACTACTGCGAGCGGCTGGCCACCCACGACACCGCGCTGCGCGCGGCCGGCACCGCCCGGGTGCAGATCTACCGCCGGCTGGCCCGCGGGCCGGCGGGGGCCGCCGTCCGGCTGCACAGCGGCGAGTTGGTGGCACGGGTGGGCGCTGACGTCGACGAACTGGCCAACGTGTTGGTGCGGGCCGTGGTACCGATCGGCGTCGCGGCGGTACTCGCGGTGGCGGCGACGGCGGTTGTCGCGGCAATTTCGCCGCCGGCCGCCGCGGTGCTGGCGATCTGTCTGCTGATCGCCGGCTTTGTTGCCCCGCGGCTTGCCGGCAGGGCCGCGGCTGCACAGGAAGCGATTGCCCGCCAACATCATTCCGACCGGGACACGTCGGCAATGACCGCCCTGGAACACGCGCCGGAGCTTCGCGTCGCCGGCGCACTGCCCGAGGTCATCGCCGAATCGAAACGCCGCCAACGTGCTTGGGGCTATGCCCTTGACGCCGCCGCCCGACCGGCCGCCATTGCCGAGGCCATGCCCACCGCGGCGATCGGGGCCAGTGTAATGGGCGCGGTGGCGGCCGCGATCGGGTTGGCACCCACGGTTGCACCCACCACACTGGCCGTGCTGATGTTGCTGCCGCTATCCGCGTTCGAGGCGATGACGCCGTTACCGGCCGCCGCCCTCCAGCTCACGCGATCGCGGATCGCCGCGCGTCGCCTGCTCGACCTGGCCCCGCCCGACCGTCCGAACGAGTCCGAAAAGTCGGCGCCGGCACCACCCGCCCACACCGGCCGGTTATCCGTCGACGTGTGTTCCGGCCACGCGAACGCCAACCGGCCAACCCGGGCGGAGCTTGACCTACCGCCGGGTGCCCGGCTGGCCGTCACCGGCGCCAGCGGTGCCGGTAAGACGACGCTGCTGATGACGCTCGCCGGGCTGCTGCCTCCACTCGACGGACGGGTGACGCTGGACGGCACCGACCTGAGCCAATTCGACGAAGACGAATTACACCGCGCCGTCAGCTTTTTCGCCGAGGACGCGCACATCTTTGCCACCACCGTCCGAGACAACCTGCTGGTGGCCCGCGGAGACTGCCCCGACGACGAACTGACGGCGGCCCTCGATGCGGTCGGCCTCGGCGGATGGCGCGCCGGCCTGCCCGAAGGCCTGTCAACGGTATTGACCGGTGGCGCGCAAGCGCTCTCGGCCGGCCAGCGCAGGAGGTTGCTGCTGGCTCGCGCGCTGATCTCACCCGCCCGGATCGTGCTGCTCGACGAGCCCACCGAACACCTCGACGCGATAGACGCCGAACGGGTCCTCTGCGAGCTGTTGGGCACGAATCCCGGGCTGATGTCCGCAGAACGGACCGTAGTGGTGGCTACGCACCACCTGCCCAAAGGCATTCGCTGTGCCCAACTCCGCATCGAGTAGACTAGGTGTCCCGGCCGAGGGCAGCCACTAGTAGCCTGACGCGGCGCCCAACGGCTCAGACGCTGCAGGATGTCCTCCATTGTCTCGGCGTTGACGTTTGGATCGCGCACGCGAAGTACACCTACCGCGTGGGAGAAAGGCGTAGCCCTTCGATGAGCACCGTGGACACGATGTCGGCCTGCTGCTCGATGCCGGCCGGGTCATTCGGGGGTGCGGGATCGAGCAGCTTCGCCAACGGCACGAGGCTGAACTGCGCGGCACCACCATGGGTCACAAGGAAGAAGAAGCTGCGGTGGGAGATACGCCGGATCACGCCTTCCTCGGCGAGATGGTGCAGCAGCCGAACTACCTGCGCCTGCGACGGCTTGACGTAGGTCCTATAGACGTATCGCAGCCGCTCAGCTGCCCATCGCGATCAGGGTGTCCATGTTGGCCGCGCGGTGGCGGGCCCGGCGCGCGTCTCCACGCAGGAATGGCCAGCCGACATAGAACTGGACGGGTGTGGTGAGGACGAATTCGACCCAGTGCACCCACGGCTGCACACGTAGCGCTCCAGAGAACATCGCCAAATAGCCCACCGCCAGCGCCAGTGGCCAACCCACGATCACCCGATGTAGCCACGCTCTTTCGGCCGCGGCCTCCTCTTCGCCGGCGTCGAGCTGCGTGGTCAAGTCGATTGGTGTTAGCCGGTAGCCGATCTGCTCGACCGCGGCGCACAGCGCGGCGGGATCCGCTGGCTGGCCGGCGAGCACCACGCGGGCACCCGACGTGGCGTAGTTGACATGCGCGGATTCGACACCTGGCTGTCTGCCCAGGATCCGTTGAAGAGGGGTCGCGCACGACCCCGCAGGTCATCCCCTCGACGGTAAAGTCGAGGCTCGTAGGTGAGGTCGCGGTTTGTGTCACGGCGTCAGCCATCCGCAGCGACCGCGTAACCCTGGCTCTCGATCGCGGCCACCAGGGCATCGCGACCGATCGGGGCCTCATCGAAGTCCACGCTGACTCTCTTGGCGGCTATGTCGACAATGGCCGCGTACACACCATCGAGCGGGTTGAGCGCTCCTTCGATAGCGGTCTTGCAAGCAGCGCACGAGATTTCGGGTACCGAAACGACCGCTATGCTCACCGCGAGTACCTCCGATCCCATGACACTAACCCAGTGTTATCCTTCCAGCGCACTGGAAGGTCAAGGAGGGATCGCATGAAGATCGGTGAACTGGCGAAACTCACCAACACCCGCACCAAGACCATCCGCTTCTACGAGGACTCGGGTCTGTTACCGCCGCCAGCACGCAGTGCGTCCGGGTATCGCGACTATGGGCCCGAGATCGCGGATCGGCTGCGATTTATCCATCGGGGTCAAGCGGCCGGGCTGACCTTGCAGAAGGTGCGTCAAATCCTTGCGATCCACGATCGCGGCGAGGCGCCGTGTGGGCACGTTCGGCAGGTCCTGAACAGTCGCCTCGACCAAGTCCGCGCCCAGATCGCCGAACTTGTTGCCCTGGAAGGCCATTTGCAGGGCCTTCTCGACCGCGCGTCGCGGCGCGGGCCCACCGAACATGACCAGTCCACGGTCTGCTGGATCTTGGAAAGCGACCTGGATGCGCCAGCCGTTGTCGAGCTCACCTCGGCCCGCGACTAAACCGGACTCCTATTGGGCTATGGCCGCGGCGTGCTTGGGGCCGGAGGAGTAGTCGATGCCGACGACGGTGGTTGACTCGGCCCCATCGGCCCCATCGGCCCCATGCCACCGGGACCCCTCATGCCTCCCATTCCGCCCATTCCGCCGCCGGAGCCGCCCATCTCGCAGCGCATCACCTGCGGTCCTCTGTGCTGCTCCGATTTTGAGCCCAAGAAAAATCCCGAGAAAAAGACCACTCCCACAAGACAACGCCAGCGACGATGCCCACGGCCGCCGCCGCCTGACTGAGGCGGGTGGGCCGTTCCGGGCCCGCCGGGCCGGCACCGCGGTCAGTCGCCCTGGATGACGTTACGACGCTGCGGCCCCTTTTCGACCGCACGGTAAGGGCCGATATACGACCTACGTACATAAATAGTAGACGATGAAAACAAGAAAACGCATGTGCGGCCCAGCCTTGCAAAGTGCACGACGCGCCTCGAGACTCTACCATGTGGGTACGTAGACAGTAGGTAGCACTGGATACTGCTGGCCTGCGCGCGGCGAAGGAGGCGTCATGCACTCGGTGCTTATAGCGGCGGCGACCCTAGCCTGCCCCGTCGGGATGAGTCTAATGATGTGGATGATGGTGCGCGGTCATGGCAGCGCCCACCAGATCGACGAGTTGCGGGCCGAGATCGAGCGACTCAAGGTCGAAGCCGCACCCGAATCGCAATCGGTAGTCGGCGACATGGGTACAACCCGCCGCGAAAAGCCGCAACGACATCGCATATGGCGCCGCGTGCCGAATTGATCTACTATTTGGGTACGTAGGCAGTAGATAAGCTTCGATATGGATTGAGAGCGATGATGACGTGGTTTGGCGAACATGGCATGGGTTGGTGCGGCTTGATCTTCAATGGGCTTACGATGGCGGTGTTTTGGATCGCAGTCTTCACTGCGATATTGCTTGCAGCGCACTTCCTTACCAGGGGCCGAAGCAACCCGCCGGCCGTGACAGTCGCTGGCTCCACCCGAGCCGAAGGAGTCGCGCCCATACGTCCTGAACGCGGCGAAACCGACGACGACGAGTTTTACCGCCGATTGATGTAGCTGTGCAGCAACGTTGTTCGTGAAGGGTTTTCACCACCGACAAATGGCCGAGCTGCCCGGGAGGTCGGCACATGATTAGATTCACGCGACGGGCTGCGCTGGCGGCGCTTGGCGCAAGCGCGATTGTGGGGATCGGGTATGCGGCTCGCGGACTCGGGACAAACGTCCTGCGGATCCGCCTGACCGACGGCGGCATGATGGGTGCCAGTCCGGCCGACATGAGCCTCTACATGGAAATGTTCAGCCGGCACACCGAGATCAGCCGCACCGTCGAGGAGATCCCCGGCGGCGTGCGCACCACCACCCAGTCCGGCTCGCCCGATCTGACGGCGAAACTCCACGCGCACGTGTCGAGCATGTACGCCCACGTCGACCAGGGCTCCGAGGTCATGTGCATGAGCCAGAGTCTGCCGACGCTATTCCGGAACAATGGCGGCTACCGCCGCCAGTTGACCCTCACGCCCACCGGCGTAATCGCCGAGGAAACCTCCGACGATCCCGACCTCACCGAAGCCATCCGTGCCCACGCGCGTGAGGTGACCGGGTTCGTGCGCGACGGAATGCCCGCAATGATGCAAGGCATGATGGGCGGTTCCGGCGGCATGATGGGGCCCGGCGGCGGCATGATGGGCCCGGGCGGGCGACCGTAGCCACCGGCGCCGCACGTGCTCAACGGGTTCAGAAGACGCGAAACAAAACATCTTGTGGCAAAGGGGGTTTCGAGCGCGCAGTCACGTCATTTGCGTCGGGCTCGTCTGGTCAATCTCTGCAACGCATCGCGCAAACGCGCGGATTCTTGGGGGCTCATCTGCTCGAGAAAGTGGGTCAGCACGAGGTCGGAGCGTCCACCGGCATCCAGCGCTTCACGCATCAACTGGGCGCTGTGTTGCTCCCGGGTCAATGTCGGCCAGTATCGGTAGGCTTTGCCCTCTCGTTCACGCGCGAGCCACCCCTTGGTATGCAGATTATCCATAGTAGACATTACTGTGGTGTAGGCGATTTCGCGTTCGGCGGCGAGCTCGTCAAAAATCTCGCGGACCGTTGTGGTTCCGTCCCGGTTCCAAATGCGGTCCATCACCACCGCTTCCAATTCCCCGAATCCGCGTACTCGCACTGCCACGTCTCCGATCTCGATGCTGCACTGCCATGCGCCGAACTTCGATCACGCGCAACCCGCGCCCATGTACTGCCTATGTACATAGATAGTAGATGAACGGCACCGTACACACAATGTCGCGGCATTGGGCCACAGTGGGTGCCATGTGCGACCAGATGGCAATTGGGCGAAACGATTCCACGTCAGGCCTGGGCGCGTCCGAGGATGTGGGTGTGTTTCGGAAAGAAGCGCAGCGGCGCATAGGAAAACCTGTCGATCTGATCGATCCCGAAACCGGCGGCCTCGATCGCCGCGGCGGTATTCCGGTTGGGGTGACAACCGCCGCCCACACGCGACCACAGCGGAGTGATCGCATCCTCGAGCAGCCCGAACCATGGCCTAGCGGAGCGAACGTGTTCGAAAAAACGAAGCTGGCCCCCGGGTTTGAGTACCCGCCGGATTTCGGCCAGCGCGGCAGGCACATCGGGGAACGAGCACAGCACCAACGATGTCACTGCGGCGTCGAAGCTGGCGTCTTCTGCTGGCAGCGCGGTGGCATGACAGGCCACCACACGCACTGGCACCGCGGCACGGGCGGCCGCTTGGTCAGCCAGCGCCCGCAGGTGATTGTCGGGCTCGACAGCCACGACCTCGTTGAGAGTGTCGGGATAGTGGCTGAAGTTCATGCCGTTGCCGGCGCCGACCTCGATCACCCGACCAGTCAATCCGGCCAGGAGCCGGTCTCGGTGCTCGGCGGTTCCGCGCTGTTCCGATTCGGCGCTGATGCGTTCATACATCCGCGCAAATCGCGGGTGCTGAAACTGTGTCAGGTCAGTCATATCTACTCCTACGATCTACGTACTCACATAGTAGATCAACCGCGCAGAAGCCCTGGCGAGGCCCCTGTGCCCACTGCTTCATCCACCCCGGCCTAATGTGGCCAAGCCGCGCGCTGGCCCTCCTCAGACACGCCAAGATCGCCTGCGAGCGGCTCGACCGCGGCATCGACCACAACGCCCACGACTCCGCGCAATTCGTGTCGAAACAGTTGGAGAACAACACCACAGATGTGACGGTGTGGGTGTAGAGGTCGGCCAGGTGCCGCGCGAGCCGGGGTGTCGCTCGGGGTGGGGGCGGGTCGGATCGTGCGTCGACCCCAATCTCCCGGTGACGTCAAGACCGACCTAATCCGGCAACCGGTATCAGATGGGCAACCGCGTCATCGCCGATGGCCGCAGCAGATTCGAGAGAGAATGGCGGATAAGGGTTACACCGCGCGAGGCTTTTATGACCGATGCACAGAACGTCACTGTCGCACGCTTCGGCGTCACCGCCGAACGCGGATTCCTGCCTCGGGAGGATCCGATCGCTCGACTACCCTCGGCGCTGGCCGAATGGGACGAACTTGCAAGCAACTTGCCGA
>Ga0306920_100014797_pt1 | contig 10667 bp, 11 predicted proteins | sample flu12Cox44000170_FD_204666 | JGI IMG/M metagenome (GOLD analysis project Ga0306920, IMG submission 204666) | Lab enrichment of tropical soil microbial communities from Luquillo Experimental Forest, Puerto Rico - flux4day.12C.oxic.44.000.170 (v2)... | ecosystem: Environmental > Terrestrial >... | reverse complement strand
GATCAAGGTGAAGGCGCAGCGCATCGAGCAGCGTGGTCCCTGGCGCAAGGTTCAATCGTCGCTCCACGCCGTTCACGTGCAAGGTCACGGCCAACTTTGGCGGGGTGGAAAGGGTCCGCGCCCGCGTGGCCGGTGTTAAACGAGGTTGAGGCATTAGGATTCCTCAACTCGGTGCCTGGCGCCAAGTTCCGAGCGCGGACTTAAGCCTGATCACGCAAGCTTTGCGCCGCTAAGCCAGTCCGGCCTTGTCTAAGCCTGCAACGATCCGCTGAAAATCATCGGGGTTCTTGTACGGCAGCACGCGTGCGCGCTGCTTGAGCGAGAAGTCCGGATTGACCGTAAGCAGCTCCGCCCAAGCCTTGCGCGCGTCTTCGGCACGGCCAAGATGGCCGTAGCAGGACGCCAGCAGCATGCGACTTGCATCGGTGCCGGGGGTGCGGGCGATGCGCTCGAGCAGATGCCGTGCCGCGCTCTCGTAGTCTCCCAGGCTGAAATGCGCCTGCGCGAGCGTGTGCAGCACCATGGGTGAGCCGTGCGGATCGAGACGCATGGCCATCGCGATCGGCTCCAGCGCCTCGGCCGGCTGGCCGGCATACATCAGCGCCATTCCGGTTGTGCTATAGCCGACGGCAAAGTTGCGATCGAGCGCAGTGGCGCGGCGAAACTCCACGAGCGCGCCGTCGTGATCGCGCCGCCACAGCAGCACACTGCCGAGTGCCAGATGGCTCGCCGGCTCCTGATTGTTCAGCTCCATGGAGCGGCGCGCCCATTGATCGGCATCAGCCAGCGCCTGCGCCGCATCGGGCGCCCAGTCGCTGGCGTAATCCGCGAGCGCCGCGAGCGCCAAGCCTGCGTAGGGTGCCGCGAAATTCGCATCGATCTCGATCGCCCGGCGGTACATCGCCTTGGCCTGAGCAACCGACTCGCGTGTACCGCGCTTGAGCAGCTCGCGGGCACGCAGCCAGGCCTCGTAGGCCTCCACATTGGCCGTATCGCGCCGGCGCAGCCGCTGCTCCTCGCTCGGAGTGAGCGTGACGGAGAGCGCACCGACGATCTTCTCGACCACCTCCTCCTGCGTGGAGAAGATATCGGTGAGCTCGCGATCGAACCGCTCCGCCCAGAGGTGCCCGCCGCTGCGAGCATCGATCAGCTGCGCCGTGATGCGCACGCGGTTGCCGGCCTTGCGCACGCTTCCTTCGAGCACGAAGCGCACGCCCAGGTCGCGCCCGATCTCCTGCACCTTCACCGATCTGCCCTTGTAGACAAACGAGGAGTTGCGCGCGATCACGAACAGGCCGTGGGCCTTCGAGAGATCGGTGATCAGATCCTCGGTGATACCGTCGCCGAAATACTCCTGCTCCGGATCGCCGCTCATGTTCTGGAACGGCAGGACTGCGATCGATGGCTTGTCGGGGAGGGCAGGCGCGGAGTCCGCTAACGGCGGGGTACCATCGAGTCGAATGCGGTGGGTTCGCACCGGCCGCGCGATGTTCTTGAGCTGCTGCTCGCCCATATCCTCGCATGCATATTCAATCCGTCCGTTGATCTCCTCGTGAACCTTGCCTGAGATGCAGATGCCGCCGGGCTCGGCGATCCCCTCCAGCCGCGCTGCCACGTTGATGCCGTCGCCGTAGATGCGCACATCGTCATAGACCACGTCGCCGATATTGATGCCGACCCGAAACTGCATGCGTCGCTCGGGCTCAACCGCGGCATTGCGCTGTGCCATCGTGGACTGGATGGCGAGTGCGCATTTGACCGCGTTCACGACGCTGGCAAACTCGGCGAGAATGCCGTCTCCGGCGGTGTCGATAATGCGCCCGGCGAACTCGCCGATCATCGGCAGCACGATTGCCTGGTGCCCTTTGAGATCACGCACCGTGCGGGCCTCGTCCGCGCCCATCAAGGCGCTGTAGCCGGCGATGTCGGCCGCGAGAATGGCGGCAAGCCGCCGCTCCATGCGCTCTTCAGGCATTTCGCTCGCACCTTGGCCTATGCGCGGGTAAACCACAGACCCTAAGATATGTTGCGATAGGGTGTGCGCCATGCCCCGTTGAGAAACGCAAGCTAGAGAGGTCGGACCTCACCAGCTGCGATCTTAACCCAGTCGCCGCCAGATCCGTGAGATTATGCCTCCCCGCCCGAAGAAGACGTTCCTTCGTGGCTACGGCAGCCCAGCTTTGCGCAGGCCCTCGTAAAGCGCGGCATTGGCAACGCGGAGGGGAAGGCGGCCATTCCTCAATTGACTCCCGGTCTGAAGTAGTGCATATACACGAGTGGCAGGGCTTTCTCGGAAGCAGAAAATGTATGAGAAGAGCTGCTTATGTCATCAGACACGGATGGCGGCGCGCGCCGTGACGCGGCTGTATGACGATATTTTGCGCTCGATGGGGCTACGCGCCACTCAGCTTGCCGTATTGGTCGCGGCTGACCACGAGGATGTCGTCTCGATTACCGCGCTCGCCAAGTTCATGGGCATGGACAGGTCAACGCTGACCCGAAACCTCGCTCCGCTGGAAAGAGAGGGCTTGATCCGGCTTGGCAACGAGGGTTGGCGACGCAGTCGCATCGTAGAGATTACACCGAAAGGACGTTCGCGACTTCGCCAGGCATTGCCGCTTTGGGAAAAGGCTCAGGACACCATGCGACACAAACTCGGTAGCAGGAAATGGGCGCTGATTATGGCCAACCTGGACGATCTGATCCGGGTTGCTTGAAGGGATCTTTTTCCAGTGATGATGAGTGAACGGTAGGGAGGCGCACAATGTAGAATCCGGATTCTCCCAAGGTACAACCATGCTACAAGTCGTGTACATGCACGATATAGCAGATCGTTTCGTAATAGAGAAGGAGCATCAGCATGAAGTACTTCATCGACACCCACGACAAGAGTAAAGGGACTTTCCCTGTGCAAGAGCTCACCGAAGCGGAGTTCTTCGAGCAATTCGACGCGCTCGAGCAGGCTGCGAAGAAGTTTGGCGCATTTGGTCATGCCGCCCACGTCAATCTGGAGGAAGGAAAGGCATTCTGCTTCATGTCCGGCCCGGACGAAGAATCCATCCGCAAGGCACATGCGGCAATCAATCTGCCGTACGATTCCATCACCGAGGTGAGACGCGTGACCGGGGCCGATATGCGCATACCGCAACCAGTGAAGGCGCCGATGCGCAAGGCAGGCTGACGCAGCACGAGCGGGGGCGTCGGTTCCGACGCTCCCGCCCGGTCGCTTGCTCAAAGCTCGTACTTTCGGCGCTGGCCAATCCGCCCGCTCTCAAGCCGCCTCCGCGGCAGGCAGCGCACATTGCGCGAGCGTCTTCTGCCAAGCCGGCAATGCACGCAAATTTGCATACCAGCGCCTGATTTCGCGGTACGGGTCCATCGGCAAGCGCGCCATCTCGGCGTAATTGAGCGGCGCGCCAATGCAAAAATCCGCAACCGTGAGGCTCTCGCCGGCGACGAACTTCTTTCCCTTGAGCTGGCCGTCCAGCACCTTCGCAGCACGCTCGAATGATTCCGTGCCCTTCGCCAGCGCGGCGGGATCGGGCTCGCCGCTTTTGAGCACAGCCGATTTGACTACGTTCTCGAACAGGAATACCGCGCAGGCGGGGTCCCAATGGGCCACGTCCCAGAACTGCCAGCGCGTCACATCGAGGCGCGCACGCTCGTCTTTCGGCAGCAAGCCACTCTCTGGTCGTTTCCCGGCAAGGTATTGCGCGATTGCAGCCGACTCCCACAGGACGTAATCGCCGTCCTTCAGCGTGGGCATGCGCATGTTCGGATTGAGCGTGGCATATTCGGGCGCTTTCTGCTCGCCCTTGATCAAGTCGAGGACGCGCACGTTGCTTTCAATGCCGAGATGGTTGGCGATGACCATCACCTTGAAAGCGCGCGGGCTGGGTGGGAAGACGTAGAGATCGATCATGTTTTGCACTCCTTTCCTGCAAATACCAACACTGTCGTTGGGCTGATAAAACTTTGCGCGAGCTCCATCACTGTTCGGCTTCCGTCCTGAACCGCTCCAGCATTCCCGGCCAGCCGCCATCGACATCCCTGCGCATCTTCTCGCCGCCCTCCGCGCCCATCTGCTCGAACTTACGGTGCTCGAGCTCGACGCGGGTTGCGTCAGGACCGTCGGCGATGAACCTGACCTCGACCTCGGAGCTGATGGTCGTATCGGGTTTCCAGTTGCTGTTGATGTCCCAGGTCATCACGAACCGGCGGGGCGGCTCCCAGAGGATGATCTTGCCCACATTGGCCTGCGTTCCATCCTCGGTCAGCTCGAACCAACGGCCGCCGAGCCTCGTCTCCATGACCGCCGATTTCATCGGCATCTTGCCGACGCCTTTGTTGCGCGGCCACCAGCGTCCCAACCCGGATGTGAATACCTCAAATGCATGCGCCTGGCTTGCCTTGACGCGAATGCTCTTGCGCACCGGCGCAATCCTGATGGTGGCGGTCGTCATCAACTATTCTCCTTCCTACTTGTCTGAACCCTGTTCGACTTCCATCTGGAATGCGGCGAGCGCCTCGTCCCAGAACTGGTCTAGCCACCGGCGCAGCGCCGCAAGCCCGTGTGGATCGATGAAATAGACGCGCCGTGTCCCCTCTGCGCGGTCGTCCACAAGCCCCGCTTCCTTAAGCGCCTTGAGATGCTGGGAAACTGCCGGCCGGCTGACCGGCAGTCCGCGCGCAAGCACGCCGACCGATTTCGACCCTTTGCGCAGTCGCTCGAACACGCGCCGTCGCGTCGGATCGGCCAGCGCCGCCAGCGCCTTTCCGTAAGTCATTACTTACGGTAAGCAAACACTTACGTAATGTCAAGGCAATTATATCGCTCTGTTTTGGCTTGCAGCATGCGCGCTCAGCGCGGCGCAGTGGCACATGAACAGCGCCGAGGCCGCCTTGCACCTCGAGGATGCAACGACGGGTGCGCGACATGCGCGTTTCCGTGCGTGCTTCCGCAGGACGAGGCGGCCCGATTGCTCACGATCCTTGGTGCTTCGAAGGAGCAAATTTGTTGGGATCGCTTGTATAAGGCACCTAGTAGCACTGGGACCAAGCGCACGCGAAGGCCGCTCCGATAGAAGGCGGCGCAACGGTGATGATTGCCATGGCGAGTGCCAGCGCCAATGTGATCTTGGTCAACATCGTCAGTCTCCTTTCATCAGGACCAGAGGTGGTCTCTGCCTGCTAGATTGCGCATGCTGCCGTTTTATTCCGTCTCTCCGCTCCAGGATGATGGCGTGCATCACCATCCGTTGACGGCACACGAAGTGGACCGCCATGGCGCCACGACACAGTTTATGCATCGAATGAGAGTTCGGCTCCGCAGCGCATCACCGCGCTTTGCTCGTGCTGCCTGGCGCCCGACACGCAATCGTGATTGCCAGCGCTAACCGCAAAAAGCGGCGATCAGATCGACAATATACGTGGCACCGTTGATGCCCCACAGCAGGAAAGCGGCCGCAGTTATGGAAGCGGCGAGGGCGCCGATAATCCACAGCATCCAGTGCGCAGATACCGGAGCGGAATTCTTACCGTCAGTGCTCGTGCTATTCATGCCCGCGCTGCCGCCAAGGTGAGACGCGCAACCGGCTGCTCGCGAATGAACCAGTGAATGAGCGCGGCAAAAATGCCAAGCCCGATCGATACCCACCACACGAGATCGTAGTTGCCGCGAATATCATAGAGCCACCCGGCGCCCCAGCCGCCGAGAAAGCTGCCCAGTTGATGACTGAAGAAGACGATACCCCACAGCATGGACATGTGGACGGGGCCGAACATGTACATCACAAGCCCGCTGGTCAGCGGAACGGTTCCGAGCCAGAGAAATCCGAGCGCGGCTGAAAACAGCAGCACGGAGAACCAGGACAGCGGCAGCGCGAGAAACAGCACGAACGCCAGCGCCCGCAGCGCATAGAGCAACGCCAACATGTCCTTGCGCAGACGGCGGCCGCCCAGCCATCCCCAAAGCAGTGTTCCGATGATGTTGAAGAGACCGACGAAGCCGATCGCCCATCCGCCGAGCTCAGCTGCCGAGATCGGCCGCCCGAAGAAGGACAGCGCGACGGCATGATCGGATATGTACGACGGCAGGTGCAGCCCGATGAACGTCACGTGGAAGCCGCAGACGAAGAAGCCGATGGTGAGCAGCCAGAAGCCTTGGGTGCGGAAAGCCTCTTGCAGCGCATCCGTGCTGCTTTGCGGCCGCAGCGCAGCCGCCTTTGCCGGGCGGTCCTCGCGCAGGCCGAACGAAAGGGGGATCATCAGCATGGAGACGCCCGCGAGCACGAACATGGTCGAATGCCAGTTGCCGAGGCTGTTTTGCAGGGTGGAAGCAAAGGGCACGATTGCAAACTGCCCGAACGAGCCGCCCGCGGTGGCCACTCCGAGCGCCGTGGAACGCCATTCACCCGGTGTTTGCCGCCCGATCGCGCCGAGGATCGGCCCAAAACCCGCCGCCGACATGCCAAGCCCGGCAAGGGCGTTGCCGATAGTCAGCATCACTCCTTCGCTGGCCATTGCAATCATCAGCATTCCGGTCACATAGAGCGCGCCGCCAGCTCCGACCGTGCGCGCGGTGCCGAACCGATCGGCGAGATTGCCGGCCAAGGGCGAGAATGCGCCCATCAACAGCAATGCGAGGGCGTTGGCGAATGACCAAAGCTCGCGACCGGCATTAAGATCCGCTGCAATCGGCTTCTGAAAAATTCCAAAGCTCTGTCGCGCTCCGATGCCGATCGTCAGGATCGTCGCGCCGCATATGACGGGGAGCCAGAAATTGCGTGCGGGTCGTGCCATGGCGGGAGTTATCGCTCCGCTTCGGCTGGTGAGGCATGCACTCCTGCCGTAGCAGTTGTGCGCCTGGGTACGATCAGCTTGCCCACGAGGATTTGAACGATCTCACCGTGCTGGTTGCGCGTCTCATTGCGCACGCGGATCGTTCCGCGATCAGGCCGCGAGCGCGAAGGGGTGATCTCCTCGATCTCGCTCAGCACTGTGAGCGTGTCCCCCGGTCGCGTCGGCTTCGGCCAGCTGATCTCGCCGCCGACGCCGATGATGCCGCCCTGGAGCGCAACCCGGACTCGACAAGTAACTTCATTGTGATGGCCGCAGTGTGCCAGCCGCTCGCCGCCAGGCCGGCGAACAAAGTTGCCTTGGCGGCCTTGGCATCCATATGAAACGGCTGCGGATCGAATTGCGCCGCAAAGGTCTTGATCTGGGCCTCGTCTACCGTGTGCGATGCGCTCGAAAAGCGCTGGCCGACATGAAGATCCTCAAGAAAAAGTGCTGTGGAGGCGAGGCTGCCGGTTCCGGTTCCGCACATTGCGATCCTCCGAGGCCGAGCGCGAGTAACTTGCATCACAATAGTTACTGGTCTAGATAGAGTCAATGCAGCGCAAGAGCTTCGGCCGCATGGCGTGCCCGATTGCCCGCAGCCTGGAAAGGGTGGGTGAATGGTGGAGTATTCTGATCCTGCGTGATGCACTGCACGGGCTCACGCGCTTCGATCAGTTGCAGAAGGGGCTCGGCATCGCGCCCAACATGCTGGCGCGACGGCTCAATGCGCTGGTTGAGGCGGGGCTGCTGCAGCGGCGGCGCTACAGCGAGCATCCGCCGCGCGATGAATATATTCCGACGACGCGCGGCCGCGATTTTCGTCCAATCCTCGTCGCCCTGCTCGCCTGGGGCAATAAGCACTTTGCGCCGGAAGGCATTAGCGTGATGTTGGTCAATACGAGGACCGGTGCTGCAGCTGATCCTGTTCTCGTTGATCGCGTCACGGGCCGCCCGATCGAGGAGCCGGAGTACGCTTTTGCCGCGGGTCCCGCCGCCGTCGAGCGCACGCGGCGCAGATACGCATCGACCAGCCGGGCATCAGCAAACGGTAAACGCACTGCGCGAAAGCGAAATGCGAATACGCGCGCTGCGCAAACAAGGACTGCGAAATGAGCCTGGGCGCAAGATACGCGGCATACCTCCCCCTGAAAGGGGGAGGTCGACCGCCGGAGCGAAGCGAGGCGGTCAGGTGGGGGTCCATTGACGATCGAAATTGCGGCAGTTTGACCCCCACTCGGCTCCCCCGGACTGTGATCCGGGGCGACCTCCTCCTTTCAGGGGGAGGTATATCGCGTGTGTTGCACAGGGGGAGCGCGATTCTCAGCAAGAGCTTCGCCATAGCGGCGTTGCTCTTCATTGCTTCCGGCGACATGGCATGCGCGCAGACCGCCGCGCCGCCGCCTGCCGTCACCGTGGCACCGGTAGTGAGCCGCCAAATCACAGAAACCGGAGATTACATCGGGCGCGTCACGGCGATCGACAAGGTCGATATTGTCGCGCGCGTGCCCGGGTTCATCGAGCAGCGCAATTTCATCGAAGGTCAGCAGGTGAAGAAGGGCGACCTGCTGTTTCGCATCGAGCAGGATACTTATAAGGCGGCAGTCGACCAGCAACGGGCCAACCTCGAAAAGGCCAAGGCGACGGCCGTCAACACGAAGCTGCAGCTGGAGCGAGGCAAGGAGCTTGTCCGCAACAGCAACATTCCGCAATCCACTGTCGACCAGCGTGCGGCGGACGATGCGGCGGCGCAGGCCAGCATCATGGAGGCGCAGGCGCTGCTCGAGCAGGCGCAGATCAATCTCGGCTACACCGAGATCCGCTCCCCCATCGATGGAAGAATTGGCCTTGCCACCTTCACAGAGGGGAATCTGGTGCAGCCCTCGTCCGGAAAGCTGGCCACGATCGTCAGCCAGGATCCGATTTACGTCACCTTTCAGGTCAGCGAGCGCAATGTCATCGAGTACCGGCAGCGGGTGGCGCAATCGGCGGACAAGGACCCGCACGTGACCATTCACATCAAGCTGCCCAATGGCACCGACTATCCGCTTCCTGGGCTCACCAACTTTCTCGATGTTCAGGTCGACCCGACGACCGATACCGTCACGATACGGGCGAAAGTGCCAAACCCGAACGGCGTGCTGATCGCCGGCGGCGTGGTCGGCGTCACTGTCGAGCGCGGACCGCCGCATTCGGCGCTGATGGTCCCGCAATCGGCCGTCCTGCTCGATCAGGCCGGCCGCTACGTGATGGTGGTCGACGGTGCCAAGAAGGTGGAGCAGCGCCGCATCACGACCGGAGTGGAGCAGGGGCGCGATATCGTCGTGACTGGCGGTCTCAAGGAGGGAGAGTTGGTCATCGTCGAGGGGGTGCAGAAGGTGCGCCCGGGGCAAGTTGTGACGGCGAGCGTGGCGCCGGGAAAATAACAAATGTTCTCGGGCATCTTTATCGAGCGGCCGCGACTGGCTCTGGTCATCGCGATCGTCATCACGCTCGCCGGCGTGATTGCGATTACGGCGATACCGATCGCGCAATTCCCGGACATTGTGCCACCTCAGGTGGAGCTCACCGCCAACTATCCCGGCGCCGACGCGGAAGTGGTCGAGACGACGGTGGCGCAGCCGATCGAGCAGCAGGTCAACGGCATTGATAACGCCCTCTATTATCAGTCCGCGAGCGGTGCTGACGGCAGCTACATCCTCACGGTGACTTTTGCGCTGGGCACCGATCCCGACATCAACACCGTAAACGTGCAGAATCGCGCGAGCCTCGCCACCCCGCAGCTTCCGGCGGAGGTCTCGCGCGCGGGTCTCACCATACGCAAGAAGTCCGCCGCGCTCCTGCAGGTGCTCAATCTCTATTCCCCCAACAAGACCTACGATGCTGTCTATCTGAGCAACTACGCGACCATCAACATCATCGACGCGATCGCGCGTATCAAAGGCGTAGGCCAGATCCGGCTGTTTGGACCGCTCGACTATTCATTGCGCATCTGGCTCGATCCCGATCGGCTGACCGAGCTCAATCTGACGCCGAATGATGTCATCGCCGCGGTGCAGAGCCAGAACGTTCAGGCGGCGCTGGGGCGCATCGGTGCCGCGCCGATCACAAGCGAGCAGCAGGTCCAGCTCAACATCAAGACGACGGGACGGCTGACGCAGCCGGAGGAATTCGCTGCCATCGTCCTGCGCGCCAATGCCGACGGCTCGCTCGTGCGCATCAAGGACGTCGCGCGGGTGGAAATGAGCGCCAAATCCCAGGATCGCTACAGCCGCTTCAACGGCGCACCCGCGGCGGCCATGGGCGTCTATCAGAGTCCCGGCTCCAATGCGGTGGAGGTAGCGCGCCGGGTACGCGACACCATGAGCTCGCTGGCGACACGCTTTCCTTCCGACCTCGCCTATACGGTGTTCTTCGATTCGACCGTCTTCGTCACTGCGACCATAGATGAGGTCGTTCGCACGTTGGTCGTGGCCATTATCCTCGTGGCCGTGGTGGTGTTCCTGTTTCTCGGCCGATGGCGCACGACGCTCATCCCGCTGGTGGCCGTCCCGGTGTCGATCATCGGCACTTTCGCCGTCATGCTGCTCGTCGGCTATTCGGCCAATACCGTCTCCATGCTGGCGCTGGTGCTCGCGATCGGCATCGTGGTCGATGACGCCATCGTCGTGGTTGAGAACGTCGAGCGGGTGATGGAGGAGCACCCGGAGCTGCCGGTACCGGAGGCCTGCAAGAAGGCGATGGCGGAGATCACTGGGCCGATCATTGCCATCACGTTGGTCCTGCTTTCGGTGTTCGTGCCGGTCGCGTTCATCCCTGGGATCAGCGGG
>Ga0306920_100014796_pt1 | contig 10667 bp, 8 predicted proteins | sample flu12Cox44000170_FD_204666 | JGI IMG/M metagenome (GOLD analysis project Ga0306920, IMG submission 204666) | Lab enrichment of tropical soil microbial communities from Luquillo Experimental Forest, Puerto Rico - flux4day.12C.oxic.44.000.170 (v2)... | ecosystem: Environmental > Terrestrial >... | reverse complement strand
TTGTACAACTCGACGATATGACACCCATAGCATCGATCCCCGTGAGCTGCGGTATCCGTGGCATCCCTGGCATGGCCGTCCGGTCTTCATTCGAGGCGTGTCCGAGCGAGCCGGACGTGCCGTCTTTCACTGCAGTCTCGATGCAACTATCGGCGTGCGCCTGCTCGAGATTCCGCAATGGATGTTCGACGCAGCCGCTGTTTGCCTGATTCGCCTTTCTGCATCTCCTGTTGCGAGCTGTGAGGCGCTCCGAGAGCTCCGGGAGCTGATCGGCCCGCACCGAGCGGTTGGCAGCGCCGAGGTGGTACAAACGCAGCACCAGAGTCTTACCCATACAGGGGGTTCTGATGCAACGCCTACCCAAGCCACGCCGAGCAAGCCAACTGACTTTGTTCCACCCACCGGTGGCAACGCCTCGTTGTCACTTGTCATCAGGGCGGCGTCCATATAAGTCACAATGGGATGACCGGCTCCCGATTTGCAAAGCGCGGATTACGCTTTGGATCGGGTAAGACCCGCGGCGCATAGCCGCAGACAAATGGGAGCCGGCGATGAAGAACGTACGATTTGTAGGTCTCGATGTCCACGCGAAGACCATTGCCGTGGCGGTGGCAGAAGCGAGCCGCGAAGTGCGCAGTCTCGGGATCCCCAACCGCGCCGAGTCGATCGGCCGCTTGATCCGTAAGCTCGGCAAACCCGAGCAGCTGATGAAGTGTCCGATCAGCGTGCCGACAGTTTTCGTTTCACCAGCTCGACAAATTCCCCGACGTTCTTCAGCTCTTCTATCTCGGCTGTGTTGATCTTGATGCCGAAGCGGCTTTCCACCGCGACGACAATATTGATATGGTTGAACGAGTCCCAACCTTCGACGTCGCGCGCGGTCGTCGCTGCGCTGATCTGCAGATTTGGCTGATCGAGCACATCCCGGATGATTTCACTGACCTCGGCAAGAATTTGATCCTGTTTCATTTAAGACGCTCTCGTCTGCCGTATGAAAGTGGGACGGCCCGCGAACTCCTCGACAGGTAGCAACCATCGAGATGCACCATCATCGGCTTCATCGTCGAGTTGAAAGCCGAGTTTGCGGTAGTGTTCGCGCACCAAGACGTTCTTCTGTGTCGGCAGGTACTCGCCGATGAGGTAGGAGGCTCCAAGGCGTTTCGCCTCGCTGACGATGATGTTGAGGGTCGCCTCTTCGACCTGGCGACCGAGAACGCGGCAGCTCATGAGCCAGGTGTCAAGATGCAGGGAATCGCCTTGCAGCCTGCCGACCACTACGCCGATCATGCCATTGTCGCCGAAGCGGTCGACGAGACGAAGCTGCAACGTCACGGTGGACCCATCCCGCATCATCGCGTCGACTTCGCTTTCGGAGTAGCGGCGCGTCGTGAGATTAAATTGGTTCGTCTTGTTGATGAGCTGAACGATCCGCAGCATCCCGACGCGGTCGAAGGGTTGCCAGCGCAATTCCATGTCGAGGCTCTGGAGATAGCTCCGAATATCAGTTTGCGAGCTACGCAATTGTTCGCGGGCCATGTTGGCCTGGTAGTGAGAGCTGCGCTCTTGATCCTCGGAGGTAATATGCAGGGCCTCGAAGTACCCGGCGTCGGCAAGACAGCGCGCGTAGAATTCGGGGCCATCCGGCAATTCCGGTACCGCAACGCTCGGGAGCTCGCGCCGCACGAAATTACGCTCAAAGGGATTGTCATCCACAAACACCAGGGAATCGATCCCGACATTCAATTGCCGTGCAATGCTCCGCAGGTTTTGAGCCTTGTCGTCCCAATTGGCGACGAAGCAAGCGATCTGCTCGGATTTGATAACCATCTCCGGATGACGATCGAACGGCAACCGAGCATTCTGAGGATCGTTCTTGGAGCAAACGGCGAGAATCACTCCCCTCCGTCCGAGAGCACTGACGTAGTGCTGAAAGTCCACGTACGCCTCGCCAAGAGCGCTGCCCTGCCCGAGCTTGATACCCTCCAGGCCGTCATCGCCGATCACCCCTCCCCAGAGCGTGTTGTCGAGGTCCAGCACCAGGCATTTCGATGAGCGACCTTGTTGTGCCGCGACGAGTCTGGCAACCAACTCTCCATATGCGGGAGCAGCGACTGGCGAAATCTCCTGCTTCGCGCGATGCCACAACGAGGGATCGTGCCAGGCGCGCAGGCCGTCGTCGCGCGTGACTCGATCGACAGCGATAATATCTACACGCTGCTCGTCCGCGAGTTCGCGCAAACGCGCATTCAAACGCTCGACAAGCGACCCGGCCGCGCTTCGCAGGCGGTGCTCGTTCGAACCGACGATGTTGTGACAAACCGGAAGAACATTCTGCTGAATGATTTGGCCCTGAAAACTTTGCCGGATGAGACGCCACACCTGCACGATTCGATCAGCTGCCTGATCCACGAGCGCGTCGGACTCACCTGCCGCGAGCGTTGGAGCGGGGTTACCGATGAGGTGGTGCGCGTGAAACGCGCAAAGCAAAACATCCGGATCGAATACGTGTAGCGCCGAGTCCTCATCCTGCAGGTCCTGCAGGTACATGCCAAAGTTACCCGCGAAGGTGCGCAGGTGTAGATTGCGTCGCAGAGCGGCCACGCGACAGCCAGGGAGCAGATGATCCACCGTCGACGAGGACAGCACGGCCAGTTTGAGAACTCGTGCAGAGCTGTCGTCGATGCGGCAGCGTTGCAACGCGCGATCCAGGCGATTCGTTTGAACGAAATCGAGCCGACAATTTGCCAACCGGACCAGCTCGTCCCACTGCGGCGCCGGGTCACGGCTCGCGTGACGCAGCCGTTCTGTCAAATCTGCAGCGTCGGGTAGCCAGTATAGATCAGCCAACCGCATGCTTCGGGAATCCGCTCAGTGGCAACAATGGGCACCCCTGGCCATCCCGTTGACCTCGGCTTGACCTAAGTCCACTCTTGCTGCGTTTTGACCCCAATCGACCGTATCAGTATCAGAAAGAAATGACCGTCGCAACCGGCGTGGGCGAAGGAATGCATGATCTCGAGAGTCTTTGATTCGGAAAGTCACGCGCGCTTCATTGAGCTGAGTCGGGACCGCAATCCCATCCACACCGATCCGGTCGCGGCGCGCCGGACCCAGGCGGGCGCGCCGATCGTCTTCGGTATCCACTCGCTGCTCTGCCTCCTCGAAGAGTGCGTTGCGGAGCAGGGCGCACAGCTGCCGGAACCCACGAGCCTGAAGGCTCAGTTCAGGAAGCCGATCTACCTCGGTGATGCCGCCGAGATGGAGGCATCCCGTGCCACGGCGGAGGCGTTGCGCGCACGAATTCGCGTGGACGACACGGAAGTCGTGACCGCCTCGGTCGGGTTCACTCAGAAGCAGAGCTCGGTGCCGTCTATCGGAAGTATCTCCGGTCCGATGATCTCTCCGGGCGAGGTTCCGCGGGACCTTCGTATCGAGGAGATGGAAGGTCTTTCCGGATGCTTGTCGTTCGCAGGCTCCCTGGAGCAGATCAGGGCTACCTTTCCGCGCGCGGCTGGCTACTTCGGTGCTTCACAGATTGGGGCACTGGTATGCTGCTCGTGCGTCGTCGGCATGATCGTTCCCGGCCTGCACTCACTCTTTGCGGCGCTCGATATCTCGTTCGTAAGAGGTGCCGAACGTTCCGATACACTGCATTTTGCAGTGACATGGGTCGAGCCACGGTTTCGTCGCGTGCGGATCGGGATTCACGGCGGGGGCTTGCGGGGGGTGCTGGAAACGATGGTGCGGCCGCCCCCGGTGAGCCAACCGACAACGAAGAGCGTTGCGGCGCTCGTGCGTAAGGATGAGTTCCGTGGCTCTACCGCATTGATCGTGGGCGGCTCGCGTGGACTCGGAGAGCTGACCGCGAAGTTGATCGCCGCGGGAGGTGGCAGAGTCATCATCACGTATGCGACCGGCAAGGTCGACGCGCAGGCGGTGGCGGAGGAAATCAACAACGCCGGCGGAGAATGCGCCTCGATCCCCTACGATGTACGTGCGCCTGCCGCGGATCAACTATCGCCACTCTGCGCGCGAGCTCCGACGCACGCCTATTACTTTGCGACTCCGGCGATCGGCCGCCGCAAGGCGTTGCCCTTTGATCTGCGACGTTTCAACGACTTCAACGACTTCTATGTCACCGCTTTTCTTGACCTCGTGAGAGCCTGTCTGCAGCTCAGACCCGAGGGCGTCAAAGTGTTTTATCCCTCAACCGTGTTCGTCGAGACGAGGCCTGACGACATGACGGAGTACGCCATGTCGAAAGCAGCCGCGGAACTGCTGTGCGCTGACATGCCAAAATACCTGCCCGGGGCGCAAGTCGTGCTGCGCCGGCTTCCCCGGCTGCTGACGGATCAAACCAGCGCTCTCTTAAACTCGAGCGCACTCGATCCGATGGATGTGCTTCTACCGATCGTGCGGGAGATGCACGCCTAGATTCGTCTTCGGAAGACGGTAGTCGCCTTGGCGCGCAGGGGTGCCAGGGTGCTAGCATAGTTCGAGGGGAAATTCCAAGCCGCCGAGACGAAGCGCATGCAACCGAGCGAGATCTTCAAAGGATGACGACGATACAAGCGGCTCGCCCTAATCCCGCGATTTACATCTCCGTCGTCCTCGTCCTCACCCTGCTGGCTTCCTGGTTCGAGCTTCGGGTGCGGAATATCTTCGCGTGCCAGGCAAGTGCCACGGCGGATGATTTCCTCGCCTACTGCGACGCTCCGCATTACGGAGATTACGACCACGGCGCCTTCTGGTATTCGCTCGAACCGGCGATTGGGCCATACCTTCGCAAGGCGCAGGTTCTGTTCATGGGGAACAGCCGCATGCAATGGGCTTTCTCCGGTGCCAACACGACGAGTTGGTTCGCGTCGGCTCACGCGAGCTATTACCTGCTCGGGTTCGCCTATTCCGAAAATTACGTTTTCGAGGGCGACTTGTTGCGGAAATTCGGGGCGCAGCCAAAGGCCTACGTGATAGACCTCGACGGATTTTTCCTGCCTTCGCCCAGTGATCCCGCACGAATGGTAATGGCTGGCGGCGATACACTGCGGCACTATCAGGACAAGATGTTCCGGCAGAGGGTCCAGGAGTTCGTCTGCTCCCGGTTGCGCGGCCTGTGTGGCCATCGCTTCGCGTTCTTCCGCTCGCGCCTGACGGGTCAGTGGGCGCGAAGCGGCGGGAGCTTCCCGGCAGTGCCTGCATCCGAGGATGGAGCCGTGGATGAGGCTCTCGTTACCCAGCAAACGGCCGGGGGTACGGAGTTTCTAGCGCCGTTGCCGATCGCACAGGAATGCGTCGTTTTGACGATGGTTCCCAGTGTGAGCACCCGCTACGCGGAAGCCGCTGCCATCGCAGAGCGCCTGCACCTCCCGTTGGTCGCGCCGAGACTCGAGGGGCTCCGGACATTCGACGGATCGCACCTCGACAGTGCTAGCGCCGAGCGCTGGTCGCGAGCCTTTTACGAGCAAGCGGGGCCCCTGATCGAGCGCTGCCTCGGGCGAACAACGTCGCCAGCCGCTGCCTCGGCGGCTCCTCCCGTGCGGTCGCGCTTGTACGCCGATACCGGAGCCGCTCGCTGATCGAGGCGTTCCTGGAGTCGTTGCCCAGATGCTGTTCAATTCATACCAGTTCCTATTCGCATTTCTGCCCATAACGTTCCTCGGCTTTTGTGTTCTGGGCCGCATCTCGCGCGGCGCGACCATGTACTGGCTGATCGTCACATCACTCGCTTTCTACGCGCTGTGGCGCCCGTTCAACGTCGTGCTGATTGCGCCATCGATCATCATCAATTACTTCGTGGCCCGCGAATTATTGCGGCTGCGCAACGCCGGCCGACAGCGCGCGGCGTTTGTGTGGCTGACCTGCGGCGTGCTCTTCAACGTCGCGTTTCTCGGCTACTTCAAGTACACGAACTTCCTGCTGGGAGCGGCTAACGACCTTTTCGGCACTCACTTCGCGGTTCTGCAGATCGCACTGCCTCTGGCGATTTCCTTCATCACCTTTCAGAAAATCGCCTTCCTGGTGGACGTCCATGGTGGCCGGGTCGATTCCTTCACGCTGCGCGAGTACTGCCTCTTCGTATTGTTCTTTCCGCAGCTCATCGCCGGTCCGATCGTTCATTTTCGCGAAGTGATGCCGCAATATCGTGCCGCGGCATGGCGGTTCGACGCGGCCGATACAAGCGTGGCGCTCACCTTGTTCATCTTCGGCCTGTTCAAGAAAGTCGTGCTGGCAGACGGTCTGGCGAAGCTCGTGAGCCCTCTCTACGGGCAGGCGGCACACGGTAGCGCGTTGTCGCTGGTTCCCGCGTGGATCGCCGCTGTCGGCTTCTCGTTGCAGATCTACTTCGACTTTTCGGGCTATACGGACATGGCGATCGGACTCGGCCGATTGTTCGGAATCCGGTTGCCTGCGAACTTCGACTCGCCGTTCAAAGCCAGAAGCATCATCGACTATTGGTTGCATTGGAACATGACCTTGACGCGGTTTCTCACGGCTTACGTTTACAATCCGTTGGTCCTTGCGATTGCACGGCGTCGAGCTGCCCGCGGAAAGCGCGGGCTCGACCGGCGAGCCCCCACGCTTGCAACCTACGCGAACATGATCGTGTTTCCCATGATGGTGACCATGCTGGTGTCAGGTCTCTGGCACGGCGCGGGCTATACCTTCGCGCTGTGGGGCCTGATACACGGGGCCTACCTCTCGATCAATCATGGGTGGCGCCTCTTGCGCCCCGAGTGGTTGAAGTCGAGCACGCGCCTTCTGCGCACGAGACATGTCACCAGCATCGCCATCACATTCGTATCGGTCGTGGCTGCGATGGTCTTGTTCCGGGCGCCGACCGTGAAAGCGGCGGGCAGCATTCTCGCCGGGATGCTCGGCGCGCACGGCGTTGCCATGCCTGTCCAGCTCATCGAGAACCTGGGTCCGCTGGCAAAATTGTTCCCGGGAGCGCTGAATGCGAACGTCATCGCTGTCGTGTGGGTCGCGGGCCTGGTGTGCGTCGTGATGCTGTGCCCGAATACGCTGCAACTCCTTTCCGGCCACGAACCCGCGTTGGGGATGTACAAGAGTGTCGACGTCGGGGAAAAACCCGGTGTCATTGGCATTCCGCGTTGGCGACCGCGGTTGGGATGGGCGATCGCCACGTCGGTGCTGGCAGGCGCTGCGATCGCACAATTGAGCGGTGGAAGCGAGTTTCTCTACTGGCAATTCTGAACCTCACGGGACGTGGCTATAATCGTTTGGCTAGGCTGCACGTCAAATGAACAAAATCGCGAGCGCGGGTGATAGCACCGCCTCAAGTCCCAATGTCGATCTGCCGCCACTCCCCCCAGTCGAGGCGTTGACGCCGAAGCCGCCGGGCAAGGGACCGGCACCAAGTTCCCTGCGGAGACGTGTGCTGCTCGGCGCGCTGCTGGTATTGCTGCTTGCGGTATTGCTGTTGGGGACCTATTCGTTTTTCCCGACCGTCGCTGGCGCGAGTGCGGTCTCCCTTCGAAAGCTCATCGGATTGCTTCCGGACGTGAGCTGGGCCGAAGTTGCCGACCTGGCGCGTTTCAACTCGAGTGTCGAACTGCGACGACTCGCCGCGTACGGCAATCCTTATTCGTCGGTTCATGATCCATTTAGGGGAACGTCCGACCGCGTGCACGGCCGTGCGCTGTTTGATTCTAATTGCAGCAAATGCCACGGCGCCGAGGCTCGTGGCGGCCTCGGTCCGGCGCTCGTCGGTCGCCCCCTGACACACGGCGATAGCGATTGGGCCATCTACCGGACGATCGAACACGGCGTGCCCGGGACTGCTATGCAAGGTGGAATTGTTTCACACCGGGATGCATGGCAGGTCATCTCCTATCTGCGCGATTTACATGGATCGGGTGGGTCGGTCCGGGCGAGCGCTTCGGACCCCGTAGCAGTGATGTTGGGTGCAGCACCGGATGTGTCCTCTGCCGCGCTTCTGGCGTCGTCAGAGGAAATCGGGAAGTGGCTCCTTCCGGGAGGGTCCTACAACGGCCAGCGCTTCTCGCGCGATACGCAGATCAATGTTGCCAACGTTTCACATCTCGCCGTTCAGTGGATTCATCAGTTTCCCTCGACCACGGCGCCCAATGAGTCCGCGCCGATTGTAGCCGGCGGCTACCTCTACATCACGGTACCGCCCGGAACGGTTTACGCGCTCGACGCGAAATCGGGTGTGAAGGTCTGGCAATACACCCGGGCGATACCCAGCGATATCCGCGTCTGCTGTGTCGCCACGAATCGGGGTGTGGCCGTGCTCGGCCGTCGCGTTTTTTTTGCCACCCTCGATGCCCACCTCATCGCGCTCGATGCGACCGCCGGTCAGGTGTTGTGGGATCAAGCGGTCGAGCGCTATACCGACGGCTACAGCATCACGTCCGCACCGTTGCCAATTGGTGATCTCATCATTACCGGGATAGCCGGCGGGGAATTTCCCACGCGCGGCTCTATCAGTGCCTACGACGCCACAACCGGGGCGCTGCGGTGGCGCTTCAGAACCATCCCGGAGCCGGGCGAGCCAGGGCACGAAACCTGGGGCGGCGACTCCTGGAAGACTGGCGCGGCATCGACATGGGGAAGCGGTGTCTACGATCCGGAGCTCGGACTGTTGTATTGGGGTGTCGGCACTGCCGCCCCCGACTTCAATGCCGCAGCCCGTCCCGGTGACAATCTGTATGCCAACTGCGTCGTGGCGCTCAAAGTAACCACGGGACACCTGGCCTGGTACTTTCAGTTCCTCCCAGGAGACGATCATGATTGGGACTCGACGCAGACGCCTACGCTGCTCGATATCAGAAGTGACGGCGGCGTTGTCGAGAAGGTGCTGGCGGTCGCGAATCGCGGCGGGTTCTACTATGTATTGGACCGCCGCACCGGCCGCTTCATCCGTGGCGCGCCCTTCATGAAGCAGACCTGGGCCGTTGGATTATCCCCCTCCGGCAGACCCATCCGCACGCCGAATTCCTCACCCAGTACGCGAGGCACGTATATCGTTCCGAGTGTGAACGGAGCTGTGAACTGGTGGCCGACGAGCTACAGCCCGGTCACCGGTCTGCATTACGTCAATGTCGAGGAAGGTGGTGGTTTGTACTACACGAGCGAGGTCGATAGCTCTAGGGCACCCCGTTTTTTCGTTCGCGGCGCAGCGACCACTGGAGACTCTTTCCTGGATCTTGTGAAAGCAATCGATCCTGTTACCGCTACCGTACGTTGGGAACGTCGCAACTCCACGGTGACGACCGAGCCCCGCGGAGGGTTGCTTTCGACAGCCGGGGGGTTGGTGTTCGGCTCTGACGGCAGCGTTCTTTACGCCCTCGATGCGATGACTGGACGGCAGGTATGGTCATTCGATACGGGGGCACACATCAGCGCCCCGCCCGTGACGTATCAACTCGGCGACAAGCAGGTTGTAGCCGTCCTGGCCGGCCAGGATCTCATCACCTTCGCGCTACCGGGACCCTGATCAACATCGCGGCGCGCTGCGGCCATCGATCTCAACATGAAGCTTGGCCGTCCGCGGACAGTCGTTCTCATTTGCGCAGTCGTCAGCGCGCTGGTGTTGAGCCTGCCAGGTGTACGCCACACGCTGCTGCGGGCGGCAGGCTGGGCACTGGTGGCCAACGACGCGAGACGGCCCGTCGACGTCATCGTGGTCGCGGTGGACAACTATCAGGCAGGCGTACTCGAAGCGGTGGACCTGGTGCACGAGGGCGTTTCCACAAGGGTGGCCTTGTTCGAGGATCCCGCCAGTCTCACGGATCGTGAGTTTGCGAAGCGTGGGGTCCCTTACTACGACGCGGCAGCGCTGTCGGTGGAGCAGCTGCATGCGCTCGGAATCCACTCGGTAGAAGTGATTCCACGGAGCGTCGCGGGAACGCAGGATGAAGCGGCCCTTCTGCCTCACTGGTGCTCCGAGAAGGGGTACCGCTCGCTGATGCTGGTCACTTCAGCCGATCACTCGCGTCGTGTGCGGCGGACCTTGCAGCGCGCGATGCGTGGCAGCGGAATCGATGCAGCGGTGCTCGCTTCCCGCTATTCTGGGTTCGACCCGGACGGGTCGTGGTACAGCCGGGCGGGAATCCGCACCGAGGTGGTGGAATCGGAGAAGCTCCTCCTCGACCTTGTAACCCATCCGTAACCCGTGCTCGCTAGCATGTTCGCCAATCGAATGACACAACCTGGGGCGAGGCAGTTTGCGGAACGGCTTCCAGCTCTTCCTGTACAGATCTTGAATTTGCTTTAACTTTTAACCACAGGAAATTGATTAGTCTCACTGAAATCGGGGGCATGGCACGCGAGTGAGACCCCGTTCACAGATCCTGCTACCCGTGGAAAATACCTTCATATCAGCAGCCTCTGTAGCGGTATCATTCTCTTAGCTACATCACTTAGAAAATTTTAGTAGCTACATCAGTCGAAAAATATAAAGGGCTCAGCGGAGGAGTACCCATTTGGCGGCAGTGATCGGGTCAGTACCCGACGTATCATCGGGCCAAGCACGCGTTCGTGTCGGCAACGTCGACCCGGCGGCGCTCGCATTGTTGAAACAGCTCGACCCACTCAGCGTCGTGCTGACGCTGTTCGGTTGTGTCCTGGTCCACGGCGAGCACATCACGCACACGACGCTGGGAGTTGGTCTTCTCACGTTC
>Ga0306920_100014794_pt1 | contig 10668 bp, 12 predicted proteins | sample flu12Cox44000170_FD_204666 | JGI IMG/M metagenome (GOLD analysis project Ga0306920, IMG submission 204666) | Lab enrichment of tropical soil microbial communities from Luquillo Experimental Forest, Puerto Rico - flux4day.12C.oxic.44.000.170 (v2)... | ecosystem: Environmental > Terrestrial >... | reverse complement strand
CAATGAAATTCGATGATGAAACACTGCGGCAAGCACTGCAAAAGAACAAGACCCGCAACATCTTCCCAGTGCCGCGAAGGATGCGATGAGCCGTTCGAGTCAGTTCTGGATTGGGATTGCGAGCACGCTGGTTTTCGTTGCCCTCCCCTGCACTGCACAAAAGGTGACCACGACGTCGGACAATGGCTTCGACTTCAAAAGCGCCAAACGTTACGCCTGGGGACAAAATCACATCATCACCCGGCAGGGCCGTGCGAACGATGCGCTAATCGACCAGAAGATCGTTCAGGAGGTCAACCGCAATCTGACAGCAAAGGGTTTCACGGAAGACTCCAAGAATCCCGACTTCTACCTCTCTTACGATGCTGGTTCGTCCGATCTTGCCGTGGATATGGAGGGCGCACAAACTGGGCACCCTCCTGTTTCGACTGCGACCGTCGGTCCCGTTTACGGAATACCCGAAAACGTGTGGTATTCGGTAGACGGCCATATTACGTTCCACATTACGGATGCGAAAACGAACAAACCCATATGGACGGCTGCAGCGACGAAAAAAATCCGCGATCCTCATAAAGGCATGAAAGACATGCCCAAGCAAGTTGAACAAATTGTCTCCAAGGCTTTCAAGAAATTTCCTCCTGCTAGTAAGTAAGCGGTCAGCTTCGTGATGAGAGTGGACCGGGCGCGAATGAACAGGAGTACAATTGCTGCGGGGGACTGGCTCCTTGCGGCGCAAGTACCTATCGTTGGTCACGGCGGTCCTGTGCGCGATAGCGGCAGCATCCGCCGGCGCACAAACAAAAACCGCTACCACAAACTGGACGCGTCCAAAAACCGCATGGGGCGATCCAGATCTTCAGGGGGTTTGGACCAGCGACGACTCCATCGGAGTACCCTTCGAGCGGCCCAAGCGATACGGTGACAGAAAGCTGCTCACTGATGAAGAATACGCGGAGCGCACGCAGGAAAATAACAAGATCTCCACCAGCGTTCAAGCGGGCGTCAACCCCCAGGCCGGCTACTGGGTCCAGCACGAGGGCGTGGACGCCGAACCGTATTCCTCGAACTGGACCGAGTATGCTCGGCGCGCCTCGCGCCAGACGTCTCTGATCATTGACCCTGAAGATGGTCACTTTCCGCCGTTGACGAATGAAGCCACGATCCTTCGGTTGGCCACCGCTTCCAGAAAAAAACTTCGGCCGGAATCCTGGGAAGACCTTAGCATGAACACCCGCTGCATCACCCGCGGTGTGCTGGGCTCCATGCTCCCAGTGATTTACGGAAACGGGACGGATATCCTCGAGGTGCCTGGGCTGGTCGTGATTCGCAATGAGATGATCCATGAGACTCGCCTCGTTCCGATAGACCCACTCGACAATCCCCAGCCGCACCTACCGGCAGGGATTCGCACGTATATGGGCGACCCGCGCGGGCACTGGGAAAACAATACGCTTGTGGTCGAGACAACGAATTTCATTGGCGGGAGGGTTGGCATCGGGGAAAACGGAGATGGCGTCAAGTATAGCGATGATCTGCGCCTGATCGAACGATTCACACGTACCAGCGACAATGCCATCCAGTACGAAGTAACGGTGCACGATCCAAAGACCTTTACGACTTCCTGGACCGTCGCGTTCCCCTTAACCCGCGAGCCTGGTTACCAGATCTTCGAATACGCCTGCCACGAGGGGAACTACGCGATGGCGAATATTCTGAGCGAGGCCCGCGCCGCAGAAAAGGCCAACGCCACACCAAAATGAGCTCTGTGCCGGACGCAAACGGCGTGCATCATTTCTTTTTGTACTGGCCGTAAATCAGCTCTTCAGCAAATTCCACGCACTTGAATTCCAAGAGCCGTGCGTTATTTTCAACGCGGCGGTAAAGTGGCATGCTGACCTTCCACGGACGGCTGAAGACCGACGTATCTTCAATGGTGGCCTCGTATTGCAGGTGGTCGCGGTCGATGCGGGTGAAGCGCTCGACAACGTGGAGTTTGTCGCTGGCGAAGTTTCCGGCGCGGTCAAACCACGCCAGACCGTTGAGCCCGGTCACGTCCACCACCAGCGTGTCCCCCTCCCAGTGGCCGTTGTTAGTGCCCATCCAGCTATCGGACACGGCCTCGACCCGCTTACCCATGTTGACGAAGCGATTCGCGCTCGCGAATTCGTAGACAAACAAAATGCCTCTCGGCGACTGCACGATCTGAAAAGGGTAGGGCATGTAGTTCGCACGCGGGATGCCGGGCATAAAGCATCTGGCTTCCGGATCGTTGGTGCGGCGGTTGGCGAAATTTGCCTTCTTTGTTTGGAGCGCCGCCGGGAGATAAGGAATCGCCCCTCCTTCGACGACCCCCAGGCCGGCTGGTTCGGCCCCGATCGCACCCGTTTCCCACATTGTGCCGGGGTGCGCCGAGTGGTCCTCCAGATCCCAATTGGCCGTGTTCAGGGCCTGCCAGATACCGCTCAGGTCGGGATGGCTATCGGCGCTGCGCGGCGCGCGCCGGACGTCGGGCTCGCTGACAGAGAACGCAAGGGCGATCACCGCTCCAACAACCAAGAATAAAGACCCATTTTGCATCGAATACTCTTTCAGCGTCCGGGCAAGCGAATGAGTCCGCCCGGCGCACAGTCACAATGTGAGTCAGGCCTAACAATCACGAAAACCCGATCCATCTTCCCGCCGCGCCCACAAGGAACCAGAGCAGCAGGGATACCAGACCGACCGCGCGACTCCGCAACAGCGTCACCTGGTCCGGGTCCGCCAAGGCAGTCCGGCGCTCTACCGTGGCCGTGAATACGAGCGAGAGGAGCAGCGCACTCATCTTTACCCAAAAGGCCTCATGGTAGTAAAGCTTCACCGCTTCCGATATGAACAGCAGGAAGCCCGAGCCAAGCATCATCGCCAGGCTGCCTAGGAACCAGGGCCAGCAGTCGTGCCAAAGCCGCGCTGCCGACCGTCGCCCAAGGCCCAGACCGAGAAGGCTCAGGTTCACAGCGAGCACCGACCCGCCTATGACCGCGAGTCCCAAAAGGTGCACGGACTCGATTGCTGGGAAAAGCCAACGGGATTCGCGAATGCCTTCGCCGATCCAGGAGTTTTGGAACCAGGTGAAGAGCGTAAGGACGGACATAGGTTTCACCGGGCGATCACAGCAGCAGGCTTGTCGAACCAGTTATAGGCGATCATGCGTCCGCAGACGGCGATGGCCGCCCACAGGGCCAGCGACAGACCTCCCGCCAGGCGCGCGCGGATGGGCGGTCTTATATCGAGGTCCCATTGCGGCATAGTATGCGAGATGGTGAACTGAAAGACGGCGGCGTTGAGTCCGGCCATCAGCAGGAAAGTCATCTTCAAGCGGAAGAAGATGTTGAAATAGGTCCTGACTGGAGCAGCATAAAATAGCAGGGCTCCGCTCACCACCATGATCGCGAACCCAGCGAGCATCCACGGCCCCAAGCGCCGGATGACCTGCGAAACAGGCGTCGTCGATAAGCTCGCACCCATCAGTCGTAAGTCGAGCATGACCGCCAGTCCAAGAAACACGCTAAGCGCGAGGACGTGTACCGATTCGACGATTGGATACACCCAGATAGATTCGTGAAGCGCGACGCTTCCGGTCGTACTTTCGAGCCAGCGGCACACTTCTAGCGGGCTCATCTTTGCGGCGATCCTCCTTCTTGCGCGGATGCTTCCATTTTATGTCTGGGGTCGAGCACGGCTGGTTATATTGGCACATCAGATCGACGCAACTCCTTCTAGGTGACGCAGCGGGCTCGGTTACCCCATGTTTTGCCCCTCCTCCTGTCGTATGGGATCCTTTCGGCGGCGAGTTTGTTGCAGAGCAACCAAAACGAGCATTGCAACGACACCGAATGGGGCGCTATTCGCCAGTGGCTCGTCGTAGGGGGCACCGGTTCCCGAAGAGCCGAGGAACAGCTTGCGCCCGTCCGGCAACGTGATATCGCGGCCATTGGCGCGCAATGAGCCGTCCTTTGCCTGATAACCGTCCACCACCACCCGCGTGCCGGTCGCCACTGTGTTCTTCGTGAATCCGCGCCGAAGAAGCACGTTGGGGCTGCCGGCTTCGATCATCCAGGAGCTTACTTTGCCGTCCGGGCCCTGGACTTCAATGTGGATCCACGCGTGCGGATTGATGAATTCCAGCTTGCTGACCACACCTTCCAGGTGAACCGGCTTCTTGGCGTCGAATTCCGCGGAGAACGCGTGATGCGCCAACACTGGCACGTCGCACGCCATCAAGACAACGACGGTAGCCAGAATTACCGGCGCGTTCGTCAACCAGCCTTTGATTGTCAGTTCTCCTGCACAACCTCTCTTGCGAGACAGCTACCATAGCGAGTCGGACGAGTCAAGCATCGAAGGCAATCAGAAGGCAATCAGACGGCCCGTGACGATCAGTCCCGCCCACAGGATCAGTGAAAGGGCGGCGGCGCGCAGCGGACGGAATCGTAGCGTGCACTACGGCGGAGCGACCGGGACTAATCGATCAAACCAAAACTGCTTTTCTTTCTCGAACGCTTTACGATCTTCGCTCGTAATCTTTCGTACCTGACCTACCCCCTCCTCGACAGTGACTACTTTCCGCAGCGCGCCGTCCTTTGAGGTCAAATAGAGGGTTTGATCGTTCGTCGTTTCGTTCGCGACAAAAAGAACAACGTCGTTTGTGTTCGTCGTCGAGACATCAAACCCCTGCAAGCGCTTCCCGGTTCGGACCACGCCTTGCATAACGTGACACTCTTTTTCGTTCGACAAGCCCAGCAGAGTGGAAAGATGCGGCGGCAACTTCGCATGCAGGCCTTCTTGCAGCGTTTTGTCCACTGCCCGAACCATCCTCTTTCGCTCCTGCTGACTGGCTGAAGGTCCCGACTGTGCCTGCGCGGCCGATATAAACATCACCACGGTTAAAGGGCAGACGGCAACAGCCAATGCAAACTGCCAGTTTCCACAGAATCTTGACACTCCCCCTCCAATGCAAATTGACCTGAATCCCAACTCTCGCACGTCGCCAGGCGACCCGCTGCCTGCGGGTCGTTCACGCACTCGGCTATCATACCCGCACAATGATACCCAAGTGATGGCATAACAGCGTCGACTCCCCCGCGATGTTCTACGAGAGTTATTGGGGCGGGGCAGTCTTCCTCCCGTTTGTGCTCTTAATTGCCGCCGTTCTTGTGGTAATCGTTGAGAGCCACTGGAACCGAAAATGAGGTTGAGCACCTATTTTCCCTATTACGCGGTGCCGTTTATCAGGCATATGCTGCGACGGACGGTTTTAAGCCGTATCAAGAAGCGATTTTCGCCAGAATACGTGGAGTTCTTGCTGATTCAGATGCGAAACTCGCCGAAGTTGTGCGCCAAGTGCCGCGATGTCCTTCACGACGCTTTGGCTGGCAAACCGGACGAATGCGGTTCAGAGAGCCTTATATTTAGTGAGGACTTCGGGCAGCGGCATCCATGCGAGGCATGGTGCTGGACTTGATTTGCCCTACGGGCTCCAAGCTTAGAATAAGGAATCGACGATGTCCGCTGAAATGTCTAAAGAGCAGATCCGTGAGCCGAAGAATATAGTCATCTGCTGCGACGGAACTGGAAACCAATACGGCGACTCAAATTCGAACGTAATCAAGCTCTACAGTGTTCTTGCCCGAGATAGTGAGCAGACTGCCTATTATCATCCAGGCGTCGGAACAATCGGTTCTAAGAATGCTCTGACGACGGCCGGGAAAGTGTGGACAACATTGAGAGGGTTGGCTTTCGGGTATGGGTTGTCCGAGAACATTGCAGATGCCTATCAATTCCTGATGCATACGTACCGTGCAGGCGATCGGATTTTTGTTTTTGGCTTTAGCCGCGGTGCCTATACCGCACGGGCCCTCTGCGGCCTGCTCCGACTGGTTGGACTATTGGCCCCAGGGAATGAAGGGCTCATTCCCTACGCATTACGTTTATACAAGAGCGCGAGCCCAGGCTTCATCGTGCGAATAATTCGGACACTCTTCGCGCGAACCAGCAAGTTCGGGATCGCACATGGTTTTGGCCAAACATTTTGTCAAGCGTGCCCGATTCACTTCCTTGGCCTATGGGACACGGTCAGCTCGGTTGGATGGATTCTTGACCCAATCGGATTGAAGCCTGGACGCCTCCCCTATACATTCGACCTCGAGAACGTTTCCGTTGTTCGCCACGCCGTATCAATCGACGAACGTCGCGCATTCTTTCGCCAAAACCTTGTTAGGCACGTTCCAGGCCGAGACATAAAAGAGGTTTGGTTTGCTGGTGTTCACTCAGATGTTGGTGGGAGTTATCCGGAAGCTGAAAGTGGATTATCCAAAATCAGTCTTCGATGGATGCTGCGCGAGGCGGTCGCCTCTGGATTGAAAGCCGACTTAACCGCCATCAAATCCATATTAGGGGCAGACTTGGCATATGCAAAACCGCTCTACAGCGCCGTCAAGCATAACTCCCTCACCCTCCCTTGGTGGCTTGGAGAAGTTTGGCCGAAATGGACGAAGCACTTGGTGTCCCCTCCTGGGGTCGAGCCTCCAAAGTTTATTGGGTGGCCGCGAGCGAATTTTTTCAGGCGTCGTAAGATTCAGCCAGGTGCGTGCATCCACGAGAGTGTTCTGGCGAGGAAGCGATTGCTACCCGACTATCGTCCGATTAACCTGCCTGACACTTTCACGGTCGACGTCGACCCGCAGTCAGAACGATATCCGATTCGGCTAAGCGTCGGGCAAACGTACCGTGTTGGGATTCACGCAAGAATTAAGTGGGAAGACACAGCGCTCTGGGTGTCCAAGAGCGAGGTTTATCAATTCACAGCCTCAGGCCGTTGGTATGATGCATCGATCCCCAGCGGCCCAGAGGGCTACTCTAGTTCGAAACTCGTCCTACGCTTGTTTGAGCCCTTGCGACGGTATCGCAAGGCAAATTGGTTTGCCCTGATTGGCGCCATTGGACCAGCAACATCAACCATGTTCGTGATTAGTGACAATTCACAGCAGACAATGGCCGAAGACGGCATGTTGCTCTGTTTCGCCAACGACGTGCCGTTCATGTATTGGAATAATGCGGGCTGGATACAATTGACTGTTACCAGAGTTAATTGAATTAGATTTTGGGCGACGAGATAAATGAAACGGCTTTCCTGCACCAAGGTCGATGGCTGCCAGCTTGGCTCGCGTCCTGTTCTCCCGGAACTTCCGCACGGAATTGCAGGATGAAGTTCCACAGTCTCGTTGCCTCCACCGCTGCCTTGATTGCTACCCGGTGGAGCGAACCAATTCCCGGGCGGCTTTACCTCCCTCTGTGGATTCTGAATCCAAAGCCCTTGACACCCTTTTTGTCGAAGAACATCATTCCTTTTCTAGGGTTTCGTAGTTCAGCCCAGAAACCCTAAATCCTTGATGGGCGGCACACTCCTGGGTGCTGTCAGCGAACTTACACGTGATAGTGGTTTCTAGCAGCCCTCCGATTGCTCGGAGCCCTCTCCGAGGAGTCGGAGTTGTAGGTTGTCAACGGAGCGCTATCAATCCCTCATGCCTCGTAGTAGGTCCCTTAATTCTGCTGGCAAGAGCGCGCGGGAACCGAGTTCCGCCGTGGACGTTGGATTGCAATTCAGTGTGTGAAGAACTGGAGAGAAGAAAATGAGTACCATCGCGAAGCAGATTTTCTCATGCGGGTTGTCCTGTCTGCTGGTGATCGCCGCTGCCCCGTATGAGGTTGCAGCTCAGCAATCTGCGTATTCGGGACAAGGTGCACCTTTGTTTCCGGACGAGTTGCAACAATTGGTTGCACCTATCGCCCTCTACCCGGACGCGCTGGTTGCCCAGATTCTCGGAGGCGCGACCTTCCCCGACCAAATTGCCGCCGCCAACAATTTCCTGCAGATAAACAAGAATCTTTCCGGGGCTGCTCTGATGCAAGCCGTTGATGCCCAGCCTTGGGATCCCAGCGTGAAAGCGTTGACGCAGTTCCCTTCAGTCCTCGGTAACCTTGGGAGTAATCTTAGTTGGACTTCCGCTTTGGGCGAGGCCTATCACACACAGACGGCGGACGTGATGTCGGCGGTGCAGGTGCTACGCGCCAAAGCCTATGCCGCGGGCAATCTGAAATCCGGATCGCAGATCACCGTGGTGCAAGAGTCACCGCAGGTCATCGTGATTCAGCCCACGAATCCACAGGTCGTGTACGTCCCGACGTACAACTATGCGGTTGTCTACGGCACTCCGTATGTGACTCCAGGTTACAGCGCCGCGACCGTGGCCGCGACGGGCCTGATTGCGTTTGGTGTTGGCGTCGCCGTCGGCGCGGCGATAAGCGGCGGCGGTTGTTGCGGTTGGAGCTACACTTCGTGGAACTGCAACTGGCATGGCGGCACTGTCGTGTATGGGCATACTACCTACTACGGGAACAACGCATGGCATGGCGGCTACTATGGCTCCAGCGCGACCGCGGTTGGCCCGTACGGGGCCGCGAAGGTTGGGAATGCCTATAATCCGTCCACCGGAACCTATGCGCGCGGCGCGGAAACCGTGACTCCCTACGGCACGCAAAAGGCAGGTCAAGCCTACAACCCAAATACCGGAGCCTATGCCCAGACCCATCAAACTTCCAACGCCTATGGAAGTTACGGAACTTCGACGTACTCCAAGAACGGCCAAACCACAACCACGCAGCATGAGAGCAATGCGTACGGGTCCGCTTCAACGATGCAAAGTACGAATGGCGCCAAGGCTGCTTCCGGGACCACCGCCAGCGGTCAACATTACGCCGAGGGCGAAAGCGCCAATGGTACGAAGTATGCCGAGCAAAACGGCAACGTCTACAAGAACACTGGGAGCGGCTGGCAGCAAACTCAACCAAAGTCAAACTACAACTCCGGAAGCAGTTCGGCCGCTTCCAAAGGTTGGGGACAGCAGGAGAAGAGCGGTGGATCATCCGCCTATGGCGGAAGCTCAAACGGTTGGCAATCCCGGGCGGAGAGTGCTCGGGGTTCGTACAGCCGCGGCGGCGGTGGAGGTTGGGGTCGCAGGTAACGTCAGAAAGGGACCACGAACCCCAGCCAGCATTTCTGAGTGATGTTGGAAAGAATTGCGCTGCTAAAGTTTTGGAGGATCAATGTTCGCTAAACCTCGCAGATTTGCGGTTAATCCCCGTCTAATGCTCCTCGCGCTAGCCATTTCGCTTGCCAGCTGCGGCAAAACGGATAAACCTTCGATCAAAGTTTTCGCTACGCCCGACGAAGCGAGTAATGCGCTGGTGGCAGCGGCAAAGGCCGGCGATCAAACCGCGGCACTCGAGATCTTCGGACCGGAAGCGAAAGAGATTATCGTTTCTGGCGATACTGTGGAGGACAAGAACGCCGCCGACTCCTTTGTAGCGCGTTATGAAGTGATGCACCGTTGGCGGAAGCTGAGCGACAACACCCAAATCCTCCTCGTGGGCGCTGACAATTTCGCCTTTCCCATCCCGCTGAAGAAAAACGCTAACGGACAGTGGTTCTTCGATACAGCCGCCGGAAAGGAAGAGATTCTCAATCGTCGTGTTGGCCGGAACGAACTTTCAATCATCGACGTTTGTAGAGCGGTGGCGCGCGCCCAGAACGAATACTTCTCAAAGCTTCACGATGGTGCGACCAGGAAACAATACGCTCTGAAGTTCATCAGCGATCCTGGCAAGCAGAACGGCCTGTACTGGCAGTCGTCGCCGGGCCAGCCGGAGAGCCCGCTCGGGCCCCTGGTGGCATTCGCAACCTCTGAAGGATATAGCGCGAAACCGGATGCTCACATTCCATTCCATGGCTACTACTTTCACATGCTGAAGGGGCAAACCGATAAGGCGCCGGGTGGCGCGAGGAACTACGTGATTGATGGGAAAATGACTGGTGGGTTTGGGTTTGTCGCCTATCCAGCGGAATACGGTAACTCGGGCGTGATGACCTTCATGATTAACCAAGATGGAGTACTACTTCAAAAGGATTTGGGAAAGGCCACGACAGAAACTGCCACAGCGATGAGCGTATTCGATCCCGATGCCAGCTGGAGGATGACAGAGGAGTGACGCAGCGGTTCGGATGTACCACGCGAACGCGGGTTGGCACCCTCTCCAGAGCTAGCAGGCGATAGGAATCGAGAACAACGGAGCTCCTGCCCGCCTTCACCCCTCGCTAACAACGCACGTTCGATAAAGTAGCGTTAACCAGGCATTTTCTCGTGGAATTCACGGAACGAGGCCGGTAATCGATTGGGCTGTACTTACCGAACTCATCGGTTGCTAGCTTAGTGTCTGGGCCTTGAAGTCCAACTCAACCCAGTCTGCGTGCAAAACGGCCACGCGCCAGGGAGCCTAGTGGACGTAGAAGGCGGAACGGGAGAGGGCCGTGTAGTCGTGGCCTTTTTTGCCGAAGGAAGGCGCAAGGCGAACATCGATTTTGTGGGGCTTGCCGAGAGCGGCGGTGGCGTTGGTGTAGTAGCCGAGGGTGTAGCGGGTTTTGATGCGCTGGATGAGCGCGCGAAAAACTTCGTCGAGATGCGCGACGTCAGGAACGTTGAAGACTTCGCCGCCGGTTTGTTCGACGACTTTGCGGATATCCACAAGGCCCGGTGTCATGGCCGCGGCCATGCGCGTTTCCGGGGGATTGTAGCC
>Ga0306920_100014793_pt1 | contig 10668 bp, 11 predicted proteins | sample flu12Cox44000170_FD_204666 | JGI IMG/M metagenome (GOLD analysis project Ga0306920, IMG submission 204666) | Lab enrichment of tropical soil microbial communities from Luquillo Experimental Forest, Puerto Rico - flux4day.12C.oxic.44.000.170 (v2)... | ecosystem: Environmental > Terrestrial >... | reverse complement strand
CGTCGCCAACAATGTGAAGGTGGGCTTCGGCGCTTGGATCACTCCGTTTACCCCCATCCTCAGCGACGTGGGTTCGCACGAGATGTGGGAAGGATCTCCCGCACGCCTCACTGGCCGTTGCACGGAGCTAAAGCGCACGGCCAACATACGCCAGTACGGGTATCCGAAGTGCTTACTGGAGACGCTCAACATCCTGATGGGGATTATCCTTTCTTTCTGCCTCACCGTGGTCCCCACTGCCGCGATCTTGTGGCTCGCTCGCGGCTTCATACCCACTGGCGAAGCTGAGCTTTCCAGCGCATATTTCAGCGGGACACCGCTGTTCAAGCTTGTCTGGCACCTGACCGTCTACGCGTTCATTACCAACTGGGTAATCGTCGTCGTGACCTCTGTGCTTGGCTGCCTCTTCATCCGTTGTACGGCCGCCTCGCCGGGGCTGTACCCTTCGCGCGGGCTTCGGGGTGCTCTTCTCATGCACCGAATAAAAAGGATGAACGCCATCCAGGAACGTTGGACCTGGACCATCACTGGGCAATATCTGCGGGCGCTCGCTGGGGTGCGGTTTCCGCGTGTGGGTGCCTCGGAGTGTGACGTCATGTTCAACCTCGTCCCCGAGCTTGCCAGCGCCGACTCCCAGGTGTTCTGGTCCCATAGTTGTTTCACGAGCATGCTTGACTATGGCGCCGAGCACTTCAAGCTGCGATGCCTCGATATGCCCCGCAATTTCTTCGGCGGTAACAACTGCGTGGCAGAGTCCGGGCAATTCCCGTCCAATTTTCTCCTGGGTGTTTCCACACCGGCCAATGATATACAGTTCCGGCGACAGATGCGATCACGGGCCGGCGAGCCAATCACCGTGGCCGGAAACCCGCCGGTGAAATTCGCAAGCGCACATTTCGAGACGGCGAATGAGACAAACAAACCGCCGGGCCTCCCCCTCTTCCTGGCCCGGGTGCTCCTGAATGACCTGTTCGGTATTGGTATACTGCGCCTCGCCGAGGGGCTTATCTTCACCATTCTGTACATCTGTCTGTTGCGGTTGGGCAGTCACCCGATCGCCAGCGCGGTTATGGCGCTACTGCTCACAGAAGTCAATCTTGTCTTGCTCTGCGTGGCCATCAAGAAGTCCCTCATCGGCAGCGAATGGGGAGCCGATCATTCGACGCCCTTCTGGTCCTGGCGGCACTTTGCCTACTTCTTCGCGCAGGACTGCTTCTTCATCTGGTGCAGGGGGACTCTGGGATTTTGCACCGGAACTGTCCTCGCGAACTTTGTCCTCCGGTGGATGGGATGCCAGATCGGCCGCCGGACGATCATGATCCAGCCTATGCAGTGCTCCGACTGGAATGCGGTGAGCTTCGGCAACGATTCTGTTATCGACGGTTTCCTGCAGTTTCACACCTTGGAGAATATGATGCTGAAGGTGAAGCGGACCCACATCCAGGACGGCTGCGCCGTCAACTTCGGCGCCACGGTCATGGGCGGCGCGATCATTGAGAGGGACACAACACTTCTGCCGTTGTCCCTGGTCCTCAAGGAGATGAAGCTGTTCACAGCCATCTACGAGGGAAGCCCCGCGGAGCCTGTGAGCGGTTCGACCCGAAGGCATCGCGGACAAGCAGAAGAAGCTGGCCGCGCAGTTCTACGTCTCCCTGCAGAACGAAGCGGCGGACTGGCTGGCTCCAGGCGTCAACAAGACCGGTATGGTGTACAGACTCAACGGGAACGAGTACCAAGCCATGAGTGAGGCCAACGCCGTACGCACATTGCAAACCGCAACCGGTGCCACCGCGGCGCGGGCTGAAGTCTCAATTCTCCAGATCTTCCTCGAGTTTCTGATCATTGGAGCGACGAGTTTCGGCGGCGTGGTGCCGTACCTTCGCCGCAGCCTCGTCACGAAACGGCATTGGATTGACGACAGGGAATTCGTGGAGATGCTGTCTATCAGCCCGAGCCTTCCCGGTTTGAATGCGACCAACATGGCGGTCCTGGTCGGAGAAAAGTTGCGTGGCGTCATGGGCGCTATCGCCGGAATCATCGGCATCTGCCTTCGGGCGGAGTGCTGATGTTCGCGGTCGGCAACTTCTATCACCACCACGGGGATCACGTTTTTGTCACCGCGGCGTTGAAAGGCGTGGCGGCGGCGGCAGTTGGCCTGATCCTGTCCACGGTGGTGAGCCTTAGCAAGAAGTCCTTTTCCCACAGCTTCGACTCCGTTTCATTGCAATGACGCTGATTGCGGTAAACCGGTTGCATCTGGGCGTCCCACGTACGCTGATCGCGGTCGGGATCTTGGCCATTCTCTTCCATCATCCGCGCAAAGCGCAGAAAGCTAGTGCGATGCTATGAACGAGATCCCTGCTCTGATTCGCGTCCTCTCTTATCTCTCCATCTTGACTGTCGGCGGGGGCCATGGCGGCCTTCCCGGAGATGAAGATCCTGACCGACGTGCATCACTGGCTCAACTTCGCGCAGTTGATACACTTGTATAGCGTCGGGCAGATGACCCCGGTCCCAACATGATGATGATTGTCTCCATCGGACAGTGGGGCGGGCGGAACCCTCGGCGCAATCGCTGTGCTGATAGCCTTTTTCGGGCCTAACGGGCACACTAGGGTTTGTCGTCGCCAAAGCGTGGAGGGAAAGCTGGAGAAGTGGCCGTGGAGAACGTCTATTCAACAGGGCCTTGCGCCGGTGTCGATTAGGCTGTTGCTGGCCGGCGGTTTCAGCATGGCAAAGGGTGCAATCACCGGCGTGGAAACCGGAGGCTCGCTGTCGCCGTCCTGCTGATTCTGCTGCAGTGCAAGGTCAATCCAGCTCTACTTGTGTTGGCCAGCACAGCCGTGGTACTGCTGACATTCCTGCCTAGGTAAACGAACGACGATGCGGACAGCGCGATTTTGCTCCCACCCTCTCGCACAGAGTCTTCGAGCAGGGTGGAGCATCCCGCGTAGCGGCTATGCAGTGTATGGGTGGCTGGCATGGGATAATCCATCAATGTTTGCTCTCCTGAAAATGATCGATCCGGGCGTACCGGTCCCGGATCCGAAAAAATCGAGGTCTTAACCTTCGGCAGCGTGATGCTGATGATCATTGTCCTGATTCATGGCACCGGGCTCGATTCGGCCGTTACAGACGGAAGTCTGAGGTCCTGCGACGTAGGTTGTGGCATCCACACCTGGCTACATTCATCTTCGCCGCGCCAAGTCGATGGCTGTCATCTTGCCTTCCATTCCTGAAACCTTGATCGCACCTTCGATATTCACCATGCAGAACGGGCAGGCGGACACGATCACATTGGCCCCGGCTTCGGCTGCCATCTGCACCCGCTCCACACCCATCCGCTCGCTTTCTTGCGGGTCATGAAACAGCATCACTCCGCCACCACCGCAACACAATGAACGGTGACTGCAGCGGCTCATCTCCAGCCGCTTCAGGCCAGGAATGGCGTCGAGCACGTCGCGCCGATCGTCATAAATCTGGTTGTGGCGCTTGAAATGACAAGGGTCGTGATAGGCATAAACGTTGTCGCCGTTCTCGACGTGATTCAGCTCGAGCTTCCTTGACTTCCCTTGGCGTGCAATCACCTGGCTAATGTGTTCCACCGGAGGCAGGTCTTTGTAGTCATGCTTCAGCGCGCTATAGGCGTGCGATCGGAGGTAACGATTCGCTGCACGCCTCATTCCTTGAGGGTGTCGGTGTTGTGATCGCGGAGCGCTTGCAACAGCATTCTGCGCCGAAGCGCCGCACCTCATGGCCCTTGTCTTTCTCAAGCGGCTCCCAGGATTCCGAATTTCTCGCCCGCCGAAGTGAGGATTCTGGGCTTTGCCAATCGCCTGGATGCGATCGTCGTACGAAGTGATGCTGCCTACGATATACAGCGTCTCGGCCGCTCCATCGCCATCCAGGACACTGACGTTGCAGGTTTGCTGGAACTCCTTGTCCTTCGTCCAGTCCGCCCTTCTTTTTCTCCAGCTTGCCGTACGGATTGCCTCGGTTCTCAACGCCTTGAGTGCCTTCTGAATGGAGAGGTTATGCCGTGTCCAAAACTATGAGTGAGCCGCTATGACTTTGCTAGGCAGGAATATTGGGCGCTGGAAAACAAAAACCCTTCGTGATGGAAGGTTTTCGGGGATTGTTCAGCGGCTAGACCCGGAGGACACGTTGTACCTGAATTGCAGACCAGGTGCTGCGGCGAGCATGAATCCCGCGCTGATTTAGGCAGCACCGATTTGATTCAAGGTGGTAGAGCATTCTGCCTGGTCGCTTTTATCACTGGCAGATCATTTGCGCGTTTGCGATCTTTACCATCGCGCAGTCGTTCGACGATGTGGAGGAGAAGCAGGAGGCTTCGGTCGAAGACGGGCAGGGGCCAGGCGTGCCTCACAGGCGGTCAACCGAAGTCTAGAACCAGTCACCCTCGCCTCAGCACCAACCCGATTGCGGGCAGAGATCCTTGTGATGAAGCCCTCGCTTTCACCCTGTGTGCTGATCCAGCCGACGTGTCCCTGTGTAAGCCAATTCCCAAACCTCACGATTGCCGAGCGGGCAGACAAAGTTGGCCCAGCCTGAGCTTTTCGCTCGGGCCGCCTATGGCACTTCGACGCCCCACGCGACAACCTTCCACTCGTCTCTCTCTCTTGTCCACAGCAACAGTAGCGCGGGTGATTCCTCCGAGCCATAATTAAGCCGGCTGGCGGATAGGTAATAGGTCCCGTACTTCGCATCACTCGGTTTGAGTACTGGCGTCTTTTCCGGAAGGTGGCGGCTTTGGCAAAGGAAACTGTCAGCCATCTGGTCTGGTACCGCCATGATGGCAAACGCGTTTGAATTTACGTGCTCGACTGGGCGCACAAGCTCATTCACCGGCTGAACACTTGACATCATCTCAGGCAGATTTGTCTCTAGCGGAACTCTCGCAAGGGGGTTCGTCAATGCTTTCTGTATTCGATCCGCGGGCTTCATTCCCTTCTCGGCTCCCGAGGGAGCGGCCAGGCATTGGTACGAGCGTTCTGATACATAGCGTACCGCGCCAGCAGGATCCCGCTTTCCAGCCCAAGATTGGTAGAAGGAAGTGATATCCTTCACCGCGTTGGGATCGCCAGCGATTGTGTCGGGCTCGGCTTCCGGGACTGGGGAAGCTGCTGTGACTGTTTTTGGTGTAATGTCGGCGTCGCTGCCGTCGTCGATGCGAATGGCGATGATCTTCCAGTACTTTCCTTCCTTTGTCCACAGCAAAGACATGACCTTGTCACGGCCGTCGCCCTGCTTTCCACGAAGCGCCGCGCTGTAGAACTTCCCCTTGTCTTTGCCGTCTTCCTCCGCCGGAGGTTGAACGCACTCCTGGTACTGAGCCATGTCCGATGGCACCTCAACCAGCCGAAACTCCGCGGGATAAGAGTTCTTCTCTGCTTTCAAATCGGGCTTCCAGTTCGTGGCGGCTTCAAACACATCTTCTACAGACGTGGCTTTGCCGAGGCTCGCGTTGAATCGATCCATCGCGACCATGGTGTTGAACCGCACCACGCCCGGCGGAATCGGTTTCCGGTTTTTCCTGGCCATACTCTCCAGACAGGGATAGCTGAGGGGGGAAAGATACGCGATCGCATTCTGTGATTGCCTGTCCACTACCCAAGATTTCAGGAAGTCATGAACAGTCGCGTCAATGCCTTGATCTGCCCTCACGCGCGGATTCACCGGGATAGTTGGCGCTCTCCCGGTTGTTTCGTCCTTGGAGGGCTTTGCACTACTGCCTAGCGAGAATCCGAAGACTTGACGCCACCAGCCATTTAACCCCGCCCAACGGTTGTCGTGCGTGGCGAGATTGCCTCCGGCACGTACGTCCGAGTTCCCCGCAGTCAGGTGACCGTCGAACAGCGCCTTGGGAAAAGTTGACGAGCGGTAATCCACGTCGATGTCGGACATGCGCTCGTCCTTTGTAATCGAAAACTGGATTGACGGCGGGCCATGCTTGAGTCGATAGGAGATGGGAAATCCCTTATGATAAATCGTATTGTCCTTGTCGTGGAAGAACTCACGACTGCTGCTCAGAATGTCGATCGCGTTGGGCTTCAGGTAAACGTACATGCGGAACTGTCTGTCGCCTCCCGCCCCTGCTTCTTCTCCCAATACCTGGTCAAGAGCGTCAACAAGGTCGATTGCAAGTCCAAGGCTTTGGCCCTTTTCGTTGGTCAGTTTCGTGGACAGGAGGGCATGGGTAACCGCATCGAACGTCGTTCGGACCGACACGCGCGCGCCATCGTACGCTTGTTCTGGACTAAGTTTGCTGCCCGTTGTTTTGTTGTATCGTCGGACGAAATCGTCCAAGAGGCGTTTCTGCTCAGGCAGAAGCGTAGCGTAGGACTGGCCGAACACCCGCGGGGTGGTGGATTGTTTCTCTGGAGCAGTTGCCTTCGCCGAGGTCTGCTTTTGGGCCGACATTCCGGCTGCCAGGAGAAAGACCGCAAGGCTCGAACCGATCACTTGAATAGGGCGAATCATGATGCCCTCCACGTGAGCTTGCTGCCTTCACAATTTAGCATCGGGGCGCAGACACGGCTCGATGCGAAAACTATGTCCTGAAGGTCTCTCTGAGATGGGAACGCGCGCGCGACCGGAGGCTCAGTCCTTCCCCTCCGTACCAAAGCCCTGGCTATTGCGGAGAAACTTCTCTCCAGGCCAAGCCCAAATCAACATGAGTACAAGGAACCCCCCTGAACAGAGGCTAATGACTCGTGGTCGGCTGCGAGTGCTCCGCTTCAGTGCTCGTCGTCTCTGTACCGGTTGCAGTTCCTGTGCTTATCGCTCCCTCACGCACTGGTCGTCGTTGCTGCAGCGGCGTGCTGGCGTAGGTCCTCACTTAACGATCAGGACGGGTACATCCCACGGCATTGTTCCCGTCACCAGCTTTTGCTTGGTGACAACAGTCTCCGGTTCCTCCACGATCTTCGTCGCGGTCACGACCATGCCCTCCTTCAGACCCCATGCATCAGTTTCCGTGCCGTCCACCATAAACTTCTGTCCGTTCGGAATCTTAAACTCCTGATTCTGCCCGTTTTCTAATGTCAGGATGACGGAGAGTGGTGGGGTTACGTGAAAGACCTTACCGGTAATCGCCTGGACGGTTGTCACCACTTGCGGTGTGGTCGTTGTCACAGTCGCACGCACCAGTTTCATACCGGGCTTAACGTCGTGGATACCAAGTTGCTGCCCGTCCACCATCACTCTGGCGCTCTCGGGCACATTGGGAAAATGTCGGAGGCTGCCGTCTGCCATCATGACGAAAAGATCGTTGCCTTTGACAGCAACCACCTCTCCGCTCTCAATCTTCACCTCTTTTGTCGGTAATCCACTCGTCGTGGTGGTGGTCGTTTGCACTTGCGCGCTGGTCAACGCTGCAAAGGCGATATATAGAAAACCAGCGGCCAGCACCACACTGAATCTTGTCCAAAGACTGACTGAGTTCATTGTTATTTCTCCCTTTGAATTAGAAGGCACCCCCTCCAGCAACCGGAATGCATTGTGGAAAGCGACGCAACGGCCAGATTCGGCCTGATGCCCTGAATCTCATGACGGAATCTTCCACAAGTGCTACACGTCTATTGCTGAGCTGCCGCCTCGCACGGTTCCTGGCATCTTTCTTGCGCTCGCCAGGAATCAACTCGAGGGGCTTGCTGTTACTGCTTGCCTGACGACAAATTTTTGGGAGATTTGGTCTCGAGAAGTGCGAGCAATTCCTTCGCAGCGGCAGGTGCCTGCACATTTCCGGTCCAGATCTGCTCGCCAGTCACCTTCTTTCCGTACAGCTTTTCGTTTGCGCCATTGTCGGGCCCAAGTGAGGTTCCTGACAAAGAGACTCCCCCGAATACGCCGTTCGTACGCGAGTAGGAGAGCATTTCCGTACTCATGTTGCCACTGGTAGCTGCTTCCGCATCGCGCCCCACCGGACCCGCCGCAATACTGGCATTAGCGCCCAGCTTGGCTTTTCCGTTCATAACTGTGCGTGCACCCTTGTCGTTGAGTACCAGAATGACGTAGTCGATGGCCTCTCCACCGGCCTGAAAGCCGATACTGCCACCACTGGACTGCATCATGATGGGTGCGCTCCACGGACCATTGAACTTCTCGCCAGTCCGGCAGGTCATCAAGCCCCTTCCATATTGGGCGGCAAGGATGAAACCGCCTTTCTTGACGGATGGCAGGACGATGACGCATTCCGACTTATTGAGCAGGTCCGTCGGAATGCCGCTTTGACTGTTGGCCAGCGCATCGAGCACTTCCCCGGAAGCTTTCACCCGCGCCTGCTCGGTCTCAGCACTGTCACCGGCAAATGTGGGCAGCGGCATTAAGACGCAGAGCACGGCGAGAGCCATGCTGGCGATACATATCAAGTTGAAAGACTGTTGGTGGTTCTTGCGTTGGTTCATGAGAAATCTCCTTCTCGCCTAGATGTTGTCGCGCGTCCGATGTAGCCGAGTCGCTCATATGGTAAACGTTGCCCGGCTAACTGATGGTTCACAATTAAAGTCGTCAACCCGAGAGGCGCTATTGCGCCAACGAAATCCAGCAGATCGAAGTGGGCTAGTAGAGTTTCACAGAATCAAGGGTAGAGTCACTTGCTGCTCGTCCGCAGCCACATCTGTTCGGGGCGCGTAAATGCCCTCTCCGCAACCTAGAGCATTCTACACCTAGAATGCAAGCTGTTCATATAACTATACGACGTGAGTCTGTGACTTCGATCACGGTTCTTTGTTTCCCTCGACACGAGCTGCTGACTAGACATATGAACGCCTTTCTACAAACCACGCTGACTTCGTATTTGGACTCCTTGTTTTGCGGCCCGGGGAGGCGCTGGTCGGAAGCAAAACTATGACAGAGGCCACAAGGCGATGCTCGCCCGAATTTAAAACCAGCATACGATCTGGGTTCGAGGTGTACTTGGTGAATGCGCGAGAGACCAAGAATCTACCCGGGGCGCAAAAGTGATGTGCAGGAGAGTCAATGGTTGATGAAGCTGCACACCTATGGCTTATTGCGGAACTCGTTTCGACCCGCGGGGGAGATCCGCCAGCGGCGGACCTACTGGCGGCAGCGCAATGATCTGGTGCAGGCAGCCGGGCGGCACATCCAGCGGATGCAGAAGGCATTGACGCAGATGAACATCCAGCTGGCGAAGGTGTTAAGCGATATCAGCGGGAAGAGCGGGCAGGCCATTATCCACGCCATCTTGCAAGGAGAACGAGATCCCTATGAGCTGGCGGCGATGTGTGATTTACACGTCAAGGCTAGCGAGGAGGAGGTGGCGCGCGCCCTGGAGAGCAACTGGGTCGAAAATCCTGAGAGTAGAAGCAAAATGGGAGAGGCCCGGAGCGGTGAGGTTGAGGTAACAGTGGAGCAGTCGAAGCTGTTTGCGAGTCTAATCCGGAGCGTGCGTGTTGAGCGAATAATTCGAATAATTGGAACGTTGTCTCTCCCCAGGGGCAAAAAACCTGGCGTTCTCATGTAGAGTTACGCCGGTTGAATAGTCAGCGGCTCGACACTATAACCGAGGCTTCGGAGCTGCCGGATCATTCTCGCTGTTCGTACTCGCTTCAACCTTTCGTGGACAGCCGGACCCCGTTCCTCATAGCGGACTCGAGTATGTAGAATTATCCAGATCAGGCGACAAAGCCGATGGGCGATCGCCCCGATGGCTTGATTATGTCCTAGGCGCGGGACAAGACGGCGATAGACAATTTCAAAAATCGTGGCTTTCGTCTTGATCGCTGCGTTGGCGCATTGATTGAGAATACGCCGCATGTGGCGATTGCCCTTCGGGGAGCGGTGGCTCTTGGATTCTCCCGCACTCTCTTCATCTCCGGGACATGCTCCGACCCACGAGGAGAGAAGTTTGGCTGAAGGAAACGTCGCCGCTGCAGGACCCACCTCTGCAATCTGCTGCCCCGAATCCACACCCAGACCAGGCACCTCTGCTAGTCGCTGCACCGTATCTTGATGATGGCTGAGCAAACTGGCGATCTCCTACGTGGTTCTCTGAATTGTCCTCCCTTGTCCCGTATTAAGAAAATCAAACAGTGAGAATTAGACCGTGTGGAGAATCGGGAGCAATCCGTGTCGATACGGGTGAACCGAAGGGGGTTACAAAGGGGGTTACAGCGATCGGGCATGTCACCGGCGGCTGTCGACCACGAAGGCGACCTCCCCAAACATTTCTGATAGCAGAGCGTAAAAATCTTCGAAGAAGCTTCTTTCCTACCCGCCTTGGGGACTCCACTGGATCCGCCCCGAGAAGGCAGAAGCGTAGCCGGTAATTCCGCCGCGCACCAAAAAAATCCAGCCATATTCAGCTTCCACGCGCCATCCACCCGATGGATACCAACTCAAGGTTGGTGTCCAGCGGCCTATCCGCCCACCGTCGATGGTTCCTGAAGATAAGTCCGTGTAGGTGTACCGCGTACCTACTTCCCAGCCGCCCCAGCCTCCTCGAAACAGTCTCGATCTCGGCGGTTTGACGGACGTGTAGTAACCGTTGTCCCGATTAAAGTGCCGAGGCTCGCCTGCCAAAACACGGCTTGCTGCAATATACCCACCCCAAAAGAACGGGTTGTGGGCTCGGGGGGCCGCGACGGGCGTTAGATCCAGAGCCGCCCAGATCATGGACCGGCCTTT
>Ga0306920_100014791_pt1 | contig 10669 bp, 6 predicted proteins | sample flu12Cox44000170_FD_204666 | JGI IMG/M metagenome (GOLD analysis project Ga0306920, IMG submission 204666) | Lab enrichment of tropical soil microbial communities from Luquillo Experimental Forest, Puerto Rico - flux4day.12C.oxic.44.000.170 (v2)... | ecosystem: Environmental > Terrestrial >... | reverse complement strand
GTGTACCACATTTTTGTCGAAACCGCTCTCCAAGCACTCGCGGGGAGCGGAATTCATGTGGCCGCGGTTTCAACTGGATTTCCCGCGGGACTCTCTCCCCTGACAGAACGTGTAGCTGAAATCCGTAGATCGGTAGAGGCCGGAGCCCACGAGATTGATGTGGTCATTACGCGTGCGCACGTTTTCGGCGGCGAGTGGCAGGCACTTTATGACGAGGTGGCTGCCTTCAGGCAGGTGTGCGGTCAGGCGCACATGAAAGTCATCTTGGGCACAGGCGATCTGCAGGTTCTCCGCAATGTCGCGCGCGCCAGCCTGGTTGCCATGATGGCGGGCGCCGACTTCATCAAGACCTCAACTGGGAAAGAGAATGTGAACGCCACGCTCCCGGTCAGCCTGGTGATGGTTCGCGCCATACGCGAATACGCGCAGCAGACCGGCATGGCCGTTGGATTCAAGCCCGCCGGTGGCATTCGGACGGCGAAACAATCGCTGGACTGGCTTGCGCTCATGAAAGAGGAACTTGGTGATTCGTGGTTGCGTGCGGAGATGTTACGTTTCGGCGCCAGTGGACTTTTGGGTGACATCGAACGGCAACTGGAACATTACGCCACCGGACGATACTCCGCCGAGTACCGTCACCCAATCGCCTGACAAGATTCGCCAACAGGAAAGATCGAACCGATGAGCATCGCAGAAAAGTTCGTCAGCATGGAGTACGGCCCAGCGCCGGAAGATCCGAAAGAAGCGCAACTCTGGCTGGATCGCCACGGCCGCAAATTCAGCCATTTCATCGGCGGAGAATGGCATACTCCGGAGGCGGGAGAATATTTCGACACTGTCGATCCTTCGACTGGTGACAAGTTGGCGAGCGTCGCTCAAGGCAGTTCAGCGGACATCGACGCAGCAGTCCGCGCTGCACAAGCAGCTTCTCCGAACTGGCGTGCTCTGAAGCCTCACCTGCGCGCTCGTTATCTGTATAACCTTGCCCGTCTCGTGCAAAAACACTCCCGACTTCTTGCCGTGCTCGAAACCATGGACAATGGCAAGCCCATTCGCGAAAGCCGCGATATCGATATTCCACTCGTGGCTCGCCACTTCTACTACCATGCGGGATGGGCGCAACTGCTGAATCAGGAGTTTCCGGAGCACGAACCCTGCGGGGTGGTTGGCCAGATCATTCCATGGAATTTCCCTCTGCTGATGCTGGCCTGGAAAATTGCGCCTGCGCTTGCAACTGGCAACACCGTGGTACTCAAGCCCGCCGAGTTCACACCTCTCACCGCCCTAGCGTTCGCGGGCCTTTGTCAGGAAGCAGGTGTCCCCGCCGGAGTCGTCAACATCGTTACGGGTGACGGATCGACCGGCGAGGCTTTGGTGAAGCATCCCGACGTCGACAAGATCGCGTTTACTGGTTCGACCGAGGTGGGGCGAGCCATCCGCGCAGCGACCGCCTCCAGCCACAAGCGCCTTTCTCTCGAACTCGGCGGCAAGTCGCCGTTCATCGTTTTCGACGATGCCGATCTTGACAGCGCCGTCGAAGGCCTGGTCGATGGAATCTGGTTCAATCAGGGCCAGGTCTGCTGCGCAGGATCGCGCCTGCTCATGCACGAAAGCATCGCAGAAGTGCTCCTTTCGAAAATTCGCGATCGGATGAACACGCTGCGTATCGGGCCGCCACTCGACAAGGCAATCGATATCGGCGCCATCGTCGCCCGCGTGCAATTGGAACGAATCGAGCGCATGGTGGCTCAGGGAATAGCGGAGGGCGCCACCTGCTGGCAGCCGCAAGTGGTACTCCCATCCCGTGGTTTTTATTTCCCGCCAACAATTCTTAGCAATGTGCATCCGACGTCGATCGTCGCGCAGCAAGAGATCTTCGGTCCGGTACTCGCCGCAATGACCTTCCGCACTCCGAAGGAGGCCGTTGAGCTTGCAAACAATACAGTCTATGGACTCGCTTCGTGTGTCTGGAGCGAGAACATCAATGTCGCGTTGCACGTCGCTGCACAGATCAAAGCAGGCGTGGTCTGGGTGAACTGCACCAATCTTTTCGATGCCGCCTGCGGTTTTGGTGGATATCGAGAAAGCGGCTATGGCCGCGAAGGCGGACGCGAAGGCCTGCTCGAATACATGGAGCCCAAATGGTTCAAGCGAGCGCCCAAGCTGGCCGCGGCTCTTGCGCCCCCGCACTCGGAATCGCAAGAAATGGCAGATTCAAGTCCTCCGTTGATTGACCGCACCGTCAAGCTCTACATCGGCGGCAAACAGGCGCGGCCTGATTCTGGCTACAGCATGGAGGTGCGTTCGCGCGACGGCGCATTGCTAGGCGAGGCATCTCTCGGAAATCGCAAAGACATTCGCAATGCAGTCGAAGCGGCTCGCAAAGCCGAAAGCTGGGCAAAAGCGACAGCTCACAATCGTGCCCAGGTCCTCTACTATTGCGCGGAAAACCTGGCCCTTCGCAGTGAGGAAATCGCACGCCGGCTTGCTTCTGCAGTCGGAGCAGAGCAGGCAAAACGAGAAGTGGAACTTGGAATTGAGCGCATCTTTTCTTATGCTGCGTGGGCCGACAAGTTTGACGGCGCGGTTCACAATCCTCCGTTCCGCAACATTTCCATTGCGATGAACGAACGGATTGGCACCGTGGGAGTGATCTGTCCATCAGAGACGCCTCTTCTCGGATTTCTCTCATTGGCGATGCCGCTTCTTGCGGCCGGGAACACCGTGATTGCGGTTCCCTCTGAGAGATATCCGCTGATCGCGGCGGATCTCTATCAACTCTTTGATACGAGCGATCTACCCGGGGGGGCGATCAACATCGTCACCGGATATGTCTCACAACTGCTCAAACCGCTGGCCGAACATGATGACATTGACGCAATCTGGTGCTACGGCGACGACGCGACAGTAGCGTCCGCCAAGGCAATGTCGACGGGGAACCTCAAGCAGGTCTGGACCAACGAGGGCCGCGCGATCGACTGGTTCGATCCCAGCATTGCCGAGGGCCGATGGTTTCTGGAACACGCCACTCAGGTCAAGAACATCTGGGTTCCCTACGGAGAGTAATCTGACCGATTGATTTTTCCACCCAAGCAGGACTAGCATACCCGCAGTTTTCATTCGCCCGGCATCATTTCTCTTTGCAAAGTCCAAGTTGACCAAGGAGGACCCCCAAATGGGCATCGCTGTCTCGCCGCAAATCCATCCGCATGTAGCAGAATTCATCGACAAACCGCGAAAGATGTTAATCAACGGACAGTGGGTAAACGCCGCGTCCGGCAAGACTTTTCCAACCTACAACCCGGCCACCGGCGAAGTTCTCGCACAGGTCGCAGAAGGCGATCGTGAGGATATCGAACAGGCCGTAAGAGCGGCACGGAACGCTTTTGACAATGGGCCTTGGCGCCGAATGACTGTTTCTGAGCGCGGACGCCTGGTCTGGAAGTTGGCCGACCTGCTGGAACAGCACATCGAGGAGTTCGCCTACCTTGAAAGCCTTGATAACGGCAAGCCATTGACCATCGCCAAGGCGGCCGATGTCCCGCTCGCCGTTGATCTCTTCCGCTACATGGCAGGATGGGCCACCAAAATCGAAGGCAACACGATTCCGATCTCCGTTCCCTACACACCGAGCGCCAGGTATTTCGCCTACACCTTGCGCGAGCCGGTCGGCGTGGTTGGGCAAATCATTCCCTGGAACTTCCCGCTGCTGATGGCTGCATGGAAACTCGGCCCGGCGCTGGCCACCGGCTGCACCGTCGTGCTTAAGCCCGCAGAGCAGACCCCACTCTCGGCCCTTCTCCTGGGCGAACTGATCATGGAAGCAGGCTTCCCCGAAGGTGTCGTGAATATTGTTCCGGGTTATGGCGAGACTGCCGGAGCTGCCCTGGCCGCGCATCCTGACGTCGACAAGGTCGCATTTACCGGATCGACGGAAGTCGGCAAACTGATCGTCCAGGCCGCCGCGGGCAATCTGAAGAAGGTGTCTCTGGAACTCGGCGGAAAATCTCCAAACGTGGTCTTCAAGGATGCCGATCTCGAAACTGCGATTCCCGGCTCGGCCAGCGCCATCTTCTTCAATCACGGGCAATGCTGTTGCGCCGGATCGCGTCTGTACGTGGAAAAATCCGTCTACGATCGCGTGGTGGAAGGCGTCGCCGACTTTGCGAAGAAGATCAAAGTCGGATCTGGCCTTGAACCCGGGACGCAAATGGGGCCACTTGTATCCGAAGAGCAACTGAATCGCGTTTGCGGATATCTCGAGTCGGGATTTTCGGAGGGCGCGAAGGCAGTCACCGGCGGCCACAAGGCCGGGGAACACGGATATTTTGTTGAGCCGACAGTTCTGGTCAACACAAACGAAGATATGAAGGTGGTGCAGGAAGAAATCTTCGGTCCGGTCGTGACAGCCATGCCATTCACTGACCCCGACGAGATTGTTCCTCGTGCCAACGACAGCACGTACGGTCTGGCCGCAGCGGTGTGGACGCGCGACATCAGCAAGGCGCATCGCACGGCCGAGCAACTTCGTGCCGGAACTGTATGGATTAACTGCTACAACATCTTCGACGCTGCGCTTCCGTTCGGCGGCTATAAGCAATCCGGATGGGGACGCGAGATGGGGCACGATGTGCTCAATCTCTATACACAAACTAAAGCCGTTTGCACACGAGTCGCATAATCCTTCACCCGAAAATGCGAAGACGGTGGCATTTCGCCACCGTCTTTTCTTTTCGGAAAATAATCTGGATTATTTCTCCATGAGCAGCACCTTCTCAGCTTCGTCGACTTCGGTCAGCTTTACCTCAATGACCTCGTCCATCGTGGTTTGAACGTGACGGCCAACAAAGGTAGCCTCTACGGGAATCTCCCGATGACCCCGATCGATCAACACGCACAGCTGCACCCGGCGAGGCCGGCCGTGCTCGAACAACGCATCCAGCGCCGCGCGAGTGGTGCGACCGGTAAAGAGTACGTCGTCGACGAGCACGATATTCTTATCCCCAATCTCAAACCCGATTTCTTTTTGCTGCACGACGGGCTTGGGTCCTACTGTCGAAAGGTCGTCGCGGTAAAAAGTGATATCGAGCGTGCCAACCGACACCTTGGCATTTTCAATGCGCGTAATGATCTTGCCTAAACGTTCAGCGATCGGAACCCCGCGCCGCCGAATCCCAACGAGTCCCAGGGCGTCGACCCCACCGTTCTTTTCCACGATCTCGTAGGCAAGACGCACCAGCGTTCGTTCAATTTCAGATGCAGACATCAGTTGAGCCTTCTGATGAAGGCCCGTTTTGCGCGCAGGATTCTTCATTTCGGAATTATCCCTCAGATTGCCGCGGACCGGCTTCTCACTGTAGTCAACCCCATGCCTCAGGTCAAGCCACATAGAGGATCGAGCGTGATTAGTTGTGGCCCGTGCTTGCCGCATGCGCGGCTGGAAGCTGCGGCAGAAGCACGTGAGCATCCGTCGGGCAGGACGTCTCGATCGCGTGCGCAATGGAAGCCTTCACTTGGCGCAAGGACTGCAGGTTGATTTCCGTCGGGTTCTGTGCTGCCGCCTCAGTTGCGATGATGCCGACACCCCGATTCCGGCCCAAAGCCTTAGCCCGGTAGAGAGCGGCATCGGCGAGTTCGATTGACTCCTCAGCACAAATCGCCTCGTAAGCCTGGCGGCACCACGGATACGCTGCCCATCCCACGGAACAGGTCTTGGTCACCGTGATTCCACGTCCAAGATCAAAAGGTTCGGACGAGATTACTTCGAGGATACGGCTGCAAAAAGCGGGTGTTCCCGAAGGATCGGCCGAGCGGCTCATGATCAGAAACTCTTCGCCGCCCCAGCGCACCAGCACGTCGGATTTGCGCACCACAGTCGACAGCCTTTGCGCCACGAGTTGCAGCAAGCGGTCGCCGGCAGGATGTCCGTAGATATCATTCACTTCCTTGAAGAAATCCATGTCGACCATGATGAAGACCAGATCGCGATGATCCATCCTGCGGATGTCACTACCACGCTCGCGCTGGTAATTGCGCAGGACCTGTCCGGCTTCTGCCGAAAGAATCTCTTCCATGTATCGGCGGTTCCAAACGCCGGTCAGCACGTCAGTAAACGAAATCTCCTGCAGTTCCAGATTTTTCCGTTGGAGCTCGAGGCTGTGCCAGCGCAAAGATTGCTCTTTGTCTTCCAGTTCGTCTTTCAGACGGCGCATTTCCTCGAGATTTTGGCGCGATGAGCGCAACAAAGCTAACAACTCCTGATCGAGCCGGTGCTGCTTCAGGAAGACCAGCAATCCCATGACGAGCATGACCGCGACCGTCAGAAACAAACGGTAGGTACGAACTCGGCGTGAAGCATCGCCACCGAATTCTGCCCAGGCCACCATGAGAGGCGTGACAAAGACAGCCAGCATTGCGAGGCGAGCTTTCCAGATGCCGAACCCGCGCACAGGAGCGTTCTCCGACGACACCTCAGAATCCGCTGATGACGACAGGAACCCAATCCTGACGAACCAAGCCATCGACGCTACGAGCGGAACGTCATACAGACTTCCTGTGTAATACAGGCGCAAGTCAATAGCTTCGCTGGCGATCAACGAGGCAAAGCAGTAGAGCACTGTGGCCCCGAATAACTGGAGATAAGTACTCCGCCACGTTCCCCGGCTGCGGCGCCATACTAATAGGAGACCCCCGGCGAGCACCAGTTCCTCGCTGAAGTAGAGCAGATCAAAACTCTTCCCGTACACCGGTTCCGAAGGTTGCACGTACTGCCAGGGAATCACCACAAACAGGTATAGAAACAGCCACCAGGTCAGTAGCAGCGCAAAATCAAGCGTTCTTGCCCGGAGGGCATGATCTTCTTGTTTCTGATGGGGTTGAATCGCAACAGCCGCCATCATCGGGACAACGTGCAGGAAGAGAATCACATCGCCGCCGAACGGATTGGGAGCTTCATGTCGCAGGTAAACCTCGTAGTAGGTCCACATCACCTGCGATACCAGCCAGGTCGCGAGGCCGAGCCCCATCAGCAACCAGAACAGACGAGTCTTACCCGAGCTGGTCTTCACCTTGATGAGAAATGCGATAGCCGCAACAGACAGAACGACGTTCTGCAGAATGTCCCCAAAGGCAGTCAGTGCAAAACTGCGCAGTACGAGAACGGATACTGCGATGTGCACGCACACCAGCATGCATATCGCAATAGTCCACTTTCGCGCGTCCCTTAGCCCGGCACTCCCCACAAGGGAATTCTATGTTTGTAAGGAAAATGTAAAGTGTTACCGCAGTAATCAGAGATGCGAGTCGAAGGTGGAGGTCGTCTTGTTACGAAAGAGCCAGAGAGAATCGCTGCACAAAACTGTAGACATTATGAAAGGAGTTGTATAGCGGCACAGGTGCAACGCGATACGCATCGGGCTCGCGCCAATCTCCGATTACGCCTTGGGAAATCAAACGGTCACACACTCCACGCCCAGTCGGCACCCGAATTGAAAGCTGAGCACCCCGCCGCTCAGGATCAAGCGGCGTAATTATCGAGTACTTCTCCGACTTCTTCTCGCGCAGGAGGAATTCCATGTAGGCGGTCAGCAAACGGCTTTTCTCTCGCAGGCGCTCCATGCCGGCTTCCGAGAAAATCTCCATAGAGGCGCGTAGGGTAGCCAGCGCAAAAATCGGCGGATTGCTCAACTGCCACCCTTCGGCGCCCTCCATCGGATGAAATTCAGGTCCCATCTCGAACCGCGCTTTCTCATCATGACCCCACCAGCCTGTGTATCGCGGCAGATCCCAGGCTCGCGCATGTCGCTCATGAACAAAGCAGCCCGCGTTGCAACCCGGACCGCCATTCAGATACTTATAGCTGCACCACACCGCGAAGTCCGCTCCCCACTCATGCAAGCGTAGCGGAATGTTCCCAACTGCGTGGGCAAGATCGAATGCAACAGTACATCCCTTCCGCTGTCCTGCTCGCGTGATTTCTGCCAGGTCAAACAGCTGTCCGGTCGCATAGTTCACGCCTCCCAGCAAAATGAGCGCAATGGAGTCCCCGTCTCTATCGATCAGCGATCCAATGTCCTCATCGCGGATACAGGACTCTCCCTCACGAGCAACAAACTCGATCAGGGATCTTGACGGTTCATACCCGTGGAAGAGTAGCTGAGAATTCACTGCGTATTGATCGGATGGGAAAGCACCACGCTCGATCAGGATTTTGTGCCGGTGCGGTGTCGGGCGATAGAACGACGCCATCATGAGATGGAGGTTCACGGTCAAGGAATTCATGACCACGACCTCGACCGGTTCGGCTCCAACCAGAGCAGCGGTCTGTTCAGTTAACAGCCGGTGATACGTCAGCCATGGATTTTTCGCGTGCAAGTGCCCCTCAACGCCGAGCTTAGCCCAGTCCTTCAGCTCCTGTTCGAGATATGCTCGCGCGGATTTGGGTTGAAGTCCGAGAGAGTGTCCGGACAGATAAATGGACTCCTCGCCGGTTTTCGTCGTGGGAATGTGAAACCGATCGCGGAAGCGAGCCAGTGGATCCTGCGCATCCATTTGCGCAGCGTATTCCGGCCCGAGCTGAAATGGCACGGGCTTCAAGAGCACTCCAGCGGTGTGAGCTGCTCGTAAATCATTTTGTTTGCTTTCGGCCAGTCCAACTCGTTAACGCGATCGATGCCGTCGCAGAGCGCAGTCAGGATCCGATCTTGCGCTTGTCCTCGCTTCAGAGCGGTGGCATAGGGCACTCGGAGAAACGTGACCATCGAGTACTTGGGCACGAAGCGATCCGGAAATTTCTCTTGCAGCGCAAACTCCACCTTCTTACGGAAGAGAAAGCGTGGATCGCCGACCCGATCTCGCATTTCGACGAAGTTCTCGATGGCTAGATCGGCGATGGCGTCGGTATTCTGCTTGCGCGCGTTCTCAAACTCACGGAATACCGTGTTCCAGTCCGCACCGTGACGATCCAGCAACTGCAGCAGCACAGTACAGTCTTCAAATCCGCAATTAATTCCCTGCCCGAAGAACGGAACGATTGCATGCGCTGCATCGCCTAGCAGAAGAGCCTTGCCCTCAGCATGCCAGGGCGAGCATTTTATCGTTACCATCGACCCAATCGGATTGGCAAAGAAGTTGTCAACCAGATCCGGCATAAGCGCGATCGCATCCGGAAACCTCGACCCAAAAAACTCGAGTACCAATTCCCGCGTGGGTAGCTGCTCGAAGCTGTCCTTTCCTTCAAACGGCAGGAACAGAATGCACGCAAAGGTCCCGTCCACATTTGGAAGCGAGATAAGCATGTAACTCCCGCGCGGCCAAATATGTAACGCATTCGCATCCAATGCGTGCTTGCCTCCAGCCACTGCCGGAATCGTGAGTTCTTTATATCCATAATCCAGGTACTCCTGGGAGAAATCAAAACGATTGCGCTTCACCATCTCGCCACGAATCGCTGAGGCAGAGCCATCACAGCCGATGACGACATCGACCGTCCGGCCTCGCTCTTCACCCGTCATCTCATCCTGCAAAGAAACGACGCTGTTTTTCATGTCCATTCCCACACAACGCTTCTGGAAATGGATTTTGACTCCGTGTTCCTCGGCGGCATTCATGAGCGCGATGTTAAGTTCACCACGCGAAATGGAATTGATGACTTCCGACTCGTTCCTTCCGTACGGCTGAAATGTAATCTCCGACGCAGTGGAATGCATCATCCTTCCCTTCATCGGAATGACAATTCCCTGCATGTCATTCCACAGACCGGCCTGCGTCAGCGCATATATGCCTCGCGCTGATAGCGCTAGATTAATGGACCTGCCTGCACTCATGCGCACGCGTCTCATGTCGGGACGTCTCTCGTAAATCTCCACCTGGAAACCGCGCTTGACTAGCTCAAGAGCGAGCAGCGGGCCGTTGAGCCCAGCGCCAATCAGCGTGATCATCTCCGCTTTCTGAGGCATAAGAGAAAAGTGTGTCAGGAAGTTACTCGGTGAGCAGTGTCCGCGCTTGCCACAGTTCCGGGAAAAATTTTTTATCGAGCGTAAGCTTAAGGTAAGACGATCCGGCGCTGCCGCCAGTTCCCATACGGGCGCCGATGACGCGTTCTACGAGCTGGATGTGGCGCAGCCTCCAACCCACGACAAGCTCATCGAATTCCGTAAGTCTCTCGCAGACGTCGATCCAGTCGCGATGGCTGTGTTCGTCGCGGTACAACGACAGCACGGCCCGGGCGCGCGCTTCAAATTGCTCGCGCTCGCTTACATTCTTATCAATCTGTAATTTGCCCATGGCTTGTAGCGCTTCAAAGAACACCTCATGCAGTGATGGCTCCCGCAACCGGCGTTCGAGTTGGGCGTACGCCTCCGGCGTAGGCTTGTGATAGCGCAGCATCTTCTCGTCCTTGAGCCCGCACAAAAACTCGAGCTCTCGAAACTGCTCCGACTGGAATCCACTGGCCGGCTCAAGTTTCCCGCGGAATGCCAGGAAGTGCGTCGGTAGCATCGTTTCCAGAATCGTAAATTGCTCCACGAGAACCCGGGTAATCTCTGTGCACCGGCGCAGCAATCGCGCCGCTTCATACACTTCGTCGCGCGATTCCGGATTCTCTCCGGCGTCTCGAAGGTTCCTTACTACCGCATCCAAATCATGCAGTAGTTCCTTGAACCACAGCTCG
>Ga0306920_100014790_pt1 | contig 10669 bp, 7 predicted proteins | sample flu12Cox44000170_FD_204666 | JGI IMG/M metagenome (GOLD analysis project Ga0306920, IMG submission 204666) | Lab enrichment of tropical soil microbial communities from Luquillo Experimental Forest, Puerto Rico - flux4day.12C.oxic.44.000.170 (v2)... | ecosystem: Environmental > Terrestrial >... | reverse complement strand
CGCCTGCCGACCTCTTTGTAGGCCGGGACGGCGAGGTGGCGGCCGTGTCCCGGATGCTCGCACATGCCCAGACCCGGCTGGTCACGCTCACCGGGCCGCCGGGCATTGGCAAGACCCGTCTCGCCGTCGCCTGTGCGTCGGCTTACGCCGAGCGCAGCGGATGCGCCGCGGTGTTCGTCGACCTGGCACCGGTGCGGGATCCGGCGCTGGTGATGGCGGAGCTCGCCCAAGCGGTGGGCGTCGAGCCGCGGAGTGGCGTGGATCTGACCCGCCAGCTGGCTGCGGCGCTGGACGACGAGGAGCGGCTCGTGGTCCTGGACAACTGCGAGCACGTGCTGGCCGCGGCGCCGGACATCGGCCAGGTGCTCGCTGCCTGCCCACGGCTCCGGCTGCTTGCTACCAGCCGGGAGCGGCTTCGGCTGTCCGCCGAGCAGGAGTTTCCGGTTCCGCCGCTCACCATGCCTGTGCCGGCGGATGTGGCCGACCTCGGTCGTCTGGCGGCGAACCCCTCGCTCGCGCTGCTGCTGGATCGCGCACGCCGGACCAACCCGGGCTTTGATCTCACTTCGGCCAATGCGCTGTTGCTGGCCAGCGTGTGCATCCAGCTGGAAGGCCTGCCGCTGGCTATTGAGCTGGCTGCAGCCCGGCTGAAGGTCCTGACCCCCGGGGAGATGCTGTTCCGGCTCGGCAGCAGGATGGAGGTGCTGGCCGGAAGTACGCGGGATGTGCCGGACCGGCAGCGTGCTCTGCGCAACGCCATCGCCTGGAGCTATGACCTGCTCGACTCCGGCGAGCGGGCGATGTTCCGCAGGCTGTCGGTGTTTGCTGGCGGGTGGACCCTGGCCGACGTGGCCAGCGTTTGCGCGGCTTCCATGGGTGATGTGCTCACCGTCGTGGAGTCGCTGCTGGACAAGAGTCTGGTCCGGCGGCTGCCCGGGGATGAGGAGACCGCTGAGTTCTCCATGCTGGAGAGTTTGCGTGAGTACGCAGCGGAGCAGCTGGCGTCCGATGCCGAAGCCGAGGAGACGAAGGCCAGGCACGCTGGCCACTACGTGGGGCTGGCGGTGCAGCTCGAGGTCTCCATCGGCCTGCCGGAGGAGCGCACCGGGATGCTGCAGATCGGCCGCCATCACGTGGACCTGCGATCCGCGCTGGAGTACTGCCTGGGCGCGGGGCAGGAGGCCTCGGCGCTTTCGCTGGCCACTGCGCTCGGCTGGTATCACTACACCCGTGGCGACCTCGCTCATGGCCAGGCTCTCGTAGAAAGAGTCCTTTCCCTTGGCCCAGGTCAGCATGACCCGGCAGCGATGAGCGATGGCGCCACCGCAGACGGCTTGGCTGGCGCGCTCATCGTGGCCGGGGTCCTGGCCTGGGCGACAGGAGAAACAGGCCGTGCCCAGGACTTCCTGCTCCACGCTCTTGAGCTCAGCGAGGAGCGTGCTGACATGCGCCGCGCGGCGATCGCGTGTGCCTTTCTCGGGCATGTGGCCCGCGTCGGCGGCGAGTGGGATGCGTCTGCTGACTGGCATCGGCGGGCGGAGGCGGGCTTCCGCGAGGGGGGGAACACGCAGGGGGTGGCATGGGCGCGGCACGACCTTGGGCTGCTTGCCCGGGACCACGGCGATCTGGAGAGCGCCGCGGAACTGCTCCGGGCGAGCCTGCGAGACTTCCGCGAACTGGACTATCTGTGGGCGATGGCATGGTCGGCATGGGGGCTTGGCACGACGGTGAGCGCGCAGGGCCGGCTGGAGGAAGCGCGTTCGCTGCTAGCCGAGGCTCTGCGGATCTTCACGGACCTCAACGACCCTAGGGGTGTCGCCCAGTGCCTGGAGGCGCTTGCCCGGGTCGCCAGTGAACAGGCGCATTATGAGTCTGCCGCGCGGCTGATCGGCGCGGCCGCGGCGCTGCGCGTGCGGGAGGCGGCCCGCCCGCTCGACACCGAGCAGGCGTGGAACTCGGCGGTCGAGCGGGTTCTCGCTCAGGCGCTGGGGCCTCAGGACGCTGACCGGCTCGTCCACGCTGGCCGGACAATGCCCGCCCAGCAGGTTATGGACCTCGCGATGGCAGTCGCTTCGGGCGCCGCGGCCGGTGACCCGGACCGCACCCAGCAAGTGCCGCTCACTCCGCGAGAGCGTCAGGTGGCTGCGCTGGTTGCCTCGGGCCGGACCAACCGGCAGATCGGCAGGGTGCTCGGCATCTCCGAAAAGACCGCCGAAGTCCACCTGCATCATGTGATGTCCAAGCTTGACGTCCGCAGCCGAGCCGAAGTAGCCGCCTGGGCCGTCACCCAGCACCCGTCCGCTCCAGCGCAGTAAGCGCCCGGGCAGGTCGGACGCTCCCCGTGCCCGCACCGGCATGGGCATCGGCGGTCAGCACAGCTAGGCGTTGTCAGGCTTGAGATTGGCGTTGGCGACCGTCCTGGTTTCCCCTGGTCTCCTCGCGGGTTGCCGGTGCGGTGGCGGGTGGGCGGCGTGGCCGCCCCCGGGCCAGGATGATCGCGCCGGTGAGGAGCATGGTGGCCAGGAGGGTCAGGTAGGCGATGGCGGCGGTGGAGTGCCAGTGGAACTGGTGGGGGTAGCGGGCGAGCGCGGCGGCGAGCAGGACGGGGAGCACGATGGACCCGGCGGCGGCGGGCCGCAGGCGGCGCGGGTCCCGTTCGGCGATGACGTGGGCGGAGGCCACGCCCAGGGCGATCAGCCAGGCGCCGGTGGCCTGGGCGAGCATCGGGGTCAGGTGCCAGGGCCAGGCCGGCGCGGCCTGCGCGGGCGCGGTGAACAGCGCGGTGCCGGCGCCGAGCAGGACGGCGGCCTGGGCGGCCAGCGTGGCGCACAGCCACCGGGGCAGGCGCGCGGTGCGGGGCGGGTCGGTGCCGGGGGACCGCGCCTGGCGCACCCAGAAGGTGGCCAGCAGCGCCGGGACGAGGACGTAGATCGCGAGCCAGGCCACCGTCACGGCCTGGGTGCCGGCCGGGTACCGGGCGCCCAGGTGCAGCTGGCCCAGGTGGGTGAGGGTGACCGCGAGGGTCAAGACGGTGAAGGTGAGCACGGCGGGCACCGAGATCCGGGCGTTGGCCCACCGGGCCTGGCGGGCGGCGAGCGCCTCGATCGGGACCGCGGCCCAGTAGCCGGCGCCCAAAAACGCCGCGGCCAGCGGGTTGGTGATGGTGAAGGCGAAATACTGGCCGGTGTGCGCGCGAGGCGGTGACGGCACATTGTGAGATCGCTGCCGATTTCGCCGTCGGCCTTGGGTTTGGCCGCCACGTGCAGGACGCCGTGCATTACCAGTATGAGCGGCACGACGGCCGCAGCCCGGTTTTCCATCGGCACGCAGAAGCCGTCCCCCGGCCGGCCCAGGTCCTGCATTTGGCGCTGGCCGCCGACCTCGTGCGCGGACTGGCCGGCACCGAGGCGGCGGCGGCCATGGTCCGCCAGCGGGCCGGCAGCTACTTCGATCCGGACGTTGCCGAGGCCTACCTGGACCTGGCCCACGGCCTGTGGCCATCCGGCGACGATCCGGTTCCCCTCCCCGAGGTGCTCTCGTGTGACCCGGGGACCCCCGTCGATCAGCTACCGGGCGACCGGCGCCTGACCGTGTGCGAGGCGCTGGCTGACTTCACCGATCTCAAGTCGGTTCGGCGCGGCCGCCACTCGCACACGGTCGCCCGCCTGGCCGGGCAGGCGGCCGCGCACCTCGGGCTTCCCAAAGCCCTACAGGAGCATCTGCGCCGGGCCGGGCTGGTTCACGATCTCGGCAAGATCGCCGTTCCGTACCGCTTGCTGCAGGAGACGGACGGCGACACCGGTGCCGCCCGCGTCAAGGGCGCGGCGGCCGCGCTCGCTGAGCCGGTCCGCCTGCACCCTTATTACTCCCAGCGCATCCTGTCCCGGGTCCGCCCTCTCGCCGACCTGGCGGCAGACGTGGGCGCCCACCATGAGCGTCTCGACGGCTCGGGCTATCCACTTGGGCTTGCCGCCCGGGGCATGCCCATCACCGCCAGGCTGCTCGCCGCCGCCGATGCCTGGGCCGAGCAGTCCCGACATGGCCCACCCGACCTCACCCGCGAAGACGGCCTCGACTCAGCGTGCCTGGCGGCGCTGCGGTCCTGCCACCAGCCCGGCACCGGTCGCCGGCGCCAGCGTCCCCCGGCCGATCCGGCCCGCCCGGCCCTCAGCTCGCGCGAGCTCGAGGTATTGGGCCTGCTCGCCGACGGCGCCTCTAATCCCGACATCAGCAAGGCCCTGTACATCAGCCGACGCACCGCCGAGCACCATGTCGAGCACATCCTCGCCAAGCTCGAAGTGACCAGCCGCACCGCCGCCGTGGCCTACGCCCTGACGCACGAACTGCTGTCCTGAACTGAACCGTCGGCCATCGCCCGCCGGGCATCATCTGCTCCCCGGTGGGTGCCTCTTCTTGAGCCCCCGTCAACGTCACGGCCGCTATTCCGGTTTCGCGGATACGGGCGCAGAGTAGGGCTCAGGAGGTGGGCTGCCGTGAGTGATGCGGTCGTCGGGGTGGTGGCGAACCCCCTGTCCGGCCGCGACATCCGGCGCCTGGTGACGCAGGCCTCGGTGTTCCCCACGGCCGAGAAGGCCAACATGATCCAGCGCATGCTCACCGCGTTCGGCGCGGTCGGCGTGCAGCGGGTCCTGCTCAGCACCGACCTTGGCGGCATCTCTTCGGCGGTGTTCCGCGCGATAGAGCGGCGCCGCGGCCAGGATGGCCGGTGGCCGGAGGTCGAGTTTCTCGACGGCCAGCCGATCCGCCAGACCGCGCAGGACACGGTGGACGCTGTCCGGCGCATGGTCGCCGCCGGCGCGCAGGTGATCGTGTGCCTCGGGGGTGACGGCACCGCCCGGGTCACCGCGTCGGCAGCTGGCGACGTGCCGATGCTGGCGTTGTCGACGGGCACCAACAACACGTTCCCGGCGGTCCGGGAGGCCACCGTCGCCGGCCTGGCCGCGGGTTTAGTCGCCACCGGTACGGTCCCGGCCGACGGCGTGGCGACCCGCGCCAAGCTGCTGGAGGCACGGGTGGGTGACCGGGCCGAGACGGCGCTCATCGACGTCGCGGTGTCCACCGAACGCCACGTCGGGAGCCGTGCGGTGTGGGATCCGGCGACGCTGACCCAGCTCTTCTGCGCGTTCGCGGAACCGGACGCGATCGGCCTGTCCAGTATCCTGGGCCAGCTCTTCCCCGTCAGCCGCCGCGAAACACACGGGGTCACCGCCCGCATCGCGGCTGGAGCGGCCCAGCAGGTACTCGCCCCTATCGCACCGGGACTGGTGGTCCCGGTAGGGGTGAGCGAGATCGAGCCGATGCAACCCGGATCCGTTCACTCGGTCGGTGCGCGGGCGGGCGTCATCGCCGTCGATGGGGAGCGGGAGCTGACCTTCGAGCCGGGTGAGCAGCCCACCGTCCAGCTGCGCTCCGACGGGCCGCTATGCGTGGATGTGCCCGCGGTCCTGGCTGCGAGCGCCCGCCTCGGCCTGCTCAGACGCCCGCCAATGCCCGGTGCCCAGCCAGGATTTCCACGCACCGACCGTCTAGGAGGAGCAACATGACCGACACGGTGGAGCGGAGAGCTCTCACCAGGGAGCAGCTGCTGAGCGTCTACCGCACGATGCGGGCGATCCGCGAGTTCGAGGAACGCGTGCACGCGGAGTTCGCGACCGGCGAGATCCCCGGATTCGTGCACTTGTACGCGGGCGAGGAGGCGTCGGCGGTCGGCGTCTGCAGCAACCTCGACGACCGTGACACCATCGCCAGCACCCATCGCGGCCATGGCCACTGCATCGCCAAAGGCGTTGATGTCAGCGAGATGATGGCCGAGATCTACGGCCGCAGGACCGGCAGCTGCCACGGCAAGGGTGGCTCGATGCACATCGCGGACCTGTCCAAGGGCATGCTCGGCGCCAACGGCATCGTCGGGGGCGGCCCGCCGCTGATCTGCGGGACCGCGCTGGCCGCCAAGCTCAAGGGCACCGGCGGCGTCAGCGTCGCGTTCTTCGGTGACGGCGCGAGCAACCAGGGCACGACGCTGGAGTCGATGAACCTGGCCTCGGTGTGGAGCCTGCCGGCCATCTTCGTCGCCGAGAACAACGGGTACGCCGAAACCACCTCGAGCACCTGGTCGGTGGCCAGCGACAACATCGCCGACCGCGCGGCCGGGTTCGGCATGCCGGGTGTCATCGTCGACGGCTTCGACTTCTTCGCGGTGCACGAAGCAGCGAGCGAGGCGATCGCCCGTGCCCGGGAAGGCGGCGGCCCGACGCTGCTGGAGATGAAGTTCACGCGCTACTTTGGCCACTTCGAGGGCGACCAGCAGACCTACCGGGCCGGCGAGGTCGAGCACGCACGGGCCGAGCTGGACTGCCTGAAGCGCTTCGCCGACCGGGTGACCGAGACCGGCGAGCTCACCCAGGCCGACCTCGACGTCGCCGACGCCGAGGTCGCAGCCACGATCGACCGGGCGGTCGACGAGGCGAAGGCCGCGCCGCTGCCGGCCGAGGCAGACCTGCTCACCGACGTCTACGTCCGTTACTGATCGGAGACTGGCCATGGCACGCACCATCACCTACCGCGAGGCGATCAACGAGGCACTGGCCCAGGAAATGGAGCGCGACGAGACCGTCATCGTCATGGGCGAGGACAACGCCGGCGGCGAGGGTTCGCCCGGCGAGATGGACGCCTGGGGCGGTGTCCTCGGCGTGACGAAGGGGCTGTACCACCGGTTCCCGGGCCGGGTGCTGGACACGCCGATCTCCGAATCGGCGTTCATCGGCGCCGCGATCGGCGCGGCGACGGCCGGGATGCGCCCGGTCGCCGAGCTCATGTTCGTGGACTTCATGGGCGTCTGCTTCGACCAGATCTACAACCAGGCGGCGAAGTTCCGGTACATGTTCGGCGGAAAGGCCGTCACGCCGGTCGTGATCCGCACCATGTACGGGGCCGGGCTCCGGGCCGCGGCGCAGCACTCCCAGTGCCTGTACCCGCTGTTCACGCACGTCCCGGGGCTGAAGGTCGTCCTCCCGGCCACCCCGTACGACGCCAAGGGCCTGATGACACAGGCGATCCGCGACAACGACCCGGTGATGTTCTTCGAGCACAAGGCGCTCTACGACCTGGCCGGGCCGGTGCCGGAGGAGAGCTACGCGCTGCCGTTCGGGGAGGCGAACGTGATGCGCGAGGGCGGGGACGTCACGATCGTGGCGCTCGGCCGCATGGTGCACACCTCGCTGGAGGCGGCGCGGCAACTCGCCGCCGCCGGGGTGGAATGCGAGGTGATCGACCTGCGCACCACCAGCCCGCTCGACGAGGACACCGTGCTGGAGAGCGTCGAGGGCACTGGCCGGCTCGTCGTGGTGGACGAGGCGAACCCGCGGTGCTCGGTGGCCACCGACATCTCGGCGCTCGTCGCCCAGAAGGCCTTCGGCTCATTGCGGGCCCCGGTCGAGATGGTGACGGCGCCGCACACGCCGGTGCCGTTCTCGAACGCGCTCGAGGACATCTACATACCGGACGCCCAGCGCATCGTGAACGCCGTCAAACTGGTGGCGGAGTGGACCCGATGACCGACGAGCGGATCCTGGCGGTGACGATGCCGAAGTGGGGCCTGTCGATGCAGGTCGGCAAAATTACCGTCTGGATCGCCGGCGAGGGCGACGACGTGAGCGTCGGCGACGACCTCGCGGACATCGAGACGGAGAAGATCGCCGGAACGCTGGAGGCGGCCGACGCGGGCACCCTGCGGCGCATCATAGCGAGGGTGGGTGAAGACGTCCCGGTCAGCAGCACCATCGCGCTGATCGCTCCCCCCGACGTCAGCGACGACGATCTCGACGCCGCCGCGGCGGAGGCGCGCGCGGTGATCGACGCCGGCGTGCCCGAAGAGGCAGTCGGCGGCCCCGCCGTCGAGACCGCCGAGGTCGGCGGGCGGAAGATCAGCTATGCCGGGACCGGCCAGGACGGCGACGTGGTGCTGCTCATCCACGGCTACGGCGGCGACCGCAACTCCTGGCTGTTCCTGCAGGAGCCGATGGCCGCGCGCTACCGCGTGTACGCGCTCGACCTGCCCGGGCACGGCACGTCATCCAAGGACGTCGGCGACGGCTCGGTCGGCATGCTGGCCGACACCGTGCTCGGCGTACTCAACGCCATCGGCGTCCAGCGCGCCCACCTGGTGGGCCACTCGCTGGGCGGCGCCGTGGCGATCGCGGCCACCGCCCGGGACCCGCTGCGGGTCTCCTCGCTCACCCTGATCGCGCCATCGGGCTTCGGCCAGGAGATCAACGCCAGTTACCTGCGCGGCTTCGCCGGCGCGCAGACGCGGCGCGAACTCAAACCGGTCGTCGGCCAGCTCTTCGCCGACGAGAGCCTGGTGACCCGCCAGCTGGTCGACGACCTGCTCGCCTACAAGCGGCTGGACGGGGTCGATGCGGCGCTGCACACCCTGCTGGGCACGCTCATGGACGGCGACACGCAGCGCACCGACTCCGCCGCCGCCATCGCCGCGATAGGCGGTGCGGTGCCGGTCACGGTGGTCTGGGGGAAGGCGGACCGCGTCATCCCGCCCGCCCAGGCGGAGTCTGTGGCCGGGGCGGTCCGCCATCTGGTCGACGACGCCGGGCACATGCCGCACATGGAGCGGCCAGCCGAGGTGCAGGCCGCGATCGAGGAGGCCATTACCAGGGCAGGATGAGCAGGTCCCGGCCCCAGGCCAGCAGGTAACCCCGGGCTGGCTGGAGGCGGGGCGCGGGCGCCGCCAGGTCGTTATGCGCGGTCTTTGTTACGCCTCATCCGGGCGTGTGCGGGCCGGTACACTGACGTCCGCGTGCAGGTGGAGACCGAGGCCGCGGCCGCCTGGTTCACGTGCGAAAAGCGCACGGACCTCGAAGGCGTGTGCGGGCGGCCTCCGTGGTCACGTCCCACCGCCGTGTGCCGCCGATGGGGTGCGGCCACCGGTGGGCCCGAGGCGGCCCTAGCGGGGCCCGGCCCTGCTGGGAGCCAACCTTGGCTGGGGAGTAGATCGATGGAGCCGCAGAGCACCGGGCTGTTCATCCTGCTGATGGCGGTGTTCTGCGCTCTGCTGGTCTGGGTGGCATTGGCCAAGCAGCCCGTCTTCCGGGTCCTGGCCGCCTGCCTGGCGTTCATCCCGGCCATGCTGTTCGGCGTGGTGGCGGTCAACAAGTATTACGACTACTACCAGACCTGGGGCTCCGCGCTCTCCGACCTCAGCGGCCAGAGCCTCAACACGGTTCCGGTCGTTCCGCGCGGGGTCTCGACGCAGCAGCTGACGGGGATCCTGGGCAAGGTGACCGGCGGCAAGACCGCCTCCCAGCTTGGTGAGACCGTCCGATTCTCGGTCACCGGCACCCGCAGCCATATCGTCAGGACCGTCTACGTTTTCCTGCCGCCGCAGTACTTCCAGGCCGCATTCCGTAGCCGCCGCTTCCCGGCGATCGAGCTCATCAACGGGTATCCCGGACAGCCCCAGGACTGGATCAACGTGGTCGGCATCGTCCAGGCCTACGAAACGCTCCTGCGCGACCGTCTGGTCCGGCCGGTGGCCCTGGTCATGCCCGACCCCAACGGCAACCCGCATGTCTCGATGCAGTGCCTCAACGTCGTGCACGGCCCGCAGGACGCCACCTACCTCGCGCGGGACCTTCCCGACTACCTCTCGCAGACGCTGCGACTGCAGCCGTCCGGGCCGGCCTGGGGCATCGCCGGCTACTCCGAGGGTGGGTACTGCGCGGCCAATCTTGCCCTGCTGTACCCGCACCGCTACGGTTACGCGGGCGTGCTCAGCGGGTACTTCATGCCGTCCGACGACCTGCTGGGCGATCCCTTGCGGCTCGTCAACCCGTTCCTGGGCAGCACCAGGCTACGCATGATGAACACCCCACTGGACCGGGTGCCCGCGCTCTCGCTGGCCGTCAAGATCCCCCAATTCTGGCTTGGGGTAGGCAGCTCCAACCATCACGATGTGAGCGCGGCGCAGCGTTTCCAGCAGGTGATCCTGACGCGCCAGCCGAACATGGTGCTCGACATCGAGCCGGGCGGCACGCACACCATGGCGACCTGGCGGGCGCTGGTCCCGCCGCTGCTGGAGTGGATGACACCCAACCTCGAACAGGCGGCGCTGCACCCGCCGCCGCCGCAGGTCGCGGGCCACGCGAAGGCCCAGGCCAAGACCCGTGTCCACGCCGCGATCAGCGCCCACACCACAGCGCCTTAACGGCGCTGGGTGATGCCGCGCTGGGCGGCTGGGCGATGTGGTGCGGGGCGGCTGGGCGATGTGGTGCGGGGCGGCTGGGCGATATGGTGCGGGGCGGCCGGGTGGTGTCGTGCGGGGCGGCTGGGTGATGTCGTGCAGGGCGACGGCCGGTACCGAGTCGCCTAGCCCTGGTGCCCGGGAGCTTCTTCCTCGTCCGTGTCCGAGTGGGCCACTTGGGCGGCCCGGGTGGACCGGGCAGGCGGAGCCTCCCGGCGCCGCATGGCGAGCGTCCAGGCGAGCCCAGCCAGCGCGAAGATTGCCCCTGCGATCTCCGCGATCGCCGAGGCGAGCTTGCCCGACGGCCCCCAGGACGGTTCGTACATGTTTGGCAGGCCGGCCAGCGCCCCGATGTCGATATAGGTGTAGACGATCACGGCTGCCGCGGCGCTC
>Ga0306920_100014789_pt1 | contig 10670 bp, 7 predicted proteins | sample flu12Cox44000170_FD_204666 | JGI IMG/M metagenome (GOLD analysis project Ga0306920, IMG submission 204666) | Lab enrichment of tropical soil microbial communities from Luquillo Experimental Forest, Puerto Rico - flux4day.12C.oxic.44.000.170 (v2)... | ecosystem: Environmental > Terrestrial >... | reverse complement strand
ACCAGCCCCCGGTCGATACTGCCGATCACCTGCTCATCGGCTTCGACCGAGGCGCCGCTCACACGCTGCAGCAGGGCCCGCATGCCATGCCGTCCGACGGAGTATAGCAACTCGGCGGCGTCCGGCGCAAGCGAAGCGCTCAGCGTGTCGATGAACCGACTCGCGCTGGGCGGTGCGGGCGTCGACGGGCGAGAGACCACGCGAGCCGGGCCTCCTCGGTGCCGAGGAGCGCGTGGACCAGCGCGTAGATCGCCGCCCCTCCGACGATCATCACGCCCAGCCAAATCGTCTCGGGCCCCCGCCCGACCGGGGCCGGCCACCACCACGCGGCGCCCGCGAGCCCCGTCATCAGCGCCATCGAACCCGTGACGATCCGGGTCCAGCCGCGTCGTGCCTCGTCACTCGCCTCGGGCCCCAGCCGCCGACGGAGGAGCCACACCAGCACGACGGCGTTCACCGTTCCGGCCGCGGCGCTCGCCAGGGCCAGACCGGCGTGGGCGAGGGGCCGGACGAGGACGAGCGCCAGGAGACTGTTGATGGCCATCGCGCCCACCGCCACCTTGACGGGGGTCCGCGTGTCGCCCAGCGCGTAGAAGGCCTGCGCCCCGATCCTGGCCCCGCCCCACCCCACGAGCCCGAGCGCGTAGAACCCGACGGCGATCGCGGTGCCGGCCACCTCGGCGGGACCGAACTGACCCCGCTGGTACAGGACGCGCACGATAGGCTCACGCAGCACGAAGAGCCCGACGGCGGCGGGGAGCCCGATGAAGGCGGCGAGCCGCAGGGCGAAGGAAAGCGTCTGGCGCAGCTTGTCCAGCTCTCGCCGGGCGGCGTGCTCCGCCAGCGTCGGGAGGACCGCGGTGGCGATGGCGATCCCGAAGACGCCCTGGGGAAACTCGACCAGCCGATCGGCGTAGTAGAGGTATGAGACGCTTCCCCCGCCCAGGAACGACGCGATCACCGTGTTGATCAACACGTTCAGCTGGCTGGCCGACTGGCCGATCACGACGGGGGTCATCAGCCGGAAGCAGCGCCGGACCGCCGGATGTCCCGGATCGAGAGCCGGCCAGACGAGGACGCCCCCGGCCACCAAGGAGGGCACTTGCACCAGCAGCTGGCCCAATCCGCCCACGAGAACGCCGGCCGCCAGCCCGAAGACCGGCTGAGCCATCCGGGGCGCGAGAAAGAGGACGGCGGCGATCATCGCGAGATTCAACGCCACCGGCGCGAGCGCCGGCGCGAAGAAGCGCCGCCGGGCGTTGAGGATCCCCATGGCGAGGGCGGCCAGCCCGACGAAGAAGAGGTACGGAAACATCAGGCGCGTGAGCCGGACCGTGAGGGTCCCGCGGGCCGGATCGGCGAAGAACCCCGGGGCCATCGCGCGGACGAGGAGGGGCGCGCCGAGAACCCCCGCCATCGTGAGGGCGCCCAGGACGAGGAGGACGATTCCCGTGACCGCGCGGAGCATGCGCCGGGTCTCGGTCGCGGGGGCTCTTCCCAGGTAGTCCGTGAACACCGGAATGAACGCGGAGGACAGCGCACCCTCCGCGACGAGACGGCGCAGGAGGTTGGGCAGCCGAAAGGCGACGAAGAAGCAGTCCGTGAGCGGCCCCGCGCCGAAGGCCCGGGCCACCACCAGGTCGCGCACGAACCCGAGGATCCGGCTCAGGAGCGTGGCGCTGCCGACGACGGCCGCGGCCCGGGCGACCGCCCGGTGGCCGCCTCGACCCGGCCCGACGGCTCCCGATCCCGGCGGCGGCCCCTCTAGCGGGTCAGGCCCCTCCAGCATCACCGTCCCGTCTCGCGTCGCTCGGCCGTCCACCGAGGGTCGCGCGATCGCCCCGATGGTCGCGCGGGGAGTCACGGGCCGGCTGGCTGGCCCACGGTCCTGACCGCGGCCGTGCGGTCCGCGGTCGCGCGCCTTGACAGGGCAGAAGGGCCACGGTAGAGTCCGGGTTCGTGTCCGCGCCGGACGGCCACCTGGCGCCCGCACGGAGCGATCGGGAGTTCGAGGAGGTGAGTTGATGGCGAACATCAAGTCCGCGCTCAAGCGGATCCGCCAAAGCGAGCGTCGCCGGACGCGGAACGCCGCGGTCCGGTCGAGCGTGCGTACGGCCGTCAAGGCCGTTCGAGGCGCCCTGGAGTCGGGTGCCCGCGACGAGGCTCGCGCCGCTCTGGCCAGGACCGTCCAGACCCTGGACAAGGCGGTGACGAAGGGTGTCATTCACCGGAACGCCGCCGCTCGGAAGAAGTCGCGCCTCGCCCGCCAGCTGAACGCGCTCGCCGCCCGATAGAGGCGTCGAGCGCGCCACGGCCACCCTGTCCAGGGCGGCCCTTCCAGCCCGGGGCCCGCCCGCGCCGCTCCGGCTCTCAACCCGCCAGGTCTGCCACCAGGACGGTGAGGAGCGCCCGTGGACTGCCCGCGGAGGACTTGAGCCGTCGCTCCGTCTCGTAACAACGAGCGACGGCCGTGGCGACACCCGCCACCCCCGCAGTCGTGGCCCTCGCCATCAGCCGCTCGACGGCGAAGTCGGGGCGGCGGGGTCCGCCCCGCAGGGCGGCACCCACGCCACGCACGTCCGCGCCGTCGGCCATGGCCGACAGCGCCCGCCCCAAGCTGCGGACATAGCCCACCACCCAGACCAGCACCACCGGGGGCGGCTCTCCCGCCGCCAGCAGACGCTCGAGAACGTGAAGGGCGCGCGGGCGGTTGCCCTCCTCCAGGGCCTGCGTCAGCTCCCAGTACTGCCGGACGCGCGTCTCCCCGGCCAGGTCGCGCACGACCTCCTCGGTCAGACGGCGACGTCCGCCCGGCTCGCTGTCGAGATAGAGGGCGGCCTTCTCCACCTCGGCCGCCAGGCGTGCCAGATCCTCACCGATCAGCTCCACCAGGGCCTGGGCTGCCCCCGCCGTGCATTCGACCCCCTGCGCCTTCGCTCGCTCGCGCACCCACGTGGGGACCGCTCGGCCGACCGGCGCCCGTATCTCGACCCGGTCAGGGTCGGGCACGAGGCGCAGGCCCGGCGCCCTCCGGTCCGTCGTCACGGCGACGAACACCACCGTGGTGCCCTCCGTTGGCCAGCCCGATGGGCGTGAGCGCGCCGTCTCCACGGCCGCCCGCAGCCGGTCGGCGACGCGCGCGCTCGCCTCACCGACACCACGGACGAGGACGAGCCTCCGGTCGGCGAAGAGCCCGGGAGAATTACCGGCCGCGACGAGCGCCTCCGGCGTCACGGTGTCCGCGTACAGGACCTCGCGGCCGAGCCCCTCCGCCCCGTCCAGCGGAGGGGCGAGACGCTCCACGACCTCGTCGACCAGCAAGAAGTCCGAACCGTGGAGCAGCACAAGCCGGGGGGGGCGGCCCTGGGCCACATCGCGGAGGAGCGCGGGAAGCTCCAGGTCAGAACCTCTCGAAGGCGAAGCTCACGATGGCCCGGCTCACGTCGACGGCCGCCCGCTGGAGGGCATCGTTCTGCAGGACGATATTCACCGACTGCTGACCCGAGAGGAGGAAGTCCGCCCGGTCCTCGATCCGATCCTGCTTCCAAACCACCTCGTCCTTGCGGAGATCGCGGAGGGTGAGCGCCAGGGCCACGGTCAGGCGGTAGGACGTCACGTTGGCCGCTCGGTCGAACGAGAGCGAGGTGAGCGAGTACCCGACGATCTTCCCCTCGAGGCGGGCGTCAGCCGTGGTCTCGGACGAGGCGATCTTGGCGGCCCCGCTATTGACGATCGCCTGGATCAGGGCCTGTGTCAGGAAGTCCTCGATGCCGGGCTCCGAGGTCTTGTTCTCGAGCACCGGCACCTGGAGGGTCCGGATCCCGGAGGGCAGGCTCGGATGGAGCGAGTAGCCGCAGCTCGCCGCCGCGAGCCCGATCAGAACCACGAGCCCCGCGAGCGCCGGCCGCCTCACGCCTCTCCTCCTGCCCGCCGGGTGACGATGTTGACCAAGCGCCCCGGCACGACGACCACCCGCTCGACCTCGCGAGTCGACAGCCACGGCCGGACCTTGCCGTCGGCCAGCGCCTCTCGTCTGAGCGCCTCGTCCGCCGTGCCTGGCCGCACGAGCAGGCGGCTGCGCACCCGACCATCGACCTGCACCACCACCTGGAGCGACTCTCGTCTCAGCGCCTGCCCGTCGGGGGTCGGCCACGCGTGGCCGAAGAGGCTCTCGTCGTGTCCCAGCCGCTCCCACAGCTCCTCCGTCAGGTGGGGCGCGAAGGGCCCCAGGAGGAGGAGGGCGACCTCGACCGCCTCGCGTAGAAGGGCCCGCCGCTCCCCCTGGGGCACGCGGTCCTGGGACTCGCCGGCGAAGACGTGGAGCGCGTTGATCAGCTCGTGAATGGCGCTGATCGCCGTGTTGAAGTGAAACCGATCCTCGATGTCGTCGGTGACACGCTGGATGGTCTCGTGCACCGTCCGGCGGAACGCGCGTCCCAGATCGGAGAGATCGTCCGTCGGCCCCTCGGGAGCGGCGGCGAGCGCCTCTCGGTTCGCCTCCGCGAACCGCCAGACGCGGTTCAGGAAGCGGAAGGCGCCCTCGACCCCCTGGTCGCTCCAGTCGAGGTCCTTCTCGGGCGGGGCCGCGAAGAGCGAGAAGAGTCGCGCGGTGTCGGCACCGTAGGTCGCGATCAGCTCGTCCGGGTCGACCACGTTGCCCTTGGACTTCGACATCTTGGCGCCGTCCTTGACGACCATGCCCTGGGTGAGCAGGTTCAGGAACGGCTCGTCCACTCGCACGAGGCCCAGGTCTCGCAGGACCTTGGTGTAGAAGCGCGCGTAGAGCAAGTGGAGGATGGCGTGCTCGATCCCCCCGATGTACTGGTCGACCGGCATCCAGTAGGCGGCGGCGGCCGGGTCGACCAACCCCCCCGAATAGCGGGCCGAGCAGTAGCGGAAGAAATACCAGGAGGACTCGACGAAGGTGTCCATCGTGTCCGTCTCGCGCCGCCCGGGCTCACCGCAGCGCGGGCAAGCGGCGTTGACGAAGCCGGGAACGTCCGCCAGGGGCGACCCGCCCTTCCCCGTGATCTGGACGTCCGGGGGGAGAATCACCGGGAGATTCTCGGGCCGCTCGGGCACCGCGCCACACGACGGGCAGTACACGATGGGGATCGGGGCGCCCCAGTAGCGCTGGCGGCTGATGCCCCAGTCTCTCAGCCGGTAGTTGACCTTGGCTTCGCCTGACCGCCTCTCCACGAGCCAGTCGATGGCCCGGCGCTTGGCCTCGGGGACCGAGAGCCCGTCGAGGAAGCCGGAGTTGATCTTGACCCCCTCGCCCGGATAGGCCTCCCCCGTCCACTCGGTCGGACGACTGGTGGTCGGCACGATCCGAAGGCCGTGGGCCTCGGCGAAGTCCCAGTCCCGCTGGTCCTCGCCCGGGACGGCCATAATCGCGCCCGTTCCGTAGCCCATGAGGACGTAGTCCGCGAGGAAGAGCGGAATCTCCTCTCCCGAGAACGGGTTGACGGCGCGGGCCGAGAGGCGCAGCCCCCGTTTCGGCCGGTCCGTGGCCAGCCGCTCGATCTCCGTCTGGCGGGCGACCTCGGCCCGGAAGGTCGCCACGCGGTCGCGCTCGGAAGGGTCGGCGATCAGCCGGTCGACCAGGGGGTGCTCAGGGGCCAGCACGGCGAAGGTCATGCCGAAGACGGTGTCGGGGCGGGTCGTGAAGACCCTCACGGCCGGGCCCGGCGGACGGCGGCCGTCGGCGAGGACGACGGGGAGCTCGAACTCCGCGCCCTCGCTCCGGCCGATCCAGTTGCGCTGCATGGTGAGGACGCGCTCCGGCCAGCCGGTCAGCCGATCACACCACGCGAGCAGCTCCTCCGCGTAGTCGGTGATCTTGAAGTACCAGCCCTCGACCTCCTTCGGAACCACCTCCGAGTCGCACCGCCAGCATCGCCCGTCCTCCACCTGCTCGTTGGCGAGGACCGTCTGGCAGCTGGGACACCAGTTCACCGTCGCCGACTTCCGGTACGCGAGCCCGCGCTCGAACATGCCAATGAAGATGAGCTGCTCCCACCGGTAGTACTCGGGGTCGCAGGTCGCCACCTCGCGGTCCCAGTCGTAGGAGATGCCGAGAGTCTTCATCTGGGCCTTCATGGTCGCGATGTTCTCGTAGGTCCAGACCGCGGGATGCACGCCGTGCTCGATGGCCGCGTTCTCGGCCGGCAGGCCGAAGGCGTCCCAGCCCATCGGGTGGAGCACGTTGAAGCCGCGCATCCGTTTGTAGCGCGTGACCACGTCGCCGATCGCGTAGTTGCGAACGTGACCCATGTGGATCCGGCCAGACGGATACGGGAACATCTCGAGACAGTAGTACTTCGCCCTCCCGGGCTCCTCCCGGACCCGGAAGAGCCCGGACTCCTCCCACCGCCGCTGCCACTTCGTCTCGACGTCCTTGAAGGGGTAGTGGTCAGGCCGGTCGAACGCCACGGGTCGATGAAGCCTCCTCTCGTCAATCGTCATGCATGTTTAGCAGAGATCGCGGGCGGATGCAAGGAGAGCGCCTTCTCGCCCGACCTCGGCTCCGCCGAGACCGCCTCCGTCGCCACGGCCTCCCCGTCCCCCGAGCTCGATGCCTCCGCGCCGCCGGGCGCGAGGGTCTCGTCGCCGGGAGTGGGCGGATGGAAGAAGGCGTGGATCCGCTGGGCCAGCTTCGGCGTCACCTTGGGCACGGCGGCCAGCTCGGCCACCGACGCTTCCCGCACCCGCCGAGCCGAGCCCAGCTCGCGGAGGAGACTGGTTCGCACCGCCGGCCCCACGCCCGGGATCTGATCCAGCACCGACTGGATGGTTCGCTTCGAGCGAAGCTTCTTGTGGTAGGTGATGGCGAACCGGTGGGCCTCGTCCCGGATCTTCTGCAGGGTCTGGAGGGCGGGCGAGGCCAGATCCAGGGTCAGGGGCTGGAGGCTTCCCGGGTGGTAGACCTCCTCGGCTTTCTTGGCCAGGCCGACGATCGGGAGATAGTCGAGACCCAGCTCCTCGAGGACCCGGATCCCCACGTTCAGCTGGCCCCGGCCGCCGTCCACCAGGATCAGATCGGGAAGCGGGCCCCCGTCCTCCAGCGCCTTGCCGTAGCGGCGCCGCAGCACCTCGGTCATCATCGCGAAGTCGTCGGCGGCCGGCACCGTCCGGATCTTGAAGCGCTTGTAGTCGTCCTTCTTCATCTCGCCCGCCTCCCAGACGACCATCGAGCCCACGGCCTCCGACCCCTGCGTGTTCGAGATGTCGAAGCCCTCGATGCGGTGGGGCGGCTCCGGCAGCCCAAGCGCGCGACGCAGCTCTTCGGCCACCACTTGCCGGCGACTCGACCGGGCGAGGAGGTGGGTCTGGAGGGCGAGGGCGGCGTTCTCCTCGGCCATCGCCACCAGCTCCCGCTTCCGGCCTCGCTGAGGGACCGCTAGGTCCACCCGTCCGCCCCGGCGCTGGGCGAGCCACTGCCCCGTCAGCTCGGCCTCGGGCACGTCGGTGGAGAGCAGCACCTCGCGGGGCGGCTCGACGTTCTTCGCGTAGAACTGGCGGAGGAAGGCCGAGAGGATCTCGCCGTCGGGGACGCCGGTCAGGCGATCGAGGAAGAAGGATTCCCGGCCGAGCAGGCGACCCCGCCGGACGAAGAAGATCTGGACGCAGGCCTCCGAGCCCTGGCGGGCGAGACCCACCAGGTCCTGATCCTCCTGATCCGTCGAGATGATCTTCTGGCGCTCGCGCACGGTGTTGAGCGCTTGGATCCGATCGCGGACGACCGCCGCTCGCTCGTACTTCTCCTCGAGTGCGGCCTGCTCCATGTCGGCGGTGAGCCGCTGGACGAGGTCGTCCGCCCGGCCGTCGAGGAACGCCTCCACCTCGGCCACCGTGCCGGCGTAGCCCTCCCGCGTCTCCCAGCCCGTACACGGCGCCTTGCAGCGGTGGATGTAGTACTGGAGACACGGTCGCTCGGCTTTCCCGTCGATGGTGATCGAGCAGGTGCGCAGCGGGAACAGCTCCCGGACGAGCCGCAGCGTCTCCCGCATGGCGGTGGCGGGGTAAAACGGCCCGTAGTAGGAGGCGCCGTCCTTCTGCACCCGGCGGGCCACGACGAGCTTCGGGAATGTCTCATTGGTGGTGAGCTTGAGGAACGGGTAGTGCTTGTCGTCCCGGAGGATGATGTTGTAGCGGGGGCGATGCCGCTTGACCAGGTTCGACTCGAGGATCATCGCCTCCAGCTCGTTCGCGGTGACGATCACCTCCAGGTCGGCAACCTGCTCGACCAGGGCATCGGTCTTCGCGTCCCGCGCCCGGGACGCCTGGAAGTACGAGCGGACCCGCGACCGGAGGGACGCGGCCTTTCCGACGTAGATCACCTGCCCCTTGGCGTCCCGGTAGAGGTAGACGCCCGGGCGGTCGGGGAGGCGCTCAAGTCGCTCGCTGAGGTCCACCCTTTCGATGATACGCCGCCCCGCCGTCCGATCCACGGCGCGCGCGCCGGCTGGTCCCCTCTGCCCTTCGCCCGGGCGGCCCCTCCGGGCGGCGGCCCCGGCGGAGCCCGTCACCGGGCGGCCGCCGGCCGGCGGACCAGACGGACTCCGGGGACGGCGTGGCCACGAGGCGCGGCGGGCGGCCCCAGTCGGGCCCGGCGGGACGAGGGAGGGCGGCGTCGACCTCAGCGCAGCGTCAGGTCGAGCTTCCGCAGCGACTTGATCCGGTCCCGCAGCTCGGCGGCCCGCTCGAAGTCGAGCCGCTTGGCGGCGTCTCGCATGTCCTGCTCGAGCGCCTTCAGGGTCTCCTCGAGCGCCTCCGCCGAATCGAAGCGCTCGGCCGGCGCCTCGGCCTCCACGGTGTAGTAGTCGCGCTCCTCGATCGACCGGAGCACGTCGCGGATCGAGCGGCGGATCGACTCGGGGGTGATCCCGTGCTCGCGGTTGTAGGCGTCCTGGAGGGCGCGCCGCCGGTCCGTCTCCGAGAGGGCGGCTCTCATGGAATCGGTGGTCTTGTCCGCATACATGAGCACCTCGCCCTTGACGTTCCGGGCGGCCCGGCCCGCCGTCTGGACGAGCGAGGTGGCCGAGCGGAGGTATCCCTCCTTGTCGGCGTCGAGGATCGCGACCAGCGACACCTCGGGCAGGTCGAGCCCCTCGCGCAGCAGATTGATGCCGATCAGAGCGTCGAACTTGCCGAGCCGTAGATCCCGGATCACCTCCACCCGTTCCAGGGTGTCGATGTCGGAGTGGAGGTAGCGCACGCGGAGTCCGGCCTGGAGGTAGTACTGGGTCAGGTCCTCCGCCATGCGCTTGGTCAGGACGGTGACGAGCACCCGCTCGTCTCGCTCGGCGCGGGCGCGGATCTCGTGCAGGAGGTCGTCCACTTGCTCCCCGGCTGCCCGAATCGTGATCCGGGGATCAGTCAGCCCCGTCGGCCGGATGATCTGCTCGACCACGGCGCCATCGGCGCGGGTCAACTCGACCTCGCCCGGCGTGGCCGAGACGTAGAGAGCCTGCCCCACCCCGCTCCAGAACTCCTCGTGCGTGAGGGGCCGGTTGTCGAAGGCCGAGGGGAGCCGGAAGCCGTACTCCACGAGAGCCTCCTTGCGCGAGCGGTCACCGTGGTACATCCCCCGGACCTGGGGCACCGTGACGTGGCTCTCGTCGATCACCACGAGCGCGTCCTCGGGGAGGTAATCCATCAGGGTCGCCGGGGTCTCCCCCGCCCGCCGGCCCGCGAGGTGGCGGGAGTAGTTCTCGATCCCGTGGCAGTAGCCGATCTCCCGCAGCATCTCGAGATCGAAGAGCGTCCGCTGCTCGAGTCGCTGCGCCTCGAGGAGCCGACCCCGAGCCCGAAAGTAGGCGAGCCGCTCGGCCAGCTCGACCTTGATGCTGGCCACGGCCTGCTCGAGCTGCTCGGCCGGCGTGACGTAGTGACTGGCGGGATAGACAGCCGCGGTGCCGACGCGCGCCAGCACCTCGCCCTTCAGCGGGTCGATACGGTGAATGGCGTCCACGGTGTCTCCGAACAGCTCGACCCGGAGCGCCACGCCCTCGGCGGAGGCCGGGAAGACCTCGACCACGTCCCCGCGCACCCTGAAGGTCCCGCGGTGGAAGTCGTAGTCGTTCCGCTCGTACTGCAGCTCGACGAGCTGGCGGAGGATCGCGTCGCGATCCCGCTCGTCGCCCTCGGCCAGCGCCAGGTGCATCCCGTGGTACGTCTCCGGGGAGCCCAGGCCGTAGATACACGACACCGAGGCCACGATCACCACGTCGCGCCGCTCGAACAGCGACTTCGTGGTGGAGTGCCGCATCCGGTCGATCTCGTCGTTGACGAGGGCGTCTTTCTCGATGTAGGTGTCCGACTGCGGGATGTAGGCCTCGGGCTGGTAGTAGTCGTAGTAAGAGACGAAGTACTCGACGGCGTTCTCGGGGAAGAAGGCCTTGAACTCCCCATACAGCTGGGCGGCGAGCGTCTTGTTGGGCGACATGACGAGCGTCGGCCGCTGCACGGCCTCGATCACCGAGGCGATGGTGAAGGTTTTCCCGGATCCCGTGACGCCGAGGAGGACGGCGTGCGGTCGACCCCGGTGCAGGTGCTCGGCCAGGGCCTGGATGGCCTGCGGCTGGTCCCCGCGGGCCGCGTAGTCGGAGACGAGACGGAACGGCGGCATCTACCTGTGCGCCATCGCCACGTGGCTGTCCGGCCGG
>Ga0306920_100014786_pt1 | contig 10671 bp, 9 predicted proteins | sample flu12Cox44000170_FD_204666 | JGI IMG/M metagenome (GOLD analysis project Ga0306920, IMG submission 204666) | Lab enrichment of tropical soil microbial communities from Luquillo Experimental Forest, Puerto Rico - flux4day.12C.oxic.44.000.170 (v2)... | ecosystem: Environmental > Terrestrial >... | reverse complement strand
AGCGCGACCTGCCCAATGAAGGTCGTGACTGCTGTTCCTGTGCCGCACCGTTCTCAGGTGGCACACCCTCGCCAGCGCGAGCAGCCTCGCCCACTTCGGTCGTCCCCTGTTCCCCGTTCACCTTGCTTGGCGCTTCGCTTGTGGGCATCTGCTCTTTGGGAACCACCTTGTTCACACATCACCCGCCAGCGGGCCGGGTTCCCTCTATTCTCTCATTCTGCCAATTTCCGCGCGACCTGTGACCGTACAATGGTATCTGACCATAAAGACGGTAATCCAGACGGAAGGTTGCCTGATCTTTCACGACAGGTAACACTTAACTCTTCTGCCTGAACCACTTTCGGGCTGCGAACTGACTGAATGCACTCATTGAGATTGAATCCGGTGGAAAGGAAGCATGCTTGAAAGCGCTCCTTGTCCACGCTCTTCACGAATGGCACTTCGTAATCCTGCCCGCCCTGGCCAAGCTCGGTATCTGGGCATCCTTCGTCGTCGCCCTGCTTGACTCTTCTTCACTCCCCGTCCCGATAGACGCCTTTCTCGCCGTTTACATCTGGGCAGATAAGCATCATTTCTGGTTCTATCCGGTGCTCGCTGCTGCCGGTTCCGCCGTCGGCGGCCTCGTTCCCTACTGGATCGGTCGCGCCGGAGGCGAACTTTTTCTGCTCAACCGCGTCAACCGCCAACGCTTTGACGAACTCCGCCTCCGTTTTGAGCGGCAGGAATTTCTCGCTGTCATGATTCCTTCCATGCTCCCGCCCCCAACGCCCTGGAAAGTCTTTGTTTTCGCCGCAGGGGTGTTCGAGATGCGGGTCATCCCCTACATGATTGCGGTATTCGTCGGCCGGTTCATCCGCTGGATGACCCTCGGCATCCTTGTGCTGAAGCTCGGCCCCGGTGCAGTCGACCTTATTTCGCACCACGCGGTCGCCGCCGCAGTCGTTGTCATCTTGATCGTTTTCGTCGCCCTTGCCGCCTGGTGGTGGCGCAAAAGGCGGATCTCAGCGCAGCTCAAAAACGGATCGGCACGACCCGAAGGCCGTGCCGATCTCAATTCTGCGGATTAGTGCGCCAGAAAGCTTATCCCCGTTGCATTGCCTGATGCGCCGCATCCGGCTGCATCCGCCGCACAAGCGCCGGAGCTCCGAACGCCACGCCCAGCACAATGGCTGTCGAGATCAGATCGTTGCGATAGAACGGAATCGCCGCCGCGTAGCACTGCACCAGACCGCTCCAGTTGCGCGCGTACATGCCGCTGCCCGCCCACACCGCGTAATTCGACACGATGAAAAACGAAGTCGGCCCAAGCAGTGCCGCCACCACTCCGCGGAACCACGTCGCCCGTGCCCGCAGCAGGATCGAACCCAGCACGATCGCCGCTGCGTACCACGCCCAAGTGGTCACGTAACCCTGCCAGCGGAACGCGTCGTGGTAACTGAACGTCGTTAGGTAAAAATCCGTCGTCATCAGCACTGCGAGCGGAGCCAGCATCTCGCGCAAGGGCCGCCGCGCGCCGAAGTACAGCAACGCTCCGCCAACCGCGGTAAAGTTCCACAACCCTGCGTGCGGAAGCACACGCGTCAATACGGCAACCAGGAGAAGCAAATAAGCGAACATTCGCACCCTCAAATCTTCGTTTCCGGAACCATTCCGGTCTGCGAAAGGAAAAAATCGATGAAACAGGTCGGCAGCTCCGCCCCAAATCAGAAAACTGCTCTATCCATTCTGCGACCCCATTCTGTTCAGGTCAACAAAATCTATTTCGTATCATCAACAAAAATTTAACCGGCGTGTCTGCCCGTTCCAAGATAAGCCCCTTTACTGGTTCTCAGTCGCCTGCTCTTTTGCACCCATTCCTTCCCCCGCTTCCTCGTCTCCGTCCACGATGTAAATCCATCCTCCCAGCGGAGCGCGCCCGCGCGGCCTCGTCGCCATAAACGAATAAGCAAACCGCAGGTCGGTGAATTCGACAGTCGTCCACGTACGCCCCGGAGGCACTTCGGGCGGCTTGAGCGCCGGAATCGCCGTCGGCCCCAGATCGCGCACCACCGCCCACGTTCCCCAATCGAGATAAACCTGGCCCAGCAGGCTCCGCTTAGCCGCCTCCACAGCAGGCGTGTTCGCCGGCTTGTATAGAACATCGCTGCGCGGATCGCTCGCTACCGCAGCGGGTGAAGAGGTGTCCCACGTGTTCAATTCAGCCGTTTGATAAAAGTCCCGCGTCTCCAGAATGGCGTGCCACCGGTACGGATTCACGGGGTACGGTTGCAGCGCCATGCGGGTCACAGGCGCAGAAGCCACCTGCGTCTTGTGAAGCATTTCCAAACCGGCAGAGTGTTCCAGCCAGCGCCAGCATCCCACCACGGCCATTCCAGCGAGCGCAAAGATCGCCCATCCCCGCCCGCGAAACGGCTGCTTTCGCACACCGATCTCGCGATCCGCGAGGCCCAGCAACCACGGCATTACGAACGCCAGAGCGAGCAGCGCCCACCACACCGGCTCGGCAATAAACACGAAGCTTCCCGCATACCATCGCGGATTGAAGGGAAAGAATGGCCGCACGCCGTAGTTGTTTGTCCAGTCCAGCAGAATATGACTTAAAGCCGCCACCAGCACCGCGAGGCACAACCAGCCCCAATGGACCGGTTGTGCCTCGCGGCCGCCCCGGCGTCTCCATCTGTCAAACAGCCACACCGCGCCCATCACCACCGCTGCCACCACAGGCACGCCGATGAATGTGTGCGTGATGCCGCGATGGTGCTTCAGGTTCTCCACCGGCCCGGCCAGTCCCCAGAAAATATCCAGGTCGCCTGCATCAGCAGCCAGAAGCGCCGCCGCCGTCGCGTATGCAGTCTTGCGATTGAATCCCGCGCGCCCAATGCATGCGCCGGTTAGAAAATGCGTAATCGGTTCCATAGCTCTTCGTGTTCCATTCGAGCATGACACACCAACCGCCCGCGCCTTAAGACCCGCTAATCGTCCGATTCCGAACACAGCGGCGCCATTCTCCTACAATGGCCATTGGCAGGCCACAAGGGAGCAGCACGACATGAACAGATCCCGTTTCACTTCGATTCTTCAAATCTCAACCGCTTTAGCCATTGCCGCTTTCACTCTTTCTATGAATGCACAGACATCCGCGCCAACCGCCGCCTTCGGCCCCGGCAACCCGTTCTATGCCGAGAGCACGTTGCCTTTTCACACCGCGCCTTTCGACAAAATCAAGGACTCCGACTATCAGCCCGCACTCGAAGCCGGCATGGCGCAAGAGATCAAGGAAGTCGAGGCGATCGCCAACAACTCCGCGCCCGCAACCTTCGACAACACCATCGTTGCGCTTGAAAAATCCGGCGAGCTCCTCGAACGCGTCGCGCTCCCGTTCAATTGCGTCACCGGCGCTAATACCAATGACACGCTGCAAAGTGTGCAGGAGTGGTTTGCCCCGCGGCTCGCCGCGCATCTGGATGCAATCCATCTCAACCCCAAACTCTTTGCGCGTATCAAATTCATTTATAAAAAGCGCAATTCCCTCCATCTCAGCCCTGAAGCAGTGCGTCTTGTCGAGATCGATTACCAGCAATTCGTCAAGGCCGGCGCCAATCTCTCAGATGCGGACAAGCAGAAGCTGAAGAAGCTTAACGAAGAAGAGTCCACGCTCTCGAATAGCTTCATCACCAAGCTCCTTGCAGCAGCCAAGGCCGGCGCATACTCCACAACGGATCAGGGCGCGCTCGACGACCTCAAGCCAGCACAGCTCGCCGCCGCCGCACAGGACGCCAAGGACCGAAAGCAGGAGGGCTGGGTCATTCCGCTGCAAAACACCACGCAGCAGCCAATCCTCGCCGATCTCGGCAATCGAGCCACCCGCCAGGCGATCTTCGAGCACTCGTGGAATCGCGCCGAGCGCGGCGACGCCAACGATCTCCGCTCCACGATTGCGCGCCTTGCGCAGCTTCGCGCGCAAAAAGCTGCTCTTCTCGGCTACCCCAACTACGCCGCGTGGAACCTGACCGACCAGATGGCCAAGAATCCCGAAGCCGCTTTGAAGTTTGTCAACGATCTCGTGCCTGCTTCAACCCGCCGCGCCGCCAGCGAGGCAAAAGAGATCCAGGACCTCATCGATCAGCAAAAGGGCGATTTCAAAGTCGAGCCGTGGGACTGGGAGTTCTACTCCGAGCAGGTTCGCAAAGCCAAGTACGACCTCAACCAGGATCAGATCAAACCATACTTTGAACTGAACAATGTTCTTCAGAACGGTGTCTTCTTTGCCGCCAACAAGCTTTACGGCATCACTTTCAAGGAGCGCCACGACATTCCCGTCTATCAGTCCGACGTTCGCGTTTTTGAAGTCTCGGACTCGAACGGAAAGCCACTCGCCCTCTTCTACTCCGACTACTACAAGCGCGACAACAAGAACGGTGGCGCATGGATGGACCAGATCGTCACGCAGTCGAAGCTCATGAACCAGCTTCCGGTTGTGTTCAACGTCTGCAACTTCCAGAAGCCCGCTCCCGGCGAGCCTGCACTCCTTACCTTCGATGACGTGACCACCATGTTCCACGAGTTCGGCCACGCGCTCCACGGCATCTTTGCAGACACCGAGTACCCCAGTCTCAGCGGTACGCAAACACCGCGCGACTTCGTCGAGTTCCCCTCGCAGTTCAACGAACACTGGGCCACACAGTCTGAAGTCATGGCAAACTACGCCAGGCATTACCAGACACACGAGCCAATGCCCGCCGAGCTCGTCGCGAAAATCAAGAAGTCCGCGACCTTCAACGAAGGATATGCACTCACCGAACTCCTCGGGGCCGCCATGCTCGACCTGCAGTGGCACACACTGCCCTCGGCAACAGCAACACTCGTCGATCCCGATAAATTTGAAAAAGACGCCCTCGAGAAAACGAAGCTCTGGATCAGCTATCTGCCCCCGCGTTATCGTTCAAGCTACTTCCTCCACATCTGGGCCAACGGCTACGCAGCCGGCTACTACGCCTACCTGTGGACCGAGATGCTCGATGACAACGCCTACCAGTGGTTCGAAGACAACGGCGGTCTCACCCGCGCCAACGGCGACCGCTTCCGCAAGATGGTCCTGTCACGCGGCAACACTGAAGACCTCGACAACATGTTCAAGACCTGGCTTGGCAAGGAACCGGCCATCGAGCCAATGCTCAAGGCCCGCGGCCTGAACGAAACAAACTAGTCACACCACAAATTCAGGGTGCCCAGGTCCCTAGTCCGCCGCGGCGGAGGGACCTGGGAAGGCAACACCCCAGACTCGCGAAGTGCGCGAAGCGCACGCTAACTTGCTGACTCGCTGACTCGCGATACCGTATCCTTCTCACGTGCATCCCGTACTCTTTCACATCGGCTCCGTTCTCATCCCGTCCTATGGAGCCATCGGCGCTCTCGGCGTTCTTGCGGCTCTCTTCCTCGCGCAGCGAACTGCCCGTCCAGCCGGCGTGAATCCTGCGCATGTTTGGAATCTCTGCATCCTCGCCGTCTTTGCCGCGCTCGCCGGCCAGCGCCTTACGCTCATCATCGCCAACTGGAGTGCCCTTCGCCTGCATCCTGCATGGGCGCTGGGTCTCGCCATGGTCCACCACCCGTTGCTCACCGGCGCGGGCGCTCTCGCAGCGCTCGCCGTCTCAGCCTGGTACGTCCGGTGGCAAAAGATGTCCGCGCTTGCCACCGCCGATGCACTCGCCGCACCGCTCGCCATCGGCCTCGCCTTCGAACAGTTTGGCGCGCTCCTCGCAGGCTCCGGCTTCGGCACCGATGCAGATCCCAAATTGCCATGGGCCGTCACCTACAGCAGCACCCTCGCTTATCGCTGGAGCGGCACGCCTCTCGGAGTTCCTCTCCATCCCGTGCAGGCCTACGCAGCCATCAGCTTCCTCACTCTCGCGATCTTCCTAGTCATGTGGATACCAATGCGCCGACAGCGCGGCGATCTCGCAGGAATCTGCCTCATGGGCCTTGGCACCGTCATCTATCTTACCGAGATATGGCGCGACCCCGAAGGCCGTGGCCTCATCCTTCGTGGTGCGCTGGACGGCCCGCAGATCGTCGCTGTCGTCTTCGTAATCGCAGCCGGATTCATCCTCAGAGAGCGCAAGCCGCACACCGAGGCCACCCGTGACTGATCGCCGCACCTTCAATGCACCGCCCGAAGCCGCCGGCCAGCGCCTCGATGTTTATCTCACCGCGCGGCTTGAAGGCGTGAGCCGCTCCCGTGTGCAAATGCTGATCGACCAGGGCGACGTGCTCATCGACAACCAGCCAGCAAAGGCCCGCTATAAAATCCGCGGCGGCGAAATCATCGCGGTCCTCGGCGAGCCGAATCCCGCGCCCCTTCATGCCACGCCTGAGGCCATTCCACTCGACGTCGTCTACGAAGACGCCGACATGGCCATCATCAACAAACCCGCAGGCATGATGGTGCATGCAGGCTCCGGCGCGACAGACGATGCCCGCAGCCGCGGCACCCTCGTCAATGCCCTGCTCCATCGATTCCAGTCGCTCTCCACCACTGGCGGCGACCTGCGCCCCGGCATCGTGCACCGGCTCGACAAAAACACCAGCGGGCTCATCGTCGTTGCGAAGCACGATCGCGCTCACAGCGCGCTCGGTGCCATGTTCTCAGGCCGTAAGGTTCACAAGACCTACCTCGCGCTCGTCCACGGCTCGGTGGAGCGTGCTCGCGGCACCATCAACGCCGCCATCGCCCGGGATCCTGTCCGCCGCACCCGCATGACCACTAACGAAACGGGCCGCTCCGCCGTCTCTCACTACGAGGTTGTCGACAGGCTCAACACGCGCTTCGGCAAATTCACGCTCGTCCGGGTGCGCATCGAAACCGGCCGCACACACCAGATTCGCGTGCACATGGCCTCCATCGGCCATCCCGTTGTGGGCGACACGCTTTACGGAGGCGCAGGCCAACTGACTGAGCAATCAGGCACCTCACGCCGTATTGCCGAACCTGAGCGCATTCGCCTCACCCGCAACTTTCTCCACGCGGCGCGGTTGGAACTCATGCAGCCGCTCAGCGGCAAACCTCTCGTGGTTGAGGCGCCTTTGCCAGCGGAACTCGAGCTCCTGCTGGCTCAGCTCCGGGTGGCCCCCGCAGGGGAACCTGCAAATGCAAGAGCAGCAAGGAAATAACACGCTGTACGTGCCTTTAGGTGATTGTTAGAATGAAGATGTATATGAGCCAACAGTTTTTCCGCTCCCGGACGGCTGTCCGTTTGTGGATCTCCCCTATTGCGGCCTTCGTGCTTGCCACGTTGCTTCCGTTCGCCACCGCTTCTGCTCAGCAGCCCGCCACACCGGCATCTCCGCCGCAGAATCAGCCCGCCGCCACCGCAGCGGATACGCAAAGCGACTCCGGCATGCCGACCATCAAGATCGGTGTTAATGAAGTCAATCTCATTTTCACCGTCACGGACAAGCGCGGCCGCTACATTCCCGATCTCAAGCAAAGTGACTTCGCGCTGCTCGACAATCAACGCGCCCCGGCTCAGGTCACTTCCTTCCACCAGCAGATCAACCTGCCTTTGCGCGTCGGCATCATCATCGACGCCAGCACCTCCATTCACTCGCGCTTCGAGTTCGAGCAGCAATCGGCCAGCGAGTTTCTCCTCGACGTCCTCAAGGCCAAGGGCGACCGCGCATTTGTCATGGGCTTCGACGTCACGCCCGACATCACTTCCGACTGGACCGCCGACATCAACAAGCTTCAGGACGGTATTCGAGGCCTCAAGCCCGGCGGCGGTACAGCGCTGTTTGACGCCGTCTACTCCGCCTGCCGCGACAAGCTCCTCACGACCCGCGGCCAGGAACCCTTCCGCAAGGCCATCATTCTTCTCTCTGACGGCGACGACAACCAGAGCCACGTCTACATCTCTGAAGCCATCAAGGAATGTGAGCGTGCCGAGACCATCATCTACGCCATCAGCACCAACTGGACACCCAGCCGCGGCCGTGGGGACAAGATCCTCACCCAGCTCGCCGAAGAGACCGGCGGCGAAGTCTTCTTCCCACCCACAGTCAACGACATGACCGAGAGCTTCCAGAACGTCGCTACGTCGCTGCGCAGCCAGTATGCACTCACATACACGCCAGCGGACTTCAGCTATAACGGTGCGTTCCGCTCAATCTATCTCTACTGCTACGACCGGCGCTACGCGGTCCGCGCCAAAAAAGGCTACTTCGCCCCCCGCGAATAGCCGCCGCACAATCACAATCGAAAGCGCGGCCCCGAGCCGCGCTTTTCATTTGCCCGCCTTCAATCTTTCAGCGACGGATAGAGCGACTGCGCAGTGCGGGCGAAGATACTGTCCCTGTCATGCACCGGAAGCACGTTCAGCGCCGACTTCGCCTCGGCCACCATTTCTTTCAGCGTCCCTTCCGTCGCCGGATAATTTGAACCCCAGGCAATCCGTGATGCCCCAAACCTGTTCACGAGTAGTGGAAAGAATGTCTCAGGTGATCCCTTTCCCGCGCGCGATGCCCGAATGTTGATTGTGGTCAGCTTCAGATAGACATTTGCATACTGAGCCAGGTCAAACAGGAACTGCGACCCCGCATAGGGCATCCCTTCCGCTATGGGTGGCTCAATCATGTGATCGATGACGAATCGGATCTTCGGAAACCGCTTCACAATGACCATCAACTGCGGGAGCCCCTGCGTTCTCATCGAAACGCAAACTGGCAATCCGAGTGACTGCGCACACTCCAGGCCCGGAAAAGTCTTCGGATCCGACATCCAGGTCGACTGCTGCTCAATCGTGTTGCCGCTCGTATACAAACGCAAACCGCCAAGTTTCTTCTCCACGGCCCAGTAACGAATCTTATCGACCGCATCGGTCGCCATCATATCCACCGAGAAAACCCCGGTCACTTGCTTCGGCTGACGGGCAACGCTGTCTGCCAGATATGAGCAGTCGTAACCATAGGTAGTCGACGAGTGGACCAGGGCCGCTTTGTCCACTCCCGCCTGGTTCATTGCCGACAGCATCTTTTCAAAATCAACTGGGCGCTCCCGGGACCAATCCGAACGCATCCCTTCCAGCGGCGCTATCGGATACCTCGCCACATCGGAAGAAATAATATGCGCATGGATATCGATGATCTTTGAAGATGCGCCAGTCAGATCCGTCCCCTGCCCGACCAGACTTGCTGGAGATACCGCCAGTGCAGTCGCACCGGCCAATCCCACCCTCAAAAATTCACGCCTTTTCATCAAAGTTTCACTGCCTGCCTGAGGTTCAGTCGATCCATGCATAAGTTCGTCCAGTGAAGAGCAGTGTAACGCAGCGGGCTGTTTCCTTCGTTGTTCCATTTCAGCAATCCGTTTTCCTTGCTTCCCGTTTCAGAACTGCCTTCAAAACCTTCCATCTGTCCATGGCGTATTTTCACCTCCGCTCGATAAACACTCAAGGTAGCCTCTCGCGAACTGCGCGGAGCGAAGGAGAAGCTGTGATCCGGCAGGCAATTTCGTGCGATATCTGCGGAGCAGAAAAGCGGCAGACCAACCACTGGTTTATAGCCACCGAACGCGGTGGCCAACTCCGCGTGAGCGGCTGGAGCGACGGATCCCGCCTGCGAACTGGCACCAAACATCTCTGCGGCCAGGCATGCCTGCACAAGCTCGCTGACGAATTCATGGAGCGCGTCATAGCCCGGCCTCAGCAGTCCGATCCAGCCATCGCCACCTGCGCAATCGTCACCGCGCCACAAATTGTCGACGAATTCGAATCGTCGGCACGCCTGATTCCAGTATCGGGGTCAATCGGCTCACCCACCGCACCGCGTCCCGCAGCCACTCTCGTGTCCATGCCTGATCGCTTGCAGGCTGAAGTCCCTGCTTCACTCGCCCAGGAATCCCCGCGCTACGCATCGAGAAGCTGGCACGCTGAAGCTTGGCAGCGTGAACGCGAACGCGCCCGCAGAATGAAGACCGCCGCGTCGAAACAAGCATGATCGCATCCCGTATCGCAGGAGCATCGCAATGTGGCTCGATCTACTCTTCGCACTCGCCGCCCTGTGGCCGCTCATACTGTCGGCTGCTTCGCTCCGAGCAGTTCCAGAAGCCCAGCCTCATCGATCACCGGAATCTTGAGCTCCTGAGCCTTGTCGAGCTTCGAGCCAGCCTCGTCGCCAGCCACCACGTAGCTCGTCTTCTTGCTCACCGATCCGGAAACCTTTCCGCCTGCCGCCTCAATTTTTTGCTTGGCCTCGTCGCGCGTAAGGTTGGGCAGCGTTCCAGTAAGAACAAACGTCAACCCGGCAAATTCCGTACTGCGCTGCTTCTTCTCGGCGGTCATCTCCACACCGGAATCCTTCAGCGCCTCTACCAGCGCACGATTCGCTGGCCGTGTAAAGAAGTCCACAATTGCCTCTGAGATCCGCGGCCCCACTTCTTCCACGCGTTCCAGTTCCTCGCGGCTCGCCTCCATAATCGCGTCCATCGAACCGAACTCCTGCGCAAGCAGTTCCGCAGTTCTCTCGCCCACAAAGCGAATGCCGAGCCCCATCAGAACGCGTGCCAACCCCGCCCTCTTCGATCGTTTAATCTCCGCCAGCAGAGTGCGCGCAGATTTCTCTGCAAAGCGCTCGAGCCCCACGAGTTGTTCCTCCGTCAGCGAATAGAGATCGGCGACA
>Ga0306920_100014785_pt1 | contig 10671 bp, 16 predicted proteins | sample flu12Cox44000170_FD_204666 | JGI IMG/M metagenome (GOLD analysis project Ga0306920, IMG submission 204666) | Lab enrichment of tropical soil microbial communities from Luquillo Experimental Forest, Puerto Rico - flux4day.12C.oxic.44.000.170 (v2)... | ecosystem: Environmental > Terrestrial >... | reverse complement strand
CGCCGGAGCCGCCGTTGCCGCCACCCTGGATCCAGGATCGCAACGACACGACCTTGACGAACAGCTCCTGTCCGGCGACGAGGACGACGTCCTTGTCCTGGCCGAAGTCCTTGCCATAGTTGTCGACGGCGATGTGGTATTGCCCGGCCGGAACGTCGCGATACGATGCGCCGTTCGGTAGGGATATCCCAACGATCGCGTCGTTCATGCGGATGTAGGGGGTGTTCAGGCTGTCATATGCACCTGCCGGCCGGTAGAACCAGACGCGGGCCTCGCCTGCCGGGATCAGCGGGAGCGACACCGAGGCCGTTGGTGGCGGCGAGGCACAGGCCGCGGCAGTTAGCAACAGAAGCGAGGCGCCGGTCTGCCGCAGCCGGCGCAGGGGCGTGGCGGAGCTGGTCGACATTGTTTTCTCCATCCGGCCTTTCATTCTACAGCGGCCAACGCCCGCAGACAGCCGGCCGCGGCGATTTCGTGATATGCGTCCAAGTAATGTCTGCGTGCGAAATTCCCGAATTATTAGGTCGACAGGTCGGATAGTAGGACAGCCCTTTCTCGCCGTCGGCGGCCTATGGTTCGGAGCCAAGTTGCTGGATCGCGACAATAGACGAAGGCTCCAATTCGGCTGAGGACCTATCTTCGCTGGGAGACGACCCCGAGCAGTAGCAGTCTGGACACAGCGAAACGCCCGTGCAATCCCCGTTCGAACAAAAGAGGAATGCAGAGCGCGAGGCGCGGGGGATCGTTGAGACGAGAGAGCGCGTGAGGCTACTACCGGAATCGGTGCTCTTTGACCGCATAGATCTCAGCGTCTCAGCGAGCTCTACTTCGGGCACTCTCGACGCGCAGTTATTTACTCCAAATGATCGGATAAATTACCAAAAATATTAAAACGACAAATCCAAAAGATAACGCGCAGTTATTATCATCAACCGGGGGAACTTCACCCACAAATAGACGCTCAACCCTAGACCCGCGAGCCAGGACAACAGTCCATTATTCGGGTCAGCAGCTGGTTGCATCTGACTGTCGCTCACCAGACCCACCGTATTCAGCAGCAAGGTGACCACGACGGCCGCAAGACAGCCCAGCGCCCAGCCGTAAGTGGAATGCCGCAAGAACGCTTCCAACTAAGAATGACGAGTGCGGCGCCGATGTCTGCCGACCCGAACATTATCTTTAGGGGGGCAAACGCCTGATCCCTGCGCGTCGGGAGGCGGGCCGGTTGCGCCTCCACGAACCCCAGCCCGTCCATCACCTGGGCAAAATCATCGCGGGCTTGGGCAGCTTGGCGCAGGGTGAAGCCTTCGGGATCCAGGTTGCTCACACGGCCTTAACCTCGCGCACGCTTGCCTAACAGCCCCTTAACGAAGGAACTGCTCGGCGATCTCTCTTTTTCGGCGACGGCGGCCTGAATCGCTGCGGCGATCGTTGAGATCAGGGCGGCTTTAGCGGCCGGGCTGAGATCCAGGGTGGTGCCCATCTCGTCGGCAAACATTTTTTCAGCCGCTGCTACCGCCTCGGCGGCACGGGTGATGGCGGTCTTCACAGCGCGGTCTTGTTCCAGAGGAAAGTTGCTTACTCGGTCGTACGGGTAAGACTGTGAATACGCATTCTTGCTTAATGCTCGGTTACCGCCCGGCCCCGGACGAGCTCTTGACGACAGGCGCTCAAGGATCGGGGCGCAACTACGACAGGAGCTTCCCGATGCCCGACGATGTCACCCCACCAGTGCCAGTGTGGAGCGTGAAGTTCTTTCGTGATCTGCGAAGCCTGACGCCAACCCGGTTGGCCTACATCTCGCGCTCTTCCGAAGCGGAAGTAGCTCAACGCGCCCTCGAATGCATGGCCGATGAAGAAGCCGCCCGTGTCGAGATTTGCCGTGTCCTCCTCAACCCGCCGATCCTGGCCGATGGGGCGGAATACTGGTTCGATTAAGCGGCCGGTTCACCTGCGCAGCGGCACCACGTCGTCGGCGCCCACTGACATCCGAGGAGCGCGACCCGCACCGAGCGCCCCGATCTCGGTCGCGGCTGCAAAACGGGGCTGATTGATCGGAGATAAAGCCGTTGCGGACTGAGCAGACAGTTCCCAATCGCTAGCGGAGCCCGGTAGACACCGAAAACCCCAGCTGGCGACCTCTAGCACAGTGGCTGAACGTTGATCCCCGGCCCGCGCCTCTGACCGCTCGCGCCCTTCTCCAGCTCATTGAAGAAGCTGGTGGGCGCGACAGGGATTGAACCTGTGACCCCACCCGTGTGAAGACCTTTCCCCCACTGCAACCCCACACAATCCCTCGCACTCTCTCGGGAAGGCCTTGCGGAATCACGTGTTCAATTGCACAAAAGGGCACTTCTTAACTTTCCAGCGCTGCGGCAGCGCGACGAAGATACTGCGTGGAAAACCGCGCATAGGTACGAAAGGTCACGGCCTCGCTCGAATGTGCGAGAAATTGTGCGATCTCAGCCATGCTCACTCCGCTCTCGGCCATATGAACCGCCGCCGAATGCCTTAGCCAATGCGGGCTAAGGTCGGATGGCAACCCCGCACGCTTCGCCGCCCCGGCGAAAGCGGCTTGGGAGAGGATGCGCTTGCGTAGGGAAGCGGACTGCGCAGATAAACCGCCGGCTAGATGATCCGGTGGCCAGGCGGGTCCTTACGGGCCAAATCTATGAATACCGACATCGGATTAGCTTTCCGAAACTGCGCCTGCTTGAAATAACGAAGCCCGAGTTGAGCCAGCGTCGACAATGTAGCTACGGAGAGTGATCCAACATCCGGCAAGAGATGCCCGCTGATAAAGCAGGAAGCGGCGGCTCCTCCACTTGCCCATTTCAAAAATGATTCGTCTATTTTGCCCCATTCGGCCTGCGCCTTTTGATGCTCGCCAATCAGAGCATCGTTACAATCCCGGACATAGCTGTCTAAAGAGGCAAGGTCTGTTATCTCCGTAGCGTCTTTTCCAATGCGTCGAAGCAATCCGCGGAAACTCTCGAGCCGACCGTCTTCCCGAATCCGCTGCGCAAACTTCGGATCAACATTATTCAAAAATCGAATCTCCAGTCCCTGAAACGCCTTGGTCAACGGGCTCCATATGCGGGCCGTTTCACTCAGTTCCTCTCGCGCCTCGATTATTTCGCGCCATTTGAAGTGCATGTTCGTGTACGGAAACGCGCCCGTGATACTGCAAATCAGTAAAGCGGTTTCTAAATTGACCCCGCTTCGCATCGGGATCATTTGCCCTTGTTTAAAGTTATCTGCGATTGATCCCTCCCATGCGACTGGGTCTTTGCGTAATTCCGATCGTGCATAGATGAACAGATCTCGCTTTTGCTGAGCGGTCAGTATTTTGCCGCTCTTTTCTAATGTGTTGAAAAACTCCTCCTCCGGCAACGCGAAAATGACACGCTGCAATTCTTCCTGCCCGACGGCGTATGCTTCTTCAAGATCGCGTTCGTCGGGCTTTCGATCGCCAATTCGTGCTTTCGCCAAAACGGGCCGTTGCCCACTTGAAATCTACATTCAGTTCGCCGGGATCTGGTATCAGATAGAGAACTCCGGCGTAAATCCACGGCGCCACCGAGAACAAAAAATGAAGCAAGTTTATTGTGTCGATCTTATACTGGTCGGGATTCTCAATAGGGTTATACTCTGGCCGAATAATCCAGGGATTGTAAAACGGGTTTATGACAAAAAGCTGATCGCTATAGAGGCTGAACCTAATAAGATTTTGCAGGGTCAATTCTGGTCGGATATCACCAAGATATAGGCCCCGGAGCTTACCGTCGGGGACAGGCATAATCGCGGCCCAATCTGTGTCCGGGGTCCATAGATTACGTTGTACCTCGTAAAAGCGACGTATTTGATCTCCCGAAATATTTCTTTTGAAATCTGCCTAGGATCGTCCTTTGGAGAAACCGAAAATCTCTATCGCGGCCGCTAGTGTGTTAAGGTTCCTTTGATGAACGGTGACTTCACGTTCGGGATGGAACGGTTTTCCATAGTGACAATGTTTGTACTTTTTGCCGCTACCGCAAAAACATGGTCTGTTACGAGGATATGACATTCAAGGTTCTGATGGTGCAATGTATGCGGACTTCGTTTTGAAACCAATAGTAATTGAGAAATGGACTAGCAATCGAAATAACTAATGCCAGTATGGAAATCGCGACGCTTAGTTTCTCATGTCGGGTCATTTTTGTACCAGCGCGCCGCGACACCCCCAATCGTGCACCGAACTTCGCGCGGAGCACGTTGGACGCGCTCCGATTCCCTGAATGATCCTAGACGGAGCCTACGGCCCCGCAGGACCAGTCGGCACAAATCCTCTCGGCGCGCCGGTCAAGAGAGGCTTCTTTGGCCCTGATGGTCCCATTGGGGCAGCGGAATAGCTCTCGTCGGTGATCTGGTTAGCCACTATCATCGGATGGCCACCGCTTCCTGTGAAACCCGAAACTGGCGCGGTGGCTACAACCTCGGCGGCAGAAGCAGACGGTAAATCAGCTTCTTCCCAATAAATCCCTATCCCAAACGATATAAGAAATGCGCCAAGACATATAATCCGCCCGCATTTCGAGCAGCGCGCGATAATGTTCATCATAGGCGAAAAAATAGGAACCTGTCCTCGATCTTAAAGGACGGATGCCTGAGCAGGATACCTACTTCCGTTTCGCGGAAGCCGCAATAGGCAGTGGTGGGCGCGGCAGGAATCGAACCTGCGACTTCGACCGTGTGAAGATCGCACTCTAACCGCTGAGTTACGCGCCCCTAGAACGATTGCACCCGCCTTAACCAATCATAGCAGCAGATTCCATGCGGAGATAACTTCCGTGTGAAGGGTGTGCTCTCCCGCTGAGCTGCGCGCCCGCCTGGCCGGCGTCATTTAGGAGGCCGACCGAAAGCCTGTCAAGCCGCTCAGCTCCGGCTTGCCGGAGCCTCGCATCAGCTGGCGGAGCAGCTTTTCCGCCTCGTGCGGCCGGCGCAGGCGAAGAACGACGAGATCGGCATAGTCACGCTGCCCGATGCGCTCCTCGAATTCTCGGCGGCGCCGACGCCAGGTGCTCCAGGCCCAGCGGATCGGATGGCTCGGCCGCAACATGTGCAGCCATCGCTCGCGGTTGCCGGCCCACAGTTCCGTGCGCAGCATTGCTCTGACCAGAGAGCGGCGGATGACCCGATACATGACGACGGCTCGGTCGTAATCGAGCCAGACCAGATGCGTTGCCCGTCGCCAGACAAATTCGCGAACGAGGCCGTAATTTCCGTCGACCACCCATGCGTCCGCAGCAACAGCGAGGGCAACCCGTCGGACGAATTCATCGGGATCGTTTCGCACCAAGTCGCGCCAGCCGGCCTGCCAATTCAGCGCGTCAAGCTCGATATAGGGGAGTGCCAGTTGCGCGGCGAGTGCCTTGGCCAGGGTCGTCTTTCCCGAGCCGGAGGTGCCGACGACAACGATTCGCATGGGAATGCTGGACCGGCTCAGCGATTGCCGAGCTCCGACAACGCCTCGACTACCGCGACCGGTGCCTCCTGCGGCAGGAAATGGCCGGCGACCGGAACCACACGGCGCTGATAGGGCTCCGCAAAAAACCGCGCGTGCCCCTCCGAGCCCTGCGGCGGGGAAACCCCATCGCAGGCGCCGTGCAGGACGATCGTCGGCACCGTAATCGGCGGCTGTGCGGCGAGCCGTTCCTCGATCGCCTCCAGGCTCGGATCACCGGGTGCGAGGCCGAAGCGGTGACGATAGGACTGGATCACCACCTCGACGAAATCGGGATTGTCGAAGGACGCTGCGGTCCGCTCGAAGGTCGCGTCGTCGAACCGCCAGTTCGGCGACCAAAGCTGCCACAAGAGCCGGCACAGCGGCCTCCGGTTTGCCGCGAGCCCGGCGCGGCCGCGCTCGCCATGAAAGTACCACTGATACCACAGGCGATGCTCGCGATCGGGTGCCGCCGGTTCGCCGGACCGGGCGATATTCTGGATGTTGTAGCCGCCGATCGAGACGAGATAACTGACCCGATCCGGCCAGAGTGCCGCGACGATGCAGGCGGCGCGGCCGCCCCAATCATACCCGACGAGTGCCGCGCGCTCGAGGCCGAGCGCGTCGAGAAAATCCAGGAGGTCATGTCCGAGCGCCGCCTGCTGGCCCGATCGAGGCGCCCGTGGATCGAGAAACCGGGTCGGCCCGTAACCGCGCAGATAGGGCACGATCACCCGCCAGCCCGCTTCGGCAAGCGATGGTGCCACCCCGTCATAGGCGCGGACGTCGTCGGGAAAGCCATGCAGCAATATGACCGGGGGGCCTCCAGCCGGTCCGCTTTCTTCGTACGCGATTTCGAGCGCCGGAGTGCGGACGGTTTTCATGGCCTCGCCCTTAACCTCCCTGCTCTCAGTGAACAGAAACGGGAGCTGAGCATCTCCCTGAAACCGCGATCCAGGCGCTCATTATACGCCGCGAATTTGGCGCCGAAATGGCCGTTCTTACCCACCCTTGGCACAGAAGTTGCCCCCCGAAAGTGAATGGGTCAGCGGAAGGAACGTCATGTGTGATCGCGTCGTCGTGCTGACCGCGCGTCCCGGCCGGATCAAGGAAATCGTCGCAATCGACTGGCCCCGCCCCCGCGATCCGTTCGCGCCGAAGTCGACCGCGCCTTCGCCGAGCAGGAGAATATCGCGACCGCTGCGTGAGTTACCCTGCGTGAAAAGGCGCTCGACATGCCAACAGCTCATGCGTCATTCCTGCGAAAGCCGGAATCCAGGGCCTCGAAATTCAGGCGGCGGCCCTGGTCCCCGCTTCCCGCGGGGACGACGGCAAGTTTAGGAGAGAAGGCGTGCCCTCCAGCATCATCCGCGCTCGCACCGTCCTCACCGAGCCCGTCGACCGGCGCCAGTGGCACCAGATCGAGGACGCTGCGGTGCTGCAACGCGACGGGATCATCGCCGAGATCGGCCCCAGCGCCCAGTTGATTGCGAAACACCCGGAGGTCTTGGTCGTCGGCACCGGCCGCCAGGTACTGTTGCCGGGCTTTGTCAACGCCCACCACCATGTCGGGCTGACCCCGGTGCAGTTGGGCTCGCCGGACATGCCGCTCGAGTTATGGTTCGTGACGCGGCTGGTGGCGCGGCGCGTCGATCTCTATCTCGACACGCTCTATTCCGCCTTCGAGATGATCGCCTCCGGCATCACCACGGTGCAGCATCTGCACGGCTGGCTGCCGGGTGACCTCACCGCGGTCGAAGCCGGGGCCGGCGAGGTGATCCGCGCCTACGAAGACATCGGCATGCGCGTCTCGTATTCCTTCGCGCTGCGCGACCAGAACCGGCTCGTCTATCAGGACGACAAGGAGTTTACCGCGAGCCTGCCGGACGAATTGCAGCCGGCACTGCAGCGCCATTTTGCGCGCTTTGGGCTGTCATTGGCCGATTACGGCCCGTTGTTCGAGCATCTCCTTGCCACGCACCATAACAAGGAGCGGGTCACGATCCAGCTGGCGCCGGCCAACCTTCACTGGTGTTCGGATACGGCACTCGAGATGCTCGCCGATTACTCGGCGCGCTACGAAGCGCCGATGCACATGCATCTCGTCGAGACCGCCTATCAGAAGGAATACGCGCGCCGTCGCGGCGGCGGCACAGCGCTCGACTATATCGACCGCTTTGGTTTTCTCGGCCCGCGTCTGACATTGGGCCACGGGGTGTGGCTAAACGAGGTCGATCTCGACCGCATCGCCGCGACCGGCACCCACATCTGCCATAATTGCAGCTCCAATTTTCGATTGCGCAGCGGGGTGGCACCACTGAACGCATTCGAGAAGCGTGGCATCAACACCGCGATCGGCCTCGACGAGGCCGGGATCAACGACGACCGCGACATGCTGCAAGAGATGCGGATGGTGTTGCGCGCGCACCGGGTCCCTGGGATGGCGGACGAAGACGTCCCGAGCCCCGGCCAGGTCTTGCGCATGGCGACCGCCGGCGGTGCCGCGACCACCCCTTATGGCAGCCGTATCGGCACCTTGGCGGTCGGCAAGGCCGCCGATCTCGTACTGATCGACGGGGACAAGCTCGCATACCCCTATCTGGACCCGGAAACCCCCATTCTTGACGCCGTCATCCAGCGCGCCAAGAGCGACGGTGTCGACGTCGTCATGGTGGCGGGCGAGGTCGTCTATGAGGACGGGCGTTTTACCCGCGTCGATCGCGACGCGGCGTTGCGCGAATTGCACGAATCATTGCAGCACGCGCTCGCCGACGACGAGAACGAGCGGCGCCAATTGTCAAAGGCGCTCTTGCCCCATGTCCGGCGCTTCTATGCTGGCTACTTCGATCCCGAAACCCACCAGGCGCACTACCGCGCGAGCTCGCGGGTGTGACCGATTTAAGAAAGGCCTTGCTCTCGGGAACCACCCTTCCCTCTTGCGCTGCAGAGGTTCATTCAGTCTTGTTCCTGGGGGCGAGGCTGCCGCTAACATATTTGTGGAGGACGCTCGCGATCAGGGTTTGATACGGTAGCCCTTCCTCTGCAGCGCGTCGTTTGAGCATTTGCAGATCGGCGGTCGAGAGGCGAATGTTAAACTTGAGCATCCTTGCGCAGGTAGCGGCTGGCTGCCTGAACTGCGGTCAGCTTCGCCGTTTGCCGGTCTTTAACGGGCCTGAATTCGCCGCTCTCGTATTCGGTGATGAGCTCCCTCTCCTCATCGTCAAGAAATCCGCGCTTTTTCATGCGCTCTTTCCTTGCCTGCGTTTTCTCGTCGCCTTGCAGCTCGGATAGATCGTTTTGGTCTGATCTTCGGTGGTGCGGCGGCATTACGCGGCTTTGCACGGCAAAATATATAGGAACTCGGAAAGCTAACCCGCCCAATTCTGGCCTTGACCGCTTATGCTACAAAAAACGGCCGTTCGTCAGTTCTGGCCTAAGCTAAAAACCGGTCAGCCAAAGCGGGGCGTGCGAACGTATCCATGGGTGATCAATCCGAATTAGCAAAGCGACGGACGCACACGTATCTATAGAAAAGTGAACGCAGGAGTTTGTAATGTAGCTCCCTAGGAAAGGCCCACTCCTATAGTAGCGCCAAAAATAAAAGCGCCAGAAATGCTCACCACCCTCCGACATGTCTCGGAATGCCTCACTCAACGAATTCGCATATGATACTTTATCGCCCTTCAAAACGGTATTTAGCACCATGCCTAGTCTACGGAGTTGATCTCTGCATCCAGCACAAAGCCAAGGTGCCCCAAATTAAATGCCCATACTCCGCATAGAACGGCGAGGCCAACTCCCAGAGACAATTTCCCACCAGATTGGAAGCTACCGGCAGCAAATTGAACGGCAGTGTATACTCCCCAAAGCGTATAATACTGCGTCTGCTTGCTGACGATCAGGTCTAGGATTTTTGGCGACTCGATTTTCTCAAGCAATGTATTCATATTCATCGAGAGCTTGTGCAGCGCGTCGGGGCCTAAATTTACCGATCGTTACCATTGTCGTAGTGTGAACTAGTTCACAGATCCCAACATTTTATCTGGATGGTTCTGTGAGGTCGCGCAGCGCAATGGCGGCGGCCGGGCCGAGATTGGGCGACCTCATTGAAACCGGATTGAGCTAAACCGTGGGATGCCGGGCGCAGCTTTGGGGAGAGTCGTCGCGCCAAGCGTGCCGCGTGATGCCGATGCTGTTCGGCTTGAGGGAATGATGCCAATTGGAAGCGGCTGGGGAGGAAAATCGAGGGCCGACGCGCCAAAACCGCCACAACATCGCTGATGTCGCAAGTTGATGAGCCGCACGAGCACGAGCGCGGTGGTCTCGTGCCCGTGCGGAAGCGAAGGGTCCCGGCCCTCGATGATCACCGGTCGACAACCTCAGGCCGGTCATGAGGTATCACAACGGGTCGAGGTTCGGTCGAACGTGCCGCGAGGCAGCAGGCCGAGCGGTTCCATTGGCCCGCCGCAGGCAGGGCGGAAGTCGCGTGAGCACCGGTCGGTCGGTGATAACGCGCCCGATAACCGGTGGTAGCTGGAGGGGCGGTGGGGCCGGCGCCGCCAAGAGCCGCCGGCACTACTGCGCAATCTCCGACGCGCGATGACCGTTGCCAAGAAAGCCGCAGTGGCCGATGCGATGTAACGCCTTGGGCGGCGCGGGCGTAGGTCCGCCGAGTGCGCGGGTTGCGGATGTTGGTCGCGAAGAATTCGAGGAAACGCATTCCGGCGCGTTCGCCGGCGGCAGCAATGAGCGCCGGCACCAGGGATGACGAGGGGAGCAGGACGAGTGAGTTCATACGCTCGCCTCACATTTTACCCAGCGGACGCTCACCGAGATCGTGGGCGATCATCACCAAATATCCGTCCGGGTCCTGCACGAAGACCTCGCGTTGCCCTGCCTCACGATCACCAGCCAAGCGCCAGACCTCGCGCGGGCCGGCATGGAGCGGCCAGCTTGCCGCCTCGAGCGCATTCTAGTGGATAAAATCTGACAAAAGAGTCCGCATAGTGTATGCTCGGCTGGGTGATGGGGGCTGAGCATGGGCCAGGGGATCACAGTCCAGGTGAGTGCGGGCGATCGTGTTGCCGGTTTGCCGATGAAGAAGGGCCGTTGCGCGACAATGACGCACGATTACAAGCGCCATGGCACCACGACCTTGTTTGCCGCGCTCAACGTCTTGGAAGGCCGGA
>Ga0306920_100014784_pt1 | contig 10672 bp, 9 predicted proteins | sample flu12Cox44000170_FD_204666 | JGI IMG/M metagenome (GOLD analysis project Ga0306920, IMG submission 204666) | Lab enrichment of tropical soil microbial communities from Luquillo Experimental Forest, Puerto Rico - flux4day.12C.oxic.44.000.170 (v2)... | ecosystem: Environmental > Terrestrial >... | reverse complement strand
AGGGCGGCGACATCGTCTTTGCCGCGGCGGACAATCTCAACACCTTGATCGATTTTCGCTATCGGCAGCATTTCCGGGCGCAGGACGGCCGGCCCGGGGCGAGGCGCGAGCGGACCGGCGCCGACGGCGAGGATCTTGTTTTGGAAGTCCCCGCCGGGACCCAAATAATGGATGCCGATAACCGGTTGCTGCTTGCCGACCTAACACGCCCCGGGGAGCGGATCGTATTTCTCAGGGGGGGCGACGGCGGTTTTGGCAACACGCATTACAAAAACTCGACCAATCGCGCCCCGCGCCGCGCGGGTCCCGGCTGGCCCGGCGCGGAAGCCTGGATTTGGCTGCGTCTGAAGCTGATCGCCGATGCCGGCCTCGTCGGTCTGCCCAACGCCGGAAAGTCGACCTTTCTCGCCGCCGTCTCGCATGCCCGGCCAAAAATCGCCGATTACCCGTTCACAACCCTGAAACCGCAACTCGGCGTGGTCCGGCTGCACGACGAGGAGTTTATCCTCGCCGATCTTCCCGGGCTGATCGAAGGGGCTAGCGAGGGCGTCGGGATCGGCGCGCGTTTCCTAGGGCATGTCGAGCGTTGTGCGGTGATCCTCCATCTGGTCGACACCACTCTTGACGATGTCGCCGTGGCGTATCGGACAATCCGTGAAGAGCTCGCCTCGTACGGACACGGCCTTATCGAAAAGCCGGAGATCGTCGGCCTTAACAAGATCGACGCAGTCTCTCCCGAAGCTGTCGAGTCGAAACGCCGCGCGCTGAGACGAGTTGCGGGAAGCGACGCCAAGGTCGTTCCCTTATCGGGGGCGACCCGGGCCGGTGTGCCCGATGCGTTAGAAGACGTGCTTGCCGCGATCACGACGGCGCGCAGCGGAGCGGACGAGGCGGGGAAAGATCGCGAGGGGGCGAAGACAGGCTCTCTTGCTGCTACTCCATGACAAACATTTCTTCCGGAGCGCAGGCACCTGTTTTTCCGAGCCCGGCGGAGACTCTGATCAGCTCGCGGCGGCTCGTTGTCAAGATCGGGTCGGCGCTCCTGGCCGCCGAAAATGGTGAAGTTCATCGCCCATGGCTCGACGCCTTGGCGGACGATGTCGCCCGCTGCCGCTCCCGCCGCCAAGAGGTCATCCTCGTCTCGTCCGGAGCAATTTCAGTGGGTCGTGCGCAGCTCGGGCTTGCCGGGCGACGGCTCAGGCTCGAGGAAAAACAGGCCGCAGCGGCCACCGGACAGATTAGGCTCGCGCATGCTTACCGGGAGGCGCTCGCCCGTCACGGAATAACCGTCGCGCAGATCCTTTTGACCCCCGACGATACCGAGGAACGGCGTCGGCATTTAAATGCACGCGCCACCTTTGGTCAGCTGTTGGCTCTTGGCGCCGTTCCGGTAGTTAATGAAAACGACTCGATCGCCACCGCCGAGATCCGCTTTGGCGACAACGACAGGCTCGCCGCTCGCGTCGCCCAAATGACGAGCGCCGACATGTTGGTGCTGCTGTCCGATATCGATGGGCTCTACAGCGGCGACCCGCGCAAGGACCCAAACGCCCGACACATCGCGATCGTACGCGATATCGGGCCTGACATTGAGGCGATGGCCGGCGAGGCGCCACCCGGCCACAGCTCGGGCGGAATGGTGACAAAGCTCGCCGCCGCCCGCATCGCGACGAGTGCCGGCTGCCACATGCTGATCGCCAAGGGAAAGAGTCCGAGATCCGACTTGGGGCCTCTCGCCGCGATCGAGGCGGGGGGCAGGGCGACCCTGTTTCTTTCTCGCGGAGAGCCGCGTTCGGCGCGCAAGGCTTGGATAGCCGCCGCCGTCAATCCGTCGGGCACGGTCGTCGTCGACGACGGTGCGGCCGGGGCGCTCAAGCGCGGCACCAGCCTGTTGCCGGCCGGTGTAGTCGGTGTCGAGGGCGTCTTCGAGCGCGGGGACGCGGTCATCATCCGGACTCGATCCGGCGCCGAAGCCGGACGCGGCCTTTCAGCCTATTCGAGCGCCGATATCTGTCGCATCGCCGGTCACAAGAGTAGTGAAATCGCCGACATCCTCGGTTACCGTGGGCGCGACGAGATTATTCATCGCGACGATTTGGTGGTGACCGCCCCCCGATGACGACCGAGACCTTGATACGTGAACAAACCGCCATGCCCGAGGCGGACCTGCCTTCTGTCATGGCCGAGATCGGCCGCCGCGCTCGCGACGCCGCCACCGCTCTCGCCCTGGCCACCTCCGCCTCGAGGACCGTAGGGCTACGCAACGCTGCCGACGCGATGCGGTCGCAAGCCACCGAAATCCTCGCGGCCAATTCCCGCGACCTCGCCGAGGCGGAGCACCAAGGCGTTTCTCCGGCATTGCGCGACCGTCTCGCGCTGGATCCGAACCGGCTCGAGGCCATCGCCGCCGGGCTCGAGGCCATCGCCGCGCTGCCCGACCCGGTCGGCCACGTCCTCTGCGAGTGGACGCGGCCCAATGGTCTTGCCATCAAGCGGGTGTCCGTGCCGCTCGGAGTGATCGGCATCATCTACGAGAGCCGGCCGAACGTGACCGCTGACGCAGGCGGGCTCGCGCTAAAATCGGGCAACGCCGCGATCCTGCGCGGCGGCTCGGAGAGCTTTTATTCGTCACGCGCGTTGGTCGCAGCGCTGGTGGACGGGTTGCGTGCCGCCAACCTGCCGGAGGCCGCCATCCAGCTGGTTCCGACGCGCGACCGCGCCGCCGTCGGGTTGATGCTCGGGATGAGCGAACACATCGACGTCATCGTGCCGCGCGGCGGGCGCTCGCTGATCGAGCGCGTGCAGGAAGAGAGTCGCATCCCGGTGATCGCTCATCTCGAAGGGATCTGCCATACCTACGTGGATGGCGCGGCCGATCCGGGGATGGCGCGCGCGATCGTGCGCAACGCCAAGATGCGCCGGGTTTCGATCTGCGGCGCGACGGAAACGCTACTGATCGACCGGCGAGCGGCCGCCGATCAATTGCCGGCGATCCTAGCCGATTTGCGCGAGGCCGGCTGCGAATTGCGCGGCGATGCGGCGGCCCGGGCGATCGATCCCGTCGTTCTCCCGGCAACCGAGGAGGACTGGCGCACCGAGTATCTCGACGCGATCCTGTCGGTTCGCGTCGTCGACGGCGTCGCCGAGGCGATCGCCCACATCAATCACTATGGCTCGCACCATACCGACGCGATCGTGACCGAGGACGAGGACGCAGCGGATCGCTTTCAGCATGAAGTCGATAGCGCCATCGTGTTGGTCAATGCTTCCACCCAATTCGCCGATGGCGGCGAGTTCGGCATGGGCGCCGAGATCGGCATATCGACCCAACGCCTCCCGCCGCGCGGCCCGGTCGGCGCCGAGCAGCTGACGACCTACAAGTATCTGGTCCGCGGCAGCGGGCAGGTGCGCCCCTGACCGGCATCGAAGAAAGCGCGCCGCTCTCCATCCGGCACCGCCGGATCGGCCTGTTGGGTGGCTCATTCAATCCGGCCCATGGCGGGCACCTGCATTTAAGCCTGCTGGCGCTCCGACACTTGGGCCTCGACGAGATCTGGTGGCTGGCGTCGCCACAAAACCCGTTGAAACCGGTCGAGGGAATGGCTCCGTTCGCGGTCCGACTGGAACAGGCTCGCCGTATGGCCGCGGCCCATCCTCGTATTAATGTAAGCGATGCTGAAAGCCGCTTGGGATCGTCAGGTTATACAGCCGATACTGTGAAGACCCTGCGGCGGCGTTATCCGAGACTGCGTTTTGTTTGGTTAATGGGCGCTGACAACCTCATCCAGTTCCCGCACTGGCAACGGTGGAACGAGATCTTTGGGACGATGCCCATTGCCGTCTTCGACCGTCCTTCCTACTCTCTAAGGGCGCTTTCCGGTATCGCTGCGAAGCGTTTTGCGCGTCATCGCATCCCTTTGACTGCCGCGCGTCGATTGGCGGAAATGCAACCGCCGGCGTGGGTGTTTTTTCACACTCCGCTCGATGCTCGGTCGGCAACACGCATCCGGTCCGAGCGGAATGACTCGATGTTGCAAACCCTCACGGAGCCACAATCCGAATTGTCGACAGTCACTACCCTGAAACCCCGTACTAGCTCTCTGCAACCAGAACTGCTTGAGCTCACCCTGCAGACCCTCGAGGACGGCAAGGCCGAGGACGTCGTAGCGATAGACCTCGTCGGCAAAACCACGATTGCCGACCACATGGTAATCGCGAGCGGCCGATCGAGCCGGCAGGTGCTCGCCTTGACCGAGCATCTGGAGGCGGCGCTTTCTCGCCGGACGCGCATCTCGATCGAAGGCAAGAGATTGGGCGACTGGGTGCTGATCGATGCCGGCGATGTCATCATTCACCTATTCCGGCCCGACACCCGCACCTATTACAATCTCGAAAAAATGTGGGGTGAGTTTTTGCCGGACAGCGAAGCGGTTCGTCAGTAGCCGGGACCCCACCGATCCGTTATCGCGTTCTCGCCATTGGCCGGCTGCGCGGCGGCCCGTTGAAGGAGCTGCAGGATCTTTACGCCGGCAGGATCGTGCCCGCGGTCAGCGTCGTCGAAGTCGAAGAGCGGCGGCACCTTCCTGCCGGTGTCCTAAAGGCAAGAGAAGGGGAGCTGCTGCTCGGGGCTCTGCCCGCGCGGGTGCCACTCGTGGCTCTCGACCTGCGCGGGGGAGGGTGGTCTAGCCGTACTCTTGCGGATCGGATCGTCGCTTGGCGCGACCGCGGAACAGGCGAGCTTGCCTTTGCAATCGGCGGGGCCGACGGGCTTGATGCGGCCGTACTCGACCGAGCCGAGTGGGTCTTATCGCTCGGGCCGATGACTTGGCCGCATCTGCTGGTCCGCGGCATGTTGCTCGAACAGCTTTACCGCGCCCAGCAGATTATCGCCGGGCACCCGTATCACCGGGATTGACTGAGCGCCGTTCCAGGCATCGCCCAGTTTACCCTTGGGCGCATATCACGGTCGCGCATCGCGGGCTTGCACCGGCGAATTGGCTGAAGCATCTTCACCGCGCAGCACCAAAAATGACGGTCGCGACAAGTTCTGGCGGGCCGTTCCGAAGGATGGCCAACGTGGAGGTTGACGCGGGATGCTGACGGCGGGATCGGCGAAAGCCACAGTTGTCCGTCCTCAGCTTGTGACCCTAGGCCTGACGCCGGCGGCGATTTTCCTCATAGTCACCATCAATCCGGGCGCCGAAAATGATGCGGCCGTGTGCGCGCTGTGTCCGGACATCGCAAACCTCCAGCGGGCGGTCGGCTTTCGTGATCTGAGCGGCAATCTTTCCTGCGTCGTCGGCTTTGGATCAGAGGCTTGGGATCAGTTGTTCGGTGCGCCGCGCCCGGCCGAATTGCATCCTTTCCGGGAAATCCGGGCCGGCTCACGACACGCCCCGTCGACGCCAGGCGACCTCTTGTTCCACATCCGGGCCCAGCGCATGGATTTGTGCTTCGAACTGGCGAGCCTGATCCGCACCCGACTGGCCGATGCGGTAACTGCGGTCGACGAAGTTCATGGCTTCGCCTATTTCGATCAGCGTGACCTTCTCGGTTTTGTCGACGGCACCGAAAATCCGACCGGCCAGGAAGCGGAAGCCTCCGTCTATGTCGGCGATGAAGATTCGCCCTTCATCGGCGGCAGCTATGTGATCGTGCAGAAATATCTGCACGATTTAGCGGGTTGGAACGCGTTATCCACTCAGACGCAGGAAGGCTTTATCGGCCGGACCAAATTATCCGACGTGGAGCTCGACGACGCGGTCAAGCCGAGCTACGCACACAATGCGCTCAACAAGATAGTAGCAGACGGGCAGGAAATCAAAATCCTCCGAGCCAATATGGCGTTCGGCCAGACCGGGCAAGGCGAATCCGGCACCTACTACATCGGTTACGCCCGGTCGCCGCGAACCATCGAGCAGATGCTCGACAACATGTTCGTCGGCGTGCCGCCGGGGAATTACGACCGATTGCTCGATTTCAGCCGCACCCTGACCGGCACTCTGTTCTTCGTCCCGTCGGCGACGTTCCTGGAGAATGTCACGCCCGATGGGGGTGTGCCGCCATCAGCGCCCTCGATCGTCAGCGACGCCGCTCAATCGGACAAGTCAATGCGCGACGGTTCGCTCGGCATCGGGTCGCTTAAAGGAGAGCCGCAGAATGAATAATCTGCATCGCGAGCTGGCGCCGATCTCGGATGCGGCGTGGGCCCAGATCGAGGAGGAGGTCTCGCGCACCTTGAAGCGGAACCTTGCCGGACGCCGCGTCGTCGATGTGGGTGGGCCGGCCGGCACGATGCTGTCCGCCGTCGGCACTGGCCATTTGCGCAACGTGACTCCTCCGGGCGACGGTATCCTCGCACGCCAGCGCGAGGTCAAAGCCCTGGTCGAGTTGCGGGCGCCGTTCGAACTCGACCGCCAGATGATCGACGACGTCGAGCGCGGGTCAAACGATTCCGACTGGCAGCCTGGGAAGGATGCCGCCCAGCGAATCGCCTTCGCCGAGGATCGCGCGATCTTCGATGGCTATGCGGCAGCCGGAATCCAGGGCATCCGAGAAGGCACCAGCAACCCTGTGATCAGCTTGCCAAGCGATGTTCGCAACTATCCCGATGCATTCGCGCAGGCATTGAGCCAGCTGCGTCTCGTTGGCGTCAACGGCCCCTATTCGGTGCTGCTGGGGGCAGAGGCCTATACCGCGGTAGCCGAAGCCCGGGACCATGGATACCCGGTGCTGGAGCATCTCCGCCGCTTGGTCGAAGGTGAGATCATATGGGCGCCGGCGATTTCCGGCGCCTGCGTGCTAACCACCCGCGGCGGGGATTTCGATCTCCACCTCGGCCAGGATTTCTCGATCGGCTATTTGAGTCACACCGATGATGCGGTGCATCTGTACCTGCAAGAAACGTTCACCTTCCTGCTGCTGACCACTGAAGCCTCGGTTTCGATGACGCAGGCATCCCCTCCTTAGGCGAGGCACATGAAAGCCCATCCCCACCCCCGCCCACTCGGCTTATGCATTCTGGACGGATGGGGCGACCGGCCGAAAGCCGACGACAATGCGATCGAACAGGCGAGAACGCCGAACTGGCATAGGCTGATCGCGCGCTGGCCGCATTCTCATCTGCAGGCGAGCGAGCACTATGTCGGCCTGCCTGACGGACAAATGGGCAATTCAGAGGTCGGCCACACCAATATGGGCGCCGGGCGAGTCGTCTTTCAGGATTTGCCACGCATCGATGCGGCAATATCCCGGGGTGAGCTCGCCGCCATACCCGGGCTCCGTACCTTTATCAATAAGTTGAGAGATAGTCGGGGGACGGCTCATCTGATGGGACTCTTGTCCCCGGGCGGAGTGCATTCGCACCAGAAACAGATTGCAGCACTCGCCCGGATCCTTGCTGAAACCAAAGTGCCTGTCGCCGTTCACGCCTTTCTCGACGGCCGAGATACGCCCCCCAAATCGGCTGCCGGCTATCTCGAGCAGTTTCAGAAAGACGTTGGTGGCCTTAATGGTTTGCAAGTCGCGACGATCTGCGGACGCTATTACGCGATGGACCGCGACAAGCGCTGGGACCGGGTCGAAAAGGCCTATCGTGCAATCGTAGCTCGTAGCGGCTGCGAGGCCGGGGATCCGATCCAAGCTGTCGAGGCCGCCTATGCTCGCGGCGAGACTGACGAGTTCGTCGAGCCTACGGTCATTGCGGCCTACAAAGGCATGAGCGACGGCGACGGCCTCGTAATGGCGAATTTCCGCGCCGACCGGGTACGCGAAATCGCAACAGCCCTGCTCGATCCGGATTTCTCCGGCTTTGCGCGGACCAAGCGCATAACGTTTGCCGCGGCGCTCGGCCTCGTCGAGTACTCGACCGAGCTCAACCGGTTCTTTGACACGCTCTTCCCGCCCCACAACCTCAGAGATACTTTCGGTGAGGTGATATCCCGGTCCGGGCTGAGCCAGTTACGCATCGCCGAGACCGAAAAATACGCGCATGTGACGTTCTTCTTCAACGGCGGACGCGAGACGGTATTTCCGGGAGAGGAGCGAATCCTCGTGCCCTCGCCCAAAGTCGCGACCTATGACCGACAACCAGAGATGTCCGCGCCCGAGGTCACCGACAAGGTTGTCGAAGCGATCGAAGCGGGTCGCTTCGATGTGATCGTGCTCAACTATGCGAACACCGACATGGTCGGGCATACGGGCCGCATCGATGCCGCGATAAAAGCTGTCGAGACGGTAGATGCCTGCCTCGGCCGCCTGTCCGATGCAGTCGAGCGCGCCGGCGGAACGCTCGTTATCACCGCTGATCACGGCAATGCCGAAATGATGCGCGACCCGCAAACCGGAGAGCCCCACACCGCGCACACGCTGAACCCGGTGCCGTTCATCGTCGTCAATCCTCGTCGCGCGATCGCGCGACTGAATGACGGTCGCCTCTGCGATGTCGCCCCGACATTGCTCGACCTTCTCGGCCTGCCAAAGCCGGCGGCCATGACCGGCAAGTCGCTCATATCGTCAGAGGCAGGCCATCACGCTGCGGATTGAACGCAGGCATTTTCGCCGCTGCGAGCTTGTCTTGATCCTGCAACGCTTCACCAGATATCATGATGTCACGGAAATCGAGCCGCTTGGGCCCGAAGCAACAGGGTGAGTTAATGAAGCGTTCGGGTCTTATCGCGGTCGCCGCCGCCACGGTTCTCGTGTTTTCGCTGCGCCAAGACCTCGGTGCGGCACCGCCGGCGAATTCGGGGGAAACCTATAAGCAGCTGAACCTATTCGGCGAAGTTTTCGAGCGCGTGCGCGCCGAATATGTCGACGAGGTCAGCGACGACACCCTGGTCGAGTCGGCGATCAACGGGATGCTGACGTCGCTCGATCCGCACTCGAACTACCTGAACACCAAGAATTTCAACGATATGAAGGTCCAGACCCGCGGTGAGTTCGGCGGGCTCGGGATCGAGGTCTCGATGGAGAACGGGCTCGTGAAGGTGGTATCGCCGATCGACGATACGCCCGCCGCCCGAGCCGGGCTGAAGCCGGGCGATCTGATCACCCATCTCGACGGCGATCCTGTGCAGGGAATGACACTTCCCGAAGCGGTCGAGAAGATGCGCGGTCTTGTCAACACCGAAATTAAGCTGACGATCCGGCGAGAAGGAAAGGAGCCGTTCGACGTCAAGCTGACCCGCGCGACGATCAGGATCCAATCGGTGCGCTCCCATATCGAGGGCGACAACATCGGTTACATCCGGATCACGACCTTCAACGAACAGACCGATGTCGGTCTCAACAATGCAATGAAGAACCTCAAGCAGCAGGCCGGCAACAAGCTGATCGGGGTGATACTCGATCTGCGAAATGATCCCGGCGGTTTGCTCGACCAGGCGGTGGCGGTCGCCGACGCGTTCATCGACAAGGGCGAAATCGTATCGACCCGCGGCCGGCGCAGCGAGGATGCGCAGCGCTACAACGCACGTCCAGGCGATATTGCCGCCGGTCTTCCGGTTGCGGTGTTGATCAACGGTGGTTCCGCATCCGCCAGCGAGATCGTCGCCGGCGCGTTGCAGGATCACCACCGGGCGATCCTGCTCGGCACAAAGTCGTTCGGCAAGGGATCGGTCCAGACCATCATACCGCTCCCCGGGCACGGCGCGATGCGCCTGACGACGGCGCGGTACTACACCCCCTCGGGCCGCTCGATCCAGGCCAAGGGGATCGATCCGGACATCGTCGTCGAGGCGGCCAAGATCGAGAAGACGTCCGAAAAGGGCGAAAAGGCGGAGAAATCCTCTACCGCGACCGACCTCAAGAAGGACGATTCCGGTGAGGGTCCCCCCGAGCAGAGCTCGGTAGATCCCTCCGTCATCGGCACGCCGGCGGATTACCAGCTGGCCCGGGCGGTCGATATGCTGCGCGGCATCGCCTTGTTCAACGGGCGCCTCGTCAACTGAGCAAGTGCCGGATGGCGGAAGCCGAGCACCGGACGTCCCCATACCGTCCGGCCGTCGGTATCATGCTGCTTAACAGGCGCGGCGAGGTGTTCGTCGCCCGCCGCATCGATATGCCGGGGATACCGGCTTGGCAGATGCCGCAAGGCGGGATCGATCCCGGCGAGACCCCACGTCAGGCGGCGCTGCGCGAGCTGAAGGAAGAAATCGGCACCGACAAGGCGGAAGTCCTCGGCGAGAGCGCGGGCTGGCTACAATATGATCTGCCCGCCGATCTGGCCGGCGGGGTCTGGGGCGGGCGCTACCTCGGTCAGCGCCAGAAATGGTTTGTCATGCGCTTCGCCGGCAGCAATGCCGATATTGACCTCGCCACCGAGCACCCGGAGTTCGATGCTTGGCAATGGGTGGCGCCCGAACAGCTGCCGGAACTGATCGTCCCGTTCAAGCGGCAACTCTACATCGACATTCTGGCCGAGTTCCAAGAGCACTGTAGGCCCTTGCTCTAGGTCCCATCACCGGCGCGGCGGCGCGAATTGACAGGGGTGTTCGCCATCCCCATACTCCAGCGCTTTCCTGGTTGATGGCAGGGGTCGGCGGGCCGACCTCCCGAGGCGAGGAGAGTGCCGATGATGCGCGACCCCGGCGGAACAGGCCGGCGTTTGGGATGGGTGCAGAGGATCGTGCCGGCAGGCCGCCGGCGACGACGATAGAACAGCCTTCCCGCT
>Ga0306920_100014783_pt1 | contig 10672 bp, 12 predicted proteins | sample flu12Cox44000170_FD_204666 | JGI IMG/M metagenome (GOLD analysis project Ga0306920, IMG submission 204666) | Lab enrichment of tropical soil microbial communities from Luquillo Experimental Forest, Puerto Rico - flux4day.12C.oxic.44.000.170 (v2)... | ecosystem: Environmental > Terrestrial >... | reverse complement strand
GTCCGGTCATAATCGGCGAAACCTCGGTAGACGTGCCATGAGCAACAAGATGTGGGGCGGGCGCTTCCGCACCAGCCCCGACGCGGTCATGGAGGACATCAACTCCTGCGCTTGACATTGAAAACGTTGCACTTTTAGCCTGTCTCTTATAAAACCCCCGACGCGCCCGGCAGCGGAGCCCCGTCCATGCGTTATCTGGATTGGCGGGCCCCAAGCACGGACGCCCTGCCCCCAGCCAGGAGGGAGGCATGCCAGATGACCACAGTCCCGAGCTACAACCCCAAGGAAATCGAGCTAGATGGCGGATACACCGCCGACGACACCGTTTACGCCCTAGAGCACATAGCCTGGAAAGGTAGCACAGCAACCATCCGACTAGACCGCGACGTTGCCCGGTTCCTTGCCGATGCCTGCCGCCGCCATGCCGCTCGCCCTATCCGATAGCCAGCTCGCCATTGTCATGGCGGCCGCCGGCGGCCTGCCACCCGTGAAGCGCACCGTGTTCCTCGAGCGCATCGCGGCGCACTTGGCCTGCGTCAGGCGCCCGGGCGACGCGAACGTCGAGCGCGCCGCGCGCATTTCGTTGCGGGGGCTGATGCAGGCGCCGGCAGCCTAGCAGCCTCCTTAATTGCGCGCACCCACCACGCCGAGAGGCTGTCCACCAAGACCGGGCAAAGTCTGTCGACCGAAATGAGCCCGATAGCCTCGCCGGCCGGAGAGATGATTGGTGAACCGGACATTCCACTGACGACAAGTTCTCGTGGTTCAACAGATACAACGTTGCCGCGACGTTGAACCCGCACATCGCGCCAACGGCCGTCGAGCGACAGCACACGCGCCGGGCCTTCTCCCGGCGTGGGCCTCTTAACCGTGAAAGTTTCGGCCGGCACGTCGCCGATCGTCGGCCTTTCAACTGTACGCAGCTCGAAACCTTGTGCCGGCGCGTCGGCCAGCACCAGCGGCGCCATGCCGTCGACCAGCCGATCATAGGCGTCGGCTTCGTCTGATAGTTCCTGATCATCGGGCTGACCGAGCACCGCGATGTCCGCGACCGGATCGGCGAACATGCACTCCGCCCACACCTTTCGCTTGCGGACGTTTCCCAGCGGACCGAGCAGCTTCAGATAGGTCCGCTCCTCCAAATACGAGGCGGGGTGGGGCCGCGGGAGACGCGGCAAGCAGTGAGCGGCGGTGATGATGACACAGCCCTTGTGACCCAGATGATGCCGGTATTCAACCACAAAGCCCCGGCCCTCGCCGACTCGTAGAACGGCACTCGTCTCCGACGCTCTTGTTTTCAGCCCGACCATTTTCGTCATGGTTTATCCCTCCCTGCTGCTGCGTCGCGACCGCCGCCTGCACGCGGCCCGCCGCGCCCGGGCTCGGGTGGGATAGTCTCGAATCCCTCGCGCGGCCATATCAACCGGCACCCGAAGCTGCGCACGTGATCGCGCAGCGCCTCGCGGTCGCCCGCGCGCTCGAGCGCGATCGCGGTGTCGAGCGTCTGCTGCGAGCACTCGCGGTAGGGATCCTGTAGCGGCTCCGCGTGCGCCGTCGACGTCGCGAGCGCCAGCAGGAGCGCGAGCATCGACCATCTGCACATCGCCACCCTCCTGCGGTTAAGGTGCCGCCTGACGCGCTATCGTGGCGCGCTCGTCAGCACAGCGCAATGGACCTACAAAAAAGTTCGTCCTGCTCGATTCTACCCGGCCTGACATTGCGAACCCTGGTGGTCGCGATGCTGCAAGCGCGTGACGCAGTCGAACTCGGTCATGAGCGCACCCGCAAGAGCCCACGGGCGAAGAATGGTGGGCCGACGCCTTGCGGCGTAAGCCAACCCGGAAACTAGGTTTGAGGCGTCCCGGCAACTCGCTAAGATCAAGCGCAAGAAGAGACCACGACGATGAGCCCCGTGCCCAGTCTTGCTTCGCAAGATGACGCTGATCGGCTGGTCGACCTCTTGTGCTCTGCCCGTCTAGAGATCGGCTTGAAGGAGCACGTCTGCAGTCCCGAAGACCTTCCCCGGCTCGTGAACTGGATGAGGAAACAATGTCAGGCCCGCCGGGCATGGATGGTGTGTGAGGACGGCGCGTTGCTTGGAATGCTCATCTTCGACGAGAATGATAAAGATCGCATTCTTTACGTCGCGGTCGCCAAATCTGCCCGAAGGCGCGGCGTAGGCTCGATTTTGATCCGCCACGTCCAGTCGCGTGCGTCTTCTCTTCGCGCTGACGCCCGAAATGAGCCGTCTCGGCAAATGCTTCAGCGATGTGGATTTCAAGACACCGGTGATACGTCGCAAGGTTATCCCATACTATCCTGGCGACGGAGCAATCCTGGCGGCAAATGAGCCGCGCTCCGATGAGGTTCGTCATGAGCTTAAAGACTTAAAGGACTTTCTAGACTTGGCAGTGGCGGTTTTCAGGGATTACCCCGTAGCCGCTTTGATGCTTCTTGCCGCGGGCTTTTTGGCCGGTTTGTGGCACCGGGGCTCGGTAGATGCCGGCGAAATCAGAGGGCTCAAAGCCGAAATCAACGGACTAGACAAAGGGCTCAATGGCGAAATCAGAGGGCTACGCCAGCAACTCGCCGTCCGGGATGAACGCGTGCAGGCCCTCAAGGAGAACGAAGAAGCACTTACGCGTGCGGTGGAACAATTGACGGCATCCAACAACCGCCTGCAGTCGGAGATTGAAGCTAGAGCCGATCCGAAGCTTTCTGCAACTGCAGCGTCAACCGCTCAAGCAATTAAACAGATCGCTACCGCGAACACTGAATTGCGAGACACGCTGGACAGGCTGGTAAGAATTACGCCAATTACGCAACGGTCAGATTAACACCGTCCCGCCGCCTTGAGCTTTCGGGACGCGCCGACGTGAACCTTTGGTAATGAGCATATCCGGCAAGCGTAAGGCAGAGGAGCATGGCCCGGCAGGGCGGGCTTTAGGCAAGCGATGGACGTCCTCGAGAAGGTCCTGACGGTCATCCTTGATAAGGTCATCCTTTCAGGGGCAGGGGTGGCGATTGGAGGCGTGCTTGCGTGGCTGGTCGGCAAGCCTATTGCGGACGCGCGGGACAAACGCCTCAAGGCTCTACAGGCCGCCGAGCAGCACTCAAACGTTGGCGGCGCGGCGAGTGACGAGCGTGTTGAAGCGGCCAAAGCTGCGCTCAACGACGCGGCGAGTGGCCTGCGGTCCATTTCACGCGGTCACCCATGGCTGGTTCGGCAGTATTGTCGGTTCGTTCCGTGTGACCTGGAAGCAGCCGCAGACGCGCTGATTAGGCTCCACAACATGACTGGCGACCGCCGCTACGACGAAGAGCATCAATTCGTCCTCGCTACCATCTATAGGCATCTTGGCGCTCCTCTGAAGCAAGAGCAGGTTGATGCGTTCAAAGGGAAAGCAGAGCGAGACAAAAGATTGAGTGAAGCGAAGGATATCTAGGTCAGGCACACAGACGCGAGCAGCACCATGGAAGCACCCCTATTGAGGCTTGGTCAGTTCCGCCTCGATCATGCGCCGTCGCTCTTCCAAGGCTCTCACCTTTCCTTCCGCAGGGGCGATGACCTTCTCCGCCAGCGTTGCGAGCAATGGCTCAATCCCCTCGTATCGGTAGACCGGAAGCACCCAGTCGTACTTCCAATAGTCCTTGAACATCGCATAGGGCCGGGACGCGCCTTCGAGCAGCGGTTGAACGGGAACAGCAAGGCCTGGGACTATAGCTTCCAGCTCCTTGGGGATGCTGCTCGGGTCAGTCAGATCGGCGATGATGAAGCGCGCCATGCGAGCCAGCAATGAGACGGTCTCGGTAATGTCCCGCGTGGCCGGAACGTCGAAGTCGAACAGGATCGGCAGGTAGTCCCGCTTCCGCAGTTCCTCGCGTAGGGCGTCGAGGACCGCCTTACGCTCAGCTGTGAAGCGACCGAGGATCAACACGGCCTTCCTCCCGATGGTGTCGATGGCGTCGCGAATCTTTTCGTTGTGAAGCAGGAGGTGACGAACTGCGCGACCTCAATGTTGTCCACGGTGACCGTGGGCTCGTCCACATCATGTCTGACATGTGTGATGACCAAGTTCTGCTGCTTGGCCCCCTTCAGCTTTAGACCCCACGCCGATATGCCATAGATGTGACAGCCGGTAAGGTCAGCGCCTGTAAGGTCAGCGTCCACCAGGGCGACAGCCTGGAGGCTAGCCCCCCTGAGGTCCGCCCCGCTGAGGTTCGCCTGGGTGAGGAACGCCCCGTCAAGTTGTGCCCCGTTGAGGTTCGCCCCGATGAGGCGCGCATAGGCGAGGAACGCCCCGGTGAGGTTCGCCTTGCTGAGGTTCGCCCCGCTGAGGTCCGCATCGAAGAGCTCCGCCTGGACGAGGTCTGCCTCGCTGAGGTCCGCCCCCCTGAGGTCCGCCCCGCTGAGGTTCGCCTGGACGAGGTTCACCCCGAACGGGTACTCGAGGGGTGCCTTGCCGAGCTTCGCTTCCCGGAGGTCCGCCTTTCCGAGGTCCGGACGTATGTTGAGGTTCTCGCTACGCCACGTGTTCCAGGCTTCCACGCCCTGTTTGAGCAATGCGACGTGCTCTTCGTTCGCCATGGAAGCACCCTCAGCGCCACCACATTATTCTGGGACGGGTTGACGACGCGATCAATCAGGTTGGCCAGTCTGCACACCGACGCATGGCTACGAGCCGACGCGCGAGGTGGCCATGACGGCGTTCGCGAATAGTTGGCGGCGGGAATAGGCCGGCCACTCATTACGCCAATCACGCTGCGCCGCTTTATTCGATCACCTCGTCGGCGAGGGCAAGTAGCGTCGGCGGCATTTCGAGGCCGAGCGCCTTTGCGGTCTTGAGATTGATCACCAGCTCGTACTTTGTCGGCGCCTGCACCGGCAGGTCGCTCGGCTTCTCGCCCTTGAGAATGCGGCCGGTGTAGACCCCGACTTGGCGAAGCGCATCGAAATAGTCGGTGCCATAGCTCATCAGCCCGCCGGCCACCGTGGCATCGCGTCTCGCGAACATCGCGGGTAACTGATTGCGAACTGCTAGTGCGATAAGCTCGTCGAGGCGGTTGGAAAATAACGCGTCTGTGCCTACCACGAGCCCGCCAGCCCGCTCGAGGACAATGGTCGCGAAAGCCGCATCGAACTCACTTGGGTCGCTTGCATTCAGGACCAGGAGGCGCACCCCGCGAGTGCGCGCCGCGACCTGCAATTCTCTCGTTTGGGCCGCGGCAATAACGGCGTTGGTCGGATTGACGAGAAAAGCGATCGAAGTTGCCGCGGGCACCAATTCGTGAAGCAACTCAAGGCGTTTGGACTCCACCGTGGTATTGAGGTTGTATATGCCCGTGATATTGCCGCCCGGTCGGTTGAGGCTGGCGACGAGACCCGTCTCAACCGGATCTGCACCCGTTGAAACAGCGATTGAAATTGACTTGGTCGCGGCTTTGGCCGCAAGCACCGCAGGTGTGGTTGTCACCACGATAGCGGCGACCTGACGGCGAACCAGATCGTCGGCCAGGGCGGGCAGTCGCTCCAAACGATCCTCCGCCCAACGGTATTCAATGCTCAGGTTTCGGCCCTCGACGTAGCCGGTGTCCGACAAACCGCGGCGAATCGCAGCGACGTTCCCGCGAGTTTTTTCGAGCGACCCGGCTTCGAGATAACCGATCACGGGCAGCGCCGGCTGCTGCGCGCGCGCCGCAAGCGGCCACGCGGCCGCCGCGCCGCCGAGCAGCGTGATGAACTTGCGCCGTTTCACTCGATCACCTCGTTGGCGCGCGCGAGCAACTTGTCGGGGATTTCACCCACAGTCGGAGGGCGGCGGGGCTTTTATCAAGAGCCGGCCGGATGGAAACGCGGCGGAGCAGTTGTTCGGTTGAAGGGGCCTCGCCCATAGCGCAATAGCTTCCGCCCTTGAATGCATGCGCGTCGCAGGCCGACGAGGTGTGCCGAGGGCGCTGGGCGGAGACTTCCTAACCTGAGTTGTATTGAGTATCGTTGTAGCGCTCGGCTGATTGGCACGGGAATGACCGTGGCAAGCGAGACCTACGACGTATTTGTGAGCTACTCGCGCGCGGACTGGCGTCATGCGGCGGACATCGATTCTGTGCTGCGCACAAAGGGCCTGAAGCCGTTCTTCGATCGCCGCAACCTTCCGCCGGGTCTGCCTTGGGTTCGGGCGCTTGAACAGACCATTGGCGCAGCCAAGGCGGCGATCGTGCTGATCGGGCCGCGCGGGCTCGGCAATACCCAGCAATATGAACGGGACCTTGCGTTGATCCGCCAGACTCACGATCCGGCCTTCCCGATCGTGCCGGTGATCCTGCCCGAAACGACTAACGATCCGCCTTTTGATTTTCTCCGAGTGCTTACTTGGATCGACTTCTCTCACGTCGCGAAAGTATCCGATGCGCCGGATGAACTTGAGCACCTCCTGACAGCTGTCCAGGGCGGTCAGACTCCGGCCGATGCGGCGCGAGAGGCCATTTGTCCCTATAGGGGGCTGGACGCATTCCGGGAAGAGGACGCCGCGTTCTTCTTCGGTCGCGGCAGCGTCGACGATCCAGAGAGCCCGATCGGGCAACTTGTGCGCAAGGTTCGCGAGCATCCGTTCATGATGGTGGTGGGCCGATCCGGTAGCGGTAAGTCTTCGCTCGTCTATGCCGGTCTGATGCCGGCGCTTCGGCGGGAGCGCGACCGGTTCTGGAAAGTGCTGTACCTGCGGCCGGGGCCCACCCCGTTGCGGGCATTGGCCGCCGCCTTCAATCCGCGCGTGGACGATGAGGGCGCTGCGGAATACGCAACGAAAATCACCAACGAGGCGGACAAGCTAAGGACCGGTGACCCGGAATTGCTGGCTCACATGATTCGTGAAGAATTGGATCAGGAGGAAGGCAAACCGGACCGGCTGTTCTTGTATGTCGACCAATGGGAAGAACTCTACGCGCAAGCGTCTTCAACTGCTGGCACTGAGCGAGCCGCCCAACACGCCGTCGATGTCAATCGCTTCATTGACTTGTTGCTGACGGCAGCGCGAACTGCGCCGGTCACGGTCGTCGCCACCGTGCGCGCCGACTTCTACGATCCTCTGATTGGGCATCAGGCGATCCGACCGCTGTTGCCGGAGCGGCAGGTCGTGCTGGGCTCGATATCACGTTCCGAGCTGGAGCGCACGATCGTCGAGCCGGCTAAAAAAGTTGGTCTTGCATTCGATCCGCCGAGCCTGGTGCAGCGCATCCTCGATGAGGCCGGCGAGGACGAGGGCATGCTGCCGCTCCTGCAGTACGCCCTCAAGGAGACCTGGGCGTTGCGCAAGGGCAACGCCATGACCGCTGATTCCTACACGCGCTCGGGCGGGGTGCGAGAAGCGATTCGGCTCACGGCGGAGCGGACCTTTGAGAGGCTTTCTGCTGAGGATCAGCACGCCGCGCGCCAGCTCTTCCTTCGGCTGATCACACCGGGCGAAGGGCAGGAGGACACCCGCGCCCGCGCGGCCAAGCCTGAAGAACCGGCGCAGCTTAGGATCGTGGAGCAATTCGCCGGCCCGCGGACGCGGCTATTGGTGACCGGATCGGACCGCGCGGGGCGGGCGACAGTTGAAGTCGCCCACGAGGCACTGATCCGGACCTGGCCGCGTCTACGCGAGTGGATCGATGCTAACCGAGAGAAGCTGCGCGCGCGGGCGGCGGTGCTGCAGGCCAAGGCCGACTGGGAGCAAAACGGCCGACGTGACGACATGCTGCTGCCCGCCGGTCTCCAACTTGAGCGCGCGCGCAGCCTACTTGCCGATTCCGGCGACATCCCCACGGAAGAGATCAAGGAGTTTATCGCGCTTTCATTGGCGCGCGTGGAGATCGAACGCAAGGAGAGGGAGGAGGCGCTCGCGCGCGATGAAGCGCAGGTTGCAGAGATCAAGGCCGGCCAGGCACGCACTGCACGCCTGCAGCGGATTACACGATGGGCCGTTGCGGCGGTGGGCGCCATGCTACTTATTGCGGCTGTCGTCGTTGGACTACAGCTGGCGGAAAAAGCAAAGCAATTGGCAGAACGAGAGCACATAATCCAGATTGAAGTAACCAGCAGGGCGCTTAACCTCGCCATGGACAGCCTAACCCCCTCCGACGATGTAGGTTGGCAGATTGATTTCGCAGCGTGGAGCGAGAAGATCGGCGACCTGCTGGCGGTGAGGGGCATTCTTGACCAGGCACTCGCGATCTATCTTCATAGCCTTGCCATTCGTGAACGCTTGGCCGCCTCTGATCGCAACAATACGCTTTGGCAGCGCGATCTCTCGGTGTCGTATGAGAAGATCGGGAACGTGCTCGAACTGATGGGTAGGCTCGACGAGGCGCTCAAGCGCATCCGAGATAGCCTCGCCATTGTTGAACGCCTGGCCGCTTCCGATCGAAGCAACACCCAGTTGCAGAACGACATTCAAGCCAGCGTCGACAGAATCGGTGACTTTGCTTTTAGGTTCGTATTGCACCGAGCTTTCACGGGGGCGCTCCGAGTCTCCGACCTAGTCATCTCTGTCGCGCCCGACAAGATATGGCTACAGGGCAACCGTGCTCATGCGCTCATGTTCCTCGACCACGTGAACGAGGCGCGGACACTCTATCTTCGTTATCGCGGCGAGAAAAACGTGCTGAACGGGAAGCCATGGGAGACCGTCGTGCTTGACGATTTTGCCGAAATGCGAAAAGCAGGGCTTAGCCACCCGCTGATGAACGAAATCGAGAAACAGTTCGCAGCGGGGGGAATGAATTGAGGGAAGAAATAGCTAATGAGCAAATTCGCGACCGCAGATGCGCACTTGAACTGCTCGCCAGCCTCACCCCGGCGAACAGACACTGGTTCAGCGCGCCTGAAAGGTCGGCTCGGTTCGACACTTTCCGGCGATGGCACGAAATGGCGTCAGTTGGCCAACCTTCTCACGGAGATTTTCACGTCGGCAGCTGTCGCCGACGGGGTTGCTGAGGAAGGAACGCACTACGACGCCGGCACGATCGAGCCGCCGAAGTTCTCGCCCAGCCAGAAGCTCGTCATCTTCACCGAGCACCGCGACACCTTGAACTATCTCAGGCAGCGCATGTCCACGTTGCTGGGACGACCCGAGGCCATTGTTTGCATCCACGGCGGCATGGACCGCGAAGAGTGCATGACCGCGCAGGAATCTTTTCGGCACGATCCAGAGGTGAAAGTGCTGCTGGCAACGGATGCGGCCGGCTCGATCGACGCCCCTCTCAAACGTCGGGTTATTTGCTCCCAGAAACCCGATGGTTGGCAGCTTCGTCGACTGCTGAGCCCGCGCCGCGAGCGGCCACGCCGCCGCCGCTCCGCCGAGCAGCGTGATGAAGTTGCGCCTCTTCACTCAATCACCTCGTCGGCGAGCAGCACGAACGAATCGGGGATCGTGAGCCCAATCGCTTTGCCGGTCTTGAGATTGACAATCAATTCGTAGCGGGCCGGTCGTTCGAATGGAAGATCGCTAGGGCGGTCGCCCTTGAGAATCCTGACAACCAGCCTGGCCGACTGCCGATACGCGTCGGGAAGGTTGTATCCATAGGACATCAGGCCGCCTGCCTCCGCGAACTCGCGGAAGCCGTACATGGCCGGCAATCGCAGGCGAGCCACCATCGCGGTGATCTCCGCGCGGGCGGAAACGAGCGTCGGCCCATCGCCGACGAACAAGGCCCCGACATCCGCGCGCTCGATGGCAGCGGCCACGGCGTCGAGCTTGGTCACGTCGCGGACATCGAACTGCTCCACCGTCATACCCAAGGCGCGGGCCGCCGCAGGCAGCAGCGAGATGGTGAGGGAGTCAGTTGGATCGTCCGGATTGACGATGGCCCCGACGCGCGCGACGGCGGGCAGTGCGAGCCGGAGAAATTCGAGCCGCTTGCTGACCAGCGCGTGGTAGTCAAACCAGGTTCCGGTCACATTGCCACCGGGCTTGGCGATGGTGCGCGCAAGCCCCAATGCAACCGGGTCGTCGGCCGTGATGATGACGATCGGGATCGTTTGTGTCGCCGCACGGGCGGCGAAGGCGCCAGACTTCGCGCCCGCGAACAGCACGTCGGCCTTGAGCGCAACCAACTCTTGGGCCAGCGGCGCCAAGCGTTCGGCCACCCCCTCGCCATAGCGAAGCTCGAGCGTCGCGTTGTGCCCTTCCAGATAGCCGAGATCGCGCAGGCCAGATCGAAACGCCGCAACGTTGCGCGCCGCTGCAGCGGCGGAGAGAGGAGAGAGCAAGCCGATCAGCGGACGGACAGGCGCTGGCTGCTGCGCGCGCGCCGCGAGCGGCCACGCTGCCGCGCCACCGACCAGCGTGATGAACTCGCGACGGATCATCGGATGACCGCCTTCGCCAACGCATTGCGAGCGAGCCGCGCCTGATCGGCCGCCTTGGTGTAGCGGACAAGCTCCTTCATCGTCCCATGTCCGCTGTTCGCCATGATCTCGTTGCCGCTGCATCCGGCCTCAGCTAAACGGCGGCATGACGCCTTGCGCAGCCCATGCGCGGTGCAGTGTTTCGGCAGTCCGGCCGCATCGACCCATTCCCGAAAGCTCTCGCTGAAATGGTTGTCGCCGTAAGGCTTGCCGGTCGCGGTGACCAGGAACGTCAAATGCTCGCTCGGCGTGGCGTCGAGCACGGCGGCCAACTCAGGATGAATC
>Ga0306920_100014782_pt1 | contig 10672 bp, 14 predicted proteins | sample flu12Cox44000170_FD_204666 | JGI IMG/M metagenome (GOLD analysis project Ga0306920, IMG submission 204666) | Lab enrichment of tropical soil microbial communities from Luquillo Experimental Forest, Puerto Rico - flux4day.12C.oxic.44.000.170 (v2)... | ecosystem: Environmental > Terrestrial >... | reverse complement strand
TACGGGATCTATGACCTGGCCGCCAATTCCGGATGGGTGAGCGTCGGCATTTACCACGACACGGCCGCCTTCGCAGTGGACAGCATCCGCCAGTGGTGGCAGGCCGTCGGGCGGGCGCGTTACCCCAACGCCAGCCGATTGCTGATCACCGCCGATGGCGGCGGCAGCAACGGCTCGCGGGTACCGCTGTGGAAACGCGAATTGCAGAAGCTGGCCAACGAACTCGGCCTCGACATCGTGGTCAGCCACCTGCCGCCCGGCACCAGCAAGTGGAACAAGATCGAGCACCGCCTCTTCTCGTTCATCAGCCAGAACTGGCGCGCCAAACCACTCGTCAGCTATCGCGTGATCGTCGAGCTGATCTCGGCGACCACCACCAAAACCGGCCTCACCGTGCGCTGCCAACTCGACACCAGCCAATATCCTAGCGGCATTATCGCATCGGATGCCGAGATGGCCGCGATCACCATCCAACGCGCCGAGTTCCACGGTGAGTGGAACTACACCATCTCACCAGATCCCCATCGCCCAAATCGCGCGTTTATCTCGTCACGGGCCCTAAGACGCGCGGCACCGGTCACCAGCTCCAGCTTGCGGTCTTCCGCGCAACGCGCATGGCAGCCTTGTCAAATTATTCTGTAGCGATAGATCTAAAACGTGTGACCATGCGCTCTGGGAGTCGAAACGCCGCGATGCGGAGCAGTGGCGACCGCGGGAGTTCGATGAGGCGAGCGCGCTCGATGCAAGCGATGGATTGCTTCTGGAAGGACGGCTACGAGGCGACATCGGTACGGGATCTCGCAGCCTGCATGGGCATTGCGCGAGGTCTCGATGGTGTCGATCGCCGGCCGACGCTTCTCGCCAGCGGTCGCTGCTGTTACGCACGCGATTCAAGGATACCGTTGGCCGGAGGCTTGGGATATAACTAGCCAGACCGCATCCTCGCCAAAGTTCTATCTATTCAGAAACCCAATGAGTGATATCTCAGGCGCGCCAGTTCCGCGGACACCCACAAGACGCTGAATTCCATGTTTTGGTCCGTTTCAACGGGAGAAGGTTCATGCCGCTTGCCGACCAATTAGCAGCGATACGACAGGGTGCCGACAAACGGATACCGGCGGATAAGCGTGCGATCATGCATCGTGCCACCGACGACCTCCGCGCGGCCGGCATTTTGAACAATGTGATCAAGGTCGGCGATCGGCTGCCGCCCTTTGCGCTCAAAAACGCTTTTGGGCAGGACGTGCGCTCGTCGGAACTCCTAGCCCGCGGGCCCCTGGTTCTGACGGTGTTTCGGGGCAGCTGGTGACCCTACTGCGTCGCAGAGCTGTATGCTTTGCAGCAGGTAATGGACACGCTCAAAGAGTTCGATACGACCATTGTCGCAATCACGCCGCAACTGGCGGAAGCCAGCCGCTTGCTGATTTCGCGCCAAAAGATTACGTTCGATTTGCTGTCGGATCCCGGCAACGGATATACGGCCTCATTAGGACTGAGGTTCAAACTTCCCGATGACCTCAAGGCGGTCTATCTAAGCTTCGGCAACGACCTCGCGGTGCGGAATGGTGAGGACAGTTGGACCTTGCCAATGCCTGGCCGGTTTGTCGTCGACCGCGCCGGTGTCGTCCGGGCAGTTGATGTCGATCCCGACTATGAGCATCGGCCAGAGACGCAAAAGACGGTTGATGATGTCAAAAATTTGACATGACGGTTTGCTCGGCCTCCCGCAGGCCGAGCAACTTCCGCGGCGGACGTGTTTGCGAACACATTAGCTATGAGGCCGCGAATGTCTCGTATGCCTAGTTCGTACGCGCTGTCCCGAACGGCCGGAGCGTTCGTCATCGGAGCGGTCGCCGTATTGACAGTTCACCAGCCCCTCATAGCACTGCTGCATCTACTGGCTTTACGCCGATTGCGCCTTATAGCCTGCGCGCGACGCATCCTTGGGGTGTCCCCGTGTTCCTATTGCTAAGCTTTTGGGGAGGGCTCTGGAGCATTCCGATTTCGTGGATTTTAGATCGATTGCCGCGGAATTTGATTTACTACGCCGCTGCAGTTTGCCTTGGCGTACTCCCGCCTAATATAATGACGTGGTTCGTCATTTTTCCGCTGAAGGGGCTCTCGCCCGTTACCGCCGGCGCTTCAATCGGTGTCTTTAACGCACTGATTTGGTCTCTGGGGGCTCGGGTTTGCCCTGTTTTGGTCGATCATGACGACGCCCCAATTGCCGGCGCGGTTTGCTCAAAGGTCGCACCCCTGCCGGTCAGGTCGAGCTATTTGAGGCGCATCGATCCACCTCAAATGTTTGTAGCGTTCGCGGCAAACGCGTCGGCGCCAGGACGCGAATGGCGAGCAAGAGCAACTTGGCGAGTTCGTCCGCCGGACGGGCGTCTGCGATCGCACCGTCGTTCTACCCCGCCTCGATACAGCGGCGAAGAAAGCCTCGATGAAGACCATCTCCTCGGCGACGAGCCTCTGGAATTCGGGGATCATGGGGCGCCAACTCCAGCGCCGCGTTGACGAGCATGCAGCCGCGGCGCTGCTCGTCATCAACCGACCGCTCGAAGTTCTCGCCGAAAAATGTCCGAATCGCGACCGACGGCCGGATCGATCACGGGTATCGCTACTCCCAGCTCCATGTGGCCTGCCTTCGTTTGGGGGCCGCCTACGGACTGATCGCTGCGCGCAAGACGGCGCAGATAACGACCATCCTTGCAATCACGTCGCCGGCGAATGGTTCGACGGTGGAGCGGATCGACGCGCTGGTCGTCGCATCAACCGAGGCGGGTAGAGTCGCGCGCCCACGCTTGCCGCTCGCGATCGCGCTGTCTCCAGCACACCTGCGATCGCCCGATTGAGCGATCCGTCAGCGTCCAGCGGCGCGATCAGCGCCCAGCTGAGCGCCAAGTAGGCGGGCCAATGGGCCAAGTGGCGATACATGCTGGCGAGAATGGGGTTTTCTCGTCGCGTGCCGAGCTGATTGAGGATCAGCACCAGATTGGCAGTCGGTCCGGCCATTTCGGCCAGGCTTGGTAGCGCAGGCAACGGGATCAAGGAAGATGCGTCCGGTTGAGATTCGGCGCCGTCCGATGACGCCGCGCCGGATGGGGAAGGCTGCTCATCCAATCGGTACAGCAGTCCCGACAGCGCGACAAGGGCCATCGCATTGGTCCGGTCGTAGGCGGCAAGGATGTTGCGGATCGCGCGGAGATCACAGTGGACGATGCCGACCGCCGCAAGGAGGGCGGGCGGGAACGGCGGTAGGTGCGGGAGCACTAGCTTGCTGTGCAGGGCTTTTGCCTCGGCCAAAATCGTGCCGTTGGCATAAAGCGGTTTCAGGACCCCCCACACCCATGGAAGGGCACCTGGAAGCGTGGCCAGATGGCGCCAGATCAGATTGACGACCTCGACGCGCAGAACCCTCCGGATATCGGCGAAGATCTCGGCAATGGCTCCAGTCGCGGCCGCTTCGGCGATAGCGGGAACGGGATCGCTCATTTTGTAACTTCGCGCTGGTGATCCCCGGCGCGCTTCCGGCGCCGGTGATCGCATCAGGCTGCTTCACGCGGCAGCGGGAGGATAGTTCGACGGGAACAGCGCGCGCCTGGTCTCCTCGTCGACTTCCTTCTTGAAGTTGTGGGAGCTGCCGACCGCCCGTGCCTTGGCTACCGCGGGCCGCGAGTCGACCGCGCGGAACCAGCGGCGAATATTCGGGTAGATGGCGAGCGGGTCGTCGCTGCCCGGCAGCACGAAACTCGCCCGGTCGATCCAACCCCAGGCCGAAATGTCGGCGATCGTATACTCGCCGCCAACGATGAATTCGTGGCCCTCGAGGTGCTTGTCCAGAACCGCATAGTGGCGTTCGGCCTCGCGCCGGTAGCGGTTGACCGCATAGGGCAGTCTTTCCGGGGCCGCGCGTTGAAAATGCACGGCCTGGCCGGAGAACGGCCCAAGGCCGCTGGCGATGAACAGAAGCCACGATAGCAGTTCCCCTCGATCGGCCGTCGAACCCATCAGCTTGCCGGTCTTCTCGCCGAGATAGAGCAGGATTGCGGTCGAATCGAAAACTCGGGTTTCGGCGCCACCCGGCGCGTCGGTGTCGACGATTGCCGGTACCTTGCCGTTCGGGCTGATCTCGCGAAATTCGGCTGTGTGCTGCTGTCCTTTGGCCGTGTCGATCGGCACCGTTTCGTAGGGAAGTCCTATCTCTTCGAGAAACAGTGCGACTTTTGCGGGGTTTGGCGTCGGGTGGTGATAAGAGCGGATCATCGTCGGTTCCTTTCGATAAGGCGAGCGTTTCAGGCGGTTTTGGTCATGCTGGAGCGCAGCGTACTGAGCGCCGCGACGATCGCCTCCGGCTCCAGCCGTTCGCCGTAGTCCAGTTCAATCTCTGCAGTCGCGATCCTTGCGATCAGGTGCGATCACGTAGTCGCGGGCAGCGGCAGTTCCCAGATGGCGTCGCCGTTGATGCCGGGCCGTGCGGACAAAATCGGCGCGCAGGGCATCCAACTCGTGTTGCAGGCTCATCCTCGATCCTTCGGTTATTAGATCGTTCGCTCTAAAATGAACCGAAAGGGCCGGCGCTGGCAAGGTTTTTCGCACGCCTTGCCGTTCTAGCCCGTCCGATCTAAAATTCGGCGATCAATCATAAGGATACGAGGCGTCGTTCGCGGCGGCCTATGTGAGGCGTGGATGGCGCGACCCAGAGAGTTCGACGAGACGACTGTGCTGGAAGCAGCGATGAACTGCTTTTGGGCGCAGGGATTCGAGCAGACCTCGGTGCGTGACCTCGCGGACCGGATGGGGATCACCGGCGCCAGCCTCTACAATGCCTTTGGCGACAAGCGGTCGCTCTATCGCCGGGCGTTCGTTCATTACCTGGCGCAGACGGTCCGGGACCGAGTCATTCGGCTTGAAAAGCTGCCACCGCTCACGGCGCTCCGGAAGTTTTTTGACGAAATTATCGAGCGGTCCGTTGATGACGAGCAGCGCCGGGGCTGCATGTTGATCAACGCTGCGTTGGAGTTGGCACCCTATGACGCTGAATTTCAGAAACTCGTCGCCGAGGAAATGATCTTCATCGAGGCCTTCTTCCGCCGCTGCGTCGACGCGGGGCAGCAGGATGGCTCGGTTGCCGGGGTTAGCCCGCCGGATGAATTGGCCAAACTGCTGCTGAGTGTGCTGATCGGTGTGCGCGTCCTTGCCCGGACGCGCCCTGAACGGGAGGTGTTGGCAGGCGCCACAAACGGGGCCTTAACGCTACTCAGAAACGGCGCGTAGCAGCTGGCCGTACATCAGCCATTGATGTCGCCAGCTAGATTTTAGATTGCTTGATCTAAAATACGTAATAAACTCGCTCGGATCGAGGCGAGCCATCGCCGCGAGCTGATGCGAGGAGAAGCTCGGTGACCAGACTGACCGACTTGCCGCCCGACCAGGCCAACCGCTTAGCCGCGGTCGATTGCCCGCAATTCAAAACGCGACCTTGGGTGACGGGTCCGGCGCTGTCGCAGCGCCGCATAGCGATCGTCTCGTCGGCCGGCCTTGTCGTACGCGGAGAGGACCCGTTCCGCGGCCGCGACCCGCATTATCACGCGATCCCCGCGACGACGCGGCCCGCAGACCTGCTATGCAGCCATATCTCGATCAACTTCGACCGCACCGGGTTGCAGGAGGACTGGAACGTCGCCTTTCCGATCGACCGGCTGCCGGAGCAGCGGCAACCGATCTTGCGACCAAAGCTGTACCTTCCCTATCGGGAGTTACAAGCTCTCGCAGTGCTGTGAATCATCTTCTGAAGAGCGTAGTGCGGGCAATCTGCACGCTACGTTCTGTGGGAACCGGGGGCGGGCGACCGCCTCCGGTGACCCGGTGGGTGCCCAGTAATGGGCATCCCTACCGCAATCCCGGAGGCGCGGTCTGAGGCGAATCGTGGTAATCGGTACGTCGGGCGCCGGGAAGACCACGCTGGCACGCAGAATTGCAGCTCAGTTGCAGCTGCCGCATATCGAACTCGATGCAATCAACTGGCAATCGGAATGGCACGATCTGACGCGGCATGACCCGGAGAAATTCGTCCGCCGGGTCACTGAGGCTATCCAGGCCGAGGCTTGGGTGGCCGACGGCAATTATGGTCCGGTGCGCGAACGGGTCTGGCGGCGTGCGACGCACCTCGTCTGGCTCGATTATGAACGCGCAGTGATAATGGCTCGGGTGATCTCCCGTTCATTTGTTCGCGCAGTTTTACGCACCGAGCTGTGGGCCGGTAACCGAGAGAGATGGCGCCATATGCTACACCCCAGCCACCCGATCCGGTGGGCCTGGAGCACGTGGGACCGGCGGCGCCGCGAAACCGCGGAGCGACTAGTGCAGAACGATTACGCCCATCTCATGGTGCTACGGGTGCGCCGTCCAAGGGAAGTACCGCGGGCACTGGATCTCCTCGCGGATGCAGCTGGCGTCCAAATGAAGCATCACCACGGCGTTCAGCGACGTTGAGGGTAAATACCTCCTCGTCCGCGTTGGGATAGCGCCGATCAGGCTGCAAGGACATGTGTAAAAATTGGGCCGTTAGGGTCTGTCAGGAAATTATCGAATCGACTTGTGATAGAGTAGGATGTGGTTTACAACCCGACTCGCATACCATATGTCGTGGTTGTGATCGATGTTGATCCCATCCGAGAGCGGTTTTTCCGCGGTGGCACCGTTTCTCGACGAACGGGGCCGTCGGCTGGTGGCGGCGGAGGCGTTTGCTGCGGGTTATGGGGATCACCGCAGTTGCCGTGGCGACGGGGATGGCGCCCAGCACGATTGGGCGCGGTCTGAAGGAGTTGGCGCAGGACGACCCTTCGGGGCGGATCCGACGGCCGGGGGCGGGGCGCAAACCGACGATTTGGAAAGATCCAACCTGCTGTGCGATCTCGAAGCGCTGGTCGAACCGACGACGCGCGGGGATCCCGAATCGCCCTTGCGGTGGACCTGCAAGAGCGTGCGAAAACTGGCCGCAGCATTCCGCGCGCAAGGCCACCAGGTAAGCCATACATTGGTGGCTGAATTGCTCAACGCGGCGGGATATAGCCTGCAGGCCAACCGCAAGACCAAGGAGGGCGACAGCCATCCCGAGTGGGACGCGCAATTCGCCCATATCAACACCCAGGTGGCCGCGGCCTTGGCCGCACAGCAGCCGGTGATCTCGGTCGACACCAAAAAGAAGGAACTGGTCGGGGACTTTCGCAAGAATGGCCGCGAGTATCGCCCGCAGGGCCATCCGGAAGAAGTCCGGGTGCACGACTTTCTGATCAGAGAGCTCGGCCGAGCGGTGCCTTACGGTGTCTATGATCTCGCGGCGAACGCCAGATGGGTGAGCGTCGGCGTTGACCACGACACGGCCGCCTTCGCGGTCAAGCATCCGCCAGTGGTGGCTCAAGGTCAGTCGGGCGCGTTATCCTGACGCCGGCCGCCTGCTGATCACCGCGGATGGGGGCGGCAGCAACGGCTCGCGGGTCCGCCTGTGGAAACGCGAACTTCAGAAACTGGCCAACGAACTCGGCTTCGACATCGTGGTCAGCCACCTGCCCCCCGGCACCAGCAAGTGGAACAAAATCGAGCACCGGCTCTTCTCCCTTCATCAGCCAGAATTGGCGCGCCCGGCCCCTGATCAGCTGTCGGGTGATTGTCGAGCTGATCTCCGCCACCACCACCAAAACCGGCTTCACGGTGCGCTGCGAACACGATCCGAGCCAATACCCCAGTGGCATCGTCGTCTCCGACGAGATGGCCGCCATCAACATCAAACTTGCCGAATTCCACGGCGACTGGAACTAAACCATCTCACCCAATACCCCATCCTCCACATCGCGCGTTTATTTTTTGACAGACACTTAGCATTGCAGAGGCGCGGTACACTGAGCGAGATTTAATTACGATCAATCCGGATGTCGAACCATTTGGGATAAACAACTCTACAAACAGCCCTTATGTCAGGATCAAAGGACAGCAGTATTAAGCTAGGATTCGTGACTGGTGGACCCGAAACAGCTACAGGCTTACCGTGACGACAACCGAGCGGAAGATCCGCATGGCGCTTGATTTCATCCGGCGCCGGGACCTCGAACGGATCGACACTCATCCGAAATACGGTTCCGCATTGCGCGAATGGCGATCCCAGATCGACACTCTCGGCGTCACTGCACGACCCGATGTTCCCCCGACGTGGCGCATTACCGATTTGCCCGTGGCGAGCTATTTGCCGAGAGGTCGGATGCGAGTTCAGATTTACCTCGATGATAGAGCTCGCGCATGCCGGAAAGACCAACCGGATCGGCAATGGGTCCGCCATATCCATGGGGAGATCATAGCTTCCGACTCCGATGCAATCATTATCAGCAACAAGGCTGACGAGTACGGGATCACACCCAATAAGGCAAAGGGCCTTAACGACTACATTGGCAGAAAGATCTACTACATCATGATGTTCCCGTCGCCCGACCAATATCGCGATCTGCTCGTCGAGAACGGGTTACTCGGTACTGGTAATTGCGTGAAGCTGCATCTGCTCGACGAATTCGACCAGATCGTCGGCCGCACGCTCGGATTTCGCTACCGACCTGGCTCTGAGGTCATCGTGATCATGCCGGCCCGGCTTTGGCGTCAGATCGGTCTGACCCTCCTCACCGAGAGCAATTACGATGCACATGTGATTGCGGAGCACCCCTGGTGAGTCGGGGGGACCTGCGATACCCGGCCTGCCCAGCCGGCTTTCAGTAAGTTTCGCTCGCCGGTGGGCTTGGATAAAGCACAATCTAGCCTTCGGCTAGCTGGTAAACAAAAACTCCCCCTAGCTCGGGTGTACTAATAGAATCTTTATTAGTAGGGTGGCGGTAGGGGGAGTTTTCTCGCCCCTTGGGCGACAGGGTTCCCCCGGCCATTTAGGCTCTGCGATTTTCAGAACAAAGGTGCACGCCGAATACCTGCAATCGCAGGAAGACGACGTCAAAACGCTCGAAACTAAACTGAGGCCGATGTAGTCACCATCGTTGGCTTGATCGGCTCGCATTCTTGGGTGGACGGAGCGAGGTATTGAGGTCCGACGGCGGGCCGATCGTCACCATGACGCGGTTCCTCCAATCGGGATGTTCGAGCTTGCCAAGCCGCGATACGCAAAATGGGCTGAGACGCAGTCCAGAGATCGCGTCGGCCACCAACGAAGCCAATCGGTGCATTCTAGTGTTGAAGATCCCGCATTGCGGTGTTAGCCGCCAGCAAGATCGATCATCCTGATCGCCCCGAAGCCAGTGAAGGCCACCATGCCGACCACAACACCGACGATGTTGGACCAGATCAGCGCGGAGAGGACGAAGGTCGGCGAGCGGCTCGCACGCCTTGTACCGACCGCGCAACGGTCGCCACTCAGTTGACGGATCTCGAGACGGGCGAGCGTGTACTGATGCGCGTCAGCAAGATGCTGCCGGCTAGGGCATCATCGCCCGTTTCCAGGAAATGACAGCGGTAGCTTGCGCGGCGAAGGCTGCGGGGCCCCCACCATCTGAGATCGTCCGCTTCGAGCGCGGCAAGCTGGTTATCGTGGCACCGCCACCTGTTACGCGTGTTAGGCGTACTACGCCCCTGACCTTCGACTCTCTCCTAGACGGCTGGGAGAACGGGCAGACGAAAGGGGCGCGGCAAGCCGATCTCGTCGGTTACGGTCCGTAACACCCGTACCACGATCAACCTGCTGCGGACCCATACCGGGGGTTCACGATCCGGCAAAGCTGGGACCGGAGCATGTCATGCTCATCAACCGCCGTCTGCAGAACAGCGGTACCGCCAGCAAGACCATCGGCAACCCGGACCTACCTGAAGATGTTCTGGCGGTATGCTACTTCCAACGGCATCAACGGCGACCGCAACATGATCCGCGAGGCCTTCGACTACAAGGTCGAGACCGGTACCGGCAAGCGCAATCTTCACCCGACCGAGGCGCTGGCGATCCTGTCGGCGGCGCGTCAAGGAACTGATCCGCTGCTCCGCTGGGCTCCGCTTGTCATGCATACACCGGCTGCCGGATCGGTGAGTTGCTGGGCTCGGCCGCGACTGCCATCCAACAGCGCGAAGGGATTTGGTGTATGGCGATCCAGGAAAGGCGTACCCCGGCGAGCCGTCAACTCGGATGCCGAAGGAGCGCGTGAACGGACGAGTCGGAGCGGATCGTTCCGGTGGCGGCGGCGCTGTTGGTCGATGCCGAGGCGATTGTCCGGTAGCAGCACTTTGAAGAATGCACCTTCGCCAACCGAGGGTTCCAGCCATCGGTCGATAACGATATGGGCGGTCCTCAGCTTCGTAACCCCGAAAAGATCCCTCGCTACTTCCGGCTTTGTCATGAAGGCATCGACCGATGTGGCGGGTCGCACCGGCAATGCCTTATGGAGCGCTTCCCGCACTTGCAACAGTCGAGGCGCGTGCTCGTGCAACCAACCCTGATTGGCCTCCGGACCGACGACGCGGAATCCGAACTTCCCCGTGATCGGGTCGAACCTCACGAGCGCTTGATTGTCGCCATCAATCCGGCGAAGCTCGTCCGGGGTATCGATTTCCCTCCCGATCAAGCCGAGCTTGTTCAGCGTATCGATCGCCGCGTTGCGGTCTGTTTTCGATACTGCTGAGCGATTGCGGG
>Ga0306920_100014781_pt1 | contig 10673 bp, 10 predicted proteins | sample flu12Cox44000170_FD_204666 | JGI IMG/M metagenome (GOLD analysis project Ga0306920, IMG submission 204666) | Lab enrichment of tropical soil microbial communities from Luquillo Experimental Forest, Puerto Rico - flux4day.12C.oxic.44.000.170 (v2)... | ecosystem: Environmental > Terrestrial >... | reverse complement strand
ATTTTACAAGGGGATAACCAGCAGCGTGTCGATCTTCTGGCTGTCGAGGACGACGAGGCGCTCGATAAAGCGGTAGGGCTTGCTGGTCAGGTCGATGCGGTCGAGATAGCGCCCGGCGGCAAAGAGGCTCATCTCGCCGTCATGCATGATCCGCACGGCGATAAAATTCGAATGCGCTTGCGCCACCGTCGCATCGATGCTCTCGACGCGGATTGGGCCGACGATGTGGCGGTAGCGGTGCGGCTCGAAAATATTGGCGCGCCTGAGTGCCGTCACCCGATCGACCAGCATCCCGCGAGAGGCGGCATAAACGACGCCATGCGGCAATCCGGCCTCGTGGCTGACGCGGCTGGTGATCAGATAGCGGCACTGCTCGACAAAGAAATCCGGCCATTCCTCGAGCCGGTCCTCGTCGATGCAGTCGACATAGGCGGCGATCAGCTCTTGAACGCCGAGCCGCACGGCTAAATCGTTCATGGCACAAAATTCGTCAATCGCCGATCAGCGCGCGGTATTTCTTCCAGAAGCCACGGATCGCCGCTTCGCTGGAGCGGAAAGGCTGCGACTGGGCGTCATAGCCGCCCATCATTACGACTCCGCTGTCTTCGTCGTTGAAATGCAATGCGCGCTGCACAAAGCCGCCGACGCAGCCATCCTCCATCGCGATGAAACCGGCCGCACCGACGAGGTTGCCCTGCCGCAGACGCCGCTCGGTCATCGCCTCGTCGTCGTCTTCAAAGCCGAGATGGACCCATTCGAGCTCGGTCTTGTCGATGCCGCGCGGCCGGATCGCCCGGACCGCGATCGTATTGCGGATCTGCTGCAATATCATGTTCGGGAAAATCGTCAGGATCTGCACCGAGACACTGTCGCCGTATTCGTCGACCGATTCGATGACCGAGGGGTCCTCGAGGCGCAGATCGGTGTCCGAGCGCAGCCCCTCGCGCTTGTAGTCGGCGTCCTCGGCGGCATAGTCGAGCTTGGCCTGGCTGAAATGATGGCCGCCGCTGTCGTCAATATGGATGCCGCCCGGCATGCTCAGCCGGTTGATGCGGAACGTCGTCAAAAATGAATGCAGGATGCTGGCGTGATAGGTGTCCTTGGTGTTCTCGGCGTAGAGCTTCCAGTTGCTCGGCAATACCTGGGTGCTGCGGCCGAGAATATGGGCCGGCCGGTTCAGCACCCGGCGAATCCCGCCGATGACTTGTGGCCCCAGGTAAGTTTCGAGATCCGGCGCGTCATTGCGGAGCGAGCCGAAGACGAGGCCGGCGAGTTCGGCGACCCTGAGCGGGGCGAGGTCGTGCTCGTCCTTGCGGAATTCCGGCGGCATCCCGCCCTGGCGCTTGACGCCGCGCTCAAAGGCGACACCGGTCAGCTTGCCGGTCAAGTCGTAGGTCCAGCCGTGATAGATGCACTTGATCTCTTTGATATTCCCCTGCCGCTCCAGGCACAAGAGGTTGCCACGATGCACGCAACGGTTGGGGAAGGCGTTGATCCGGCCCTCGGCGTCGCGGGTCACGATGACCGCGGTCTCACCGATCGTCGTCGCGACGTAATCGCCGGGTTTGGCGATTTCGGCCGCCAGACACAGAAAACTCCAGGTCGGGCCTTTGAAAATCCGCTCCTGCTCGAGCCGGTACTGCTCGGGATCGGTGTAGAGCCGGAAGGGGATCTCGGTCAGCCCGTTCGAAGGCCACGGAACACCCCGAGTCATATCGGCGCCGAGCTCTGACATGTCGCTGCTCTCCTCCTCGCGTAATGGCAGCCATGATAGCAGCAGGACGGCGGCGAGGGGAAATTCGCTTGCCGCAGTCCGGCCGATTGCCCGAACTCGACCGACTGATTTAGAACGAGGGATCTTAGCCCAGCTTTCCCGCCCTCTGCAGGATGCCGTAGACGTCTTCCAACAGCGCGCCGTTGTGGTTCTGCTTGTCGTCGGGCTGGCTGTTGAGACCGAGGACGATGACCGCGCCATTCGCCGGGAAGTAGGCGTAGAGAACGCGGTAGCCCAGCGTCATTCCTTGATAATACCAATAGACGCCGAGCGCCGGACGAAAACCCGCGCCGACGCCAAGCCCGAACGCACTCGGATCTTCTGTGGAAGGGCCGGCGATCGGCTGGCCGGTCTTGTCGGAGACGATGGTCATCAGTTCCCGGCGCTGCTGGTCGGCCAAAAGTGGCCCTTGATAGAGGGCGCGCGCCCAGCGCGCCACGTCCTGCATAGACGCAACGATGCCGCCGGCGCCCTGCATCCAGGAGACGCCGTCATTCTTGACATCGTGCCCGAGCAACGGAGCCAATGCCTCGTTACCGGGATCGTGGTTGAAGAAGTAGCCGGAGACCATGCGATCGGTGACCGCGGCAGGATACTGGTCTTGTTCGTAATAGGCGTTCTTCAGCCCGGCCTGGTCGAACAGTGCCCGCATAACGTCGGCGTAAGGTTTGCCGCCGACCTTCTCGATGATCATCTGGGACAGGATGTAGTTGGTGTTCGAATAGGTCCAGCCGCTGACCGGCTTGGGCTCCCCGTCATGCGGGTAGACCGATGCGACCAGTTCCTCCGGCGTGAACTTGTGGCTGGGATCCTGGCCCATGATTCTGGCAATCGACGGCGCGTTGTCGTAGCCCGGGATCGGGCTCGTCATGTCGAGCAACCGGTGTATCGTAACGTCCTTCCACGCCGGATATTGCGGCAGCCACCGTTCGAGCGTGTCCTCGATCGTCAGCTTGCCCGCAGCCTCGAGATGAAGGATGGCGACGGAGGTGAACGACTTTGTGACGCTGCCGATCTGGAACAGGTCGGCTGGCGTCACTTTGGCGCCGGCATCCGGGTATTTTATCGTGCCAGCGGCAAGGTTGATGTTTGTCTTGGCGCTCTTGAGGCTGATCGAGAGAGACGCAGCTGAGATGTGCTCCGGCTCGGCGCGGGTCGCCAAGTAGGCGTCGAGCCCTTTCTGCAGGGCGGAGATGAGGTCCGCGTCGCTTGACTGCGCGGCAGCGGGCAGGCAGGTGCCCAGCACCATCAGGACGACAACCGCTGGGGTTAATCGGCGCATCGGTTCTCCTATAGGAGTTGCTACCATTGAGGCTCGGCTTGTCTTCCGGCCGCAGCCTGTCGGGATTTCCGCTTGCGGTGGGCGGCGTGATGGCCGACCATTGGGGGCAGCGTTCCGTTTACTCCAGAGGATTGGGCCAAAGGATCTTGGCATGACCGATCTCTATCTGCGCAGTGGCATTTTTCTGGCGCCGTTCCACAATCACGACGAAAACCCGACCCTGTCGATCGAGCGCGACCTCGAACTGCTCGAGCACCTCGACCGGCTGAACTATCACGAGGCGTGGATCGGCGAGCACCATTCGGGCGGGTTCGAGCTGATCGCCTGTCCGGAGATGTTCATCGCCGCAGCGGCCCAGCGCACCCGCCACATCCGGCTCGGCACCGGTGTCGTCTCGCTGCCCTACCACAACCCGTTCATGCTGGCCGACCGCATGGTGCAGCTCGACCACATGACCCGCGGCCGGGCGATGTTTGGCGTCGGCCCCGGAGCGCTGGTCCATGACGCGCTAAAGATCGGCGTCGATCCCGGCGCCCAGCGCAAGATGATGAACGAGGCGCTCGAGGTCATCATCCCGCTGTTGCGCGGCGAGATGGTCAACCGCAAGACCGACTGGTTCAACCTGACCGACGCCCAGCTCCAGTTGCGCTCCTATACCCACCCGACGATGGAATTGGCGGTGGCGGCGGCGCGCTCACCCTCCGGATCGCTGCTGGCGGGCAAATACGGCATCGGGTTGCTGTCGATCGGGGGCACGGCGCCCGCGCAGATGGAGCGCCATACGGCCAATTGGGGGCTCTACGAGGAGACCGCGCGCGCCAACGGCCATAGGCCGAACCGCAAGGACTGGCGGGTCGTCGGCTTTTTCCACATCGCCGAGACGCGCGAGCAGGCGCGCAAGAATGTGCAGTTCGGGGTGCAGGCCTTCGCCAATTATTTCCGCGACATTGCCACCTTTCCGATCATCCCGGCCGATGTCGGCGACCCGACCGAGTGGCTGATCGAGACCGGGACGGCATGCATCGGCACCCCGGACGACGCGGTGCCCTATATCGACCGGCTGGTCAAAGGTTCCGGCGGGTTTGGCGTGCTGTGCGAGCTGGCGCAGAACTGGGCCGACTGGGACGCCACCAAAAAGCACTACGAGCTGATGGCGCGCTTTGTCCATCCGCATTTCCAGAAGAGCCGCGATCTGCTGCGCGCCAGCTACGACTTCGCCGTGCGGCACCACGAGGACTTCCTCGGTCAGGCGAGTGCCGCGATCCAGTCAGAGATCGACCGCCACGCCGCCCGCCGTGCGGCCGAGGCCGAGCGCCCCGCAGCGGGGTAGCCCCCCGCCCTACCCTCGGAACGCCCGCCTTAGCGGGCGGCCGTCCGGTGGCTCCCCCGCTTGCGGGAGGGGCCGGACGTAGGGCTGTCGCGGTTTATGTCAGGGGCCTACTTGATATAATCGCATTTTGTAATTGACGAAATTCAGCTTGCTGTGTTAGTTTCGCATTTAGTCGAGATCAGTTGGCGGGTGCCACCACCGCCCGGCGACGACCAGCCCGCGGGTTTTGAGCTGCTGCCGTCCCCTTCGGCTCTCTCCGAGGACATCACGGTATTCGAACTCCCCCTCGGTGAGGTCGAGAACGGTTGCATCGCCGACCGCGCCGGTCGCGAGCCTTCCGATGTCGGTGCGGCCGAGCGCTGCCGCAGGAGCGGCGGTGCCGGCCCGGATCACGTCGACCAACGCCATCCCGAGGCACAGAAATTTCGACATTGTCACCAGCTGGTCGAAGGCCGGCCCGTTGATGCTCAAACTGTGAACGTCGCTGCTGATCACGTCGGGCAGAAACCCCGCTTCGAGCATTGCCTCGGCGGTGCGAAAACCGAAAGAGCCGCTGCCGTGACCGATGTCGAAGACCACACCGCGTCGGCGCGCTTCGAGGACCTCCTCGCGAACGCTTCCGTCTCCTTCGACCGGGGAATTTGGGAACGGGCGGAAGCAGTGCGTCAGGATGTCGCCGCGGCGCAGGCGCGAGAGCACTTCGAGCCGGCTCGGCGGCGGATTGTCGAGATGCGCCATGACCGGGAGCCCGGTCTCTGCCGCGACTTCGAGCGCGATATCGAGGGGTGCCACCCCCGAGGCGCCGCCGGCATTGCGCCCGACTCGCACCTTGACGCCGGCGATCAGCCCGCGATTGGCATTGACGACGCGCACGCATTCGCGGGGGTCGAGGAGCCGCAGATCGGCGCATTCGCCGACCATCACACCGGCGCCGAAAGCAAAGATGCCGGGGAAGGAGATATTGAGGAACGGGATGATGCGCAACGGCGAGAGCTCGATCACATGGCGGCGAAAACCGTGGAAGTTGCCGGGGCCGGCGCTGCCGGCATCGACGAAGGTCGTGGTTCCGCTGCGCCGAGCCACCTCGGCCGCATCGACACCCAGCGAAGTTCCGCCCCAATAGACATGGCTATGCAGATCGATCAGCCCGGGCACCACCAGCAGGCCGCGCACATCGACGATTTGGCCGCCGTCGCTGGCGAGTTCGCGCCCGAGTTCGATGACCTTGCCCTCGCCAAAGGCGATGTCGGAGGCCTGGTCGCGGCCGCTCGCCGGATCGATGACGCGCCCGCCCCTTAGGATCAGGTCGGTCATAATCGCCCGCTGCCCTCCGTTAATGGGGAACGTGGTATAATAGGCGCGGCCACAGGCCGATGATGCCGATCACGATCAGATAGATCGCGACAACGTAGTTCAGGAGGCGCGGGATCAGCAGGATCAGAATCCCGGCGATCAGCGCGACTAGGGGCTGCAGCACGACGATATCGAAATGCATGGACCGGGCTCCTTGTTATCGACGGAGGTGAGCGGATGGACCAGATTCTGAGCGGCGGCTGCCTTTGCGGCGCGGTACGCTACCGCATCACTGCCGCGCCCGTCGAGGCGCTCTACTGCCATTGCCGGATGTGCCAGCGGGCTCATGGTGCCCCGGTCATCGCCTGGCTGACCGTGCCGCTCTCGGCATTCGAGGTGTCGGCAGGAAGCCCCGCTGCCTACCGTTCTTCGACCGAGGCTTTCCGGCATTTCTGCGGCGCGTGCGGCACGCCGCTGACTTGGCGCAAGGCGCTCAACCCGCAGCATGTCGATGTCAGCATCGCCACCCTCGACGATCCCGAGCCGATCGAGCCGCTCTTACACCTGTGGACCGAGAGCCAGATCGGCTGGTTCGAGATCGCCGACCATCTGCCGCGCTATCCGACAAACCAGCGGCCCCGGCCAGTATTCTGATCCGAGGCTAAAACGCGAATGTTGACCAGGGGCTGAGGTGATGTCGGATCTCGGTGTTCGTACGCCGCTACGGGAGGTGGCAAGGGCAAAACCGGCGGAGCCCGAGACGGTGCCCGCCGAGCCGAAGCCGCTTAGCCCATCGCCCGATCACGAGGGCGCCGCCGGCGCAGCGCCGGCGGAGAGGGCTCGGCGATATCGCCGACGCGTGCTGCTGACACTAGGGGCGATTATTCTGGCGTTCGGACTGTATTGGGCGTCGAGCTATGTTTTCGCCTATACCGACGACGCCTATGTCACCTCCGATTTTGTCAGCGTGGCACCCTATGTCAGCGGGCGGATCGTCGGCGTAAACATTGTCGACAACCAGACGGTGACCAAAGGATCGGTACTGGCCGAAATCGATCCGACACCGTTTCAGCTCGCCCTCGACCAGAAACGGGCAAAGCGCACCGAAGCCGAGGCCCAGCTCGCCGTGGACCGCGAGCTGATCGCGTCAGCGCAGTCGCAGCGCGACGATGCCGCCGCCAGGGAAAGGCTGGCGAGCGACAATCTGCGGCGCACGACACCGGTGGCTGCGGAGGGCTTTGCCTCGCGCCAAGCGCTCGACACGGCAATTGCGCGGGAGCAGGAGGCAAAGGCCGCTCTGGCCAATGCAGAGACTGCGATAGCCAAGGCTCAGCAGACGCTGGCATTGCACCAGGCTACTGTGGCGACGATCACCGCCGACATCGCCGTCGTGCAATGGCAGCTCGATCAGACAAAGCTTTTGGCGCCGACTGACGGCACGATCACCAATCTCATTCTGCGGGTCGGCGACCAGGCAGTCGAGAACGTGCCGCTGATTGGTCTTGTCGACGCTCATGCCTGGCGGATCTTTGCCAACTACAAAGAAAGCGTGATCCGCCATATGCAGGTCGGCCACACTGCTTGGGTTTGGCTCGACACCTACCCGTGGCACATTCATCGCGCTAGGATCCAGGGCATTGCGCGCGGTATCAGCCGGGTGCAGGGCGAGCGCAAGATGCTCCCCTATATCGAGCCGACCACCGACTGGATCCGTCTGGAGCGGCGCTTTCCGGTGACATTGGTATTAGACGATCCTTACCCGGATGTCGTGCTGCATATGGGCTCCGACGCCCGCACCCTGATCGTCTATTAAGGCTTAACCCGAATGAATCTCGCGCCGTCAATCGTTCATCGTCATTCCTGCACAAGCGGGAATCTAGGAGCCAAAGGCACAAGCGGTTTCCCCCCTGTTCCTGCCAGGGGCAAGCCTGGCCCCCCGCCTCCGCGGGGGTGACGATCACTGATCGCTCAAATTCTCCCACACTGAGACGCTCCGGTGCTACGCGAAATTCCCGGCGCACTCGCCACCGAGCTGGGCTCGCTCGACTGGCGCGGGGCGCGCGGCTTGGAGGCGGCGGAGGCTGCAGCCTCGGTGACATTGGGCGTACTCGGTGCGTTGGCGGTTCATTCCGGCGAGCCGTGGTGGGCAGGAATCACCGCCTTTATGGTGACCAGAGCCTCGCCGTCACTCGCCGTATCGCGGGCCGTCATGCGGGTCGCCGGCAGCATTGTCGGCGCCGTTGCCGGGCTCGTCGTGCTGCGGCTCTTTGTCTATCAGTCGCTGCCGTTTTGCTTGAGTCTTTTTGCCATTTCTTGCATCGGGTTGTTCGGATTTGTCTGTTCACGCCACAGCTACGCTTGGCTGGTCGGCGCGGTAACCGCATGTCTGGTCATACTGATGTCGCTCGACCAGCCGCAAGGAGCGTTCACCACCGCGGTCAACCGTGTCGCCGAGGTCATGATCGGGACGATCGCGGCCTTGATCGTCAGCGGATTGAGCCCCCGGCCCGTCGATGCCGCCGCGGCACCCATGGCCGCCCTGCTCGATCCGCCGCCACTGGCGTTCTGGCGTCGCCGCTACGATGAGGAGCTGCGGCGCTGGCTTCCCGGCAAGGAGCCGCTGCTATGGCATGCCTGCCGCGGCGGATTGACCGTCATGCTGATGCCGGCTCTGGCCGATTGGCTGGCGCCAGTGAGCCCGGTCACGATGGGGGTTACCGTGGTCATGGTCATGTCGATCCCGACGACCGCGATCCTCGAATCCGACAGCCGGGCGATTATCCAGCGCGCGGCGCATCGGCTGATCGGTTGCCTGCTCGGCGCGCTCATAGGTCTCGCCTGCCTCGCTTTTATCGGCAGCGATTTTCTGCTGTGGATTGTGCTGATACCTCCCGGGATCTGGTTGTGCTCGCAGATCCAGACCGGGACCACGGGCATCAGCTATATCGGGACCCAGGCGATGTTCGCCTATCTGATGAGCATGGTGCAAGGCCAGGGCCCACCCGACTCGATCGCCCCGGGCTTCAACCGACTAGTCGGCGTCATGGGCGGATTGTCGGTGTTGTTTGTCGTCACCTTGATCCTATCGCTGATCCCATTGTCTCAGGCATCGCCGGCACCCCCCGGCAGCAATTGACAAGCCGTGCCGGCAACGGTCTGATCGGTTCGCGGTTTGCCGAAATCAGGAGGGTGTTTTGGCCAAATTCAGGATCGCGACGCCGACCGGCGCCAGCTTCACGACCGCCGGCGATTACGGGTACGAAATGGAGGCGCTGTCGCCGATGGACGCCGAGATCTTCGAAATCCGGCCGGGGTCCGAGGACGAGTTCGTCAGCGCTGCGCGCAGCGCAGACGCGCTCTACGCCAAAGGGCGGCGGATCACCAAGCGGATGATCGACGGGCTCGAGCGCTGCAAGATCATCGCGCTCGGCAGCGTCGGCGTCGACTCGGTCGATGTCGACGCGGCCACCGCCAAGGGGATCCCGGTCACCAATTGCCCCGACACCTTCATCGACGAAGTCGCCGATCATGCGATGATGTTGATCCTGTCGACCTTTCGCCGCTTGATCGTCCAGGACAAATTGGTCCGAGACGGCCGTTGGGCCGAGGGCCGCCCGATGCTGTCGAAGATCCCGCGCCTGATGGGCCAGACCCTGGGCCTGATCTCGTTTGGCCACGTCGCGCGAGCGGTCGCCCGCCGGGCCAAGGCGTTTGGTCTGCACGTCATCGCCTACGACCCGTTTATCGAGGAGCTGGTGGCGATCGAACACGGGGTCGAGCCGGTCAGCCTCCCCGAACTGCTACAGCGTGCCGACATCATTTCGATGCATGCACCGGCGACCGAGAGCGCCAACCGGCTGATACGCGAGGAGCACTTTCGCCAGATGAAGAAGACGGCGATCTATATCAGCACCGGGCGCGGTCCGACGACCGACGAAGCGGCGCTGATCAAGGCGCTTGACGAAGGGATGATCGCCGCCGCTGGGCTCGACGTCCTCGAGCAGGAGCCGCCTGGCGGCAACAATCCACTCCTCAAGATGGACAACGTGATCCTGACCGCACACGTCGCCTCGGCCTCGTCGCGCTTCGATCCGGCGCGGCGCCGGCGGGTCGGTCAGGAACTGTCGCTGGTGCTGAGCGGCAAATGGCCGATGTCCTGCGTCAACCCGTCGGTCCTGGCCGACAGCGATCTCAAGCGCTGGCAGCCGGTCTCCATGGAGCGCGGCCCGAACTCCTAATTCCAGTCGAGTACAAGGATTGTTATCGGCAGACGGTCATTCATTATCGGCGGGGGATTGGCAGCAATGGCAGCGAGTTGGGACCCGGAAATCGTGCGCTATCCGGATCAAAGGATAAAAACCCTCGATCCGCACTTTACGTCGCTGGTGCTCGGCAATGCCGCAGTCGAGCGGATCGCCACCGGTTGCCGGTTCAACGAAGGCCAGGTGTGGGTCGGCGATCTCCGCTGTCTGCCCTGGAGCGATATTCCGAACGACCGGATGATGAAATGGGAGGAAGAGACCGGGGCGGTTAGCGTCTTTCGCAAGCCCTCGCACTATGCGAACGGCAACACCCGCGACCGCCAGGGGCGGCTCGTGACCTGCGAGATGGACGCGCAACGGCTGACCCGAACCGAGCACGACGGAACGGTTACTGTGCTCGCCGGCTCCTTCGACGGCAAAAAACTGACCGGCCCCAATGACGTCGTGGTCAAGTCGGACGGCTCGATCTGGTTCAGCGACAATGGTGCGGGGATCCGCGGCAATTACCTCGGCCACAAGGCGACCCCGGAATTGCCGTACCGGGTCTATCGCCTCGATCCGGCGACCGGGCAGCTGACGATTGCCGTCGGCGACATGAAACGGCCGAACGGGCTCGCCTTTTCGCCTGACGAGAAGCTGCTTTACGTCATCGACACACCGGGTCCGGGGCAGCGCACGATTCAGCTCTACGACGTCGTCGACAACGGCACCAAGACCGCAAACCGGCGTGAG
>Ga0306920_100014780_pt1 | contig 10673 bp, 8 predicted proteins | sample flu12Cox44000170_FD_204666 | JGI IMG/M metagenome (GOLD analysis project Ga0306920, IMG submission 204666) | Lab enrichment of tropical soil microbial communities from Luquillo Experimental Forest, Puerto Rico - flux4day.12C.oxic.44.000.170 (v2)... | ecosystem: Environmental > Terrestrial >... | reverse complement strand
TGTCTTGGTGGACGCGACGATCGCGGAACTGCCGAACCGTTACCGGGGCAAGGTTCGCGACAACTACGACCTAGCCGACGGGCGCCGAATCATCGTTGCTACCGACCGGCTGAGCGCCTTCGACCGCATCATTACGGCGATTCCCTGCAAAGGGCAGGTGCTGACGCAAATTGCACGGTTCTGGTTCGAAACGACACGCGACGTCTGCCCCAACCACGTCATCGAGTATCCTGACCCCAACGTCCTCCTCTGCCGGCGCCTTGCGATCCTGCCGGTCGAGATCGTCGTCCGCGATTACCTCACCGGCACGACCGGCACATCGATCTGGCCGATGTACAAGGCGGGCCGGCGTGAGATTTACGGCATTCGCTTCCCCGACGGGCTGCGCGAGAACCAGAAGCTGCAGTCCACCATCATCACCCCCACGACCAAAGCTGTCGACGGCGGCCACGATGAGCCGCTGACGCCGGGAGGCATAATCGGGCGCGGGTTGCTGACATCGCAGCAATGGCGAGAAGTCACGGAGCTGGCGCTGGCATTGTTCACGCGTGGTCGCGAGATTGCTGCCGAGCGCGGCCTCATCCTCGTCGACACCAAATACGAATTTGGCTGTGACAGGTCCGGCAGGATCATCCTCGCCGACGAGATCCACACGCCCGACAGCAGCCGCTATTGGATTGGCGACAGTTACGAGCGCCGTTTCGCGGCGGGGGAACCGCCCGAGCCGCTCGACAAGGATTTCCTGCGGCGCTGGGTCACGGCGCGGTGCGACCCCTATCGCGACCCGATCCCGGAAATTCCGCGCGAAATTATTTTCGACACCGCCCTCCTCTATATTACGGCGTTCGAGACCATTACCGGGAAGCAATTCCAGCTGCCTTCACTGGACGTGCCGATCCTCTCGCGCATTCGCTCCAATCTGGCGCAGTATTTCTGAGTCTGCGTCATCGACTGAAAGGGGCCGCCATGCTCGAGACGACGATCGCTGGCAGTTTGCCGAAGCCGGCTTGGCTCGCCACACCGCACATGTTGTGGGCGCCATGGCAGCTCGAGGGCGAGGCGCTCGTCGAGGCCAAGCGTGACGCGACCCTGCTGACGTTGAAAGAGCAGGAGGACGCCGGGATCGACATTGTCACCGACGGTGAGCAGTCGCGTCAGCACTTTGTGCACGGGTTTTTGGAGCGGATCGACGGCGTCGATTTCAGCCGCCGGGTCAGGACGGGCATCCGCGACAACCGCTACGAAGCAGAAGTGCCGACCGTCACCGGCCCGCTTCGCCGCAACGGGAGCGTGCACGCCGTCGAGGCTGCTCTAGCCCGCGCCCACACCGAGCATCAGCTCAAATTCACTCTTCCGGGGCCGATGACGATCGTCGACACGATCGCCGACGCCCATTACGGCGACCGAATGGCCCTGGCGATGGCGTTCGCCGTGATGCTCAACGAGGAGGCGCGCGAATTGGCGGCGCTCGGCGTCGATGTGATCCAGTTCGACGAGCCGGCCTTCAACGTCTACATGAAGGAGGTCGGAGAGTGGGGTATCGCGGCGCTGCACCGGGCCATCGAAGGGCTCGCCTGCAAGACCGCGGTGCACATCTGCTACGGCTACGGCATCAAGGCGAACATCGATTGGAAAGCCAGCCTCGGCGCCGAATGGCGGCAATATGAGCTGATCTTCCCGGCGCTCGCCGCGAGCCGGGTCGACCAGGTCTCGATCGAATGCGCCGGCGCCAGAGTGCCGATCGAGGTGCTGGGGCTTCTCAGAGGCAAGGATATCCTGCTCGGGGCCATAGACGTCGCCAGCGAGCGCGTCGAGGCGCCGGAGGAGGTCGCGGCGACAATCGAGCGGGCGCTGCCTTTCGTTCCGGTCGAGCGCATCTTCCCGTGCACCAATTGCGGCATGGCTCCGATGGATCGGCGCGTCGCCATCGACAAACTGCGCGCGTTGAGCGCCGGCGCCGCGCTCGCCCGCGGCCGGTTCGGCTCAGGAAGCCGGTGACGCGCCGAAACCCGCTTCTGCGGCGAAAGCATCACCCGACGGCGGATCAAAGGCGGAAATGCCGGTTCGCGCGCGCCAGCGGTGCTGCTTCAGCCCGGCCGCCTCAAGCCAATCCCCGAACTGCCAGGACAGCCGGCTGCGACGCCCCAAGGCGGCGGTTGTCCACGGGACGAGCGCGGCCAATGACGGGAACGGGCTGCGTCTGCCGTAGGCCCAGATCTCGACGCGCAGCGATGGGCGAACGCTCGGACCGCGGGCGTGAAAACCGAAGGTGTCGGCGACGATCAGCGTGCCCGCCGGCACAGCAAAAGCGCGCGGCGGCGGCAGGCCGAGCGAAGGCAACTCGGCCGGATCGATGCGGAAGGAGCCCTCGCGGATCTCGGCATTCGGCGAATGTCGCGCGGAGAGGCTGATGCGCCGCTCCCAGGCCAGTCGTTCAGCCGTCAGCCGGTGCGAGCCGGGAACATAGGTGAAAGGCCCCCCATCCTCAGCGACATCGGTCAGGAAGAGCCAGGCCTTGACCGTCGGATGAAAGGTGTCGGCGTGCAGGAATGTCTGCGGATCGGCCGGGCCGGCGCAGGCGTGGCGCAGGATGCTCTGCACCCAGACCACCGGTTCGGCATCGCGGCTGCCGGCATAGCGGATCAGCCCGCGCCAGTCGGGCGAGCGCAGCACCGCAGCGAGCGCGGGAAGCGCGGCAAGAGTTTCGCCGTCGAGGGCGATCTTGCGCATGACCGTATCGCCCTCGATAATTTCCCGCAGTGGGCCGCGATAGGCTTTGACCTGAGCAACCAGCGCCGCAAATTTTGGCTCCGGCAGAAAGCCCGGCCGGACGACGAACCCGTCCCGGTCGAAGGCTGCCCGGTCCTCGCCGGAAATCATGCCGGAAAGGCGGCCGCGGCGAGCGCTCGCCAGCTTGTATGCGACATTGACGCGGGCCGCGTGCAGGCCCCATTCGTTCAGATGCCGGCTGCCGATGACGAGGTTGCGCTCGAACGACTTCGTCCCAGTAGCCAGCTGCGCGATCCATAACGGCGTCATCGCCGCACGGCGCACTTCCGAAAGCATCGGTCAATCCCCGCTGAGCTTCGGCGCCCTTGAGGTTATCAGGAATCCACTCTCACGAATATCATCCACCGACAAGGCCGAGGAAAACGGAGCTGTAGGTAATCTTTACGCGTTCTTAAACCATAAGAGCTTCGATATCGCTCGCATCGTATGAGGCGAGCAGACAAATGGCGCGAATTCTCCTGGCGGAGCCGGACCCGGCCATTCGCGAGTTCATCGCCGGCATCTTGGCCGAGTTTGGTCACGATGTGATGACGAGCGCGAATGCGACCGAAGCCAAGGTGTGGATCGCTACTTCCCCGTTCGATGTCCTCGTCACGGATTTGGTGCTGCACTCCGAGCAAGGGGTGAATTTGAGCAGGGACTGTGCTGCCATCGGTATCCGCACGATCACGCTGACCGGACGCGAATATTCCGCCGATCAAAGCAAAGCGGCTGCCCCCCTGTCGCTGCTGGAAAAACCGTTCCGCTTTTCGGATCTGCAACGTGTTCTGGACGCAGTACAGGATCCTCGCGCACCCGCATCTATTCCGCATCAGACGAGCAACGCCGCCTGACATAGGCGAATCAGCGCCGCGTATTGGCCGCTATGCCGCGCTGCCGTGACTGCTGCCCGCTGCCTCGCTTGCTCTTTCCGGCGCGACAAACGGCAGTAAAAGAAGCACGAGCATAATGCAGCGCACTCTGGGCCCCGCGTCGCGGCGCATGCCGCGACTTTTTCGCTCTGATTCAGCGCTTCAGATGCTCCTGCAGCCGCGGCATCAGTTCGACGAAATTGCAGGGCCGGAAGCGGTTGTCGAGCTGGTGCACGAGGATGCCTTCCCAAGCGTCACGGCAGGCGCTAGGGGAGCCGGGCAAGGCGAACAGATAGGTGCCGCCGGCAACGCCGGCCGTCGCGCGGCTCTGGATTGTCGAGGTGCCGACTTTCTCGTAGCTGAGCCAGCGGAACAGCTCGCCAAAGCCAGCAATCTCCTTCTCGTAGACGTTGTGGAACGCTTCCGGCGTGACATCCCGCCCGGTGACCCCGGTGCCGCCAGTCGAAATCACGACATCGATGTTGGGATCGGCGATCCACTGCTTGAGCTGCGCAACGATCTGGTCCTGCTCATCGCGCACGATGTGGCGCGCGGCAATCTTGTGGCCGGCCGCGCTGGCGAGCTCGGCGAGCGTGTTGCCGGACCGGTCCTGCGCGAGCTCGCGCGTGTCGGACACCGTCAACAACGCGATGTTGACGGGTAAAAAGGGTCGGTTTTCATCCAGCCGCGGCATCGAGGTCGCTCCTAGGTTCGCCGGTCAGAATAATCTAGCTCCTTCGCGATGCCCGATCACGCGCAACCGAGCTGTTGTATCCCCGCCACCCCTGCGACAGGCTGCATGCGCGATACGGAGGAGAAGGCAGTCGTGGCAGGATACTCACCGATCTTCTGCAGTGGGGAGGAATGAATACCGCACCTGAGGCCCGCTATGACCTCCTTACGGTGGGGGAGACGCTGCTGCGTCTGTCGCCACCCGGCCAACAGCGGCTCGATCAGGCGCGGCTCTTCGAAATCGCGGTCGGCGGCAGCGAGCTCAACGTCGGCTGCATGCTCGCTCGCCTCGGACGCCGCGTCGCCTGGGTATCCCGGCTGCCGGCGGGGCCGCTCGGCCGCATCGTCGACGGTGAGGCACGCCGCCACGGGGTCGACACGCGCTGGGTGCGCTGGATCGAGAGCGCGCGTCTCGGGCTGATGTTTTATGAGCCCGGACCCGAGCCGCGAACCAGCCGCGTCATCTATGACCGGAAGTATTCGGCGGCCTCGGAGCTCGGCTTTGAGGATGCGCCGTGGGAGGTGCTGGTTCAGGCGAGCGCGTGGGTGCACCTCTCGGGTATCACGCCGGCTCTCGGCCCGAGCTGCCGGGCGCTCGTCCTGCAGCTCGCCGCGCTCACCGCAGCCGCCGGAAAACCGGTTTCATACGATCTGAATTATCGCGCCACGCTGACGAGCCTGGCGGAGGCCAGAGCCGTGCTCGAAGCGATAGCGCCGCACCTGCATCTGCTCGTGCTTGCCGAACGTGACGCGCAAAGCGTGCTCGGCTTTACCGAGGCAGGCGAGAACCTCGCCACAGCAATAGCGGCGCGTTACGGCGTGCCGCTCGTCGCGCTGAGCCGGCCGCCTGATGCCGAGCCCGGGACGCTGCTTCTCGCCCACAGCGAGTTCCGCTACGTGCCCCGCTACGCCGTCGATGTCGTCGACCGCATCGGCGCCGGCGACTCATTGGTCGCCGGCCTGATCCATGGCCTGCTCGACGGTAATTCCGATCTGGCGATCCGGTTTGGCGCTTTTGCCGCTGCGATCGGGCTCGCGACGCCAGGCGACATCAATTATCTCGGGCCGGAGGACGTCGCCCGCTTCCACGCCAATACGATCGGTGGGCTCGAGCGGTAATCGCGACCCGGCGCTCAGCAGTTGGCGTAAAAGCACGTCACGAGGCCGGCGACGATCGGTCCCGTGACCTGGTTCAGAGCTGTGAAGAATTTGTAGATCCGCGCTGCCGGGGCATCGGCGACGAAGAGGACGTCCTTGTCGCGCATCGGGAATACACCGGTCAGCAGATAGGAATTGGCATCCCTCAAATTGAACCGATAGACAATCGGCGAGACCCCTCCCCCGCTCCCCGGCCGTTGGCTGATCTAGCGCGCGAACGACCGAATTCGGCTCGTAGCGAAAACAGAAACACGCCCTCGGGCTTGGCGAGGTCATCCCCGCAAGCCTTGCGATTTGCCGAGCGCTTCGCTGAGCGAGATCTTTGCCGCACTGAAGGGGATTTCGGCGTTCCGACCGGTCGCGCCGAAAACGCTGAAGGTCTGCGGCACTCGGATGAGGCTCAACACATCTCCCGGCCGCGCATAGACATTTTCGGCCGGGTCGGAAACAAGCTGCTGCAACGGGATCGTTGCCGTGATGCCGTCGCGTGACAGCCGGACAAAGGTCTCGTGAACCGAAGCCTTTGCGCCGCCGGCGGCGGCAATGACTTCCCGCAGCTTGTCGCCGCCGGGCGACAGCGGGATCCGGCCACCGGCGATAACCTCGCCGGTCACCGTCACCGCATTGGCGAAGCTTTTCTTGACGATCACCAGCGCCTGCGGCTGGAGCGCCCGCCCGGTGAGCCGAGCCTCGATCGTCTGCTGAACCTCCGTCGGCAATCGGCCCGCTGCCGGAATGCGCCCGGCATAGGGGACGCTGATCGCGCCGTCGCTCTCGACCAGCTGATCGGGAATTTGGACTGCCTGACGACCGGCCGCTTCGGACGGAAGCATGGCACCCAGAAGGCCCCCAGCGCGGCGTTGCTGGCCCGGAGGGGCCGGCGCACCCGGCTCCTGTCGCGGCGATTCGGGCGCAAGCGGCTCGATACCGGTCCTGCCGCCGCTCGGGGACAATGCCGGGGGCGCTTCGGTGAACAGCCCGCCGGCCGCACTCTCCCAAATCAACACCGAGATCGTGTCGCCGATTGCGATGTTGAATAAAGGAGGCTGGATATCCTGCGTAAAACGCGCCGCGAAGCTCTCCTTCGGCTGCGCGCGCAGAGTGGAGACCACCCGATCGTCGACCTCGACCACATCGAAAAGGATCTCTCCATCAGACCGGCCTTGCTCGACGACCTCGCTCGCCGAAGGCCCTGCCCTAGGAATCCACGAGCACCCGCCAAGACCCAAAGTGATCAGACAAGCGAGTACGGCAACGAGCTTCGTCGACTGCAAGATCGTCAATCGATCGGCAAGAACTAGCACGATATGACGAAAATCCCAGGGTCCCGTGGTGCAAACGTACCATCTAGTATTAGATTTTCGCTTGCCTTGGCAATACTAACCGGCTGCGAAAGGATCGCCAATGCAGCCGCAGTTGCTAACCTGGCCGGAGGGCGAGGCATATCTCGAGACCCGCCAGGGTATCATCGCGGATCGGTTCGACCGAGCAGCGCGGCCCGACCGGACTGATCGGTACCCTGCTCGGCCAAAGAGGGGGAGCCCCGCTCTAATGCGGGGCTGCGGCTCAGGCTACCGAAAGCTCGGCAAGCAGAGCCTTGCCTTTAGTCTCCGGGCTGAGCAGCAGCGAGATCACGACACTGACCGCGGCGGCGACGGTTCCGACCAGCATCGGAATGGCATAGCCAAGGTTGAAGTTGACCGCGAAGAAGGCCAGCACCGGCGCCACGAGCCCGCCCAGGATGGCTCCCTGGTGGTAGCAGAACGCGCTCGCGGTAGCCCGCACCTCGGTCGGGAACCGTTCGGAGAGGTAGCTCGGCAGCTGGCTGTAGAGCGCGCCGCCAAAGGCGCCTTGTAGGCCAAAGCCGACCGTGATCCAGAACGGATCGACGGTGAACAGATAGATCGGCGCTACAAAAATCGCGATTGCTGCCGGAATGATCATCGCCCAGCGGCGCCCGATGATGTCGGCCGTCCAGCCCCAGAAAGCCATCCCGAGAAAGCTCAGGATGTTTGCCACCATGAACGGGACCGCGGTCCCCATTGCAGTCAATTTCAGATCCTGCTGCAGATGGGTCGCGAAAAGCGACCAGATTGAATAGTAGAGGACAAAATTGCTCGCCATCCACCAACACGCCAGCAACGTGTTGCCAAGCATTCCGCGTTGGAAAATCTTGATCAGCGGGGCCCGCACTTCGCGCTGCTGGGTACGCTGCAGCCGGCGGTTCTCGACCCAGACCTCGGGCTCTTTGACAAAATAGCGGATGTAAACGATAGACAGCGCCGGCAAGACGCCGATCCACAACATGCCGCGCCAGCCGATGATGTCGAAGAAGAGGCCGTAGATTACGCTCGACAGCAGAAAGCCTATGCTCCACGAGCCCTGCAGAACGCCGCTCATAAAGCCACGCGAGCGCTGCGGCCAAGTCTCCATCGCCAGAGCCGCACCGGCCGGCCACTCGGCGCCCATGCCGATGCCGAGCAGGGTGCGGAACACCAGCAGAAAGATGAAGGTCGGCGAAAACCCGGCGATGAAGTTGCAAATAGAATACCAGAAGATCGAGATCATCAGCGGGGTCTTGCGCCCGATCCGATCGGCGAGCCAGCCCGAGGCGACCGCTCCAACGAGCCGCATCCACAAGGTCAGCGTAAAAACAATCGCGACTTGGGTCGTCGGAACATGGAATTCATCCGCGATCGGCTTGATGATCAGCAGGAATACCGTGAAATCGAAGGCATCCAGCGTCCAGCCCAACCAAGCAGCCCACCACGCGTACCACTGGTCCTTGGTCGGCTCCTTCCACCACACGATCTTATCCACGGTCTCGACGGCCGCCATCGTTCACCTCTCCCTGCTCAATTCGGCTCCGCCCGCGGAGCTTGAATTAATATACACGACAACCGCGAGAAGGTCGTGTTTAAATTTCAACCGGACGACGCGACGCTCGGCGCCGCGTCGACCGCGCCGCCGTTCGGTTTAGGCGACGACCAGATCCGGCACCATTTCGGTGCCCCTCGTCTCGGGGCCGAAGGCAACCGACAGGATGAAATTGGCCAAGCCGAATAGGGTTCCGATCAGCATCGGGATTGCAAACCCCAGCTCCCAACCCGGCGAGGTCGCGAAATAGGTCAGGATCGGCGGCACCATCGCGCCGGGAATCGCGCCGACGTGATAGCAAAAGCCGGTCGCGGTGCCGCGGATCTCGGTCGGAAACCGCTCGGTCAAATAGCTCGGCACCTGCCCGTACATGCCTCCGCCGGCAAACAGCCCCTGCAGCATGAAGGCGACGACCACCCAGGTGAAATTGTCCGCGAACAGATAGATCGGGACGAGCGGGATCGCGCACAGCGCCGGAATGATCATCGCCGGACGGCGGCCGAGCCTGTCGGACACCCACCCCCAGCCCGAGCTGGCGAGAAACACAAACAGATTGGCCAAGATCAGCGGGGTCGCGATCAGCGCCGGGCTCAAGCCCAGATCCTTCTGCAAATGGGTCGCGAACAGCGCATTGATCGAGTAGTAGGTGACAAACCCCGCCGCCTGAAACCAGCAGGTGGTCAGGGTATTGCCCAGCATGCCGCGCTTGAAGATCTTGAGCAGCGGCACCCTGACTTCGCGCTGCTCGGCCCGCTGACGACGGCGGTTCTCGACCCAAACCGCAGGCTCTTTGACAAAGTAGCGGATGTAGACGAGGGCCAATGCCGGCGCGATGCCGACCCACAACATCCCGCGCCAGCTGATGTATTTGTAGAACAGGCCGTAGATTGCGCTCGACAACAGAAAGCCGAGACCCCAGGAGCCTTGCAGGACACCGCTCATAAAGCCGCGCGAACGGATCGGCCAGGTTTCCATCGCCAGGGATGCGCCGGCCGGCCATTCGGCTCCCATGAAAAAGCCGAGCAGGGCGCGGAAGAACAGCAAAAACAAGAAGGTCGGGGAGAATCCGGCGATGAAGTTGCACATCGAATAGCCGAAGATCGAGATCATCAACGGCAGCTTGCGCCCCATCCGGTCGGCCATCCATCCCGAGGCGGTGGCACCAATGAGCCGCATCCACAGGGTCAGGGTGAAGACAACCGTGACGTCGGTCAGCGGGACGTTGAACTCCTGCGAAATCGGCAACATGATCAGCAGGAAGATCGTGAAGTCGAACGCGTCCAGGGTCCAGCCAAGCCACGCCGCGACGAAGGCGTACCACTGATCCTTAGTCGGCTCCTTCCACCAGGGGATTGCCCTTACCGTCTCGACCGCTGCCATCGCACCACCTCTCTGTTCCTCTTCGGCTCGTTACTTGGAGCCTACACGAACTGTAGTGGGAGGTTGCAAGATTGTCTCTCGTTTTTTCCGGTTAATTTTTGGGCAGACGGTTGACTGGCTAGGCCACCACCAGTTCCGCTACCAGCTCCTTGCCCCGGGTTTCCGGGCCGGCCATTACCGCGAGGGCGACACTGATGCTGGCGAGCACCGTGCCGACCAGCATCGGGATCGCAAACCCCAGATGCCAATTGACCGCGAAATAGGTGATGACCGGTGCGGTCAGCCCGCCAAAGATCGCGCCCTGATGATAGACAAAGCCGCTCGCCGTGGCGCGCACTTCGGTTGGGAACCGTTCAGCGAGGTAGGCCGGGTAGAGCACGTGCATGCCGCCGCCGCCAAACGCCCCCTGCACGGTGAACCACACGACAATCATCGTGTAGTCGCCAGTCATCAAATAAAGCGGGGCGACCGGGATCGTCAGCAGCGCGGGGATGATAATGGCGAGGCGGCGGCCGACACGGTCCGCCACCATCCCCCAGAAGGAACCCGACAAAAAGAACACAGTACTCTGGAGCATGACCGGCAGCGCCACCAGCGCCGGGCTGAGTTGCAGATCTTTTTGCAGGTAGGTCGGGAACATCCCGCCGATCGAATAGCCGACGACAAACGCGCTGGCCATCCACCAGCACGCGGTCAAGGTGTTGTAGAGCAGGCCCCGCTTGAAAATCTTGGCCAACGGTATGCGGACTTCGCGGTGTTGGGCTCGCTGCAGTCTGCGGTTTTCGACCCAGACAGGCGGCTCTTTGACAAAACGGCGCACATAAACGATCGACAGCGCCGGCAGCACGCCGATCATCAGGAGACCGCGCCAGCCGATCGAGTTGT
>Ga0306920_100014779_pt1 | contig 10673 bp, 9 predicted proteins | sample flu12Cox44000170_FD_204666 | JGI IMG/M metagenome (GOLD analysis project Ga0306920, IMG submission 204666) | Lab enrichment of tropical soil microbial communities from Luquillo Experimental Forest, Puerto Rico - flux4day.12C.oxic.44.000.170 (v2)... | ecosystem: Environmental > Terrestrial >... | reverse complement strand
ACGAATGCCGTATATCACTTCTGTGTTGTAGGAGCGAGCGCACGTTCCTGTCGCAAGTAGAGACAGAATTCACTCTGCAATCGCTCCGCCGGTGTCTCTGCCGGCGATACCGGTGCCGCAACCACCCCCTGCTGCCTCAACAACTCCAGTAGTCGCTGCAAAGCGGATTGATCGTTTCTCGTCGGACGTCGGCGCAGGGCTCGCGCGCGAAGGTATGGCCGGAACAATCCGGCGGTGATGTTCTGCGCGGAGCTTCCGCGTTTGGCCAACCAACAGCTAAAATCGGCGACCAAACGGACTTGCACCTCTCTCGTCTGCTGGGCATAACCCTCGCTCCGCATCTCGGCCTCGTAGGAATCGATATACGGACCCAATGGACCGTCCTGCTGGCAGAGTTGGTGGGCTCTGAAAACCTGCTTCATCGGTGTTCTCCTTCTAGACCAGACTGTCAGGAAAACACCTCCGGACTATGCCGGGAAAATATTCGTCAAAGTACCGCCAATCAGCTCGAAATCCAATCCACCCGGAATAATCCGGAACCCGGCATAGTGCCTCCTATTCCGGGCCCGGAATAGTAGGCACACGTTCGCCTCGCGGCTCACGCGCAACGGGGCGGACCCCCTCAACGTAATGGACCCGCTGGGACATTCGACGGTGCCGGTGAGCAAGCATTCGAACGACAAAGCGAAGCGTCGGGCGTTGGGTAAACCGCCTACCAATGACAAAGTAGTGACAGTCGTGCCGCGGCCCTGGAATAGAGCCGTCAATGAGTCGTGGCGGGGCTTGTAACTTATGGAAATCAAGTAAGATAGGAAATGGAGGAATGGCCGAGCGGTCGAAGGCGGCGGTCTTGAAAACCGTTAGTGGGGTGACTCACTCGGGGGTTCGAATCCCTCTTCCTCCGCCATTACAAACGTGGTCGAGAGCCCAGGGATTGTGAACGGGTCTGAAATAGCTGACCGCCGACGTGGCCCTGTAGGCGAACTCGCCGCTACGAATTGATGCTTGTTTCCGTGCCCCTGCATGTCGAAGGCGGCATCGCATCGCCGCCGAATGCGGTCGCAATCAAGTAGTTCGCTGAGATGGCGGCAATCCATCGCCGGAAGAGTCCAGGATAGACCCCTGAATTACGCAGGCCGAAATTGCGAAGGCTCTGGTGGACTATCAAATTCCGCCGCTATCTCCGATGCGAGAGAGGTTGTCAGGGCGTCGATTGAGCGCAGTAGGGCTATGAACGATGCGGCTCGGCCAGGCGGCAGCTGTACCGGCTCTTCTCCCTGGAGTTCTTCTACCAAGCTGTTGAAAAGCGCGTGAGATTCTTCGATGCTATTTCCAGCGTGCGGCGCATTGCCGTCGATCAGCTCAGCCATTTCCTCCAGCATGTCCGCCGAATGATCGTCGTACACCTGGTGTCGCAGACGCGCCCTCTCCGGCAATTCGAACCCGGGTAACTGCGCGCGGTATCTCCATGATGCAACCCGCATCACGAAGAGCGTTCGAAATTGCGGTTGCCACCTTCGGATGTAGCTCCGTAATTCGAGATTCCTATGGCGGGAAGGGCCGAACTCGAAGAGTACACCGTCCGCAAGGGATCGCACTCTATCGAACTGGGCGTTGATTGTTTCCCGGACAGAGTTGCAACGTTCAATCGCTATTCGTAGGTCGTTAGATACCGGCTCTCGCGCCAGCTGAGCCAGTAGCCGCAAGTTCGCAACGAATGTCGTTTTCATTTCGACACCCGCCGGGGCACTCCACAGTTGGTCGAAGGCCAGCCACATCATCAATAGTCCCAACAAAACGCCTACAACACGATCTCTCGCCACAGCTATCGACGTTTGTATTTTGAACTCTTGAAGGTTGATCAAGAAAAACGCGATCGCAACCTGTGCGCCGAGATATGAGAGGCGCGAGCTCGATGTCATAATCCAAGCGGCAAACGCCGCTACTACCATGAAGAGCACCGTGAACGCGGCAATCGAGTCGATATGGGGGAGGATGAATATCTGGGCGCCCATGCCGAGCACGAAACCACCAATAACCGCACCGCCGAAGCGCAGCACCTGCTTCTGATGCGACGCCCCAATTGTGGTGAGGGCCGTTAGCAAACACGTAGTCACCGCTGTCGAGATTTCAGGCCAAAACAGGGCGTTGTAGGCGATATAGCAGAGGCTTGCCGCCAGGCAACCTCTGAGTCCGAATTTCACGTGTTCCGGCTTGAACAGTGTGCCCGGCGCGAGTATCGGTAGCCGTCCGCCAACCTCGGGAGCGGCCGGCAAGAATCCCGTCAGAGACTGAGAACCCGATAATACCTCCGCTATGAGTGACACTGTTTTTTCGATATTTCCGAACAGGGGAAGATTCTGCCATGCTTCGATTTCGCCGCACTCAGCGGCGCGCGGAACCAAACGGTTCTTGAGGTCGCGCGAGAGTTCGGCTATCCGGTCCGCTATGCAGCCAATTCGGGCACGATCGGCATCGGATACGCGACCCACGAGCACCGGCAGATTGGCTGCGAGGTCCGTCAATCTGCCCGTCAATGCTACGATAGCGCCCATTTCTTGAGCATACTGAGGATCCTTATTGGAGCGCCGCAAGAGCCGGCGCAGCCGGGACGTTCCTACTGTTGCCAGGCGCGTGATCCTGGATTGTGTGGCCGCGTCAGCAGGACGGCCGCCGGCATACAAACGGAGCAGTTCCTCCACGCATGCCATGCGCTCCAACAGAGGATCCATCAGATCATCCCCTCGCCGGAGTGCGGCATAGGCGATCTCCAGAACCAGCGCAATTACGCTGGCCAATATGAACGTCCCAATCGCCCATAACGTCCCTTCCACCTTGTCGTCAGCAGGAATCTGGCGATCCCAAAGCGGAATCATGATGACTATTAAATAGCCGAACCGCACCAACGCGGCGTAGTTATTGGTTGCGCTGATTGCGTAGAAAATGAGGAACAACGATCCCACGGCCCAGACGAAGCGAAGCATCGGATCGCCCAGAACAAGCATCACTCCCAAGAACGTGTACGCGCCCGCGAGGACGAACCCAATGACGATCATCCGGACGGCGGTCGCGCTTGCTTCTACATTCTCCCGCGACAGACTCAGGGCAAAATACGCGCCATAAGCTCCATAGGGAAGTTGAAAGGTCATGGTGACAATCATGACCAGAGTCGCCGCGATGACCATGCGGGCGACCAACAGTACTCTGCCTGGATATAGGGTGAGCTCGTCTCTAAGCCATCCCCATAACCAGCTGTGGCCGCCGCTCGAAGCAGGTAAGGATTGCGCGATGGACGCCATTTCAGTGCCCGCGGATTACGACCACGGCCGACTCGCTCACTCGCAACAAATCCGGGGGAGGATTCTCAACGCGCACTCGAACCGGAAACCGGGACGCCAGATGCACCCAGTTCAGCGTCCTCTGCACGTCTGGTAATCCCGGTGTGAGGCGTCCGACAACGTCTTGGTCGGGAGTCACGCCAAATCCAATGCTGTCCACCACCCCCGAAAGACGGACGTTCGGTCTGGACAGCGCATAGACGTCTGCCCGCATTCCGGGTGCGATGTGCGCTAGCTGCCCTTCGCGGAAATTAGCGACGGCCCACCACCTTGTCACATCGATCAGCGTAAACATCTGCTGGCCGATGTGCGCATAAGCCCCCTGCGAGATCGTGAGGTCCGTGACGCGAGCGTCAAACGGGGCGTACACCCGGCAGTTATTGAAGTTGTAGCGCGCCGTATCGATTGCCGATGCTTTGGCACCCCGCTGGTTGATCAGTGGCTCCAGTGTTGTCACGGCGTGCTGTGCCTGTTCATGTTCAGCTTTGCTCTGGCCCAGCACCGCTCTGGAGCGTTGCGCCTGCGCGATCGTTGACTGGAGGGCAGCCTGCGCCTGCCGCAACTGAGATTCCGTCTGCTTCAGAGCTTGCGCCAGCGCGACCTCCGTACTCCTCGCCCGATCCACCTGGTCAACGGTGACATACTGTTTCACCAGCAGCGGCTCAAGGCGATGCAGGTTGTTGTTTCCATAACTCCACTCGGCTCTCGCCCGACCGACCGCTTCCTCGGCGCTTGCCACGTCCGCTCTGGCTTGATCGACGGCCGCCGCCCACCGGTTTACATCGGCTTCCGTGCTGTGGATGTTTGCTTCCGCAGCAGAGACGGCGCTGACCTTGGCCGCGATGATTCTGCCCTCGTCCGAAATCTGCCCCTCCAGTGTTGCCTGCTCGGAGATTGTCTTCTCCAGGGCGTAGCGATACGGCCTGTCGTCGATTTCAAAAAGAAGATCCCCTTTCTTCACAAACTGGTTGTCCTTGACGTTCAGACGCACGAGCGGGCCTTCTACTTGCGGAGCGATTCCGATAAAGTCTGCGAAAATCTCGCAGTCGTCGGTTCGTGGATAGCGGTTCGTCTGATAGACAACCGCTAGCCCTGATCCGATTGCGCCGGTCACAATGAGAGCGCTGAACACTCGGCCAACAAATATTCCCATCTTGCTATTACTGGTGGGCGCCATGGATTCCCTTCTATCGAAACCAGGCGAGCCAGAGGACGAATGTGAACAATGCCGTCAGGCTCGGATAGGTCAATACAGGAAGCGCGATTACAACACGTGCGCACAAGAACAGCCAACGGGCCGCAACCGTGAGCAGCAAGCCCAAAACCAAACACAAGAGCCAGGCCGGAAAGAAAGAACCGAGAATGTCAAACGACGGCGCCCGACTACAGCTCGTCGATAGCACTGCCCCGAGCAACAACTCCAACCTTGAGAGGCGCCCGGCTTCACCTGTAATCATGGGCGCTTCCTCCTGGCGTTGATTTGAATCGCGTCGGCTGTGCGAAACGCCAAGTCAGCCAGTGCCGCCAACACCTGAGTGCGTGCCAGAATGTCGGTCGAACGCGCTTGCGCAAGCACCTTCTGCGCGTTGGTGACATCCAGCAGGTTGCGCACGCCATAGTTGTAGGATTCCAGCGCGGCGCGGTAAGACTCGGTCGCAGCCGTCATCAGCGCGGTTGCGGCCTGCCGTTGGCGGAAAGCAGTGTTCAAATTGGAATAAGCCGTCCAAACCTGGTCTTCAATCTGATCGCGCGCGGCGGTGGCCCGCGCCTCTGTCTCCCGGATGTGAGCCTCTGCCTGCGCCAACCGGTTTCGCCGCGCCCCGCCGTCGAACACCGTCCAGTTCAGCGCCAGGGTAAGCTCGCCATTCAAACCGATAGTGTGTCCCCAAGGAAGAGTCTGCTGCAAGAGATAGAGCGACTGCGCTCTCGGAGTAACTGTCAGGCTCAGACTGGGATAGAAGGCGGCCCGCGCCTGTTGCCGCTCTGCTTGCGTTAGGCGAACTTCGGCCACGCGCCCTTGAAGATCGGGACGCTGCTCGAGCGCGCGAACAATGGCTTGCTCCACTGTATCCGCGACCGATTCCGGCGTCGGTATTTCGCTCAGCGGCTGTACGCGCACCCGCGTGCTGGCGGACGCTCCCAGGATAGTCGCCAGATCTCCGTACACGATTTCCTCCGCTCCCAATACGGCCTGCAGATCGTATTCAGCCTGCGCCGTCGCGCTGCGAGCTTCGAGAACGTCAGGCAATGTCGCCAGGCCGTTACGCAGACGATCTTCCGCCGCCTGTTGAACGCTCCGCGCATTCACGAGACTTGCTCCTGCCGCTTCTTCCTGCCCTTGCGCATTCAGAAGGCGGTAATAGGCTTGCGAAACGTCATCGATCAGTTGCCGGTGAACATCATTGAAAGCGAAGTTCGAAGCCAGGAGGCGCGCGCTTTCGGCATTGATCCGACCGCGCCGCGCGCCGAAATCCAAAATCGTATAAGTCAGATTCAGCGAAAGCTCAAATGTTGGCAATGTCTGGCGAAAGAACTGCGATCCTAACCCTTCCTGGCTGCGCTCGACATTAGTTAGGGCAACGGCAACCAGCGTTGGATATAACTCGCTGCGAGCGATGCCGAGGGCGGCGACTTGGGCGCGGGCGCCTTCCCAAGCCACCTTTGTTTCGGGATTATGCGCTTCCGCCAAATCGATCAACTCGGCGAGGGAATAGATTCTGCCGAGCTCGATGCGAAGCGGCGGTGAAATAAAACGCCGCGACTCCGTTATCATTTCCCGTTCCTCGGGCGAATGCCACGGGCGATCCGGAGAAAGAGGCGGAGATTGCGAAAACGAACGGCCGGTCCCCGATAGCAGTAAAATCATGGCGCCTGTTCGCGCCAGCCACTTGTCGGCAGCAGTCGAAACGGCCATCTTCGTGGTTCCCATCAGAGATCAAACCATATCGCCTCAGTGGCGATTACCAATGGAATTCTAACGAACGACACTACACAAGCCGTCAGATCTCTCTGTCAAGAACTGCGATGTGATGAAACACGAGTCAATGATTAGTTTTCGACTACGGGAGCCTCAAAATAAATCATGTTGCCTCGATCGGATCTCCAAAAGGAGTGACTCCCATTCCTACGTTGGTCACCCACCTCGGCGAAGTGTGCCAAAAGAGACAGATGGCCGTGGAGAAGTCGATCTGCCAAACGACGTGGTAGGCAGCGCACACGCAACGCTCCCTCGAGCACGTCAGCATCGTGCAGAATCTGATGCCGCGGGGGATCTGTTTCAAACGGTTCCGGATCTTCTGGTAGGGTGATACGTTGAGCGGGACCCGACCAGCCGTTCCGAGGGCGACACTTTGACGATGTCATCTGCGTGCGGTGGTAGTTGCGGTATTCGCTGAGCTACCGCGACCTGGAAAAGATGATGGCCGAAGCGCTTCGGTTCCAGGTTGGTTGTTCCCTTGCACTGAGGGTAAGAGGAATTGCGATTAGGACAGTGGGCCGACACCAAGAAAATCCGGTCATGTAAAGAAAATCTCGACTTTCACAGCGACACCCGGGTTCGGATTTGTCGCCAGCAGTCTGATGCAGTCGCATCCACCCCCTGCAACCACAGCGATTGGGCGACCGGATGACCCACGCCTATACCGAGACTAGAAGGCTCGTCTTGTATTGTTGAAAGGATGACAAACGTTCTCACGAATCACTCTTGCGAATTCGTGGAAGAAATCGGCCTGTATGCTCAGCCCCAAGCACTATTTCCTCGACAAGCTTTTGCTCCATGAGCGCTTCTTCCTTGGGGACGCGCGAAATCAAATGACGATGGGGTCCAACGAGCGGCCTCAAAGAGTGGCAAGAATTCTTCATCCGTCAGAGGTTCGCCTGTAATCGAACGTGGCGACCAACGGTCCAACGGCAGTGGCGCGATTTGGTAATTGCACTTACGTTGAATCTGCACCTCCGGTGTGACAACATCCGTTCGCACGCTACTACCTCCTGGCCTTTTTAGCCCCGGCAGCGGTCCGCCATCGAGTCTGAATGAGGGATAGGAGCTGTTGACGCGGTTACAAGATCGCGTCGAGCGCGCGCGTCAACGGCGATTTGGATTTGTCCGATGTGTGAGATGCTTCGAAGGAAATGGGGATTTATTTCATCCGTCTCGATCCCGCTGGTACTGACAGGAGCTGCGCATATGGCGCTCATTGTCTTATCCGATCCGAGCAATTTGGGATTCAGTCAGGTCTTACCGAAGCGGCCGCCCCAATTGCGGCCGATCTGTCGGGTCAGGGCAAAGGCCAGGCAGGATTCCTCCGGATGACGCACACTATAGGCAATGGCACCAATCCGTTCGGCCCCCCTCGAAGTCACCGGCCACCGATCCGATCTCGGTCGCTGGCGGGCTGCACAGCGGGCTGCCGATCGGCGCCTGCGCGATTACGTCCTTGGTTACTTCGCGAGTGAGGGCTTCTTGCCCAAGCCGTTAGACGAGCGGCATGTGCCATCACTTGGGGTCGCGCTTGTGCTGAACTTCGCTGCACCTCATCGGATCATCGACCCTGCGGACCCGAAACGCACAACCGAGCACAGAAGCGCGTGGTTCGTCGCTCTACAGCATCGCCATCAGCTCCGCGAGGCATTCGGGGCTCGGGATTTTATGGTCGTTCGGTTCAGTCCAATCGGCGCGCAGATGCTTCTACAGACGCCGATGGACCTGCTTACCGATTGTATCCTTGCACTGGAGGAGATCGATCGTCCATTTGCGCGGCTCCTGACGGCCCATGCGGAGGCCGCCCACCACTGGGCCGCTCGGTTTGACATCGTTGAAAAGATAATCGCCGAACGATTGGAATCTGCGGCCAATCCGCCTTCCGCTCTGTTGCGTTCATGGCGGATACTGCAGGAGTCCCCAAATCATTTCGATCTGGCACGGCTTCCAGCGGAATTCGGGTGCAGCCGACGCCATCTGACCGCGCAGTTCCACACACATTTCGGCATGGCGCCGAAAACGATCGCCAGGATCAGACGCTTCAATCTAGCTGTCGAAGCGATCAATCGCGTAGGGCGACGAGATCCCTTATCCTATCCGGACGGGAAACCGTATCTCGATTTTCAGGCCGGCGGCGCTGTTTGCACCGCCACCAAGGTGGCGATTCGATGGGCAGACCTGGCGCTCGACTGCGGCTACTATGACCAGTCTCATTTCATCAACGAGTTCAGGTCTTTCTCGGGACTGACTCCCCTCGAATTTCTGCACCGGACCCGCCAGGAATAGACAGCTCAATTAGCGGTCAAATTTTTCCAATACTTTGTCGTGGGTCGCGTGCGATAACGAGGTATCAGTGCATCTCGACCTGCAAAGGAACAAATCAATGGAAAGCCCTACTCAGGCCGAAATCGAAGATAAGCTTCGCGGCGAAGACCTCAAGATATGGCTCGAGTTGTGGCGCGCCGAGCAGGGTCCCGCCAAACCCAGCGCGCTCAAGCTAATCGCCTCAGCCATTCCATTCCCGACGGGCCGGAGGCTGCGGGTGTTGGACCTGTGCTGCGGGCCAGGCGATGCAGGTCGCGCCATTCATTCCCGATTTCCGCACGCGCAGGTTGATTTCGTCGATCGGGACCCATTCTTTGTTTCTCTGTGCCGCGCGGTCAATCGTCGCGACGGTATACCCGGACGGACTCTAGCGCGCAATCTGTCGGAACCAGATTGGCAGAAAGATTTGGCGAGTGACTATGATGTCGTGGTGGCCGTCAACGCCATGCATTGGTTCAGCGTGGCGGCAGCCGCCGAACTCTTCGGCGACATCTTTCAGTCGCTCCGGCCCGGTGGCGCTTTTCTGCTTATGGAACCGGTCGGAGCCGAGTCGCGGTTTGCGTCCGGGTTCAACGCGTGGCAAAAGGAGCAGCCTAGCCAGCACAAGCATGAAGATTGGCTGCGCTTCTGGTCGCGAGTGAATGCTCTTTTGGGCTGCGAATATGGCGGCTATCTCGGCGAACCTGATCAAAATCGGATTGGCGACAAGCTGTCTGTGATGCGGTGGGTTGATCTGCTCAGGGATGCCGGTCTTGAGGCTATCGATATCCTGCTAAGGGACACTGAAAAAGTAGTCCTAGCAGCTGTTAAGCCTTGACCATCGGCCCGCCAGAGCCCCTTTGCGTCCGTAGAGTGGGCTACTCTATGCATCGAAGGTTGCTGGCACGCCTGAACCGCGCGCTGGTCCAGATACGGATGCCACCGCAGGCGGCGTAGAGAGAACGCCAGTCGCGGGAGCGGGAGCGCATCCGGGCTGCGGCTCCCGGAGCTTCCTTTTGAAGCCAGTTGGTATTCCCCAACCTGGATCCCAGCTCGCCAGCCACATCCCTGATTCTGCAGCAGCAGCGCCGCCTCCCGAATCGTGCACCCCTCCAGGCAGGCCACCAGGTCTAGAACATTGCCGCCCAATCGACCCTGGCGTACCGCGCAGCAGGAGGCCGAGTGACAGGCCCACACGTTCTTAGCGGTGTCCACGCTGAAACTCAGTCGGCTGCGCTGGGAGTCATGCGTTGGTAGCGGACACAGCCCGCGCAGTTGATGGTGCCCCACGCGCCGGAGCTCGATGCCGTAGGCCCCCAGCACCTGCTCGATGTCAATGCTCTGCTTGAGCATTCGGAAATCTACCCACCCACTCATGCCGCCACCTCCGTGCGGGCGCGCATCGCAAACCGCTTGCCGCCCTTGTCCACGGCCATCAAATACGCCACCAGCTTGCGCGCCACCGCCAGCGTCGCTCGGTTGCGATCTCCCCGCTGGAGTTCCCGCTCGTGCACAACCGCCAGCTGAGGGTTGCGGCGCGGCGCCAGTTTGGCTGCCTCGATCAGTATCGTCTGCAGATGCTTGTTACGCTGTTTGGAGATCGGCCCACGTTGTTCTGTGCCCGCTGAGTTGTGCTGCGCGCTGGTCAGCCCACAATAGCTGGCCGCCTGACCAATCGAAGCAAATCGGCCCACCTCTCCCACCTCCAGCGCCCAACTCAAGGCCAGGATCTCGCCCACGCCGGGAATCGTCTGCAATCGCATCACCCGCTCGCTGAGGTCCGGATGCTCATTGAGCCCCTTCAGCAACCGCCGCTGAATCACAGCGAATAACTCCAACTGTCCTCGGCTCAGTTTGAGCAGTTCCACCACCGAGGGAGGCATCTCTTGCAAACTCCCTAACAACTCGCTGAAGTACGCCTTGCCGTGCAGCCGTTCCTTGTTGTACGCGGTCCCGGTTTCCATGAGCAGACCAGCGATGCGGTTCTTGATTCGCGTCGCCTGACGTACCACCAGATTCCGGTAGCGCAGCACCCGCCGCAAATCGCGGAT
>Ga0306920_100014778_pt1 | contig 10674 bp, 12 predicted proteins | sample flu12Cox44000170_FD_204666 | JGI IMG/M metagenome (GOLD analysis project Ga0306920, IMG submission 204666) | Lab enrichment of tropical soil microbial communities from Luquillo Experimental Forest, Puerto Rico - flux4day.12C.oxic.44.000.170 (v2)... | ecosystem: Environmental > Terrestrial >... | reverse complement strand
GAAGTCGTCTGCCGGTACGCGGACGATTCCGATTGAGGACATGGTGGTGAACGCGCTGCGGGAGTGGCGGCTGGCTTGTCCGAAGGCTGAGGCGGATTTGGTTTTCCCGACCAGCATCGGCACGGTCGAACATTATCCGAACCTGGTGAAGCGAACGCTGTGGGCTGCGCAAGAGGCGGCCGGAGTGGTGGTCAACGGCGAGGCCAAATACAGCATGCACGCCCTGCGGCATTTCTATGCCAGCTGGTGTATCAATCGCCGGAAGGATGGGGGATTGGAACTGCCGCCCAAGACGGTCCAGGCGCGGCTGGGCCATGCCAGCATCGTGATGACCTTGGATATATACGGCCATCTATTCCCAAGCGGCGATGACGGCAGCGAGCTTGCTGCGGCTGCGCGGGCGCTGTTCGCCACATAAGCTTCGCCACATAAGCGTAGACGCGACATAAACGTGACATACGGGCGAATAGAGTAGTAATATCAACGCGTGAAAGCGTCCTGCTAAGGCGCAGATCAAACCCTGTGACGGATTTAGATGGTCGCCTCTGCCCTGGTAAGCCTGAACCTTCGCCGCCGAAGGTCCGACCAAACCGAACCGGCTGGCGTGAAGAACTCCGCTTGGACCGCCACCAGGGATTGGGATCATCGACTGCATGGTGGACGCAGCGTTGCCGATGCCCAAGCCTAGCGTGGAGCTAAGGCAGAAGGAGGGGCCAACCCAAGTCGAAGTGGCGAAGCCGATTGGGAGGCGGAAGCTCTATCCATAGGAGGCGAGATGAAACCAGCGTTCCGCTGTCCGATGCCTTGCTCACCGGCGCAAGATTGAAAAGCTCTGCCAGCTTGCGCCCCGGCGAGCGGCAGAGTTCTGGGCGAAATGGAACGCCAACGCCTTTTCGAAGGCCGAAGCGGTCGCACTGATCGAAGAGCTTACCGGCTTCCTCCGTGCGGCCCACGGCAACTTTAAAGTGGCAGATACTGTCCTTGCGCTCGATGAGAATTAGAGTCGTCAGGAATGGGAAGTTGCTTTGCGCAGGGCGAAACAGAGGGCGAGAGGAAATTGGCCTTCATGGCGGATGTCGAATCCTGCGAGGACAATACCCGAATGCGTCGGTAATTGGGATTCATTCCATCTTGGAGCCTGGGCACTGCCTTTTATCCAAAGCTCTTTCCCGATAATCTAGCCTCGCATGAGTTTGAAAAGCATTCTTGCAGCGAAGAGTGGCGACGTCATCTGCATCGAACCGACAGCCGATCTGGCAGCGGCGGCGAAGTTGCTCTCCACGCATCGCATCGGCGTGCTGGTAGTGCTCGACGCCGATTGCCGCATTGTCGGCATTCTGTCGGAACGCGACATCGTGCGTGCGATGGCGGAAAGCGGAGGGACCTTTCTCCAGGTGCCCGTCGCGCAGGTTATGACGCGCAACGTCTCCACCTGCGACGTCAACGATTCGACCAATACCGCCATAGACCTCATGACAAAGGGCAAATTTCGTCACATGCCAGTTCTCGACAAAGGTCGCCTCGTCGGCATGGTATCGATTGGTGACGTGCTAAAGTGGCACATGGAGACGATACGCGAGCATCTCCGTCAATTAGAAACGTCTCTTGTTGAGTTCGAGCTGATAAGGCTCTAGGGACAGCCAGTTGGCATTACGGTCTTTAAGGCTTTTTCAATAGCACCCGCAATTTGGCGACGTTGGCCGCTATCCTCCTTCCCTCATCCTTCGCCCAGCTTGGCCGCTGACAGGTGTGGCCCCGGACGCGGGGGTGTCGGGGGATGGGGAGCGTCCGGGGCCTGCAAACCGGGTGGTCGGGGGGACCATGGACCGGTATGCAACTCTTTGTTCTTAGGTAAAGTGCGTCCCCACTATGCGGTCCAGCTTGGCTTTTTCTTCACTGATCAAGTTAGCGAGGGTCTGCCGCTTTGCTTCGTTAGCCTCCTCAGAAAACATCTTGCAAAAACGCTCGACATTGAGACGAGCAACGATCGTGTCGAGGGCAATTCTCCCATTTGAGACTGCGTGAGCGTCGGTCATGTCCCGCATTCCTGAGACTTCTTGATCCAAATCATTTTGAGGTTGAGTTAGTAGATCCATTGCACCAATGGAGAGATCGCTTATCCTTTGGTTTAAGTCCGAGGCTCTGTATTTCTGTGACGTTAAGATGTCGGGCAGTTTGCTTCCGCGCTTCGTCGCCAGCGGTGCGAGTGATCTACGTCACCGATGGGTCTCAGTCCTTCTTCAGTAGCTCCGGCAGCTTCGCCACGTTTGGCCGCGATGTGCCTGGCCTCGTCTTTGCTGAGTAGCTTGGCGGCTGAGGGTCGACTAATTGACGGCATTTGCACGTACTTCAATCAGTCGGCCGAACCGTGAAACGACAGAATCAGCCCATGCGTAAAGCGACTGAGTCAAGGAATCTCCCCATGCGTAGAAAGACAAAATCAAAAGAAGGGCTAGAGCCACCCAAAGAACGACTCCAACGGAGGAGAACAAGATGTCAAACTATTATGTAGCAGTTTCGGCGCTGATTTTTGCTTTAGTGGCGATCGCGCACCTCGTGAGGCTAATTAAACGGTGGACAGTCGACATTGGGCCATACGAGGTGCCGATGTCTATATCGTGGGCGGGCTTTGTCGTTGCTACCCTGCTCGCAATTTGGGGCTTCACCCAACTAGGCTAGCTGGGCGTTATTTGTTCGTTCCTCGATTTACGCGACACCGGCAATCTGAAAACGAAGTGTGGCTCCGGCCATCGGATTGGGGGACGACGGCCCGGAGCCAGAGCCCAAAGCTAAGGCGGAGGGATCGGGCCCAGAGGCAGCTCCGCGCTGCTCTGACAAAAGGTTGAGCAAGCTCGCAACCTAGTTACAGTGTGGCTTTAAATTAAGGTTACGTCGGCCACCGAGCGCTGGGTTAATCCAACACTGGACGTTTAGATGCGCTTTCAACGAGCTTTGCCTAAGAGTTTTTTTGCTTGGAGGCAAAGGAAATTTAGCCCCTCTAGTAATTAAGTAGCCTTCAATGCTCACGAGCGCTCGTCGGTCCCGTGCCGCGAGCGCTCGACCAACAACATCGGCAGCTTCGCCACGTTCGCTGCAATCCGCCGTGCCTCGTCTTGGAGCAAGCTTGCTGCGCCCGCCCGCGTGGTTCATCCCCTGGCCGGGTAGAGATTGGCTACTACGTTGTCGTTGAGGGCAGCGTCGTTCTAACAGACGAACATGGCGAGCCTCAGCGGAGTTAATAAGCACCATGTCGGACCTAAAGGACGATCTGCGATTGATAGCGTGCGTGATGTTGCGCCAACGCCGCCGAAGGGCGACGGTATCGAAATCACCATTTGGTCGTCCGATTACTTATCCGAAGGCGAAATATCTCTGAGGGTGAAGTCAATAATGTCGCCGGGAAAGCAATCACCTCCCGCGTTGGCTTCCCGGCGACATTGCTCTAGGGGTACTATGGGCGTGCACAAGTCCGACAGGGTTCGTCGTGGACAAGTGCACAATGGACCCGTGCATGGTCAGCCAATGACCGACCTTCAGTCAAGCGATCCAATTGTGTGCTCTCGCGATTCCGTGTGAGCGTTACTCGGAGGCCACACGGAAACTAAACTGAAAGCGCATACCGTATTCCTGTGGATAACTTTACGTGTTCGTGGGTAGCTTTACGTGTTCTTGTGGATAACTTGCGGAGCGCGGCAACTGGGCCGCTACCTATCACCCGACAGCAAAGGGGCAAACTTAACCTCTCAATCATGAGTAAACCTGAGCAACAGTAACGGGTCATTCGCGTTTAGTCTGACAGTCACGCACGAAGCAGGCGGCCTGTTCTTCGACTGACCAGGGCGGCGGGAAGCGGCGAGGTGCGGTCACGATACAAGGCGAGGTGCGGTCACGATACAAAATGAAACACAACAGCATCGCGAAGTTTGTCATCCCGCTAATTTTGGACCTAGCGTGATGATGCCGAGCCCCTGGACCACTTCGAAGAGCCCACGCCACAGTTTCGAGTACTGGGCCATTTTACGAGCATCACCGGACAAAAAGGCCACCAGCGGGCTGGTGGCCTAAGTCTTAATTCTCTGAATTCTCTGATCCTTCCCTTCCCAACGCAGTTTTAACATACATCAATGCTGCGATTGCGATCCGGTAATTGGGATTATGGGCGCATCCTTTGTCATGACGAGGATGCCTTTGGTAACTAGCAAACAAGCGGAGCGCGCGCATCACGCATGCATGCAGGCGGCATCGAAATAAGGCCAAGCTTTCTCGCCGCAGTCGGTGCCGAGCGGCGTGATGTCGGCGCGATCATCCTTGGCGCCCGGTGTCGGCGAGCGGGCATCGACCTGCGGCGACAAACTCGGGAAAACGACAAAACACGCGGCGGCGATCGCGGCGATAGTGATAGCGGAAGCGGTCTTGATCATGGCACCCATCGCCTGTTCGCGACCGGCAGCAATTTGAGCGAATACGCTCATGGACGCAGTTGCTTGGAATTGGTGGTGTTTATGCGTGGCGCGGCCACTTTTCCTTGCTGCAAATCACAAATCGGATGCTTGGCGACAAGCTTTTGATAAGTTTTGTGGATTTCTAAGCTTGATTGATTCAGGTGTTTCTTTTCGCCAACCGATGGGCGCGTCCCTAAAGCCCGAATCGCGCGATCGGCCGGTTCTGCGCCTTGCGATTGGCCAGCACGCGGGCTAGACCGCCATCATGGCACGAGCCGTCCAGCGGATTGCGCTTTTTGCGGGATCGTTCGATCCCATCACCAACGGCCATCTGGATGTTATCGGCAAAGCCGTACGGCTTGCCGATCGGCTTGTGCTTGCCGTCGGCATTCATCCGGGCAAGTCGCCGTTGTTTTCGGCCGACGAACGGCTCGCGATGATCGATGAAATCTGCGCGCCGATCGCGCGCGCTGCGGGGTGCGAAATTTCCTCCTCAACCTTCGCCGATCTCGTCGTCGACGCCGCGCGGCGGGTAGGCGCGACGCTTCTGGTTCGCGGCGTGCGCGACTCAACGGACTTCGACTACGAGATGCAGATGGCAGGCATGAACGCGGCGATGGCGCCGGGAGTACAGACCCTATTCTTGCCTGCCGCGCCCGCGGTTCGCCCGATCACCGCCACGTTGGTGCGGCAGATTGCAGGGATGGGTGGCGACGTTTCGGCCTTCGTGCCGGCGCCGGTCGCGGCGCGGCTGAAGAAGAAATTCACCAAAGCCTGACCCTTGTAGCCTGGAGATGACATGACCCGCTTTATTGCTCTAATGTTCGCTATCATGTGTGCAGCCACCGCTTCTGTGGTGTTGCGTCCGGCTTGTTCCGGCTAGTTCCGATAAGTCCATAATTTTCCGCGATTAATCGACATCCGACCTTTACTCCCGCCCGACTAGTCCCGATATATTCCGGTAGGTTCCGGTGGCCAAGCCGGGAGCCGCTACGGGAGTAGGGGACAATGCGGTTGACGTCGAAGAGGGTCGCTAAGCTGGTTCGTGCCGGCAAGCCGGGAAAATTCCCGGATGCCCATAACCTTTATCTCCAAATCAAAAATCGGGACAACGCGTCCTGGCTATTCCGCTACGAGCGCAACGGCGTCGAGCACGCCGTTGGTCTCGGGCCCCTACACACTGTCGGCCTAGCCAAGGCACGCGATCGCGCTAAGGCGCTGCGCTTGCAGCTTCTCGACGGAATTAATCCGCTTGAGGCCAAGCGAGCCGCTAAGGCGGAACGGGCCCTGGCCGCCGCCAAATCGATGACGGTTAGCGAGGCGGTCCGCGGCTTCGTCGAGCAGCACAGCGGGGAATGGAAGAACCCCCGGCACGCGCAACAGTGGGCGACTACGATTGCGGAATATGTCGAGCCGATCATCGGCAACTTGCCCGTCGCCACCATCGATCAAACCCTCGTCTTAAAAGTTCTCGAACAAAGTTGCGAAGCACGTCGCAACATTCCGGCCGGAAAGCTTTGGCTGACGCGCCCCGAGACGGCGCGTCGTGTACGCGGTCGCCTCGAGCGGATTCTCGATTATGCCAAGGCCCGCGGCTACCGCTCGGGCCAAAATCCCGCCGATTGGAGCTTGCTCTCCCACATACTGCCCGCGCCGAAAAAGTTGGTGCGCGTCGAGCATCATCCCGCCATGGCTCATTTCGCGATTCCGGCTTTCATGGCGAAGTTGCGCGCGCACAAAGGCAACGGCGCTCGCGCCCTCGAATATACAATTTTGTGTGCGGCTAGATCCGGCGAAACCCTCGGCGCCACGTGGGACGAAATCGATCTCAGCAACAAGGTCTGGACTATTCCCGCCAGCAAAATGAAAAGCGGTCGCGAGCATAGAGTCCCGCTGAGTGACCGAGCCATCGAAATTCTCCGGGAGGTGCCTCGCGGCGAACCCGGAAATAATTTCGTCTTTATAGGTGGCAATCGCGCCGGCCGGCTTTCACACGCGGCGATGATCACGCTGTTAAAGCGCCTCGATCCGAGCGTCGTCGTTCACGGTTTTAGGAGTTCGTTTCGCGATTTTTGTGGCGAGTCGACCGCTTACCCGTCCGACCTTGCCGAGGCGGCCCTGGCGCACATCAAGGGCAAGACCGAGCGCGCTTATGAGCGCGGCGATAAGTTCAAGCCGCGCGCCCGGCTGATGGCCGATTGGTCGAAGTACTGCGCGAGCACGCCGAGGAAGGCGGGCGCCGACGTGGTGCCGATCCGCGCATGACCAGGCGCCAGCCCAAAAATTCGGTCGCCGGCAAACTAGAACCGGCTGATAATGAATGGATTGAGGAACGGGCGATCGCTGAGCTCGAGAAGCTTCCGACTAGCGCCTGGGTTAATATGACCGGTCTGTGGCGCCGGCTACTGCCTGCGCTGTCACCTTCGAAGCAGCGCCGCATATTGGGACGGGTGGTCGAGTTGGCCGTCGAACGCGGCGATTCTTTGCCAGCGAAATTCCTGAAACGCATCGCCCCGCAGCGATCCGGCTGTGGGATGTGTCGTCAGAGCCACGAAATCGCATCCACGATCAAGGGGTCCTTCGAAAGGCTGCCAAACATCGGGCCGACTATCCGCGGGCGTCGTGGGCTGAGATCGCTGAGGTCGCCGGCGTACGCCGCGAGGTGATTAGAGCATGGAATAAATCCGATGAATTCCAACGTGGGGTGAAAGAATTCAAAGCCCGAGCCGCGCATTCGCAGCGCGAGATCTACTGGGATTACATTTACCCCCGTATTGGGTGTTGCCGCAGGCGCATTGGCAGCTCAAGTACGGCGCGCCGATCGTCATCCTTTGGGGCTGGGATATCGACTGTCGGCACTATGTGGTGTTGCCGCAGTAATTGTCCTGTGTACCCAAAATAGCTTTGTTACACGCCCCTCGCTGAGCGCATCACAACTCCTCAGACGCCCAAGTAGGTGGGACCGAGAAACAAGAGCGTGTCGATCGTTGCAATGCAAACGGCGCTCAGTGCGGCGTTAGTGAAAGGCGGCTTCATGAGGTCCTTGCACCCAGGCATTATAAAATTGCCGGAGTTCATATCTGGCCCTTCGGCTATGGCCGGGGTCAGCATCAACGCGGCTATGATGGCCGCTGACCAGAAAACCCCGCAGCTGTGATGCGCTCGCTCGAACGGCATCTTCGTCGCGTCCTCCGCCCGTCGCTTAATAGGGACGCAATGTTTGAGAGAGCAAGTAACTATTTTCCGGGCGCGGCCTTCTAGCTAAGTCATTGATTTTGGCCAAGGCCGCGGCAAAAAACGAGGCGCTGCCTTCGAAGACCGCGCGGCCTTCGAAGACCGCGGCAAATCTAACAAGCGCGGCCTTGTTGTGTGACAAGGACTTAGCTGTGTTTTTCCACGAAGACCGCGCGTCAAGTTGAGTTAGGGGGTGGTGGTGGTGGTCACAAACCAAGATAACTTGTCCACCAATCCCACGGTAGGCTCATTACATGCCGCCCGCAGTAGCCGCCCAAAATGCCCGGGTACCAGCTATAGCCGATGGGACAGCAGCCCGAATTGCTGGTGAAGTGTTCGCACTGATAGAATCGCTGCGCGGCTTGTGGTCCATGACCGTAATAACCATAGCCGCCTGGAAGAACATGATCGTTTTGCGCGGAAGCCCCAGCCGTCATTGAGTACAAGAGTCCAGCCGCGATTGCGGCAGTTGTCAGCGTTCTCATCATCGCCCCCTAGCTTTCCCAGTCAGGGACAAGGTTCGTCGATTTTTGAGCTGCGCGCAAGCGCCTAGCGCGGCCTCCAACCAAGAACACACGTGGGTGCGAAGCTCTTTCCACAGTAGGTGGCCCCGGCCATCTTCGATGCTGAGGGGCCAGACGTGAGACCCGGCGGTCGAGTTCCAAAATGCGAAAAAAGTGGATGATTTGATCGGAATAACTTGCCCGTTGAAATGCCGACTCGCGGCCAGAAATGACAGGTCACCAGGCTCGGTAGAATGGGTATTTTCGCAGCCTGATGCGGACACACTGTCCCTACAACAGTATTTATATTACAGTATAATCTAGATTAAGTAAGTCCGACTCCCGTTCTGCCCACCGGATTTCCCTTGCCGAGGCCATCGATTTCGTGGACATTCCTGGCTGTGGAATCGGTCCGTCGAAAGAGTGCGCCGATGAGTGCGAGTGAAGCCGAGGTCAATCTCCTGGAGCGCGGGCCAGCGCCGGCGAAACGTCGCCCGCGATCGGCGGTCACATCCGGCCGGCAGCTTTTTGTTCAAGGTGACTCGAACAGTGCGTGGGCTCGCCGTTACCACGATCTGCGGACCGGCTACATCGGCGACATAAGCTGCGGTCGTGGGCGTGACGCGCTGACTTGGGCGCAGCAGGCGATCATTGATCGGGTCGTCGCTATTCAATGCGAACTGGAAAGGCTCGATGCCTTGCTATCGCGTGCCGAGCCGGTGGACATGGATATTTACGCGCGCGTTTCGAGTCATCTGCGCCGTCACCTCGAAGTACTGGGCGTCGAGCGCAGAATGCTCCCGATCAATCAATCACCCGATGACTATATCGCGCAGGCGGCCGCCGAGGAGCGGCCTGTGCTTGATGCTGAAATCATCGAGGAGCCGGCGTCGTGAAGCCAAAGGTTTCGATGCGCCGGGCTTTGTCGGATCCGAAACTGCTCGGGGATGTTCTGCGGGGCCCGAGTTGGTTTGGCTGGCACGTTTTGTTGATCGCGGCGGCTGGCGAGAAGCTGAACAGTAAGGAGCGCCTCGAATTCAAGCGGCTGACCAAGCGTGATCGTGAGCCTGGTCGTATGTGCCGCGAGCTAATTCTTATTTTTGGTCGAAGGGCCGGCAAGACGCTGGCGGTAGCAACGTTCAATTGCTGGATTGCTACGTGTTGCGACCATCGTGATGTCTTGGCGCCGGGTGAGACCGGAATTTGTCTGCTGATCAGTCGGGACCAGCGCGCCGCCAAGATCGCGCTCGACTATATCGACGGCATTCTCCGCGACAGCCCGGTGCTCCGGCGACTGATCACCAACCGCACGGCCGACACCATCGAGCTCGGCAGCCGTCGGATCAATATTGAAGTACGACCGTGCAATCGAATTTCCTCCCGCGGCGCCACACTTGCGAGCATTATCGCCGACGAAATCGGACACTGGTTTACAAGTTGCGATTTTCAAAATCCGGATGTCGAAGTTTTGGCCAGCGCCAAGCCGGGCTTGCTGACCACACGGGGACCTTTATTGATGGCAAGCTCGGTGTACGCGAAATACGGCGTTCTTTTTGATAGCTACCGCAAGCATTACGGGCCTGACGGTCCAGCCGACATCCTGGTCGCCTACGGCACGTCGCGCGACATCAATCCGTCGTTGCCGCAGGTCGAAATCGATCGCGAGATCGAGGCCGATCCGGTGCGCAATCGCGCCGAGTATCTTTCCGAGTGGCGCGACGACACGGCAGGCTTCATTGGCCGCGCTATCGTCGGGGCTTGTGTTGGCGATTACTTCGAATTAGCGCCGATGCCCGGCCTGATCTATTTCTGCTTTCTAGACGTCGCTTCGGGAACAGATGGCGGCGACAGCTACGCCATAGCGATCGGTCACCGTGACGGCGACTTGATCGTCATCGACGCGGTGCGCGAGGTCATTCCGCCGTTCAGCCCAGCCAACATTGTGACTAACACGGTGGTGCCGTTGTGCAAGGCTTACCGCGTCGAAAAAGTTTGGGGTGATAATTACGCCGGCAATTTTGCCAAGGAGCCGGTCTTCCGCGCCGGCATCTTTTATGAGCTCTGGCCGCAGCACAAAAGCGACATCTATCGCGACCCGCTGCTGCCGCTGCTCAACTCGAAGCGTATCATGCTCCCGCGTGTCGATCGGCTCATTAATCAGTGCTGCACTTTGGAGCGCTCCGTCAAGCGTTCGGGCAGAGATGAAATTACACATCCAACCCACGGGCACGACGATTTGATCAACGCTACGGCGGGGGTCGCCGCCGTGATGCAGCGCATGGCTGCGGTAGAGCAGCCGCTGCCGATCGTTGCGCCGATCATCGTCCGCGCGCCGGTGACGCATAATGGCGGTCTTCCTTTTGCGACGAGGGACGAATGGTCCCCGAATTGGTAAGCCGGACGGCGGGCAGAACGAAACTGACTTGTTCGAACTCCACAGGAACGAACAGCCTCATCAAGACGTTTTCTTGCACGTCCAGGGTGAGTGGCCTCAA
>Ga0306920_100014774_pt1 | contig 10675 bp, 7 predicted proteins | sample flu12Cox44000170_FD_204666 | JGI IMG/M metagenome (GOLD analysis project Ga0306920, IMG submission 204666) | Lab enrichment of tropical soil microbial communities from Luquillo Experimental Forest, Puerto Rico - flux4day.12C.oxic.44.000.170 (v2)... | ecosystem: Environmental > Terrestrial >... | reverse complement strand
ACAGGTCCCGAAACGCGGCGATCGGTGCGCGCTGATCGCTGCCCACGCTTCTCTCGGCGCGCTCGCCGTGCCCGGTGGTGAAATAAAGCACGCGCCGCGCCTGGCCGACAGCCAAGAGTTTCTTTTGAACGTCCTGATCCAGGGTTCGCAGCTGGGCGCGGGCGCGTTCAAAATCTGTCCCGAGGAAAAGCGTCTCCCGGCGCGAGCCCTTGCTGAAGACCACAGATCCATTTCCAGAGACTCCCAACTCGCGAGCTTTGGCGGGATCCAAGGCTTGATCGTAGTTGTGGACCACGAGCTGAGGGTTGTCCCGGGAGAGATCCTGAAAATACTCCGAGACCTCTTGCCGCACCTCGTTGGCGGGCGGAAAAAACAATGTCACCTGTACCGGTTCGGTCAAGGTCTGGGCGATCCGGCGCGAGGCCTGACCGGGGCGACTGGTCCGAAAGTAGGAAAGATCCCATTTCGAGTCTCGCTCGGTAGCCACGTACACGGCGCAGAACGACAGTACCAGGGCGCCTGAAAGGCCGAGTCCGGTCAAAGCCGCGTCTTGAACTCGCGCTGCCTCCACGCGAGGAGCGAACGCCATTCCGGCATAGGCAATTTCGATGAGCAGAGCCGGCAGCAGTGCCGAAACCATCAGCACCGGCCAAAGGGCTGACAAAATCACCGCTAGCTTCGGAGCGCTTTCGCTCAACATCTTTGGCGCGATCCGAAGCCACAGGTCCGACTGGATGAAGTAAAGGAGCAAGGCCACCAGTGCGAGCGCCTTCAAAAGCAACAGGTAACGCTCGATTCGCGTTCGGTCGCCGGATGAGCGAACCATCCGCACCGCACGAGCCGCAGTTGCGCCCAAAGTGAGCAGCACTCCAAGCGACGTTGCCAGGCTCCGCCCGATTCCCGCGCCGATCAGCCGTTCGCCGACGTAGATGGCGATCAGGCCCAAAGCAAACACCAGAGACCAAACGTAGCTACGTCCGGTCATTCTTACTTCCATCGCCTCGCCTCAAGAACTCGGGTTGCGGCGAACAACCCCAAGTACGTGAGCGCGACGTAGTAGACGACGTCTCTGAGATGAACGAGGCCCTTCTCGAATGGCGGGAAATGCTGCTGATAGAGGGCCAAATTGCTGAACACGTCGTTCAGCGGACGATCGGCCACTTTGGCCACCAGCCAGCTGACCACCAGCGCGATGACCATGCAGCCCGAGGCAATCGCAGCAACGACCTGGGAGCGCGCGAGGGCAGACCCGAAAATGCCGACCGCGAGACAGGCGCTGCCCACCAGGAATGAACCAAAATACCCGGCGATGATCTGACCGACGGAAACCTTTCCGTTCACCAGGATCAGCGCCGGCATGAAGGTGGTGGCGAGGAGGTAGAGGCCAAGGAAGGCCATCGAAGACAGATATTTGCCGAACACGATCTCCACGTCCTTCACCGGCGAGGAGTACAGAAGGTCGATTGTTCCGGTCTGCCGCTCTTCGGCCAAGAGGCGCATTGAGATCAGCACCGCCGCGACCGAGGTAAAGCCGAAACAAGTCCAGAAGAAAGCCTGCAAGACCTCCGCGGACCTCTTGGTGCCTGCGATTGCGAAGGCGTTGAAGAAAATTCCGTGCAGCGCGAGCACCGCGGCGATGATCACGTACCCGCTGAAGGTCCGAAGATAAGCCCCCAGCTCTCGCCGAGCGATCAACAATGCGGCCTTCATCACCCAGCTCCTTTACCATGCGTGAGCTTCAAGAATATTGACTCCAGCTTTTCCGAGATCCGTTCCAGCCGCACCAGGTCAATGTCCGCCTTCACAAGGGTACGGACCAACTCGGGCCGAAGCTCGAGCGGCGCCTCGACGCGAATCGTCGCGGTTTGGTCGTCCTGCTTCTGAAGCGACACCTTTTGTACTCCCGTTACGGCTCGAAGCAGGCCCACGGCGCGCTCCCCGGATCCCTGAACCTCCAGCTCGATGTGACTTGCCCCTCCCAATCGTCTGGCCAGCTCCTGCTCGGTGCCTTGAGCCACAATCTCGCCGCTCTGGATGATCAACAGGCGATCGCAGGTCTGACTGATCTCCGAAAGAATGTGACTGGAAATCAGGATGGTGTGCCCGCCCTTGAGGCCGAGAATCAGTCGGCGCATTTCGACGATCTGAACCGGATCCAATCCGCCGGTGGGCTCGTCGAGGATCAACAGGGCAGGGTTATGGACCAGCGCCTGAGCGACTCCGAGCCTTTGGCGATAGCCGTGCGAGAGGGACGAAATCAGCTCCCCATCCGCCTCGCGCAGCGCGGTCTGCTCCTCGACCTTGTCCACCCGTTCGGGCACGTGCTCCGAGTTGACGCCGCGAAGCTGGGCGACGAACGAAAGGTATCCGCGGACCGTCATCTCGCCGTAGAGCGGCGGTGAATCAGGAAGAAAACCAATTCGCTTTCGAATCTCGTGCGGATTATCCACCACATCGTACCCGTCGATCTCGACCCGGCCGGAGGTGGGCAGCAACACGCAGCCAAGCACTTTCAAGGTCGTGGTCTTGCCTGCTCCATTCAGCCCCAAGAAACCGATCACCTCGCCCTTAGCGATCTCGAAATTCAGATCCTGAATAGCGGCTTGGTTGCCGTAGTACTTGGTCAGTCCTTCTACTTGAATCATCCGGCTCCTCTGGGCCGCCAAAAAGCGGGACTCTATTTCCGGTGACACTGACGAATGTCAAGTATCTATCGTCGATCGGACGCTCCGGACGAGAAGCGGCGGGCTTGGGCCCTCTTTTCGCGCGTGACAAAAGCAGATATCGCCAGGTGGGTGAGCAATGAGGTGAATCGCGCTGTCGATATCCTCCGAGCCGGTGGGCTCGTTGCTTTCCCTACCGAGACCGTCTACGGCTTGGGTGCCGATGCTCAAAATGAGGCGGCCGTCCGTCGGATTTTTGCTGTCAAGGGGAGGCCGGCATCGCATCCGGTGATCGTTCATTTGGGAAGCGCCAGCCAGCTGCAGACCTGGACTCGTTCCGTCCCGTCGATCGCCCACACGCTTGCCCGACGGTTTTGGCCCGGGCCACTGACGTTGGTGCTGAAGCGATCGGCGGTAGTTTCCGATCTGATCACCGGAGGTCAAGACACCGTCGGCTTGCGCGTACCCGCGAATCCGCTGGCCCAACAGCTCCTGACGGCGTTCGGCAGCGGCATTGCGGCGCCATCCGCGAATCGATATGGACGTGTGAGCCCCACCACGGCGGAGGACGTTCGCACGGAGCTGGGGGATTTGGTAGAGCTGATCCTCGATGGAGGCCCCTGCGAAGTCGGAGTGGAATCCACCATTGTCGACCTAAGCTCGGGCTCACCCGCACTTCTGCGGCCAGGTGGAATCTCTGCAGAAGACCTGGAACGGGTTATCGGCCAACCAATGTCGACGGCGCCCGCAAGCGTAATCCGCGCACCAGGGATGCAAGCCGCGCATTATGCGCCGCTCGCCCGCATTCTCTTGGCGGATTCGTCGAGGTTGGCCTCTTTAGCGGAGCGCGAACGGAGGAAGGGCCATTCGGTCGTGGTGCTCGCCCCGGGAACGCCCTCCCTACCGAACGGAATCGCGCACATCCGAGTTCCCGAAGCGCTCGAGGAATACGCTCGCGTGCTGTACCGTACCCTGCGCGAGGTGGATCGGCGGCGGTTCAACGTGGCGATTGCGCAGAGTCCGCCACCCACAGGGTTGGGGCTCGCTATCCAAGATCGATTGACCCGTGCGGCCGCCAACTCTGACCAGGAGCCCTAGACGCCCACCGTCGGCGCTGCGGACGCGATAAGCCGATTGGAGATTTCCTGGCCTCGGCTGGAACGCATGGCTGTCCGCGCCAACTCGGCTGCGGCGCGTATCCAGGTCGAATGGTCGTTGAGGCACGGCACCAGGATCAAGTCTTCCCCACCAGACGAGCGAAAACTCTCGCGTGCCCGAATTCCGATCTCCTCCAGGGTCTCGAGACAGTCGGCCACAAATGCGGGGCAAAGCACGGCCAATCGGCGGACACCGCGCTGAGCGAGCTGCTGCACCCAAAGATCCGTGTACGGACGGATCCAAGGAGTTCGACCCAGCCTCGATTGAAATGACACCGAGAATCCCTGGGCTGGAATTCCCAGGCGCCGCGCCGCTTCCCGTGCGGTGTAGTAGGCCTGTGCCCGATAGCAGTTGGAGTTCACAGCGGTGAGTTGATCGCAGCACTGAGGCGATGCGAGGCAGTGAGCTCCGGTCGAGTCGCTCTTGTGGATGTGCCTCTCCGGGAGCCCATGAAAGCTGAACAGCACGTGGTCGGCCCGTCCTCGTCGAATTACCGGCGCCGCCACAGCGGCCAAGGCATCCAGAAAGCCGGGTTGGTCGAAGAAGGGTGGGACGACTTGAATCGGTAGGACGTCCCAGGCTTCGCCGATGAGCCGGTATGCCTTTTCCAACGAAGATGCTGTCGACGACGCCGCGTACTGCGGGTAAAGCGGCATCAAGGTGAGCGACCGGATCTTTTTCGCCCGAAGCCGTGCCAGCGCCTCTTCCAGCGACGGGCGGCCGTAGCGCATTCCCAGCTCGACCTCGAAGTCGCCTTGCAGCTCGAGCGCTAGCTTCTGGGTGAACTCCAGGCTTCGCAACAGAAGGGGAGAACCCCGTTCCTCCCAAATGCTTTGATACTGCTTCGCGCTCTTCGGAGGCCGAAACACCAGGATGATGAAGTTGAGCAAGAGCCAACGCGCCACGGGGTGGACGTCGATTACCCTTGGGTCTGAGAGGAACTCACGGAGGTACCTTCGCACTGCGGCCACCGTCGGGGCGTCCGGCGTCCCCAGGTTCATCAACAACAGACCTTGCCGATCCGCCCCGGCCATCACTGCAGCGCGTTGGGTGGCGTGAGGCTAAATTCTCCGATTTTGGCCTCGAAGGACGTGCCGTCCGGCCGAATCATCCAGTAGCTTCCTCGCATCGATCCGAACGGAGTGCGAATCATCGCCCAGCTGGTGTACTCGAATCGTTCTCCGGGAGCGAGGTGGGGCTGCTTTCCGACCACGCCGGGGCCGCGTACCTCTTCAATCTGGCCGTTGGCGTCGGTGATGATCCAATGGCGACTGCGCAACTGGGCTTCCTGCGTTCCGACGTTGGCGATCTCCACGGTGTACAGAAATGCGAACCTTCCAGCTTCGGGCGAAGACCGTTCCGGCCAGTACGCCGGCTTCACCGTGACTTGGATTCCGTCCGTCGTGATCGAGGACATGGGTGAAATGTGTCAGCCAGAGGCACTGGACGCAAGCACCCCGGTCTCGAGGCGAATCCGGGAGAGCTCACGAAGCACCATCAACGACCTGCCGCTGAGCTCGACCTTGCCGCCAGCGCTAATAGTTCGCCGCCGAACTTCAACGTGGGCGGTGTCGAAGATCGTCTCCCAGTCCGGACCCCAATCGGAGGTTGGAAGGACAAACTGAACCGGGGCGTGATGGGCGTTCATCAACACCAGCAGCGAATCACCCACGATCCGCCGGCCGGATTCATCCAGCGTTGGAATCGCATCCCCGCCGAGGAGAAAGCCAAAGCTGCGCGTGAATGGGGCCTGCCAGTCCGACTGACTCATTTCCGACCCATCTGGGCGAAACCAGCACAAGTCCTTCAAAGCTGAGTCCCAAATGTGCGCACCCCGGAAGAAATCTCGCCTCTGAAGCACGGGTTGCTCCTGCCGAAGGCGGCTCATTTGAATCGTAAAGTCCAAAATCTCTCGCCCCATGCTGTCCAGGCTCCAGTTGATCCACGACAGCTCATTGTCCTGACAATACGCGTTGTTGTTGCCCCGTTGGGTTCGTCCCATTTCATCTCCGGCGCACAGGAGCGGCACGCCCTCGGAGAGGAACAAGGTAGCGATGAAATTACGCATCTGCTGGCGGCGAATGGTTAGGATCAGCGGGTCTTCCGTCTCACCTTCCACGCCTGAGTTCCAGGAATAGTTGTCGTTGGCTCCGTCGCGGTTCTCCTCGCCGTTGGCTTCGTTGTGCTTGTCGTTGTAGCTGACCAAGTCGCGAAGCGTAAATCCGTCGTGCACCACGAAGTGGTTAATGCTCGCCGCGGGTCCCCGGCCGCTCAACGCGAACAAGTCGGAGGAACCGGTGAGTCGGTACCCCAGCTCGGCCGCCAGGTTCTCGTCGCCTTTCCAATAGCGCCGGATCGCTTCTCGGTATTTTCCATTCCATTCGGACCAGAGCACCGGGAAGTTGCCCAACTGATAGCCGCCCGGCCCGATGTCCCAGGGTTCGGCGATCAGCTTGACTCGCGAAAGCACCGGATCCTGATGCAGCAGGTGAAAGAAGGGCGCACAGCGATCGTAATCGTGGCACTCGCGACCTAAGGTGGGAGCGAGGTCGAAGCGAAAGCCATCTACGTGCATCTCCGAAACCCAGTAGCGCAGCGAGTCGACTATCAGCTTCGAGGTTTGTGGGTGTCGGGTGTTGACGCTGTTTCCGGTGCCGGTGAAGTCCAAGTTGCGTAGAGGCTCCTCAGCGCTGAGGCGGTAGTAGGTGCGGTTTTCGAGTCCCCGAAAGGACAGCGTCGGTCCAAGCTGATTGCCTTCACAGGTGTGGTTGTAGGCGACGTCGAGAATCACCTCGATTCCGGCTTGGTGTAAGCGCTTCACCATTTCTCGAAACTCGGCGATCTCCTGGCCGTCTTTCTTGCTCGACAGGCGCGGATTCGGAGCAAAAAAACCCAGCGTGTTGTAGCCCCAGTAGTTCGACAAACCGCGCTCGACCAAGAAGCCCTCATCGATGCTGCTGTACACCGGCAGCAACTCCACCGCCGTCACTCCGAGCCGCCGAAAGTGCTCGAGGATCGGCGGACTGGTCAGGCCCAAATAGGTGCCTTGCAGCTCCGGCGGAACCTCTGGATGTCGCATCGTAAAGCCGCGAACGTGCAGCTCGTAGATGAAGCTCTTGAACCACGGAATGGCGGGGGGCTGATCCCCACCCCAATCGAAAGGGTCATCGACGATCAGCCCCTTGGGTTTTGCCGCGGCATCGTCTTGCTCGTCTGGCTCCCAAACAGGAGTGGTACCCTCGCGCTTGTGTCCGAAGATCGGGCCTTTCCAATCCAGCTTGCCGACGATGGCTCGCGCATACGGGTCCACCAAAAGCTTGTTCGGATTGAATAGGTTGCCCTGCTTGGGCTCGTATGGACCATGCGCGCGATACCCGTACAAAAGGCCTGGCCGAAGGTCGGGTATGTAACCGTGCCAGATCTGCCGATGAACGCCCGAGAGCCGGAATCGGGCGATCTCTTTGCCGGGGGAAGAAGGCTCGAAGAGGCAAACCTCGACCTTGCGAGCGCTCTCCGAGTAGACGGCAAAGTTCACCCCCTGACCGTCGAAGTGAGCGCCGAGGGGAGAGATTTTCCCCGGAACCGTCCGGCTTGGGGCCTGGTTCATGCCTCCGCTTTCTCGAGCATCGACACCGGGAAGGCGTTCAGCACCTCTGCTACGTGGATCGCCGCGCAACCGTCACGCATTTCGGTTCGAAACCTCTGCCCGGTGAAGACGTCTCGCAAACTCAAATCCTGCTGCTGCCAGGGCAACTGAATGTAGGTCTCGGCCAATGCCGCACCCACTCCAGCGGAATCGAGGAGCCTCAACACCAGTCGCGGCGCTACCGCGACCAACAATTGACCTTGCAGCCTTCGAGCAAAACAGATCACCTGAGCCGCTTGAGGTCCGGAAGCCTGCAATGGGAGATATTCTCCTTGGCGGAACAGCGCTTCCCGAGCCCGCCGAAATCTCAGTCCTTGTGAAAGCACGAACAACTTGATTCGTCCATCACTCATTTGTCCGAACAGATCGTGGCATAGCCGGAGCCGATCCTGTTCAGCAGCGGTATCGAGTTCCTCGAGGAGTCGCTCTCGGAGCGCGAAATCCACCGGCCGCCGGTTGTCCGGATCGACGAGCGAGAGGTCCCAGAGCTCGCAGCCCTGATAAATGTCAGTGGTCCCTGGCGAAGCAATTTTCAGCATCGCTTGAGCCAGCCCGTTGATTTGTCCGGCGCGCTCGATCCGGCGCTTGAAGTTCTGGAGGTCGGACAGGAACAGCGCGCCGCGGAGTGGATCCAGCACCCTCTCGACAAACTGGTTCATCGCTCCTTCGTATCGGGGATCCGGATTGATCCAGCTGGTATGGACCTTCGCTTCTCGGATTGCTTTGAGCATGTACTGGCTGAGGCGCGTTTTCAGCTCCTCGAGCTGGTAAGAGGGCAACTCATCGCCCATAGGCCAGGCCCCCAAGGCGCTCTGATAGAAGAGGTATTCGTCGTTGCGAGCGGGAGCGAGCAGCTCACCGAGCTGGGTTTTGTGCCGGCGATTCCAACGCGCCCACCGCCGTAGACGATCGTGCCACTCGGCGGGAATTTCGGAAATCACGTTGATTCGAGCGCGGACGTCCTCGCTGCGCTTGGTGTCGTGGGTGGACGTGGTGAGCAGCGAGCCGGGCCATTTTTCCACCCGTTCCTGATTTCTGAGATGAAAGGTGGCGTCGGTCGCGCCGAACCGCTCCGGTTCGCCCCCCACTTCGTTGAGCGACACCAGCCGGTTGTAGATGTAGAAAAGGGTATCCTCGAGGCCTTTGGCCATCACCGGTCCGGTGAGCTGCTGAAGCTTCATCACAAATTGCAACATCAGCGCCCGCTGCTGCGCATTTAGGTGGACCGGGTCGCGACGCAACAAGATTTCCTCGAGAAAGTCGTAGATCGATGCATCGGTGGTGGGATCGACTTCCTTGGCTTTAGCGATCGTCCACTGGATGTAGTGGACGTCGCGCGCATCCACTTCAGGCCGCCAATCGTCGACATAGGTTCGATACACTGGAAACAGCGAGATGAACTCCACCAGCGCGTGCCGCAAAACATTCAGCGTAAAGTCTCGAGTTCGCCGGTTCACCTGGGAAATGCGGTTCAATTGCCGGGCAAGCACGTTGATTTCGCTTGCCATCGAGACGCCCATCACCTGCTTCTTCTTTTGGTACAGCATCTCGGAATAATTGACCGGTCCGCCGATGAATCGGGAGTAGATTTGGGTGAGCGCTCGCTCGTTGTCGCGGTCTACGAACAGCCCCGAAACGTTGTTGGCGAAGCGGTAGCCGGTGGTGCCATGGATTGCCCAGGCGTCTGGGATTCGCTCTGCGCCTCCCTGGATCTTTTCCACCACCACGTAGAGCGCCTTGGCCAACGGAGTTTCCGGGTGGTCTCGGATTTCTTCGCGCAGCAGACTTCGAAGCTGAGCTTCGCATCGTGCCCAGGCGTCCTCGCTGCCCCCCAAGTCGCGGTAACGCTGCGCCGCTCGCGCGATGAAGTAGTACTCCTGGAGGTTGAGAAAGTAGGCAGTGGGATCGAACAACCCATCCGGATGATCGATGCGCAGTCCGGAAATCTTTCCCTCCGCCAACCACTTGAATACCAGCCGGTGCGCCTCCTCGAAGACTGTCCGGTCCTCCATTCGCAGCGCCGCCAAGCCGTTGTTGTCAAAGAATCGGCGGTAGTTGATTACTTCGCCCGCCACTCGCCAGTGCGTGAGCCGATAACTGCAGCTCTTAAGCACGTCGTCGAGCGCATCGAAACTGCGGGGATCGGCGAGGTCGCCGTTGAAGTGCTTGACGTTCTGCTCGATGAAAGCCGCGACCGGAGGCGATTGAGCCACCAAGCTGGCCAACCGCCGCTTGACGATTTCCTTCTCCCGCCGGCGCTCGATCATTTTCGCCGGATCGCTTTCGGTGCGCTGAGGCAAATGCTCGATCGCGGTGATGATCGACTGGAGTTCTTCGAACTGCTCGCGCTCGGAGGCCAGCTCCTTCTCCAACTCCTCGAGGCGATGCCGGAGGATCACCGCGTACTGTCGGGGCGCAATCGGAAACTGGCGGTCGTGGTAGTGCAGCTCGAAGGCTCCATCGTGAAACCGCAGGTGGAGATCCCCCAGCTCGAGCACGATCCCATATTGGTCGCCCAGCACCGGAAGCAGGACCTTACTCTTGAGCTCCTCCGCTACCGGATCCCAATCGATGTCGAAGAAGCGCGCGTAGAGTGACGACGGCCCGTTCTCCAACACGTCGTCCCACATCTCGTTTCCCTTCTCAATGCCCATGTGGTTGGCAACGAAATCCAGGACCTGCCCCAGTCGATGCGCGGCGAGCGAGGCGCAGAGCGCGGCGTGTTCCTCCTCGGAACCGATGTCTGGGTTCAATGCGTGGTGGTCGATGACGTCGTAGCCGTGCAGACTGCCCGGAGCTGCTTTGAGGTAGGGAGAGGCATAGACGTCGGTGATTCCCAGTCGCGCGAGATAGGGAACGATGCGGTTGGCATCCGTGAAACGGAACCCGGCGTTGAATTGCAGGCGATAGGTGGCCAGCGCCACCCGATGGCCAGCCGACAACTCGTCCCGCACCCGGACGAGGAGCTGCTCTGGCTCGATTTCGGTTGGCGGCATCCAAATCCAAACTAAAGCATCGCGCCGGTTCGGAACCGAAAATCGAAAGTCGAAAGTTAAAAGTCGGTTGGACCTTTAACTTTCGACTCAAGACGCGAGGCTCCGCGGAGCGGAGCCTCGCTGGTGATCAGCTCAGCTGCTTGTTCACCAATTTCGTCATCTCGAACATCGAGACCTGTTTCTTTCCACCAAAGACCGCTTTCAGCTTGTCG
>Ga0306920_100014773_pt1 | contig 10676 bp, 5 predicted proteins | sample flu12Cox44000170_FD_204666 | JGI IMG/M metagenome (GOLD analysis project Ga0306920, IMG submission 204666) | Lab enrichment of tropical soil microbial communities from Luquillo Experimental Forest, Puerto Rico - flux4day.12C.oxic.44.000.170 (v2)... | ecosystem: Environmental > Terrestrial >... | reverse complement strand
GCTGCAGGTGACGCTCGACGAGCTCACGCGCGGTAGCATCGTCGTCCACCACCAGGACCAACGGGGCCTGCACCTGCCCAGTGGCTGGATCAACAAGCGGCGCGTGGGACTGGGCCGCCAGCGGCTCACTCTGCACGTTCCTCGGCAGGCGAATGGTGAAGGTCGAGCCCACGCCCGGAGCGCTCTCAACGATGATGTCGCCGCCCATCATGCGGCAGAAGTGCCGGCTGATGGCCAACCCGAGGCCGGTGCCACCGTATCTGCTCGCCGTGCTGGACGAAGCCTGGGAAAACTCCTGGAACAGCTTGCCCATCTGCTCTTCCGTCATGCCGATCCCGGTATCGGCGACCGCAATCGTCACCCAGTCGCGCCCATGCAGCTGCTCTGCCCGTGCAGCGACGGTCACACTGCCCTGCTCGGTGAACTTGTTCGCATTGCTCGCAAGATTGAGGAGCGCCTGCCGCAGCCGAGTCTGGTCGGCATGCACGCTGCCGAATGCCGCCGCACAGTCGATCACGATCCGGTTGCCGTTCTTTGCAGCCATGGGCTCGATCGTCTTGCCTACATCCTCGATCAACGGCGCCAGCGGGAACGATTCAAGGTGAAGCTCCATGCGTCCCGCCTCGATCTTGGAGAGATCGAGAATGTCGTTGATGAGCGCGAGCAGATGGCGTGCCGCCCGCAGCACGCGATCGAGCGGCTCGATCTCGTCCTCGCGTTTGAGATCGCGGGCGTCCTCGAGCAGCATCTCGCTCACGCCTATGATGGCGTTGAGCGGCGTGCGCAGCTCGTGGCTCATGCTGGCCAGAAACTGGGACTTGTGCTTGCTCGCGACTTCAAGCTCGCGGCTCTTCTGCTCGAGCTCACGGAACAGCCGCGCGTTCTGCAGCGCCAGCACCGACTGATCGGCGAAGGTCTCAAGCAGATCGACGGTGTGGCTCGGGAACTCGCCGGGTTCTCTGCGCCGCACCACCAGCGCTCCAATGATTTGCCCCGGCCGCAGCAGCGGCACGATGAGCAGAGCCCGGAACCCTGCCTGAACGATGACGTCGAGCACCATTGAGCGGTCCTCGAGCGCATCCGCGATCTGGACGGGGGTGCGTTGCGCGGCCGCCTTGCCGATTGCCGTCGTCCGGATGTGAGCGGGTCGCTCGCGGATGGCGGCGACCAGCGCCTCGTCCATACCGTGGGTCGCCCGCGGCCGGAATTCCTGGAGCTGCTCGTCGAACGTGTAGATGGTGCCGGCCTCGGTACCGGAAAGCTGCACGGCTTTTGCCACGATGGTAGTCAGTACGTTCTCCACATCGAGCGTCGAGTTGATCGCCTGGCTGACCTCGCCGAGCGCGCGCAGCTCCTCAACGGACTGCGACAGCTCGCGGGTGCGCGCCTGCACCTCGTCAAACAGCCGCACGTTCTCAATGGCGATCACCGCCTGATCGGCAAATGTCGTCACCAGCTCGATCTGCTTCTCCGCAAACGGGCGCTCTGTCTTTCGTGTGAGAACGAACACCCCAATGGGCAAACCTTCGCGCATGAGCGGAACGCCGAGCATGGTGCGAAAACCCACAGCCCTTTGCATTTCCCACGCCGTGAATTCAGCATCCGCGAGAACATCGTGCACATGCACCGTCCGGGATTCGAGCACCGCACGTCCCGCGATCGAGCCACGTCCCATGTCCAGGGGCCTTTGGCTGATTACCTCCCATTCCTGCGGGGCGAATCCGAAACCCGCTTCGACACGGTACACCGCGCCCCGTTGGCGAACGATCCCCACCGTGTCGGCATCGCACAGGCGTGCTGCCGATGCGGCGAGCGTATCCAGCACCCCCTGCAGGTCGAACGCCGAGCGGCTGATCACCTTGAGCACGTCGGCGGTGGCGGTCTGCTGCTGCAGCGACTCGCTCAGATCGTCGGTGCGCCGACGGAGCTCGTCAAGCAGCCGCGTGTTCTCGACGGCAATTACCGCCTGGTCGGCAAAAGTTGTCACCAGCTCGATCTGTTTCTCCGCAAATGGCTGGGGCACATTTCGCCCCACGAAGATCACCCCCGCGACCTCGCCCTGGCGCAGGAGCGGAACACCAAGGGCGGCGCGGTAACCGGTAATCTTCTGAGCCTCACTCCAGGTATACTCCTCGTCGGCCAGGACATCGGAGACGTGCACCACTTTTGCCTCCAGCGCCGCCCGTCCGGTCACGCTGCCGCGATCGACCGGGACCTTGCGCGGCGCCAGGTAATCCCGCAGCTGCGCATGCACCTCGGTTGCAAGGCCGAAGCCTGCGACCCAGCGAAACATCTCACCCTCGCGTTCGAACAGCCAGGCCTGATCGGCGTCGCACAGCCGCGTTACTGATTCGATGAGGGTGTCGAGCACGGTTTGCAGATCAAAGGTCGAGCGGCTGATCACCTTGAGCACGTCGGCGGTGGCGGTCTGCTGCTGCAGCGACTCGCGCAGCTCGTTGAGCAGCCGCGTGTTCTCGATGGCGATGACGGCCTGCTCGGCGAAGGTCTTCAACAGCGCAAGCTGCGTGTCTGCAAGCGGACCGGGCAGACGCCGCGACACGCTGAGCGCACCGATGGCGGCGTCGCCGCGCAGCATGGGCACGATGGTCGTCGCCCGGTTGCCGCTCGCCAGAAAGTTGCGCGCTCCGGTCGCAAGATCCGCAGGAGCGTCTTTAGCATCGGAAATGTCCACCACCCTGCGATCGATTATCGCAATTGCGTTCATGTACTCGCGCGTGAGCGGCACGGGGAAACGTCGCCGGATGGCTTCTGCAACCCCCGGGTCTGAATGGGCGACGGCGACGGCCCGCAGCAGATCACCGTCCGGAAGTGCGATCATGATGGCCGCATCTGCGAACAGCCTGAGCCCGCTCTGCACGATCGCATCGAACACCGGCTGCGTGTCGCTCGGCGAGCTGCTGATGACCCGCAAAATCTCCGCGGTCGCCGTTTGTCGCTCAAGCGCCTCCCTGGTCTCGTTGAAGAGCCGCGTGTTCTCGATGGCGATCACCGCCTGAGCGGCGAAGGTGGCGACGAGATCGATCTGCTGCTGGGTGAAGGGGTCAATCTCGGATCGCGCCAGGAACATGGTCCCGATCGGAGCGCCTTCGCGCAGCAGCGGCACGCCGAGGGCGGTGCGGAAGCTGCCGAGCTTCTGCGAATCGAAGAGCGCAAATTCCGGGTCGGACAGAACGTCGTGGACGTGAATGATGCTCCCTTCCAGTGCGGCCCTCCCGCTGACGGAACCGCGACTGACTTTCAGACCCAGTGAGCGCATGTATTCCAGAAATCCAGGCGGAAAGCCGTGCACCGCCACGTACTCGACGGCATCGCCGTTGAGGCGCGCGATATTCGCCATGTCGGCCCGGCACAAGCGCGCCGCCGCCTGGACCAGCGTGTCGAAGACAGCCTGCAGATCAAAGGTCGAGCGGCTGATCACCTGCAGCACATCGGAGGTCGCCGTCTGCTGCTCGAGCGATTCGCGCAGCTCGCTTAAGAGCCGCGTGTTCTCGATGGCGATGATGGCCTGATTGGCGAAGCTCTTGACCAGCTCGATCTGTTTGTCGGTAAATGCCAGGACCTCCTGCCGGTAGATGGCAAAGGCACCAATCAGCTCGCCGTCCGCGAGCATTGGGACAACGAGGATGGTCCGAAACCGCCCGAGGTTGACGGCGGCCACAAATATGGATTCATGCTCGACATAAGCCGGCTCAGCCGTAACATCGACGATGTGAACCGTTTGCCGCGTTTCGACGACGCGACCGAGGGCAGTTCGCGGACCCGCTCGTTGCGGTCCACGTTGCCAGAACTCGGCAAAGGCCGGCGGTACTCCGAGCATTGCCGCAGCGCGCCACGCCCCATCGTCGAAGCGAAACAAGCCTCCAAAACTGGCCTCGCAGAGGCGGACCGCATTCTCCAGCATGGCCGTGAATACCGGCTCCAGCTCGCCAGGCGAGGTGCTGATGACGCGCAGCACCTCGGAGGTCGCCGTCTGCTGCTCCAGCGAGTCGCGCAGCTCCTTGAACAGCCGCGTGTTCTCGATGGCAATGACGGCCTGGCTCGCGAAATTGGCGACCAGCTCGATCTGCCGGTCGCTGAACGGGCGCACCTCCTGCCGGTAGATGATGATGGCGCCCACGAGCTTGCCGTCTTTGAGCATGGGGACGCCAAGGAAGGTGCGCGCCCCCGCGATCTCGACCGAGGCCACCCGCAGCGGATCGCGCTCGGCATAGGCAGGCTCCGCGGCGAGATCCTGGATGTGAACGAACCGCTTGGTCTCCGCGATCCGGCGAATGCCGCTTTTCGGGCCCGGCCGCAGCGGACCGCGCTCCCACAGCTCGCGATAGACCGAGGGCACGTCGTGCAGGTATGCGGCGTGAAAGCTCTCGCCGTCATAGAGCACGATGTGACCGAAACTCGCCTCGCAGATTTGCAGGGCGTTGGCCAGAATGGCCTCGAACACCCGCTCCAGATCGCCCGCGGAGCTCGCGATGACGCGCAGCACCTCGGCGCTCGCCGCTTGCTGCGCGCGCGCCTCGGCAAGCTCGCGGGTGCGCAAATCGAGCTGCTGCTCCAGCTCCAGGGCGGATCGACGTTTCTTGCGCCGCTGCGCGGGCTTGCTGCGCGCCTTCGGGCGCAGCGCCCTTCGCGCTTGCGCCTTCACGCCCCGCGACTTGCTGCGTGACTTCATCCCGCCCTCCCGCGGAGGCCTCATCGCGGAGAGCTTATTCAAATTCCGATGCTCACGCCAAGCAGCGGGCACGCTGCGGGAGCAGTACGGCAGATGTGGCCGAGCTCGTGGGCGACGAAGCCCGTCATCGGAACGTCGGACTGGCCGTCACCTTCCGCTCCAGGCATGCTCCTTGTAGTGCAGGCCCAGCCAGTCCACGCTGGGTGGCATCGAGGTCGGCATTGCGCACGTACTCTCAATCCAAGGCCAGCAGCAGTCGCTTTCTGCGATGCTAAACAATGGATGCAATGCTGAATGGTCGAGATCGGGCATCGAGCTCCGGCGTCGAGCGAGCTTCCGCTCGCAGTCTCCGCGTTGTGGTGCCTACATCGCGCGCAGATGCCGTTGGCACTGCGGACCCGTGGAACTTTGGGTTCGTTTTGCAAAAAGCAAGGGATGGAGTTGAGCCCCCCCTTTTATTACAACTTAAGATTGTGCATAAGACAGGCGTATGAGGACAGGCGTATGAAGGATGCCCCGAGGCTAAAGCTCCTTGCCGCGCGGGGCCGCCGCCGCGTACCGCAATGGCCAACAGAACGACGCCCAGCAACAGACGTATTCGTATCCGCCAAAAATTCCGGTCAATGACGTCCGATGGCTTGCGCAGTTCATGCGCTATGCTCTCTCGCAGCCCGGCACTTCGCCCGTCATGCGCGCGCCCATCTAACACCAGGCAGCTGCAGTGATCAGGAGGGTCGAATGTTTCGGTTCGTAGGCAGGGTGGCATGCCTCGGCTTCAAGCTGGCAGGCGCCGCGCTGGTGATTGGGAGGTTTGCCATCGGCACCGCTTATCAGATGATGCAGACCAGCCCGCCGCCATCTTCCGAGGAGGATCTGGGCTAGCGCCTTGCGCAGGCCAGCCATGTGAAAGCACAAGCTGCCTTCCTCGACGGCGACGTCGGGCCAGAGCTTTACCGAGTTTTTAAGAGATTTCCCGCGCCGCGGTAGCCCATTCCTGCCGCAAACAAACGCAAGACGGCTCCGAACGCGGAGGCTTGCTTACGAGCGGCCTTCACCGACCAGTCTCAACAATTGCTAACAGCGCATGACAACGCATAATGGGTGCTTCACACGAGCCCGGGGGTAAGTTCGGATTGGGTGCTGCTCAGGCTGGAGCGAACCATGGCAAAGGTGACGTATGAGAGGGAGATCACCGCACTGCTCGTGATCGATCCGTACAACGACTTCATTTCCGAGGGAGGCAAGCTCTGGAATCGCATTCGGGCTGTTGCAGAAGCGAATAACTGCATTGCCAATATGCTGCAGGTTCTCAATGCGGCGCGAGAGGCGAAGCTCCGGGTCTTCTATGCCCTGCATCATCGATACCGTCCGGGCGACTACGAGACCTGGACGTACATTGCGCCCGTTCAGAGGGCGGCATGGGCGCGAAAGAGTTTCGAATACGGGACCTGGGGTGGCGAGATCCGCTCCGAGTTCGAGCCCAGGGCAGGCGAGATGGTCGCCCAGGAGCATTGGTGCTCCAGCGGCTTTGCCAACACTGATCTCGATTTGCTGCTGAAGAAGCACGGCATTCATCAGCTCATCGTCATCGGGCTCATCGCACACACGTGCGTGGAGGCAACCGTCCGCTTTGCCGCTGAGCTCGGTTATGACGTCACGGTCGTAAAGGACGCGACCGCGGACTACTCGGATGAGGCGATGCACGCCGCTCTCGACGTCAATCTCCCGAACTACGCCAATGCCATTGTGACCACAAAGGAAATCGTCGAATCGATCTGTTCGCTCCCACAACGGCTAACAGCGTCTCACAACGCATAACGGGGGACTGGCGCAATTGCCGGGTTACAATCAAGAAACGCCGAGCGCAGAAAACCACCGTTGCAAGTCGCTTGGCCAGGAGGAGATGAAGCCATGTCCGCGATATCGTCAGTGCTCAACCGGCGCGAATTTCTTGCGAGTGCGGCAGCCGTTGGCGCCTCCAACCTGTTGTCCGCGTCCGCTGGGGCAGCCGGCGACGACGGCTCGATCCGCTCATTCCGGATCAACGTGCCCGAGGAGGTCCTCGCCGACCTGCGGCGCCGCATCCTTGCGACCCGCTGGCCTGAGCGGGAGACGGTCACGGATGATTCGCAAGGCGTGCCACTGGCGACGATGCAGGAGCTCGCGCGCTATTGGGGAACAGATTACGACTGGCGCAAGGTCGAGGCGAGACTGAACGCGCTTCCGCAATTCATCTCCGAGATTGATGGACTGGACATTCATTTCATTCACGTCCGTTCGAAACATGACAATGCGTTGCCGCTCATCGTCACGCACGGCTGGCCCGGCTCGGTCATCGAGCAGCTGAAGATTATCGATCCGTTGACCAATCCGACGACGCACGGCGCGAGCGCAGCGGACGCGTTCCATCTCGTGATTCCATCGCTGCCGGGCTACGGATTTTCAGCCAGGCCGAGCACGACCGGCTGGGGGCCGGATCACATCGCACGTGCCTGGATCGTGCTGATGAAGCGGCTTGGCTACACGCGCTTTGTTGCGCAAGGCGGTGATTGGGGTTCGCCCATTACGCATTGGATGGCCAAACAGGGAGCTCCGGAATTGCTGGGCATTCACGTCAATTTGCCTGGCACGCTTCCACCGGACGTTGTGAAGGCGCTCCAGTGCGGCGATCCCGCACCGGCCGGCCTCTCGGACGATGAAAAGCGGGCGTACGACCAGATTCAAATCGCATTTGGACGGCGCCGCGCCTATGCCCAATTCATGGGAACGCGACCGCAAACGCTGTATGGAATTGCGGACTCGCCCATAGGCCTTGCAGCCTGGCTCATCGACCACGGTGACGGTTGGGGTCAGCCGGCGGCGACGATGACGTCGGCGCTGGCCGGCCGCACGATCAATGGACACTCGGCAGGAGATCTTACGCGCGACGACATCCTTGACGACATCACCCTTTACTGGGTGACCAACACCGGAGTCTCTTCGGGCCGTATTTATTGGGAAAACAAGCTCAATCTCTATGCCGCGGCGGATATCTCCATTCCGGCCGCCGTGACGGTCTTTCCCGGCGAGAACTATGAAGCTCCGCGCAGTTGGGCGGAGCGCGCTTATCACAAGCTCATCTATTACAACAGGGTCGACAAGGGCGGGCACTATGCAGCCTGGGAGCAGCCGCAACTTTTTTCACAAGAGGTTCGCGCCGCCTTCAAATCACTCCGCACATAATCTCCGAGGGAGGCACTATGATCAGCATGTTGGAAGCAATTGATCATCATCGACGCCGCCTCCTTGGCACTGCGGCGATGTCCCTTGCGGCAGCCCAGCTCAGGATGAGGGGATCTGCACGTGCACAGGAAGCCAAGCCGAAACAGCTGCCCGCGATCAAGCCTGGGGCGAATACGTCACTCGGTTCGCTGAAGCAGATCAATGCCGGTCTTCTGAATGTGGGCTATGCAGAGGCCGGCCCCGGGAATGGACCCGTTGTGGTTCTGCTGCACGGCTGGCCGTACGACATCCATAGCTTCGTCGACGTTGCGCCCGTGCTCGCAGAAGCGGGCTACCGGGTGATCGTCCCGTACTTGCGCGGCTATGGCAGCACGCGATTTCTGTCGAGTGACACACCCCGCAACGGCCAGCCCGCGGCGCTTGCCGTCGATCTCAAGGACTTTCTCGACGCGCTCAAGATCGAGAAGCCGATCCTCGCGGGCTTCGATTGGGGAGCGCGCAACGCCAACATCTTCGCGGCGATTTGGCCAGAGCGCTGCAAGGGCATGGTGTCGGTGAGCGGTTACCTGATCAGCAATCAGCAAGCCGGCAAGTTGCCAGCCCCGCCGAAGGCCGAACTTGATTTTTGGTACCAATTCTATTTCGCCACCGAGCGCGGCCGGGCCGGCTACGAGAAATACCGTCGCGAGTTCTCGAAGCTCATCTGGCAGACCGCTTCCCCAAAATGGGCGTTCGACGATGCCACGTTCGATCGCAGCGCCGCGGCCTTTGACAACCCGGATCACGTCGACATTGTGATCCACAATTACCGCTGGCGGCTGGCACTGGCGCAAGGCGAAGCGAAGTACGACGAACTCGAGAAGCAGCTTGCCCAAAGCCCAGTCATAACGGTTCCGACCATCACGATGGAAGGCGACGCCAACGGCGCGTTTCACCTCGACCCTGCCGCGTACGCGAACAAATTCTCCGGGCCATACGAGCACCGGAACATCACAGGCGGCATCGGCCACAACCTGCCGCAGGAAGCGCCGCAGGCGTTTGCCCAAGCCGTCGTGGATATCGCGCGAGCATGAGCGGCAGGCGAGAACGCAAAGCCACGGGCGGCAACATCGAATTTGAGCTGGATTTTCACAAGGAGAGGACGCGATGGCCTTCACGATCAAAGTCAACGGTCAGGCGCACAGCGTCGATGTCGATGGCGACACGCCGCTGCTTTGGGTCTTGCGCGACGTGCTGGGGATGACCGGCACGAAATTCGGCTGCGGCATGGCGCTATGCGGCGCTTGCACCGTGCATGTCGATGGGGTCGCCATCCGTTCCTGCATCACTCCGGTCGAGAGCCTCGGCAACGCCGCGGTTACCACCATCGAGGCGATTGGCGCGACGGCGGCGGGAGCCCGGATCCAGAAGGCCTGGCTCGACCGCGAGGTACCACAATGTGGCTACTGCCAATCGGGCCAGATCATGTCGGCTTCGGCGCTGCTGGCGAGCAAACCGACTCCGACCGATGCCGACATCGACGATGCCATGTCCGGCAATATCTGCCGCTGCGGGACCTATGTCCGCATCCGCGCAGCAATCAAGCAGGCCGCGCAATCGGCGGGACAGGGAGGCTGAAAATGATCCGCGAACTCGCCTATCCCAAAGCTGTTGCAGCTGATCCGCGGGCGCAAAACGACCTCCATACCTCCCTCGTAGGGGGAGGTCGACCGCCGGAGCGCAGCGAGGGCGGTCGGGTGGGGGATACTGCGACAAGATGCGGTGATCCCGGCCATGCCCCCCCACCCGGCTCGCCCGGCTCGAGGCCGGGGTCGCCGACCTCCCCCGATGGAGGAGGTATGGCCGCGTGTGCCGCTCGGTTATCGCATACTCTATCCCGGCGCAGGTTCTTACACGTCGGTGCCGCCGCCGGCGGCGGCTTGATGCTGAGCCTGAGTCTGCCGTTTTTGGAGCGGCATGGCGAAGCGGTGGCCGCCGACACGTTTACCCCCAATGCCTTCATCCGTATCGGCAGCGACGGTCAGGTGGTCCTGATCATGCCGTATGTGGAGATGGGCCAGGGCACCTACACGTCGATCCCGATGCTGATCGCCGAGGAGCTGGAGGTGGACCTCAAGCAGGTGCGGCTCGATCATGCGCCGCCGAACGAGAAGCTCTACGCCAACCCGCTGCTTGGCGTGCAGGCGACCGGCAACTCGAACGCGATGCGCGGCGGCTGGAAGCCGTTGCGTGAGGCCGGTGCCACCGCGCGCACCATGCTGGTCGCGGCCGCCGCCAAGCGCTGGGGCGTCGACCCCGGAGCCTGCCGGGCGCAGGACGGCGAGGTGGTTCACGCGGCGAGCGGAAGGCGCCTCAAATACGGCGAGCTTGCCGCCGACGCAGCAAAGCTGCCGGTCCCGGCCGGCGTCACGCTCAAGGCGCCTGCCGACTTCAAGTTGATCGGCAGGCCGGCCAAGCGCCTCGACACTCCGGCGAAGGTCAACGGAACCGCAGTCTACGGCATCGACGCTCGTCCGCCCGGCGTGGGGATTGCCACGTTGGCGCAGTCGCCGGTATTCGGCGGGCGCGTGAAGAACGTTGATGATGCGGCTGCAAAGGCCGTAAACGGCGTGCGCCAGATCGTACGGCTCGATGATGCCGTTGCCGTCGTCGCCGATCACATGGGCGCTGCGAAGAAAGGTCTCGCGGCGCTCAAGAGCGAATGGGAGGACGGTCCGCATGCCAACCTCACGACGGCAGATGTTGCGCGCGGGCTCGAGCAGGC
>Ga0306920_100014772_pt1 | contig 10676 bp, 11 predicted proteins | sample flu12Cox44000170_FD_204666 | JGI IMG/M metagenome (GOLD analysis project Ga0306920, IMG submission 204666) | Lab enrichment of tropical soil microbial communities from Luquillo Experimental Forest, Puerto Rico - flux4day.12C.oxic.44.000.170 (v2)... | ecosystem: Environmental > Terrestrial >... | reverse complement strand
GACGAAATGGATTTCCGTCGTTGCCTCGACCTGCAGCGGCCTTATCTCGGTCCGGTGATCGGCTGCTACACGGAGTGGACGCCGCTGGTCGGCCGCAGCGAGCTGTTTCCGGAAGCCATCGACACCAACGATCCCTGGCAGTTCAGCAACGTGCTGGTGAACTAAGGGCCACACGCCGGCTGCTGTCGTCCCCGCGCATCGCGCGTCGTTAAGGGCGTTCACGCCCGTCTTCGACGGGCTATGGACGCGCGTAAACGCGCTTATGCGGGGACGACAGCATATGAACGATGCCATGGGCTTTGTATCAGCACGCAAGTGCGGCTTCCGCGCGCGTCAAAATTCCGCGAAATCACCACAGTCTCGCGCCATGCCATGGACCCTGCCCGATGGAGTGGATCGGGTCAAAAAGATCGCAGGCACAAGATCGTAGGTGTTGTGATGGGGAGCGTTGTGATGGGAGCGTCCTTGCCAAAATCGATCATCATCGGTGCGCTCGTTCTCGTTGGCGTGACGGGCTTGCCCGTTCGCGCCGCCGAGCCGACGGCCGCGGGATTATGGGAGCAAGTCGACGATAATACCGGCAAGCCCGAGAGCTGGTTCAAGATCACGGAGCGCAACGGTGTCTACGTGGGCAACATCGTCAAAATCTTCTTCAAGCCCGGCGAAGACGAGAATTGGGTTTGCGACCGGTGCGAAGGCGCGGAGAAGGGCGCGCCGGTGCTGGGCCTGGCGTTGATCAAGGGAATGCGCCGCAACGGCAATTCCTATGAAAACGGGACGATCATGGACCCGCGCGACGGCTCGGTCTATCGCGCGCTGATGCAGCTTAGTCCCGACGGCAACAAGCTCGAAGTGCGCGGCTACCTCGGCATCTCGCTGTTCGGCCGCAGCCAGACATGGAACCGGCTGCCCGACAATGCGCTGAGCTCGCAGGGTGCGCGCCCGGCACCGAAGGGCGCGGGCGCGCCGCAGAAGAAATAGCCGCATTGGATCGTCATTGCCGGGCTTGACCCGGCAATCCATCCTCTTTGAAAAAATTTGCGAAGGACCCCCGGGTCAAGCCAAGGGGTGACGCAAGTGGACGTGTGACGGCTCCCTCATTTCAAACGCTGTATCATCACCCGAGATCGATGACGCCGGCCGCGCCGTCCTCGGCGCCGACGGCCAGCGCCGTGCCGGTCGCGTTCCAGGCGAGCGCGGTGATCGGCGCGCCTGATGCCTTGCGCGCCAAGACCTCGGCGCCGTCCTCGATGCGCACCAGCAGAACGAGCCCGTCGGCATAGCCCACCGCCACCGCTTCTTGCTTCGGGTGGCAGGCAACGACATCGACCTGGACTTCCGCCGGCGCGAGAATGCGCGGCGCCTTGCCCATGGGGCCGTCCTTGCCTTGGAACGGCCACAGGATGAGCTGGGTCGAGCCCGAGGTCGCGAGCCACTTGCCGCCGACGCTCCAGTCGAGCGAGCGCACGCGCGCGCCATAGCCCGACATGCGCATGTCCTTGCGGTCGGCAAGCCGCCAGCCGTGCAACGTCGGCTCCTGCATGGACGTGATGACGAACCGCCCGTCGGGGCTCACCGCCACGTCGAGATGGGAGCCCTTCCATTGCAATCGCTCCGGCTCGCTCTGCGCGTTCGCAAACCAGAGCGTGAGGCCGTTGTAGTGGGCGATGGCGAGGCGCAGGCCTTTCGGCGCGAAGGCCAGCCCCCCGACCGTCGACGGCACCTCGAGCGTGCGCTTCGAGCCCTTGGCGGTGCGCACGCAGGCCTCTCTGCCCGCCGACCACGCGAGCGCCCCGGCGGGGCCTACCGCCACGTGGTCGATCCAACGCTGCTTGGCATCGGCGGCGAGAATGGTGCTTTGCCCCTCGGCGTCAGTCGCCACCACCTTGCCGTCGTCGCCGCCGGTCACGATGCGCGCGGCATCGGCGGCCGAGGCGAGGACGGCGCCGTCGTGCACCGGGACGCTGCGTGGCTCGCCCGCGCGCGGCACCAACATGAGCGCCCCTTCGCCGAGCACGAAGGCCGCGGTTTCCCTGAGAAAATGCGCGGCCACCACCGGCGCGCCGGTCTTGACCGGCCGCGTGCGCTCGACGACGGACGGAGTGTTGGCGCGGCTATCGGTCATGCGCTTCTCCGCTCTCATCGTGAAGAGCGCGCATGCAAGGTGCGTGGCCTGCGCAAGCTCAAAGCCGTGCCATCACGCCGCGCAGCCGGCAAAGCCTTCCCTGATCTTGTCCATGGGCAGCTTGCGGCCGATGAAGACGATGCGGCTTTCACGTTTCTCGCCCGACTGCCAGGGGCGCTGGTGGTCGCCATCGAGAATCATGTGCACGCCCTGGAACACGAAGCGCTGGTCATCGTCCTTGAACGAAAGGATGCCCTTGCAGCGCAGAATGTTTGGCCCCTCGATCTGCACTAGCTCCTGCACCCAGGGAAAGAACTTGTCAGGGTCGAGCGGCCGGTCGGTCTTGAGTGAGACCGATTGCATCTCTTCGTCGTGATAGTGTTTCAAACCGCCGTCGTGATGGTGCGCATGATCATGCCCACGATCATGATCATGATCATGATCATGATCGTGATCGTGACCATGGTGATGATGACCACCGTCGCCGAGGAATTCCGGCTCGATCTCCATGATGCGATCGAGATCGAAAGCATTACGCCCGAGCACCTCCGGCAGCGCAATCCTGCAGCGCTCGGTCTTGTGCAGCTTGGCGTAGGGATTGATGCCGCGGATGCGCGCCTCCACCTCGCTGAGCGCGTCGGGCTCGACCAGATCGGTCTTGTTGAGCAGGATGACGTCGGCGAACGCGATCTGGTTCTTCGCCTCCGGCGCGTCCTTGAGGCGGTCCTGCAGCCACTTGGCGTCGGCGACCGTGACCACCGCGTCGAGCTTGGCCTTGCGGCCGACATTGTCGTCCATGAAGAACGTCTGCGCCACCGGCGCGGGGTCCGCGAGCCCCGTGGTCTCGACGATGATGGCGTCGAACTTGCCCTTCCTGCGCATCAGCCCGTCGATGATGCGCACGAGGTCGCCGCGCACGGTGCAGCAGATGCAGCCGTTGTTCATCTCGAATATTTCTTCGTCGGCGCCGACGACGAGATCGTTGTCGATGCCGATCTCGCCGAATTCGTTGACGATGACGGCGTACTTCTGCCCGTGCGGCTCCGACAGAATGCGGTTGAGCAGCGTGGTCTTGCCGGCGCCGAGATAGCCGGTGAGCACGGTGACGGGGACCTTGTCGGACATCGCGCAACTCCGTTTGGCCCTCGTATATATGCATCCGTCGCGAGATGCTATCGCGCAGGCGCCGGCCGGAGGCCTCAGGGCAAAGCCGTCATTGCCGGGCATAGCGCGTCGAAGACGCGCGTAAACGCGCTGCTGACCCGGCAATCCATCCATCTCGGGAAAACTTTTTGGGCCAACGGCGAAAGCCGTTGCCCACCCTGATGTTTTTGCCGAAGGCTCAGCTCACCAACGCCGACGCGAGCTGCCGCAGGTTGTGGCGCATGAGGTCGACGTAGGTGGTGGCGTCCCCTTTGTCGTCGGTCAGCGCGTCGGAATAGAGCGTGCCGCCGACCTTGGCGCCGGTTTCGCGCGCGACCTGCTCGACCAGGCGCGGGTCGGTCACGTTCTCCAGGAACACCGCCGCCACCTTCTGCTTCCTGATCTGCGCGATGATCGCGGCGACGTCCTTGGCCGAGGCCTCGGCTTCGGTCGACACCCCCTGCGGCGCGGTGAAGTTCACCCCATACGCATCCTGGAAATAGCCGAAGGCGCTGTGGCTGGTGATGACGCGGCGGCGATCGGCGGGAATTTTGGCGATGACCTCGCGCACGTCGCGCTCGAGCGCATCGAGCTTGGCGAGATAGGCCGCGGCATTGGCGCTATAGGCGTCCTTGCCGGCGGGGTCGGCGGCGATCAGCGCGTCGCGGATATTGGCGACGTAGATTTTCGCGTTGGCGACCGACTGCCAGGCGTGCGGGTCGGCCCGCCCGTGGTCGTGATCGTGGTCGTGCTCGCCGGCGCGCTCGAGCGGCTTGATGCCCTTGGTCGCGACCACGATCGGCGCCTTGGTGCCCGATGCCTTGACCAGCCGCTCGAGCCAGCCCTCGAAGCCCAGCCCGTTGACGAACACGAGCTTGGCATCGGCAACCTTCTTGGCGTCGCCGGGCGAGGGCGCATACACATGGGCATTGCCGTTGGGACCGACCAAGGTGGCGACCTCGACCCGGTCGCCGCCGACGTTCTTCACGAAGTCGCCCAGGATCGAGAAGCTGGCGATGACGTTGAGCCGATCCTGCGCGCGCGCGCCAGGGGTAACAAACAGCGCGGCGAGCGCGGTCGCGGCAAGCGCCTGTCGTCGGGTCAGCATCGCGTCCTCCTTTTGCGCTTTGCGCCTCATCGTCATGCTTCGAGGTGGCGGCCGGGGAAGGCCTGTCGCACCAGGCCGCCAACGCGGCCGAACAGCAGCGAACTCAGGTAGAGCGCGCCGGCGATGAGGATGATCGCCGGGCCGGACGCGACCCCGAAGTGGAAGGAGACAAGCAAGCCGGCGTAGCCCGCGACCACGCCGCTCGCGGTGGCGATCAGGATCATCAGCGTGGTGTCGCGGGCCCAGAAGCGGCCGATCGCCGCCGGCAGCATCATGATGCCGACCGCGAGCAAGGTGCCGAGCGCGTGGAAGCCGCTCACCAGGTTGACGACCACGAGCACGAGAAACGCCAGGTGCGCCGGGCCGCCGGCGGAGCTGACCGTGCGCATGAAGCCGGGATCGACGCATTCGATCACCAGCGGCCGGTAGATCACGGCCAGCACGATCAAGGTGATGGTGGCATTGGCGGCGATCAGCAACAGCGTTTGATCATCGAGCGCGAGCACGTTGCCGAACAGCACGTGCAAGAGGTCGATGTTGGTTCCTTTCAGCGAGATGATCGTGACGCCGACCGCGAGCGAGAGCAGATAGAACGTCGCGAGCGCGGCGTCTTCCTTGAGCTCGGTCGTGCGCGCGACCAAACCCGTCAGCACGGCAACCACGAAGCCGGCGATCAACCCGCCCGCGGTCATAGCGAAGAGGTTGAGGCCGGACAGCAAGAAGCCGACCGCGGCGCCGGGCAAGATGGCATGCGCCATGGCGTCGCCGACGAGCGACATTCGGCGCAGCATCAAGAATACGCCGATGGGGCCGGCGCCGAGCGCCAGCGCCAGCGCGCCCGCGAGCGCCCGGCGCATGAACTCGAACTCGGTGAAGGGAGCGATGAAGATGTCGTTGAGCATCGACACGGACGCCTGCCTCGCTTTCCGTCAGTCCCGCGTCGCGACGCCGTGCTCGCCCACGGAATGTCCAGCGCGCGCGGCCTCGCCGTTCCGCGGCAACGCGGGGGCTTGCTCGTCGGCGCAGAGCGCGGCCTGCTGATCGAAGGCCTCGCACATGCGGCGCGCGGTGAGCAGGTTTTCCGGCGTCAGCACGCTCGCGGTGTGGCCCCAGGCGACTGGCTCGCGCGCCAAGAGCAGCGTCTCCGGGAAGTTCGCGCGCACGAAATCGAGGTCGTGCAAGGCGGTGAGCACGGTGCGGCGCTCGCCGTGCCAGCGCCGCACCAGGTCGAACAGGTCGGCCGAGGTCTTGGCATCGACCGCGTTGAACGGCTCGTCGAGCACGATCACGCGGGCGTCTTGCAGCAGCAGCCGCGCGAACAGCATGCGCTGCATCTGGCCGCCCGAGAGCGTCGAAATCGCGCGATCCTCGAATCCGGTGAGGCCGACGGCGGCGATCGCCCGCTCGATCGACGCCCGCGCGGCGCGGTCGATGCCGCCGAAGGAACCGGTGCGCCGCCATAGCCCCATCGCCACCATGTCGTAGACGTTGATCGGAAAGGTGCGGTCGATCTCGGCGGCCTGCGGCAGGTAGGCGATGTTTTGCGGGTTGAGATCGCCGCGCTCGATGCGGCCCGCCAGCGGCTTGAGCACGCCGACGATGCCCTTGAACAGCGTCGACTTGCCCGCTCCGTTCGGACCGACGACCGCGACCAGCGCGCCGGTCTCGACCGCGCCGTCGAGGTGGTGCACCGCCGGGTGGCGGTCATAGCCGAGCGTGAGGTTGCGGAATTGCAGCGCGGCGGTCATCGACTCAGATCTTCATCGCCCAGATGACGGCGCCCCATAGCAGCGCGATCAGCGCGGCGGCGATGGCGAGGCGCCGCAGAACCGACATGCGCAGCATCGACGGCGAAATCGCGGCCGGCGGGTGGCCTTGCCCGGGATGATGGTGGTGGTGCGGATGAGGAACGTGCGTGGGCATGAGCTCTCGCCAATCGGTCGCGGCGCATATGTTACAATGTAACATCGACGCCCGTCCAGCCCGTGGCGCGGTATGCGCTAGCGGCGCATGGCTGGATTTCGCGCATGCTTGATCCGGGCTACGATCGCTCGCGCCTCGATCACGTCCTCGGAAAGCGACCCAAAAGCGACCCATGAGTGAGCAAAGGCCCCGCGCGGTGGCGGTCGGGGAAGCTTTGATCGAATTCGTCCGCGGCGGCGACGGCCGTTTCGGCATCGGCTGCGCCGGCGATAGCTTCAACGTGGCGGTCTATCTCGCCCGCGCCGGCATCGACGCCGCGTTTGCGACCGCGCTCGGCGACGATCCCTATTCGGACGCGATCCTGGCGCTCGCCGCCGCGGAGGGCGTCGCCAGCGACCTCGTGTTGCGCGCGCGCGGCCGCATGCCCGGCCTCGCCGTGGTCGATGCCGACACCGCCGGCACGCGCCGCCGCTACGACTGGGGCGTGGACGCGCCGGCGCGGGATTTGTTCGAGCTGCCGGATTGGGGACGCGTGGCCGAAGGCCTGACCAAAGCAAAGCTCGTCTACTTTTCCGGCATCACGCTTTCGCTCTATTCCAACACCGGGCTCGGCCGCTTCCTCGCTCTCATCGAGATGGTGCGCCAGCAGGGCGTGAAAGTCGCCTTCGACGGAAATTTCCGCCCGCGCGGCTGGCGCGGAGATTTGTCGCGCACGCGCGCCGTGTTCATGGAAGCGTTGAAGCGCATCGACATGGCGTTGCCGGCCTATGACGACGAAGCCGTGTTGTGGGGCGACCCGAGCCCGGAGGCGACCGTGGAACGGCTGCAAGCCTTCGGCATCGCCGAGATCGTGGTGAAGAACGGGCCCAACAGCGCGCTGGTGGCAAGCGGCGGGCGCAACGAGTTCATTCCCGTCCCGGAGGTGGTGGTGCCGGTCGACACCACCGCGGCCGGCGACAGCTTCAACGCCGCCTATATCGCCGCGCGTATGGCCGACAAGGGGCCGGCCGAAGCGGCGGCCGCCGCGCACCGGTTGGCGGCGCAGGTCATCCGCCATCGCGGCGCGCTGATGCCGCGGGCAGCGGCGGCGGTGCATTGACGGACCAACGACCGCCCATTAGCGTTCGACGGCGATGGGGATGGAGTCCCCCGAAACCGCCTGCGATGGCTAATGACTCCTACCGCCGATAGACGCGGTGGGAGTCCGTGCGTGACCCGCCGCAAGGCGGGTTTTTGATGTCTGCCAGTCCACGCGCGCATCGGCGGGCGGCAGGGATACGAAAAGGCGAGGTATTGCTACCCAGGAGGCATTTGACAGACCCATGGGACTCTATTTCTGGATTGCGATTGGCAGTGCGATCGGCGGCGTCGCCCGCTACTGGTGCTCCGGCGTCGCGGCACGATTGATCGGCGAGACGTTTCCGTGGGGCACGTTGATCGTCAACGTCGTCGGTTCATTTATCATCGGATTCTTCGCCACGCTGACCGGTCCCGACGGACGCGTTTTCGTCGGCACTACGGCGCGGCAGTTCGTGATGGTCGGCCTCTGCGGAGGGTACACGACATTTTCCTCCTTCAGCCTGCAGACGCTCACTCTCATGAGCGACGGCGAATGGCTGCAAGCCTCCTTCAATATTGCCAGCTCGGTGGTACTGTGCCTGCTCGCGGTGTGGCTCGGCCATATCGCCGCCTTCAGTCTCAATACGATGAGATGGGTATGATCCATGCAGCTTCCGCGTGACGCCGTCCTGCTACGGATCTTCGTCGGGGAAGACGCCAAGTCGGGGCGCCTGCCGCTCTACGAGGCAGTCCTACTCAAAGCCCGCGAAATGCAGCTTGCTGGCGCCACGGTCCTGCGCGGTCCGATGGGCTTCGGCCATTCGAGCCACATCCACACCACCAAAATCTTGCGCCTCTCGCAGGACCTGCCGATCGTCATCGAGATCGTCGACTCGCAGGAGAAGATCGATGCCTTCCTGCCGGTGCTCGACGGCATGATTTCGAGCGGCCTCGTCACGCTGGAAAAGGTGCAGGTGCTGCAATACGGCAAGTCGCAGCCCGCCGGATCGTAGAAAGCAGCCCGACGGCATGGCGCATCTGCGCGCCACGAAGCCCCTTTACGCTGCAAGCTGTTGCTCGATAGGCTCGCTCCACGGCACACGCATGGAGGCGTGATATGGGCATCACTCGGCGCTTTGCGATCTTGTCCGCCTGTCTCGCCGTTACGTCGGCGGCATGGGCGCAAGATTTCAAGGTGACGCTGCTCGGGACCGGCACGCCCTTCCCCGTTCCCGACCGGTTCGGCGCGGCGACGCTGGTTGAGGCGGGACGAGAGCGGCTGTTGTTCGACGTCGGCCGCGGCGCCACTATACGGCTCAATCAGATCAGCGTGCCCATGGGCACGCTGAATGCTGTGTTTCTCACCCACTTTCACTCCGACCATACGTCCGGCATCCCCGATTTATGGCTCACGGGTTGGATCGGCCGCTACTACGGCAACAGGCAGAGCCCGTTCCGCGTCATCGGGCCGAAGGGCACCGTGTCGCTGATGCAAAATCTCGAGCGCGCCTACGCCGAGGATATTCGTATCCGCTACGCGGACGAGAAGAATCCCATGGAAGGCGTAGCGATCGCCGCGTCCGAATATGCGAGCGACGGCGTCGTCTACGACAAGAACGGCGTGACGGTCACCGCGTTTGAAGTCGACCACGGCGCTTTGATCAAGCCGGCCTACGGCTACCGCGTCGACTACGAGGGACGCTCGGTCATCCTGTCCGGCGACACGCGCTACAGCGAGAACCTCGAGAAGCATGCGCAAGGCGCGACGCTCGTGGTGCACGAGGTCGCCATGGCCAACCCGGAATACTTCGACAAGACACCCATCGTTAAATACATCATGGCCCATCACATAACGCCGCAGGAGGCGGGTTCGCTGTTCGCAAGGCTCAAGCCGAAACTTGCCGCCTATACGCATCTCGTCTTCTTGGGCTCGCCAGCCTATCCGGCACCCAAGCTCGCCGACATCGAGCGCACAACGCGCGAAACATATTCCGGCCCTCTCGCGCTCGGCAGCGACCTGATGGCGTTCGACGTTCGCAACGATCAAGTGATCGTCATTCCCGACGCATCCAAGAAGTGACGAGGCAATCTCGCCTTCGTCAATCAGAGGCTATGACTGCGCCATTGATGAGTGCGCGTGCTAGCCCATCGGCACGAGGCCGAGCTTGTCCATCAATCGCCGGTCGCGGTCGCGCTCGGGATTGGGCGTGGTGAGGAGCTTCGGCCCGTAGAAGATCGAGTTGGCGCCGGCGAGGAAGCACAACGCCTGCGTCTCCTCGCGCATGTCCTCGCGCCCGGCCGATAGACGCACCACCGACTTCGGCATGGTGATGCGGGCGACCGCGATGGTGCGCACGAAATCGATCGGATCCAACGCGTCGGCGCTCGCCAGCGGCGTGCCCTCGACCTTGACCAGCAAGTTGATCGGCACGCTTTCGGGATGCGCGGGCAGGTTGGCGAGGGTGGCGATCATGCCGACGCGATCCCCGGCGCTCTCGCCCATGCCGACGATGCCGCCGCAGCAGACGTGGATGCCGGCGTCGCGCACGTGGCCAAGCGTGTCGAGACGGTCCTGGTAGACGCGCGTGGTGATGATGGCGCCGTAATATTCCGGCGAGGTATCGAGGTTGTGGTTGTAGTAGTCGAGGCCGGCGGCCTTGAGACGCCGCGCCTGGCGCTGCGTGAGCATGCCGAGCGTGGCGCAGGTCTCAAGCCCGATCACTTTGACACCCGCCACCATCTCGCACACCTTGTCGAGGTCGCGATCCTTCGGCTCACGCCACGCCGCCCCCATGCAGAAGCGGCTCGCGCCCGCGCTTTTTGCCGCCCGCGCCTCGGCGACGACGGCATCGACGCGCATCAGCTTTTCCGCCCTGACGGACGTCTGGTAGTGCACGCTCTGGGGACAATAGGCGCAGTCTTCTGGGCAGCCGCCGGTCTTGATCGAGATGAGGGTCGAAATCTGCACCTCGGTGGGATCGAAGTGCTGGCGGTGAATGCGCTGCGCGCGAAAGATCAACTCGGGAAAGGGAAGCTCGAACAGCGCGTGCACCTCCGCGCGCGTCCAGTCGTGACGGACGACGGCGGAATCGCGCTCGCTCGCGGTGATGGTCATGGCCGCACCATGGCGACGGACTCGCGCAAAAGCAAGCGGCCGGGAGGCTCAAGCCAAGACGGCGGCGAGTTCGGCGAAATCGGCCACCACCAGATCGGGTTGATGCGGGGTTTGGCCGAACGGCCGCTTGCGCCGGTCGATGAACGCCGTGCGCATGCCATAGGATTTCGCCCCGATGCAGTCGAAGGCGTGATTGGCGACGA
>Ga0306920_100014767_pt1 | contig 10679 bp, 8 predicted proteins | sample flu12Cox44000170_FD_204666 | JGI IMG/M metagenome (GOLD analysis project Ga0306920, IMG submission 204666) | Lab enrichment of tropical soil microbial communities from Luquillo Experimental Forest, Puerto Rico - flux4day.12C.oxic.44.000.170 (v2)... | ecosystem: Environmental > Terrestrial >... | reverse complement strand
AACCCGCGCGGACAGTAGCGGGACAACTTATGCTTTCACCAATCATTTGCATGCGCTGGGCGGAGACGCGCGCGTCGGCATGAAATGGACGCCCGGCGTCGATAAATCGGTGAAATGGATCGAGTCTATCGCGGCCCAAGGCAACGACGGCGTGGCGGCTTTGATCCAACTCACCCCGGGCGCCATCGGTTACCTCGAATATGGCTACGCCGAACTAGCCCATTTGCCTATGGCACTGCTCGAGAATCACGCCGGCAACTTCGTAGCACCCGGGCCGGAAGCCAGCCGTAAGGCACTCGAAGGCGCCACCATTCCGAAGGATCTTCAAATCAAAGTGCCGGACCCGCCCAATAACCCCGAGGCGTATCCGATCGTGACCTATACCTGGCTGCTTTGTCGAAGAAGATATCCCGATTCGTCGGTGGTGGAATACCTCAAAAAGGTCATTCTCTATTGCGTGGAGGACGGCCAGAAGATCAGCGCGGAGCTCGGCTACATTCCCTTGCCGCCCGAAGTCGTCGCCAAAGTGAAAGAGGCGCTCGCCGACATACAGGTCATGCCCGAATCAAACGGCAAAGCCGCTGGTTCGTCCGCACCGATAGCTCGTCTGAAGCACCATTACGGAGAGTCGAAATCGTCATGACCGATGAAGTCCCCGCCATCTCGCGTCCACCGTCGCCGCGCGAGCTTTATTTCGATCGGTCTTTTCGGATGCTCTGCCGAGCATTCGCATGGCTGACCGTCCTGGCCATTGTGCTGCTTATGTTTCTCGTTTGCCGGCAAGCCGCTCCAGCTATCGAACACTACGGTTTGGGTTTCATCCAGGGAAGGACCTGGGATGCCGGCAAGCAAGAGTTCGGCATTTTGCCAGAGATATGGGGAACCCTGTACAGCTCGGTCCTGGGCACTGCGATCGGATCGTTGTTCGGGATAGCAGTTGCCATATTCCTGACCGAAAACTTCATTGCCCCTTGGCTGCAGGATTTGCTATCCACGATTATCAACTTGCTCGCCGCGATCCCGAGCGTCGTCTACGGGCTGTTGGGCATTTTTGTCGTAATCCCGGCAATTCGACCAGCGAGTAGCTGGCTTCACGAGCATGTCGGTTGGATCCCCATCTTCAGCACGCCTTTGCTCAGCGTCGGCATGCTTCCGGCCGCTTTGGTGCTCGCGATCATGGTGCTGCCGACAGTAACTGCCATCTCCCGCGACGCACTCGCTTCTGTCAGTCCCCGACTGCGCGAGGCAGCGTTCGGACTAGGCGCTACCCGCTGGGAAGCGATCATTTCCGTGATTCTGCCGACTGCCTCGCGAGGAATCTACGGTTCTATTCTCCTGGGCTTTGGTCGAGCGTTGGGTGAGACGATGGCCCTGGCGATGTTGGTCGGCAGCACCAATACGATCACCTGGTCCGTCTTTTCGCCTGCGAACACGCTTGCCGCGCTCCTGGCAAACAAGTTTCCTGAGGCAGCATCGCCGATGGAGCTGGGAGTGCTGATGTATGCTGCCCTGGTTTTGTTAGCCCTCACGTTACTAGTGAATATCCTCGGCGAGGTAATTCTCATGCGCGGCTCGGCCGTTCCCGCCAGGGGAGGTGCGAAGTGAACGATCTAGCCACATTCGCGACGCCGACCGAAGAAATCGACCTGCCGGAACTGGAGAAATCGCTGCGCTCGCCACGGACATTGTTCAGCTTTTGCATGAGCGCTCTCACATTGGTCCTGACATCGCTCGCAATCATTCCTTTGTTCTCGGTGCTGCTGATGCTGATCTGGCGGGGCGGTCCCAGCATCAGCTTTTCACTCTTCACGAGCCTCCCTCCGGCCGCGGGCATGGTTGGCGGGGGAATCGGTAACGCACTCGTGGGCACTCTATTGGTCGTTGCCATCGCGACCGTCCTGAGCGTTCCTGTCGGCGTCCTCGCTGGCGTGTTCTTAGCAGAGATTGGCCGTGACAGTGCGGCCGCTTCGGCAGTTCGCTTTTCCGCCAAGGTCCTGACGGGGCTACCTTCGATCTTGGCGGGAGTATTCGCATTCACGATGGTGGTACTACTAACGGGCCGCTTTTCGCCGCTGGCCGGCGGGCTGGCTCTGGCGCTCTTGATGCTCCCCACCATTTTGCTGACTTCCGAAGAAGCGATCCAAATGGTACCCGCGCGCATGCGTGAAGCCGCGATTGGAATGGGCGCCACCCAGACCCAGACCATCTGGCGAGTTCTGCTGCCGACCGCACGCCCCGGAATCCTCACCGGTATTCTCTTGGCGGTATCGCGCGCGGCAGGCGAGACCGCGCCTCTCCTCTTCACCATGACATTCAGCGATTACTGGCTCAGTAGCCAGGTAATGGCCCCGACGGCGTCGTTGGCCGTACTGATATACAACTTTTCCAAGTCACCATTCGAGAACCAAAAGGAAATTGCCTGGGCAGCCTCGTTGGTTCTGGTTTTGTTGGTCTTGGGCTTGAATTTGAGCAGTCGGGCCGTGTCGCGTTGGTCCGCCACCAAGTAGGAGTCGACTCCGATGACAAGCGTACAGACAAACGGCAACATCGCTCCGCTCGAGAACGGGAGCGACAGCGTGATGGACGTCAACGTCCGCGAGCTTTATTACGGCAATTTCAAGGCGGTGCGCGATACGCGCTTGACAATCAAGAAACGGACCATCACCGCTCTAATCGGTCCATCGGGCTGCGGCAAAAGCACTGTCCTTCGCTGTCTGAACCGGATGAATGACCTGGTGCGCGGTTTCCGATTTCACGGCCACGTCCATTTCCGCGGCAAGGACATCTACGACCAGAAGATCGATCCCGTGGCGGTCCGTCGCCACATCGGGATGGTCTTTCAACAGCCCAACCCGTTTGCAATGAGCATTTACCGAAATGTCGCGTTCGGCCTTCGCCTCAATCGCTACCGCGGCAACATCATGGAGAAGGTCGAGAGCGCTCTACGCGGCGCGGCACTGTGGGACGAAGTAAAGGACAAACTTCATACGAGCGCCCTGGCGATGTCTGGGGGACAGCAGCAGCGATTGTGCATCGCGCGGGCCATCGCCACCCAGCCAGAAGTGCTCCTCATGGACGAACCGTGTTCGGCGCTGGATCCGGTTGCGACTCGCAAGATCGAGGACTTAATGCAAGAGCTGAAGAAGAGGTTTACCATCGCCATCGTGACCCACAACCTGCAGCAGGCAAAGCGCGTGGCGGACACAACGGCCTTTCTCTATGTGGACACGTCGCAAGGCGGACGGACCGGTTATCTTGTTGAATCAGGTGATACACGCGAGATTTTTGAAAATCCTCGCGAAAAGTATACGCAGGATTACATTCGCGGTGAATTCAGTTGAGCATCACGTACCGCACCCGGCGAAGGGAAAGCCCGTGCCCGCGAACGACCTTATCCATCTGAATGCCGATTCGGTTTTGTCCGATCTTCCGTCCCACGATTTTCAGGTTGAGGCCGCGACGCTCGGACAGGAAGTCAACACCGAATTGGAGCGCTTGCCGGAGCTGCCTGGCGTGATTGTTTGCTCCGGAGTGAATGTCGTTGGAATGATCTCGCGGTCGCATTTCTTCCAACAGATGAGCCGGCTCTTTAGCCGGGAAGTCTACCTTCGAAGGCCTATCGAGATCTTTTTCAAGGTAGCTCCGCCTGTCACCCTAACGTTACCCGCGAGCTGTTCGATTGCTGAAGCGGCTCGGCAGGCGTTGGCAAGGCCGCAAGATTTGGTCTATGAGCCGATTGTCATCGAATTCCCCGACGGCAGCTTACGGCTCTTGGACGTCTATGTTCTGCTTCTGGCCCAGGCCCGTCTGCTCGCGCTCGCCAATCAAGTGATCAAGCGGCAGAAAGAAACGGCCGAAGCCGCAAATCGGGCGAAGAGCTCCTTCCTTGCCAACATGAGCCACGAGATTCGTACGCCGATGAACGGGGTCCTCGGAATGGCGGAGCTGATCCTCGACACGCACCTGACGCCAGAGCAGCGGGAGTATCTCGATATCCTCAGGGGTTCCGCAGATTCCCTCCTGTCACTGCTCAACGACATTCTCGACTTTTCCAAAATCGAGGCCGGCAAGCTCGATCTCGATCCTCATGAGTTTCAACTGCGCGAAGGCCTGGCTGACGCGCTAAGGTCACTCGCCTTGCGAGCCCATCGAAAGAAATTGGAATTGGCCGTGCATGTCGCCCCCGAAGTTCCCGAAGCGCTCGTAGGCGATTGGACCAGGTTACGCCAAGTGCTCGTTAATCTGGCGAATAACGCGATCAAGTTCACCGAGCAAGGCGAAATTGTCGTGGAAGTGAGCCTTGTTCGAAATAGCCGAGCCCCGAGCGACGGCCGCGACATCTACTTGCAATTCGCAGTTCGCGACACGGGAATCGGCATCCCCGTCGAGAAGCAGCGGCAAATCTTCGAGCCGTTCTTGCAGGCAGACAGCTCGACCACTCGGCGCTACGGTGGCACCGGATTAGGACTGACGATCTCTTGCCGCCTTATCGAGCTGATGGGCGGCCCAATCCAGGTAGTCAGCGAGGCTGGTCGCGGCAGCACGTTTCAATTCACGATTCCCCTCTCCGTGTCGGCGGTGTTCGTACCAAGGGAAGAAGCGCTCGCCCGCAGTCAGCTCGATGGACTTCCTGTCCTCATCGTGGACGATAACTCGACCAACTTACGCATCCTGCACGAGACGCTGGAAAGCTGGGGAATGAAGCCGGTTTCCGTGACAGGTGGAGCACTGGCACTCGCAGAACTAGCGCGTTCCGAGGCAAAGGCCGAGCCGTACCGCCTGGTGCTTCTGGACGCCTGGATGCCGGAAATGGACGGATTCGAGCTGGCCGCCGCAATTAGGAATCGCTCCGAACCAGCACGGCCGACGATCATGATGCTGTCTTCGGTGGACGGCCAATTCGAAGCGACGCGGTGCCGACAGCTCGGCGTGGCGCGTCATCTCATCAAGCCGATCAAACCGTCCGACTTGTTAGATGCCATCGTCGAGGTTCTCCGTCCGGACCTTGACGTCGAGAAGCTTGCGCACAAAGCGCACGCGCCAATGTCCAGGTCAGCACTCTCCGATTTTCCGCCACTGCGAATCCTGCTGGCCGAAGACAATGCGGTCAATCAAAGGCTGGCGATTCGGATGCTGGAAAAGCTGGGACAGCAAGTGGCATTGGCTGTGAACGGAAAAGAAGCCGTGGCCGCGGCCGAAACTGGACAATTCGACGTCATTCTCATGGATGTGCAGATGCCCGAAATGGATGGTCTCGAGGCGACTCGGCATATTCGAGAACGTGAGCGAAACACAGGCCGTCGTTCGGCCATCGTCGCTCTTACGGCGCACGCCATGAAGGGTGACCGCGAACGCTGCTTGGAAGCCGGGATGGACCACTATCTGTCCAAGCCGATCCAAGTTGGCCAGTTGACGGAAGTGCTACTTTTGTATGCGAGCCGAGAGGAAAAGACCGGGCCTATCTTCGGAAATGTCGATGAATGCACGAGCGCACGCCAACATGAATTTCCACAGGAGGTCAGTTCCGGATCATCTCGCGCCAGCGATCCCTGCAAGCCGAATTCGTCAGAGTCCCTCGACTGGGACCACGTGCTGGACTGGCGGGAAATGCAGGCGCATGTAGCCAACGACACCGAGCTATTGACTGAGCTAGTGTCTCTGTTCGAAGAAGAATGCCCGCGGCTCTTAGCGGACATTCGCGCCGGAATTGCAGCAGGAGACGCGCGCCGAGTCCGGTTGGCAGCTCACACCTTGAAAGGGGCGGCGAGCAACTTTGGCGCTCGCGAAACGAGTGATGCGGCTGTCCACCTAGAGATGTTGAGCCGGGACGGCGACCTCAAGGACTGCCCGGCGGCCCTGGCCGTGCTGGAGGAGGCCGCCGTCCGACTAATGGCAGCTCTTTCCGAATTGGTGGAGCGGAGATCCACCACCAATGGATCCTAGCGTGCCTCGATTTTGCACAGTAGTTCCGGAAGCTCCGCGATCGAATCAATAACATGGTGAGCGCCGGCCGCAAGCAATTTGGAGCGAGCCAGTCCCATCTTCTGTTGACGCTCGTCACTCGTGAGTTTTTCCCATTCTTCCAGAGTGCAGCCGATTTCACTGCTGCTTTGCGTCACTGCGACACTCCAAGCACCGGCGTTCAAGCCCTCCTCCACGTCCGGGACCGTATCGCCGACCTTGACCACGCGCGTAGGCGGATATACGTCTGCCGCTTCCATGATGCGGAAGATCATCCACGGTGCAGGCCGGCCGACCGGAACATCCTCGGCACATAAGGGGTAATCCGGATCATATCCTTGCTGCCGTGCAAGTTTGTAGACGCGTTCGGCCGCCGCGCGGAAATACCCTGTGGTCGCACCAATCTTGATGCCCCGCGAGCGCAATGCCGCGATGCACGCCTCCAGACCGGGAACCAGTTCGCTATGGCGATCGATCACCTCCATTTGGCGGGGAACAAAGTCCCGGTAAACCGTGTCTACATCCGTCGATGAGGCGTCGCGTCCGTGGGCGGCGCGCCAGAGGGCCGCTACCTCCGGCATTCGCAGCATGGCTTGGATGTGATCGCGTTTATGAAGTCCCATCGGCTGGCGCGCTTGCGGGACCGTCACCGCCACACCGTGCCGCGCGAATGCTTCCACGAATGCAGCAACCGGGGCCATGCACCCGAAATCAACGGTGGTCCCCGCCCAATCAAAAACCACAAGCGCAATCTTCGCCATTAACATCAAGAGCCGGTCGTTCGGATCGTTGCCTCCAGATGAGGTCGGAAATGTTCCAAGCCCGGTGTCTGTAAACCTTTCACTTTTGCTTTCTCATCCCAGCCGCGAAGTGCGACGGCCGCTAGCGCATAGCGATTCTGCCGGAATGATTGCGTTTCAGCGGGAGAGAATGGCCCACCTTGGAGCTCCAAGCTCTTGATCGATGCCGGTGACAGCCGGGCATGGTAGCTGGGACTTGTAGCGCAGAGAAAACGTTTGGCAGCCACATGCAGCCGCATGGGCTCGGTAACATCAGGACCGAAGTACCGCTCAAGCCAGCGTGCTCCGAGCTCCTCATGGCGGTCATCGATATCGTCGTCCGCGCAGTTCTCCGGCAAGTCGTGAAGCAGGTGGCCAACATCGTGCAGAAGGGCGGCGGCGATCGTGGCGCTGCTGGCGCCGGCTCGTTCCGCCGCGGCCGCAGCCTGAAGCGCATGCTCTGTTTGACTCACTGGTTCCCCGATGTAGGCGGCGTCGCCGCGTTTTCGAAACAGATCAAAGATGTGATCGACGATGGCGTGGGCTGACTCCGTGGTTGCGATGGAATTGTGCTTATCGATCACGATGCATCCCCCCTAATATGACTTCAATCCCACCACGGACTCTCTGTCAAATTAGAGAGGCGATCTTGCTTCCGGCAAGATCGCCTCAGGAGCGTGACGCCGCCGTGTTGCGTGGACGGTGGGGTAGGACCGGCGGCGCCAGGTGTGGACAACTTAGTAGTCGGTGATGGTTTCACCCCCCGTGCGGGTCATTAGCCCGATCACAATCGGCGGGCCGTCTGAGTCCTTGAGGAAGTGCACGGATCCGTCTCCGAAGAGCACATTCACTCCGCCTGGATGGAACGAGAACATCTCGTTATCCGATGTGCAATTGACCATGCAGGGACCGTTGCGACGTCCGCTGTCGTCAGCGGCAGCGCCAGCCATGTGATAGAAAGTGAACGGGTCGCCCCAGGCGCCACCGCCACCGCCAACGGGATTGATGACTCCGTCAACCGGCACATTGCCAACGCCGTCGCCGTAGTCGGCCGAGAAACTGGCGTGCCTGCGGTTATACCCAACCGGCCTGCCCGCGTCCTCACCAAAAATCATCGTGTTGGAAAGGCCGTCCGTGACGTCACCGATTCGCCGCCAGCCCTTGTTCCCCTGGACGAAAGTAATGGTTCCGGTCTCGCCGCCGAGAGCTTGTTGGTTCTGCCAATAGCTTGCCGGGCAGAACGTTTGCACCACGAAATCGTGGGCGCCAGGAAGCGGACCGTAGTCCGCACGTGCCCATTCAGTGTCGGGCGGATTAGGATCACAAGTCGGATTAACTCCCCAGCCGGGTGGTCCGAATAGCGCGTTGTAATAGTTGAGGACGGGAGGTGCAGGGCACGATGGGCAGAGAAACGTCTTGATGACGGTCGAGAAGGCCGTGTTATTGCCGCCATACGCCGGATTCGCGCAAGGCGGCAAGTTGACCGGGTTGAACAGCGATTTCGTTATATCGATCTGCCGATAGAGGTTGTCCTGTTCTATAAATGGCAGGATCTGCGTAAAGACGCTATGGCCGAGCGTTGCGTTGCCTGTTCCCTGGACGGCCGCTATTACATTCGGATCGGGTTGCGCCAGATCTAACTCGTCGGCGGGGAAATGGCTGTAAGTGCTTTCATAGTTATGACAAGCCAGACCAATTTGCTTCAAGTTGTTCTGGCAGCTGAGCCGGCTAGCCGATTCGCGAACCTTCTGCACCGCCGGCAGGAGCAGACCGATAAGGACTGCAATGATAGCAATGACGACTAGAAGCTCAATGAGCGTAAAACCGGTTGGTCGTCTCCGACGTGCACTTTGCATAGTGCAAACCTCCTTAAGTAAGCGGAACACAAGTCTTTGGATGTGTTAGACGCCACGCTGCGAGCACAAGGGGGTAAAGAAGCAGATTCAACTTCCTGCTTTGATTTCAAAAGGCTCTACCTCGTTGTCGCCAGGTTTGACGACCGCGAAGAATTTCGGATTCTTATGATCCTGGTAACGGTTCTTGAGTACATCGCCAGGAACTGGTTTCGTTTTCTTCTTGAACTTCTTGTTCCCTTGTGGAATCTCACTTTCCAACCAGCGAACAAAGACGTAGTAATCGCCTGCGGGTGCACCGTTCCCTTTGCCGTAGCAGGAGAGCTTATAAGTTCCATCCGCTTGCACGATTCCCGATGGGTGCAGGCTATTGGCATCGTTGTCGTTTTTGAGATGGAAAATCACTTCAGCGCCTTTGGCCGGCTCGCCGTCGCAAAAAACTTTGCCTTTCACGGGATAGAGGCCGTGCGGATTCCCGCACGAGACACAGACCAGACACAGACTGGCCACGACCCCGCAAACGGCGCGGCGACGTGCCGAAAAGGCATCGAATTTCACAGCTGCTTCCTCCGTGTGTGCTTAGAGAAAGCGAAATCTTAGGTGGGTAGCGTGAAGGAATGATGTCGCAGTTGCGTCTGTTCAGTGATTTTCCCGGAGTCGCCACAGCTGCAGGTCAGTCATCGTCGTGAACAAACACCCCGGGTTGCTCACCGAGGCGCGCTGGGTAAGGACGTGAATTCATGAAAAGGCTGAACCAGATGACCCGATTCAGCCAATACGGATCGGGCCCATCGATATGGCTCCAATCGAGTTCTTTTGTTTTCGCCAGCCAATAGCGATCGGAATCGGTCATGGCATTTCCGGAGGGATTGCGTTCATCGAGCGCGATGTTATTCATCCGATGCTGATAAGGTTTTAGATCAAGCGTGTCTGTGAAGCACGCTTCGATCGGATAGGCGAGGGAATCGAATTTGTTCATGGGCTCGATCCCGAGCATCAGCTCGATCGAACGAATCATGTTCGTGCCGGTATAGAGCGTCGAGTCGATGGTGCCGCGCTTGTTATACGGGCTGATTGCCATGTAAGACGTGCGATGGCCATCGACATGATCGGGTCCCGATTGGGCATCGTCTTCAATCACGAAAATGCAAGTTTCTTTCCACTGGGGACTGCGAGACACCGCTTCCACGACTCGACCCAAGGCCAAGTCGTTGTCGGCCATCATCGCGCGCGGGGCAGGGTACTTCGGGTCGACGCCCTCCGTGTGGTCGCAAGGTAAACTCAGGATCATCAAGTTGGGGACCCTGTCGGCCTTGCTGAATTCCTGGTATTCGCGGAGGAAGACATCGGCGCGGTATTGATCGCTCTGAAGGAGCGGCCAGTAGTGGACTTCTCGATTGATATACGGCCGTAAGCCATCGACGCGAGTATCGGCCGTCATCTTGAACTTTTTCGTACCTTTTTGCCGATCTTCCCAGACCTCGAACCAGTCTTTCGGCTTCGGATCAAAGGTCGCCAGTTTGTCATCGCAGAATTCGCCCCAAACACGAATGCTCAGCCCCTTCTTGGCGGCGGCATCCCACAAGCAACCGGCGTTGGAAATGGACATAGCGCAGTCGCCGTCATCCGGGTAGGTGCGTGCGTAGCCGTCATAGAAATGTTCCAAATAGTCGTTTGCCAAACACTGAGTGCTCCACGCATGTCCATCGGCACTGTTGGTGCCGGAAACGTGGCCATTGTCAAATAGCGTGAACTGCCGCGCGATGGCGCGATGATTGGGCATGATCGTCTCGCCCAAGCTGCAAAGCTTCGGATCTCCATTGCCTTTTTCGAGATCGCCGAAAATCTCATCGTACGTCCTGTTTTCCTTGACGATGTAGAGAACGTGTTTGACGGCCCCGTTATAAACTCGCAACGGCGATTTCTGATGATCCTCGCCCCAGCGATTGTTCACCGCGACGGTCGCGGTCTCGCGCTCGAGGTCTTTGCTTAGGTTCAACACCGATACTGTACCCTGAAAATCATGGGCATTGCCGGGCTTGCCGAGCGTTGTGTTGGTGACCGATCCATTTCCTTTCGTATTCAG
>Ga0306920_100014766_pt1 | contig 10679 bp, 8 predicted proteins | sample flu12Cox44000170_FD_204666 | JGI IMG/M metagenome (GOLD analysis project Ga0306920, IMG submission 204666) | Lab enrichment of tropical soil microbial communities from Luquillo Experimental Forest, Puerto Rico - flux4day.12C.oxic.44.000.170 (v2)... | ecosystem: Environmental > Terrestrial >... | reverse complement strand
CTCGAGGCCATCGCGGCGTTCATGCGCGACGCGAGCGGCGCCGCGCTGCGGGGCGAGCGGCTGTGGGAGGCGATGCGGCCGGCGGTGGCCGCCGCCCTCGACGAGCTCAAGGCCACGCGGGCCCGCGAGGGGACGGCGCTGGCCGCAGACCTCGAGGGGCACCGGACCCGCCTCGCCGCGCTCGCCGCCGAGCTCCGCGCGCGGACGGCGGCGCTGCCCGAGCGCTTCGCCCGCCGCCTCGAGGAGCGCCTCGGAGCGCTGCGCGGGCAGCCTGGCTTCGAGCCGGCGCGGCTGGCCGAGGAGGCGGCGATCATGGCCGAGCGCCTCGACGTGGCCGAGGAGCTCGTCCGCCTCGACACCCACCTCGGCCACCTCCGCCAGCTCTTGGGCGAGGCGGGCGCCGTGGGGCGGAAGCTCGACTTCGTGATCCAAGAAGTCGGCCGCGAGCTCAACACCATCGCCTCGAAGGCCCAGGACGCCGGCGTCTCGACGCTGGTCATCGACGCCAAGGCGGAGCTCGAGAAGCTGCGCGAACAGGCCCAGAACGTCGAGTAGGGCGCCGTCGCCACCGTCGAGGCCAGGGGCGCGGGGCGCGGCCCCGAATGGTAGAATTCCAGCGATGAGCGCCGCCGAGACCGGGAAACACCACGGCATCCTGCTGGTCATCTCGTCGCCCTCCGGCGCCGGCAAGACGACCCTGGCCCACAAACTGGCCGAGCAGGAGAAGCTCGAGTTCTCCGTGTCGTACACCACCCGCGCTCCGCGTCAGGGCGAGCGCGAGGGGATCGACTACAAGTTCGTCACCGAGGATGAGTTCTCGCAGATGATCAAGCGCGGCGAGTTCGCGGAGTGGGCCGAGGTCCATGGCAACCGCTACGGGACCGCCGTCCACACCGTCAACCGCGCGCTCGAGGACGGCAAGGACTACCTCTTCGACATCGACTACCAGGGCGGGGCCCAGATCCGCCGGCAGTGGCCGGACGACAGCGTGCTGGTGTTCATCCTGCCGCCGTCGATGGCCGAGCTCGAGCGCCGGCTCCGCCGCCGGGCCACCGACACGCCCGAGGCGATCGAGCGTCGGCTGGCCATGGCCACTCGCGAGCTCGAGCACTTCGGCGAATACGACTTCCTGGTGGTCAACGACAACCTCGAAACCGCGCTCAAGGAGCTGTCATCCATATATGTCGCGGCCCGCTCGGCGCGCCGGCGGCGGGGGCACTACGGGCAAGCGCTGCTCGCGGAGGCCCGCCAGCTCGCGCGCCCGCCTGTGCTGCTCTCCTCGAAATGACCGAAGTCCAGCAGATCTGCGCCCAAGTTCGCGGCTACGACGCCAGCGCCGACGTCGGCCTCATCGAACGGAGCTTCGCCTTCGCCGCCGAGCGCCACGCCGGCCAGAAGCGGCGTTCCGGCGATCCCTACGTGGTCCACCCGGTGGGCGTGGCCCGCATCATCTCCGAGCTGCGCCTCGACGTGCCGTCGGTCTGCGCCGGCCTCCTGCACGACTGCGTCGAGGACACCAGCGCGACGGCCGAGGACATCGGGCGCCTCTTCGGGACGGAGATTCAGTTCCTGGTCGAGGGGGTGACCAAGCTCGGGCAGATCCCCTGGACCACACGCGAGGAGCGCCAGGCGGAGAACTTCCGCAAGATGCTGCTGGCGATGGCGCGCGACATCCGCGTCATCCTCATCAAGCTCGCCGACCGCGTCGACAACATGCGGACCCTCATCCACATGCCGCGCGACAAGCAGGAGCGGATCGCGCGCGAGACGCGCGAGATCTACGCCCCGCTCGCCAACCGGCTCGGCATCCAGTGGATGAAGATCGAGCTCGAGGACCTGGCGTTTCGCTACCTCGAGCCCGACGACTACAACCACCTGCTCGAACGGCTGGCCCAGACGGCCGGCTCGCGCGAGGCCTACATCGCCGAGGTCTGCGACCGGCTGCGGGCCGCGCTGGGCGAGGCCGGGATCGAGGCCGCGGTCTCGGGCCGCGCCAAGCACCTCTGGTCGATCCAGCAGAAGATGAAGCGCTCGGGGCGCGACGTCGAGCAGATCTACGACGTGCTCGCCTTCCGCGTCATCACCCAGTCGGTGCGCGACTGCTACGGCGTGCTCGGCGTCGTCCACTCCAGCTGGACGCCGGTGCCGGGGCGGTTCAAGGACTTCATCGCGCTCCCCAAGCCGAACCTCTACCAGTCGCTGCATACGACGGTGATCGGCCCGCGCGCCGAGCGGATGGAGGTGCAGATCCGGACGCAGGAGATGCACCGCATCGCGGAGCAGGGGATCGCCGCCCACTGGAAGTACAAGGAGCAAAAAGCACCCGCCGGCGAGGACAGCAAGGCGTTCGCCTGGCTGCGCCAGCTGATGGAGTGGCAGCGCGATCTCAAAGATCCGACGGAGTTCATCGAGACCGTCAAGATCGACCTCTTTCAGGACGAGGTCTTCGTGTTCACGCCGAAGGGCGACGTCAAGGCGCTCCCCAAGGGGGCGACGCCCATCGACCTCGCCTACGCCATCCACTCCCAGGTCGGCGAGCACTGCTCGGGGGCGCGGGTCAACGGCCTCATCGTGCCGCTTCGCTACGCGCTCCGGAATGGCGACACCGTCGAGATCCTCGCCTCCGCCAACCAGAAGCCGTCGAAGGACTGGCTCAAGTTCGTGGTCACGAGCCGCGCCCGCACCAAGATCCGGCACTTCGTCCGGATGGAGCAACGCGAGCGCAGCCGGCAGATGGGGCGCGACATCCTGGGCCGCGAGCTACGCAAGCAGGACTTCTCCCTCGCCACCGCCGAGCGGGAAGGGTGGCTGGACTCGGCGGCCGTCCGGCTGCGCCTCGGCTCCGCCGAGGACCTCCTGGTCGCGGTCGGCTACGGCAAGGTGAGCCCCGCCCACGCCGCCGACGCGGTCCTCATCGACATCACCAAGCCGGGCGTCGCGCCCGCGACCGCGCCGGCGGCCGAGATCCCGGCCGCCGCCCGCCGCGCGCCCGTCAAGCGGTCGATCGGAGGGATCAAGGTCCAGGGGGAGGCCGACATCCTGGTGAAGTTCGCCAAGTGCTGCAGCCCGGTTCCAGGAGATCCCATCGTCGGATTCATCAGCCGCGGCCACGGCGTCGTCATCCACACCCGCGAGTGTCCCAAGGCCCTGGACCTCGACCCCGCCCGGCGCGTCGACGTCGCCTGGGACGACGAGGCCAAGACCCTCCGCCCGGTCGCCGTCCAGGTCACCTGCTCCGACCGTCCCGGGCTCCTGGCCGCCATGTCGAAGCTGTTCACCGAGCACGGCGTCAACATCTCGCAGGCCAAGTGCCGGACCACGGAGGACGGTCGGGCGGTGAACACCTTCCAGGTGACCGTCGGCCACCTCGACCAGCTCAAGACGGTCCTCCGCAACCTCGGCAGCATCGAGGGGGTGGTCTCGGCCACGAGGCTGTGATAGAAGCCCGCGCAACACATCATGGCCTCGAACACCCGGATGACCTGGAAGCGCCGCTCGCGCAAGCACTCGAACATGGGCAAGAAGCGCAAGGCCATCGACAGCAAGCGCTCGACCCCGAGCGCCGCGAAGCTGTTCGAGGGTCTCGGCGAGCCCGCCGGCTCGACCACCAAGTCCAAGTAGCTCCCGGGTAGCGCCGGTCGAGCAGCTCCGGCCGAGGTCGGCAACCGCCCGGATCGGGTCGTTCCCGGTCGAAGGAATTGATCTTTCGGGGTTATCTTGGGGTAACATGACGGGCCGCACCGATCAGGCGACTCGGCGCTCCCTAGCCCGGGTCTCGACGCCAGGAGCCGGATGAAAGTCTGCCCCAACTGTCAGACCAAGTATCCCGACGACGCCAACTTTTGCCCGCAGGAGACCTGCGCGACGCCGCAGGGGCCGAGACGGCTCGACCCCATCGTCGACGCGCCCGGAGGGTCGCGTGGCGACGTGCCGGCCGGGTCACGCTATCAGGTCGAAGCGCAGATCGGCGGGGCACGGAGCGGCGAGGTCTCGCGCGCCCGTGACGCCCAGACCGGCGCGACGGTCGCCTACAAGGTCGTCGCGCGCGCGGCGCTGCCGACGCCCGCCACCGTCGAGCGCGCGCAGCGGGAGCTCAAGCAGCTGCAGCGCGCGCAGAACGCACACCTCGCCCGCGTCCTCGACTTCGGCAAGGACGCCGAGGGGCGGCTCTACGTGGTCACCGAGCTCTGCGAGGGCGAGCCGCTCGATCGGTTCGTGGCCTCGTCGGGTCCGCTGACGCTCGATCGCACCAAGGCCATCGTCGCGCAGATCGGCGAGGCCCTGCTCGAGGGGCAGAAGGTCGGCGTCGTGCACCACGACCTCGCGGCGAAGAACGTGCTCGTCGGCGCCGGCGACCAGGTCAAGGTGATCAACTTCGTGGCGGCGGTCGCCGTCAGCGACAACATCTTCGGCGTCCCCGAGTACCTCGCGCCCGAGCAGGCCGAGGGGAAGCTCGTCGACCAGCGGTCGAACACCTACAGCCTGGGCGCGATCATGACGCTCATGCTGACGGGCCGGCCGCCGGTCAGCGGCCCCGACACGGCCGCGGTGCTGCAGCAGGTTCAGAGGGGGGAGCTCACGCCGCCGAGCCGGAGCGCCGAGGGTCTGACGCCGGAGATCGATCGCGTGGTCCTGAAGGCCATGGACAAGAGCCCCAACCGGCGGCCGCTCACGATGCGGCAGTTCCTGACCGACGTCGCCGCGCTGGTCGGCGTCGGCCAGCAGCCCGCCCCGGACCGAGGCGTCGGGTTCGCGAAGACCATGATGTTCGCGGGCGGCTCGCCCGAGGTGCAGAAGCTCGTGAACCAGGCCCTGGCGGCCCGCGCGGAGGCGGCCGCCAACGGGTCCCAGCCGGGCGCCATCGCCGGGACGCCGCCCATCGCCATGGTGGCGGGCGAGCAGCCGACGCCGCCGCCGCAAGGGGCGCGGACGACGCCGCCGCAGGCGGGTCCAGCCACGCCGCCGCCGCAGGTCACGCCCCCGGCCGCCGCGGCCGGCCTCGGCCCGCGCCGCTCGCACGGGGCGGCGATCGCGGCGACGATGGTCGCGCTCCCGGCGGCGAATCCCAAGATCCCCGGCGCCGCTGTGACGACAGCGGCGGGCCACACCGACCTCGACCGCGCGATGGTCACCCCGCCCCCTGCGGCCGCACCGCCCCCGACGGCGGCCGCCGCGCCGGCCGGCGACGGGCCGGCCCCCACGCCCAAGCAGGCCGCGGGCGGCAGCTTCCGCGAAACGCTCTGGTTCAAGAAGGGGGACGTCGACCAGATGGTCGCGGAGGCCCGCGCCCGGGTCGAAGCGGCGCGCGGGAAGGCGCCGAGCGAGGAACCCGAGGCGCCGGCGGAGGACGTGCGGCCGCTCGAGGACCGCTACGTCGACGACGGTTCGGTCACCGTCGAGGATCGCAAGAAGTTCTCGCTGCGCTCGGGCGGCACCGCCACGGCGCTCCCCAGCGTCGGCTCGATGCCGGGCGAGCGGATGAGCGACGCGGAGATGGTCGGCGAGATCGGCGGCAAGAAGCGCATGGTGATCATCGGTGCGGTGGTCGCCGTCGTGGTGGCGGTCGTCGCCGTGGTCGCCCTCGGTTTCAAGGGGAAGAGCGCCAAGAGCGCCCCGGCGAGCGAGCCCGTCGCGGCCACGCCACCGCCCGCCGCCGAGCCTCCGGCGCCGCCCCCGCCTGCGCCGCCTGCCCCCAAGCCCGAGCCGAAGACGGCCGCCGCGGCGGCCGTCGCCGACGACGAGGCTGCCCCCGCCCCGAAGCCCCACGCCGCTCCGTCGCACAAGCACGAGAAGGCGGCCAAGAAGGGGAAGAAGAAGCACCACTGAGAGGCGTGGGAGGGGCGGGCCCCTCCCACGAGCCCACCCCCGACGAGAGCCGGACCCGGATTTACTCGACGGGCGGTGTCTCCGGCGGGCGGAGCCCGCCTCCGATCCGCTACTGCTTTGCGAGCAGGGGCTCCAGGGCTTGGATGCAAAGGGTGGTGACGGACTCGATGGGGCCGCTCGCGTTTAGCGTGAGGGCGTTGGGGGTCGCGGCGACGAGCTCTCGGTAGCGTGCGGCGACGCGTTCCTGGATCTGGTCGACGTCGTAGCGTTCCTCGGGGCGCGCGGCGGCGCGGCGGCGGGCGGCGGCGAGGGGGACCGGGAGGTCGAGGAGCAGGGTGAGATCGGGGGTGCGGAGGTCACGGGCCAGGGTGGTGACCCAGGTGCGATCGGCTTCTTCGGCCTGATAGGCGAGCGACGAGAGCAGGTAGCGGTCGGAGATCACGTCCAGGCCCGAGGCGAGGGCGGGCTCGATCTCGCGCACGAGGTGATCGCGGCGATCGGCGGCGAAGAGGAGGGCCATGGCGGGCCCGTCGGCGGGGGTGCCGTCCGGGAGGCGGTGGCCGCCGAGGAGGATCTCGCGGATGAGGCGGCCGATCGGGCCGCCGCTCGGCTCACGCGTCGTGTGCACGCGCCGGCCGCGGGCCTCGAGGTGCTGGGCCAGACGCGCGGTCTGCGTCGTGGTCCCCGAGCCGTCGATCCCCTCGAGCACGATGAACAGCGGGCCGGGCGGTGGGGGCGTCGAGCGCGGCGGTGCGGGCGTCATGGCTTGCGGCATCGCTTGAGTAAATCGCGTCCCCGATCTACACGGTGGACGACGTGGCGCAAAGGCGAATCTCGCGGGTGGCGGTCGGCGTCCTGCTCCTCGGCCTCGGCCCCGGCTTCGGGCTCGGGGCCGCCGGCTGCCGGCGGTCGCGCGGGCGCTCGACCGCGCCCAACACGTCGACCACCAGCCTCGACGCGCGGGACGTCCGCTGCGTCGAGCGCCCCGAGGGGTGCATCTGGTGCGAAGGGCGGGGGCCGATCGCGCCGCTGGTCGATCCGGACGCGCCGCCCGCCTCGCTCTGCGATCCGAAGGACCCGGCCGAGTGCGTGGACTTCTGCACCCGCCTCACGCCGGAGTGCGCAGTCCCGTGGCGAACGGTGCCGAGCTGCCTGCTGCCGTCGGAGAACGAGTTCCGGCGCGAGATCTTCCGCCGCGACACCGCGGATCGCCCGGAGGCCGTGGTGCAGGGGCGCGTGACCGACGAGGCGGGGCATCGGGTGGACGGCGCGAAGATCGGCGTCTGGTTCCAGGGGACCGCGCTCCTCGACGAGACGTCGGGGAAGGACGGCAGCTACCACCTGCGCCTGCGCACCGGACCGTGGAGCTACGCGGTCCGCGTCAGCCACCCCGGTCTCGCCACCGACGTGGCCGACGTGCGCATCGATCGGCCCGGGACCGTGGCGCGGAGCTTTCGCCTGGCCCCGGAGAGCACCATCAAGGGGCGCGTCGTCAGCAGCAAGGGGGAGGCGATCCGCGGCGTCGCGGTCTCCGCGGTCCGCAACCCCGACGATCCCATCGCCTCGGGCGAGGCGCAGACGGGCGAGGACGGGGCCTTCGCCGTCGCCGGCCTCGACGCCCGGCGCTACTACCTGCGCGCCTCGAAGTTCGGGTGGCTGCCGGAGACGCTCAAGTGGCCGGTGACCGCGCCCGCCACCCGGATCGGCTTTCGCCTGACCCGCACGGGCGTGATCGAAGGCCGGGTCGTCGACGCGGACGGGGAGGGGCAGCCGAACGCCACGGTCGTCGCGTTGCTGTCGGGCGGCCTCGGCGCGTCGGCCTCCCCGATCATCTGGACCGTCGATGGCAACGGGCGGTTCGCTCAGGACCGCTTCCAGAAGGGGACCTACTACCTCTGGGCCCGCCACGGCGAGATGCTGGTCTACCCGCCGGAAAAGATCGAGATCACCGACGAGGACCTGGACGCGGAGATCGAGCTTCACCTCGCGCACAAGGGCGCCCGCGCGCGCGGCCGCATCGTCACGCGGGGTGGGACGCCGCTCGATCCCGAGACCCGCGCGGTGCTGTTCGGCCGCTCGCCGCTCGCGCTGCCGCGCAAGGCGGTCGGCGAGCTCGACCGCGACGGCGACTTCGTCGTGAGCGCGCTCTTGCCCGGGCGCTACGAGATCTCGGTCCGCGTCGGCGCCCGCGTGCTGCCGATCCTGGGCGGGCCGCGCGAGGTGGAGATCCCGATCGATCCCGGCACGACCGTCGATCTACCCGAGACGATCGTGGTCCGGCCGCAAGCCGAGGAGTGAGCCAGCCGTCAGTGCAACACGCGCATGCGGCCGAGGCAGTCGGTCAGCACGTGGTGGCTCTCGTTCTCGAAGGAGGTGAAGCGGACCGCCATGCCGGAGACAGCGCGGCTCGTGCCCGCTTGCGTGTAGTTGATGAAGTAGTGGTTCTTCACCTCGCCGGTGGCGACGACCTCGCCCGAGCCGTCGGGGACCGGGAAGCAGACGCGGATCGTCGCGCCGAGGGGAAGGGGGTCGGGGATCTCGAGGAAGATGCCGCCCGCGGAGACGTTGCGCGCGATGCAGTAGATCTCGCCGAACAGGACCGATTCGATCCGGACGGTGAACATCTTGTCGAACCGGAGGTGCGCTCGCTGTTCCTCCACGGCGGCGCGGGTGTCGTGGTCGGGATCGGCGGCGTCCAGGGATGTCGGCATGGACAGCATCCTACAGTGTCAGTGTATGAAGTCAAAAAACATACATGTAGGATATATACCGACTCATTCCCGATGGAGGGCGGACGGGGTGGCCTCCGCGTCGTGAAACGCAGTAAGCGGAGGGGGCGGCGTTCTCGTTCGTGCCGCCGTCGATCCTCACGCCACACGCTCTCGCCGCGCCTCCGCGCCTCGCCTGATCGTTTCATCGAGAGTCGGGGCCGGCAAGCTGGAGGTTCGTGGCGCGGCTCGCGCGGCGTTCGTTGCGGCGGCGGCAACCGCCATTACGACAATCGCGGACGAGCGAGATGTGTCAGCTTCGCGACGCGCCGCCGGGACCGATAGAAGAAAACAATTCGTTTCGTTATCATGCTGCCCGAGCCGCTGGCCGATGCTCCCGGACGAGAGGACGACCCACAGCAACGACCTGCCGCTGCCGAGCGAGGTGGAGGGGCTCATCGTCGCGCCTGGCCGCACCGTGGCACGGGCGCTGGTCGGGTTCCTGCGCGAGCAGGGGATCAACGTCCGGACGGCGAGCGACGCCGACCGAGCCTTCGAGGAGGCGTTGCTCCACCCGCCGGACATCGTCCTCATCGACGACCGGGTGTCGCCGTCGGGGGGGGTGGACCTCTGCCACCGGCTCAAGGCCAACGCCCGCACCCACTTCGTCCCCGTGATCCTCTGCGCCCTCAACGACCTGCGTCAGTACCGCGTGCGGGCCTGGGCGGCGGGGGCCGACGCCATCTTCGCCCCCTCCACAGACGCCCAGGAGCGGCGGGCGCGGCTCTGGGCCCTGCTGCGCACGCGGGCGCTCTACCGCCGGGTCGAGCGGCGGCAGCGGACCCAGAAGAGTGAGATCGTCGAGCGCCGGCACTGGCTGTCGCTGTTCCTGCACGACCTCAAGGGGCAGGTCGCCGCGATCGCCGCGAACGTCGACTTCCTGGCGAAGTTCGGGCCCGCCACCGGGGACGAGCGCCGACAGGACTTCGACGACAGCGTCGAGGACGCGCGTGCCGTGTTCGAGCAGCTCAAGTCGGCCGTACGCACGGTGCTCGACTATGATCGGTTCGAGACCGGCCAGCTCGTGCCGCGCGAGGGGCGGTTCCTCCTCGGCGACGTCGCCGCCGAGGTCGTGGACGGGCTCCGCCGCCAGGCGGCGCTGGCCGACAAGCCGCTCACGCTCTCCCGTCCCGGGAAGGACCGCGAGCGCGCGCTCACGGGCGATCGAGAGCTCGTCGCCTCGGCGATGCTGAACCTGGCGATGGGGGCGCTCCGGCGCTCGGCGGCCCACGTCGAGCTCGACGTCGAGGTCACCGCGACCGACGCCGGGATGCGGTTCCGCGTCGCCGCCCCGGGCACGCCGCTCGGAGCGGCGGAGCGCATGAACGTGTTCGAGCCGTACGGCCACGGCCGCCAGGTCGCCGGCGCCGCCGGCTACGGCCTCGGCCTGGCGCTGGCGCGCGCGGTCATCGAGCTGCACGAAGGGCGCATCTGGGTCGAAGACCTCGAGGGGGCGGGCTCGGCGTTCGTCTTCGAGCTCGCGTTCCCCCAGACCGGAGCCCGTCCCCGGCGGGCCCCCCACCGCGAAGGGGGGCGGGACGACCGTGACCCTCGGGATGAGCGGGAGCGGCGAGACGAGCGGGATCGTCGGGAGCGCAATGGGGACCCGGCGGTGGAGACGTGAGGCGAGGCGTAGAGCTCGTCATCACCCTGGCGTTCGCGCTTTTCGTTTCAGCTGCAGTCCCCGCCCGGGCCGCGGCGCCCGACGCCCGGCTCGACGAGCTCGGCAAGGCCGTCGTCGAGGACGGCAACTACAAGGTCCGCGTCCAGGCGGCGCTGGTGCTCGGCAAGCTCGGCGATCCGCGCGCGGTCCCCTGGCTCGTCAAGGCGCTCGCCGACACCAACAAGACGGTGCGCGGCATCGCGGCGCAGGCGCTCGGGCAGCTCGGCGACGCCGGCGCCGTCGAGCCCCTGCGCGAGCTCCTCAAGCGGGAGAGCGACCCGTTCGCGCGCTCGCAGGCCGAGAAGGCCATCGCGTCGCTGGCCGCGGCCGGGGCAGGGGGGGTCAACAAGAAGGCGAAGATCTACCTGTCGTTCGGCCCGTTCACCGGCGGCGGCAAATCCGCCGGGGTGGACGCGGCGAAG
>Ga0306920_100014765_pt1 | contig 10679 bp, 4 predicted proteins | sample flu12Cox44000170_FD_204666 | JGI IMG/M metagenome (GOLD analysis project Ga0306920, IMG submission 204666) | Lab enrichment of tropical soil microbial communities from Luquillo Experimental Forest, Puerto Rico - flux4day.12C.oxic.44.000.170 (v2)... | ecosystem: Environmental > Terrestrial >... | reverse complement strand
CGAGAGCCCGTACCCTGGCGGCCACAATCGGATCGCTCGGAACGGCGAATGGCAGGCGGTCTACGATCACGCACGACAGCTGCTCTCCCGGCACGTCCACTCCCTGCCAGAAGCTCGCGGTCGCGAACAGCACCGCGTTCGGAGTCGTTTTGAACCGCTCGAGCAAGACTGACCGCGGCGCAGTCCCCTGCAGCAGCAGCGGAAACCGCGACCGCGCGCTCACCCGCTCGTAGAGATCGCGCATCTGCAAATAGCTGGTGAACAGACAAAACGCCCGCCCTTCGCTCAGCTCCAGCAGCCGCAGGATTTCCTCCGCCGCTTTCGCCGCAAACCGAGCGTCGCGCACATCCGGCAGCTGCTGCGGCAGATACAGCAGCGCCTGCTCGCCATAATGAAATTCCGGCGGCAGCGTCCGTTCTTTTGCATGGTCGAGCCCCAGCCGCTGCTTGATGTAATCAAAACGCCCGCCTACCGTCAACGTGGCCGACGTGAGCACCACCGTGTCAAACTGCTCGAACAGCCGCTGGCGCAGAATCTGACTGACGTCAATCGGCGTGGCCGCCAAAAACACCCCTTTGTTCCGCCGCTCGAACCAGTACACAAAATTCCGCTCGTTTGACTCGAACAGAAAGTTCATCTCCTGCCGCAGCTCGAAGCTCCGCCGCACCAGACGCGTCAGCTCCTCGGGCTTCTGCGTCAGCGCCGCGAATTCCGTCTCGAGTCCCGCCAGGGCATCCATCAGCGCCGTGTAGGCCTCGCGGTTCTGCTCCACAAACGCTTCCCGCTCTTGATGAGAAAACGGGAAACGCCCTTCCCGCGCCGGGAAGGCGTCAAAGAATGTGCGGCTCCGCTCGTGGATCCGCTGCGTCCTCCGCAGCAGCGACGGCAAGCCGAGCTTCAGCAGCCGCAGCGCCTGGTCCGAGTCCCGCACCAGCTCGTCAAAGCGGTAATTCGAGATCTGCCGCCCGAAGTAATCGCTCGCCACGTCCTCGATTTCGTGAGCTTCGTCAAAAACTACGGCCGAATAGTCGGGCAGAATGCTCCCAAAATCGTCCTGCTTCAGCGCCAGATCGGCAAAAAAAAGATGATGATTCACGATGATCAGGTCCGCTTCGCGCGCGCGCGCGTGCATGGCGGTCACAAAACAGTCATTAAATTCCGGGCAGTTCTGCCCGGTGCAGGTGTCCCGCCGCGCGTCGAGTTTCCCCCACAGCTCGGAATCGTCCGGCAGGAAGGTCAGTTCCGCACGGTCGCCCGTCTCCGTTAACCGCGCCCAATCCTTGATCTGCCGGAACCCGTCAAACTCCTCCATCCCCTTCAGCATGGGAGAATCCGCCATCTGGTAGAGCTTCGACCGGCATAGAAAGTTCCCCCGCCCCTTCATCACCGCCACCTTCAGCTTGGGCGCGAAGTGTTTCTGCAGAAAAGGAATATCCTTCTGGTAGAGCTGCTCCTGCAACGATTTGGTGGCCGTAGAAATCACTACCCGCCGCCCACTCGCGATCGCCGGCAACAAGTAGGCCAGCGTCTTCCCGGTTCCCGTACCTGCCTCCACAATCGTGTGGTGCCGGGATCCGAAGGCTTCGTCCACCGCCTCGGCCATCTCGAGCTGCGCCGGGCGGTGCTCGTACCCCCCAAACATGCTTCTCTCGAGCATCCCGCCGGGTCCGAATACCTCCCGCATGTCTACGCGGTCCGCCGCCCGCCGGGCGTCGTCATCGCCGCGCACCTCGGAGCTCCCGGGCCGCTCCCCTGCCTGTCGGTCCCTTCCCGGTTCGCTCCTCGGCTCTTTCTCTTCCTCCTCGAGCGGCACATAGCGGCGGCTGCGGGCGAGCTTTGCGACTTTAGCCTCCGACACACCCGCATCCGGCGTAGCCTTTCCGCTACCCTTTCCCCGACCCTTAAGTTTCTGTGTCTGCTCTTCCAGCGCTTTCTTCCCTGTTCTTTGCTTCCGACCGAAAATACGACGATAGCATACAGCGGCCAGACGGCTTCCGCCGCCGGCCTCCGCCTGCCATGCCGCCGCTTTGGCCTTCCGGGCAGTGCCCGGCATGTGTCGAACTTTGCCCGTACGCGATTGGGCAACCCGACCCATCTAATCGCCACTCCTGGCGGCTTCTCCAGCGTAAATTGAAGTTTGCGGGGGGCCCAACACGCCGGCGCCGGGTTACGGCGGGCCGAATCCAGATTACGGAGTTCCACACTCATGCGGAAACCATGCTTCTGTCAGATTGCGACCGCGCTCTTCCTGCTGCTGGTCTCCTATGCCCTCTCCTCCTGCAGCGGCGTTCCCGGCGGCGGTTGCGTCGTCAACTGCACCACCGGCGCTACCGTCTCCGTCGTTTTGACGGCAACTCCCCCTGCGGCCAACTCGCAGCTTTCGATTCTGGACTTCTCGGCGACCATCGTGGGCGTCTCGCTGACCCCTTCCGCGGGCGGCACCGCGGTCTCGGTCCCTCTTAATTCCTCTACCTATGTCGCTGATTTAACTCGTGTTACAAGCGACTCTACGCTGCTCGCCTCGCAGATCTCTGTTCCCGGCGGCAACTACAGTTCGGTGGTCATTACGTTCTCCTCGCCGCGCGTCACCTTCTGCACGCAGCCCTCTCCCGGGGTGCCGGGCTGCGCGGCCGGAACGCTCTCGACGCTCACCGGCCCCGCCGGCAGTGCCACCATCTCCGGCAATCTTTCGGTCGCTGCCAACCAACTGAACGGTATTGCGATCAACGCCAATCTTGGCACGGCCATCACTCAAAACGGGCAGGCCGTCACCGGGGTGGATCTGACCGCCGCCAACACGTTCTCCTTTGCCGCTCTCCCCTCGTCGGAAAACGATCTCTCCACCGGGCAGCTTTCTCACCTCGACGACGTCATGGGGATGGTCACGACGGTCTCCGGTTCCACGGTGACCATACAAACCGCGATGCGTGGCACGATCACGGCGACTGCCAACTCTCTCACCCAGTACGAATGCACCGCCGCCAACTCGAGCTGCCTGCAGGCCAACCAGACCGCCGTCATGGACGGCATCCTGAACTCCGACGGCACCGTCACCATGACTTTCTTCGAGCCCATCTCCCTATCGTCCGACCTCATCGAAGGCGTGGTCAGCTCGGTTCCGAGCACGGTCTCGAACCAGTTCACCCTGGTAGCCACCGACGCTATTTTCAATTCTAGCGGCAGTGTTATTCAGGGGCGCATCAATCTCGGGGACCAGGTGGTGGTTACGCTGTCGGGCACGGCGCTGCCCTTTGTCATCATCGACAAGGGCATGGGGCTCACCCTTCCCGCCAACGGCTTCAGCGGCTCGACCAGCGTCAGCGAGATCCAGCCGGGCATGACCGTGCTTTTCCCGGTCGCCGCCTATACCCCGCAGTCCGGCGCCACGCCCGGCTCTACTGCGACCGCCACGTTTGCCTTGCGCTTCACGCGCATCACCACGGCGCTCGTCACCGCCTCGCTGCCGGACTTCACCGTAAACGGCAGCGAATTCCCACCGTTTTTCGGCATCACCAGCAATCCCCTGATGCGCACCACGAGCGGCCGCCTCAGCGTGGACGGTGCCACCGGCCTGACCAGCATTCCGGTGGGCAATACCATCTCCACCAGCGCGCTCTATCTGGGCGCGCCGGCCTCTCCGCTCTTCGCGGCACAAACCGTTCGCACTCATTAAGCCCGAGAGAAGTAGCGTGCCCGTCCGGGAAGGAATCAGACGCGTTCCTCCTCGCGGGCTTTCCGCCTCCGCGCAGCCGCTTCCCATGTCGCTTTCTGGCCTGCTGCTGCTACGGGATGGAAAACGCCCAGGTGGACGAACGCCTATGGCGATGGATCTGCTTCCGGATCGATTCGTCAGAGAATGCCGCTTGGGCAAAAGATAACCAACCGTCGGGCGCTCGCGGCCTACGCGCCCGGGCCAAGGGTCAAGGGATTAGACGGCGGCTGCCCCTCCAGCAGGCGCTAGCGGCGCAACCGAAGGCACATAGGGAGCCACAGGAGCCTGCGCCTGGAAGCGCCGGTAAAGCGCCAGGGAAATGGCGCCAATGCCCCACAGCAGCACCAGCAGCTTGATCCAACCGCCATGCGGCAGGGCAGTGACGAGGCGGATGAGGATCAAGCCGAGGGCCATGCGTCCGATGCGCCCCCAGTTGTCCGCCGTGCGGCCAAGAATCCACTGCCCGATCACCGCGCCCACCACGGTTTGCGCCGCATACAACGCGATCAGCCAGAGCAGCAGGGTTGAAAGGCCCACGAACAATCCAACAATGGTGATCGCCGCGATCAGCGCGGCGATCGGCACCGCAAACATCACCAGCACGCCGAGCCCGAGCGAAGCGCCGTAGTTCTCGGCAGCGCGCGTGGCGTCCGAGGAAAATTCGGGCATAAGCCGGAACAACACCAGCCCGTAAAGCAAGAAAGCAATCGCCAAGACCGTCGACCAGAATACCGACGTCCGGCCCATCTTTTCCCGCCGGTGCACGTGTTTGGTGAACTGCACCGGCGAAGCCAGCTTGGCGCTGCTCGACACGATGGGTTCGTTCTCGCCCTCGAACCGGATGGACCCATCGACCTGGCCGGTCGACCCGATTTCAAGCGACGCGCCCTTCTGGTCGATGGAGCCGCCCACTTTTCCGAGCACGGTAACGCGGTCCCCCATGAACAGCAGATCGCGTCCGAGCTGTCCCTCGAGACTGAAGTCGCTGCCGAACATCATGGCGCTGCCGTTGATCACGCCTTTGGTGTCGACCCGCACGGCTTCCCCGAAAAAGCTGACGTTTTTGCCGATTCTTCCGACAATGTTGAGGGCGTTGCCGGCCGAACGCACATTGCCGTCCACCTGGCCGCGGATCCACACCGTGCGCCCTGCGCTGATCAGATCGCCGGTGATGTGCCCGTCGACTTCGATGTCTTTTCCGACCACAAACGCGTCGCCGTCGACCGTACCCTCGATTTCGACCCGCTCGCCGGAGAGGAAGACGTTCCCGGCGATGGTTTCCTCCTTGCGCACCTCGGCGGTCTGGCCCTTTCTGAATTCGGTGGCCGCGGCCGGCGCCGGAACCACGACCGCCGCGCCCAATACCGCGAGCACCACCGCCACCGCGGAACCGCGCCGGATCCTACGCCGCAGAAACACCGTCAGAACTCCCACAGCGGTCAGCAGCGCCAGCAGTTCCACGAATGAAATCATCGACTGCCATCCTTTCCAGAAGGCACCCTGAAAAATGAGCAGGCTCAACAGGCTCGATCCGCCGAAACCGGCTGTTTCAAGTCGCTGTTCCCAGGGCTCGACATAGCCGGTGTATACGCCATACACCGCCGTTGCGGCGAGCCCGAACACCACCATCCAGATCCATTGCATGGAGCGTTCTGCGCGCTTCTGAAAACTGCTGATGCGCTCGGGCAAGGGCTCTTCGTCCTCCAGCATGGCCCGGGTCAGCAGGCGCGCTTCCCGCTCCATGGCGCGCAGCAGCGTGCGGCAGGAGGCGCAGTTTTGCGTGTGCGAGGAGACTGCGAGCGCACGTACGCGGTCAAGCTGCCCTTCGAGGTACAGCATGCAGCTCATTTCGTCGAGATGTTCCATGCCGCCTCCTTTAGGCGATTCGGGCGGCGAACTCATCGGGTACCTCCCGCAGCCATGGCGCCCGTACCTTCGAGCGCCTGCCGCAGCTCGTGCCTGGCGCGTAGCAGCACCACGCCAACGAAGGCGCGCCGCACGCCGAGCGCGTCGGCAATCTCGTCGTAGCTCATGTCGGAGTAGTAGCGCAGCACCAGCGCCATGCGGGCGCGCGCCCCCAGCTGGTCCAAAGCCTTGCGGACTTCTTCGCTGGTGCGCCGTTCGATCAGTTGATCGAGCTGGTTCGGATCGGGGTGTTCGAGTGGCACGGTTTCCAAGTCGTCGGTTTCCTTATCCTGGCGGATCTTGCGCCGCCGTAGCATATCCCAGCAATGATTGGCCGCAACCCGGTACAGCCAGGCGTTGAAGGGCCGCGCGGCATCGTACTGGTGAAGCTTGTCGCGAATCTTCATGAAAATTTCCATGGTTGCGTCTTCCGCATCTTCGCGAGTCGGCAGTGCTCTCCTGCAAAAGCGGAAAATGGCAGGAGCGTGGTCCCGGTAAAGGTCACCCCAGGCTTCCGCATCCCCTGCCCTGGCCCGAGCGACGGTCTCGCCCGTCTCCCTTGTTTCCGCCGAGTTCATCCGGCCTGGTTTCTGGACGTCCATCGATTAATACGTTTGGAAGCTCGCAAAACTTACACTGCGGGGGCAGCGGCCGAGCGGGAAAACGCGCCACTCGCAGCGAACTTAGCACAGCACTCTATCAGAAGAATTACGCGTCGCTCGCCCGGAAAGGCGCAGCCAGCGGAAGAAAAACGGCCGGCCCGGCAAACCGGGCCGGCCGTTTTGTAAACAGCTGTTAACAATGGGCTTAGAAGGTGAATTTGGCGGCGATCTGCAAGCTCCTTGGTCCGCCGCCACCGAGGAACGGATAGCCGATTCCTACGTCGCCGGTAACCGTCAGCGGGAAAAATCCGCAGCCCCGTCCGAGAGCTACCTGCGCTCCCGCCGTCGGATGACAAGCCGAACCCAAGGTGTCGGCTCCCGAGGCGATGCCGTTGAAATCGGCATTCGCCAGGTAACCCGGATAGAGCGGGCTGGCGAAATTAGGATGGTTCAGGAGGTTGTAGGCCTCGACCCGGAGCTCGAGCTTCAGGCGCTCGGTGATGGCGGTGTTCTTGAAGATCGAGAAATCGAACTGGTGAAAACTGGGACCGACGAGCGAGTTTCGTCCTTCGTTGCCGAAATGCATGGAGTTGCTGGTGGTGAACTCGCAATTTTGCGCCGCGGTGATCGAGGCTGGCGGTCCAGCCGGATTGAGCGTGCAGGGCACGGCAAAGGAGGACAAGTTCAGAAACTGGGTGGGATCGCTGTAGTTGTACTGGATGGGACCGACAATGTCCGGCTTCGAAAAAAAGGTTCCGCTGCCGTCGTAATCATCGCTGGTCCAGATCAGGTGAAAGGGCTGGCCGGATTGCGCGGTAAGGACGCCATTGATGCCCCAGCCGTTGGTGAGCTTTTTCCTCGTCGCGGGATTCGGAAACTCGTAGATGAAGTTCCAGGTCAGGCGATTGCGGACGTCGAAGTTGGAGTTGCCGCGGTTGGAAGCCAGGCTGGTGCTGTCGGTCGGCTGAGCGGCGTTGGGCACATAGTCTTCGCCATCACTGGCGTCGTCGATCGAGTGGCTCCAAACGTAGTTGAGGGTCGAGGTCAGGCCGTGCCAGCCGTTGATCCTCCAGCTTGCTTGCAGACTGTTGTACGAGGACTTGGCGGCGCTCTCCTGCCAATAGATGTAGTTGCGGTTGGGGTTCAGCGGGCCGGGCACACAGCAGCCGAGCGCTGCATAGTCGTAAGCGGAGATGGTGGCCGCACTCGGCTGATTGATGTCGCGGAAATCGAAAAGCTTGCGGCCGGTCGATCCGACGTAGCCGATCTGCAGCACGCTGCGCCTGGTGAGCTCCTGCTGCAGGTTCAGGTTGAAGTTCTGCACGTAGGGGGTGCGAATGTGCGGATCGACGCCGAACGCGTCAGGAACGCCCGCGAAGGCTGCGGGATCAAACACGGGCACCCCGGGGGTCAGCGGGGCGCTCGAGGCACCGGCGGTCGAGATCTGCCCGGGGCCCGGAATACCGGAATAGGCCGGACCGGGAGCGTAGTTGGTCGAGTAGGGCAGGTGCCCGAGGAACAGGTCCTGCGAGAAGGCATCGTAGAAGATGCCGTATCCGGCACGCACCACGGTTCTGCCGCGGCCCGTCACATCCCAAGCCAAGCTGGCGCGCGGCGCCCAGTTCCGGTAATCCGGCTGGTAGAGACGAGCGTTCCCGACGGGGAAGACCAGCCCGGTGGTCGGATCGACGTTGGTGAATAAGTCGTGCTTCTCTTGCACGATGCCAAAGTAGTCGTAGCGCAAGCCGAGATTGAGCGTCAGGCGGCGGTTCAAACGGATGCTGTCCTGCAGGTATGCGGCGTAGGAGTTCTCAAAGGTGTTGCGGTTGCTGTCACCGGCGTACTGACTGTTGGCGCTCGAAATGGTGCCCTTGGTGGCCGGCGTTCCGGCAAGAAAGTCCTCCAGGTTTAGAAACTGCAGTCTTCCCCGATAGTCGCGGTTGAAAATCTGCGAAATGGAAGTGCGGCGGAATTCGAAACCGAATTTGATGTCGTTCCTGCCGGCTTTCCAGGAAACGTTGTCGATGAAGTGCCAGTTGGAATCCACACGCTGACGGGGATCGCCTTTGTCCGCGCCGAGCTGCGGGAAGCTGGTTCCAAAAATTGTGATCGCGGGCAGGCCGAAGTTGAAGGGATTACCGTTGTTTACAGTGCCGGGGCCCACCGTGTCCAGGCCGATGCTCGTGGGGTCAAAGCTGCGATCCTCGGGGAAGAACCCTTCGGCAAAACGGTTCCAGCCGATGCGCGCCTCGTTGACGATGGCGGGCGTGATGGTCGACACGAAAGAGATCGAAACGAGCTGCACGCGAGTCGGGGTCACGGTGTTGTAGCCCGGTACCTGTCCGCCGCCGCTCAGCGCCAAAGGAAAGCTCTGCAAGCTGTCCCCGATGTAGTAGCGGCCGGTCAGCAGGTTGTTGGCGTTGAAGCTGTGATCGATCTTGACGATGGCGCTGTCGACGCGGTTTGAGAACGGAGTGGCCAGAGTAGTGTTGGTGCCACCGTTAACATAGCAGTCTACATTCGGCTGGGTGGGCGTAGGCCAGGCCTTGCCCGAGCTCAGGAGATTCTGAATGACCGGATTGATGCCGCCCGCGGGCGTGTTGGCGGCGTAGTCGGCCGCCGTCGGCACACAGGCTGCGCTGCTTTGCGTTCCGACTTCGCGGACGCCTTCGTAGTCCACAAAGAAAAAAGTCTTGTCCTTAATGATCGGACCGCCAAGAGCGGCGCCAAACTGATTGTCGTGAAAGGGCTGCTGGGGCTCGGGAACGGTGTTGAAGAAGTTGCGGGCGTTCAGATCCGTATTGCGGAAGAAATTGAAGGCGGTGCCGTGCAGGCCGTTGGTGCCGCTCTTGGTGACGATGTTGACGACCGCGCCGGCGGAGCGGCCGTATTCGGCTTCGAAGTTTGAGGCCACGTGCATTTCGGCGATGGCTTCGACGGGAAGGATGGTGGCAGGAGTGCCGAACACGCCGGCTTCGTTGATGGCCGGGTCATTGCGGTAGCCGTCGTTCATGTCGGTGCCGTCGAGCAGGAAGTTGTTCGAACGACCGCGGGAGCCGTTGACAGAAAAACTCCCGTAAGAACCCGGAGAGTCGGAGATCATGTCGGGCGCACCGGCAACGCCGGGAACCAGAAAAACGAGTTTCGTGTAGTCGCGGCCGTTGACCGGCAGGTTGGCAGCCACCCTAGATTCGATAAGGCCGCCCAGGACGTTGCTGGTCGATTCGACCTGCGGGAGATCTTCACCGGTGACTTCGACGGTCTGGGAGACGGTGCCGGGTTGCAGGACCACGTCCGCGCGGCGTTCGGCCGAGACTTCCACCTGAATGCCGGTAACGATGGCCTGTTTGAAGCCGTCTTTTTCAACCGTCACGGTGTAGGTGCCGATGGGGAGTTCGGGAACCGCATAGGTGCCGTCGTCGCTGGTGCTGACGGTGCGGGACAAGCCGGTGTCGACATTTTTCACGGTAACGGAGGCGGCGGCGATCGACGCGCCGGAGGAATCGGTAATCGTGCCCAGAATGGTCCCGCGGAAGGTTTGCGCGGAGGCCGCCGCGGCCCCGCACCACAGAACCAGCAACGCGAAGAATGGAACCAGCAGCTTACCGATCGGGACACGCATCCTCATGAGGCTCTCCTCTAGATTGGTTGTTTTCATACACACCCCCCCCCCGGAATCATTTCCTGGCTGCACCCAAGCCGGCCAGCAGACCCCCTCGCAGGTTAATTCGTGTGCCATTACGTTAGCCGCGGTCTGGCGAACAGGTCAAGCAGGGTTTCCGCCTCGGCCGGCCGCCGCTCAGCTGGGGGTGGTTTCTCGAACGCGATCTTGGCAATATTTGTCCGGCTGCCCCGGCATTTCCGCCGGGCGGGCCGCCTGAGAGGCGCATCGAAAGAGCAGCACGACTTAGGCAACGCGGACGGCCTCCCTCGGGACGCGGGAAGGCCACTGCCGATGAAGCGGGCGCTTCGAACGCGCCAGAGGCGCACAGATGCCCATGGGAAAAAAACTGCCATCGCTCGTGATTGTGGGCCGCCCGAATGTGGGCAAGTCCACGCTGTTTAACCGCCTGACCGGAACGCGGCGGTCGATTGTGACCAACGAGCCCGGCATCACCCGCGACCGTATTTACGGCCAGGCGGAGTGGCGCGGCAGAACGCTGGAGATTGTAGATACGGGCGGCATCGTCCCCGACGACAAGGCCCTGATGGCCCAGGAGATTTTCCGGCAAGCGCGGGTGGCGTTTCAAAGGGCGGCGCTGCTGGTGCTGGTGGTGGACAACCAGGCGGGTTTGACGCCGCTCGACGAGGAGCTGGCGCGGCTGCTGCGTGGGACCGGGAAACCGTTTGTGGTAGCGGTGAACAAGGTGGATCGAGTGGGGCAAGAAGCGCATGCCGCCGAGTTTCACTCGCTGGGGACCAGGATTTTTCCGATTGCGGCCGAGCAGGGGACCGGGGTC
>Ga0306920_100014764_pt1 | contig 10679 bp, 9 predicted proteins | sample flu12Cox44000170_FD_204666 | JGI IMG/M metagenome (GOLD analysis project Ga0306920, IMG submission 204666) | Lab enrichment of tropical soil microbial communities from Luquillo Experimental Forest, Puerto Rico - flux4day.12C.oxic.44.000.170 (v2)... | ecosystem: Environmental > Terrestrial >... | reverse complement strand
CCGACGGTACCGGCGGCCAGACGAAACCGGGGATAGGCGATGTAGGGGCTCGCCGTCCATTCCCACACATCGCCGAACATCTGGCGCAGGATCGGCTTTTCGTCGGCCGAACCCGGCGCGGCGCGCGGGTGAAGATGGCGGCTATCGGCAAAATTGCCCGCCACCGTCAGTCCTTCGGCGGCGACTTCCCACTCCGCCTCGCTCGGCAGGCGCTTCCCGGCCCATTTGGCAAAAGCGTCGGCTTCGTAAAAGCTGAGGTGGCAGACCGGTTCGGCCGGGTTCAGCCGGCAGCGGCCGGACAATGTGAAGACCGACCACTCGCCGTCTTCATGGCGCCAGTAGAGCGGCGCCGCCCAGCCCTGCTCGCGAACCGCCGCCCAGCCGTCCGAAAGCCAGAACTCCGGCCGCGCGTAGCCGCCCGCCTCGATGAAGCCGAGGTACTCGCCGCAGCTGACCGGACGCGTCGCGAGGCGGAACGGCTCGAGCCACACTTTGTGGCGCGGCGTCTCGTTGTCGAACGCGAAGGCCGATCCGATATGTCCGGTCTCGACCAGCCCGCCCTGAAACTCGGCCCAGGCGAGCGGTGTCGGCGGGCCGCTGATCTGCGGGCGAGGCGCCTGATAGGCCGGCAGTAGCGGGTTGACCGAGAAGACGTGCTTGATGTCCATCAGGATCAGCTCCTGATGCTGCTGCTCATGCTGAACCCCGAGCTCGAGCAGGGGGGCTGCCGTGAGCCAGGTCTCCGTCGGCGCCTCCTCGGCAAAGCGGATCGTCGCTGTGGTGATGTGGTCGCGATAGGCGGCGACGACATCGACCGTCGGACGCGACAACAACCCGCGCTCCGGTCGCGGATGCCGCGGGCCGACCGCCTCGTAATAAGAGTTGAACAGGTAGGCGAAGGCGGGGTCGAAAACCCGGTAATCCGGGTCGAGCCGGGTCAGGATAAAGGTCTCGAAAAACCAGGTTGTGTGCGCCAGGTGCCACTTCGTCGGGCTGACGTCGGGCATCGACTGGATCGATTGATCCTCCGGCGTCAGATTGGCGCTCATCCCTTCGCTTTCGCGGCGTATCTCGCCAAAACGCTCGATCATGGCATCACGATCGGCGCCGCAAGCCTCCAGTTTTTCGGCACTGTCGAACACGGCATCCCCCAAACCTGTTGTGTCGCCCTGCTAACGCCCCCGCTGCCGGGTGGTTCTCTAACCGAGGTAACGATCGTGAAGATGGCGCTCGAAGCTCGCCGTTCCGAGCGCCCGGCCTGTGGCATTCTCGATGAGTTCCGCCGTCGACAGCAGCGATCCTTTCGAATGAACCCGTTCGTGCAGCCAGCCGAGCAACGGGGCGAATTCGCCCTGCGCGATCGCGTCCGGGAGGCCCGGCATGGCGGCGCGCGCGGCTTCGAACAGCTGTGCCGCGATCAGCGCGCCGAGCGTATAGGTAGGGAAATAGCCCCAGACCCCGTCATACCAATGGATGTCCTGCAGACACCCTTCGCGGTCGTTGGCCGGGGCGATGCCGAGCACTCGCTGCAGTTCCTCGGCCCACGCACCGGGAAGGTTCGCCGGCGCGAGGTCGCCGGCGATCATCGCTTGCTCCAGGCGGTAGCGCAGAATGACGTGAACGGGATAGGTCACCTCGTCCGCGTCGACCCGGATCAGGCTGCGCTCTACGCGGGTCTGGCGGCGGAACAGTGCGTCGGCGTCCCAGCCCGGCCCGTCCCCGGCAAAAGCTTTGCGCAAGACCGGTGCGGCAAAGGTCAGGAAGGCGCGGCTGCGGCAGACCTGCATCTCAAGCAGCAAGGACTGGCTCTCGTGCACCGCCATGCCGCGGGCGCGGCCGACCGGCTGCAGACGCCATTCGGCGGGGAGCCCCCTTTGGTAGAGCGCGTGACCAGTCTCGTGCAGCACCCCCATCAACGCACGGGCAAAATCGCTCTCGTCGTAGCGCGTCGTAATTCGCACATCCTCGGGTGTGCCGCCGCAAAACGGATGCGCGCTGATGTCGAGCCGGCCATGTCCGAAATCAAAGCCGATCCGCTCCATCAGCCGCATCGCGACCCGGCGCTGCAACTCGATCGGAAACGGACCGGAGGGTGTCGGCACCGGCGGCAGGGCGGCCTGCCGAGACAGAACCTTATCGAGCAGATCCGGCAGGAACCCCGCAAGCTCATCGAACAGCCGATCGATCAGCGCAACCGACCCGCCCGGCTCGTATTGGTCGAGCAACGCCTCGTACGGGCTGGTTCCGAGCTGCTCTGCCTTGGTCGCGGCGATTTCGCACTCCAGACGCAGCACGCGCTCCAAGAGGGGCAAGACAACCGCAAAGTCGTTCTGCCCGCGAGCAGTTCGCCATACCGCCTCGCACTCCGAGCAAGCACGCGACTCCGCCTCGACCAACGTGCCCGGCAGGGCGGCCGCGTGCACGCGGCGGCGGCGCATCTCGCGCAAATTGGCGCGCTGCCACCGATCCAGCACATCGCTCTCACTCTCGGCCTCACCCAAGAGATCGCCGATCTCCGGCACAGTGAGTTGCTCGTGTACAATCAGTCGTAAGGTCGCCAGCTGCTCGGCCCGGGCCTCGGCTCCGCCGGCAGGCATCATCGCCGCAGCGTCCCAATGGAGCATCGAGATCGCCCCTTCGATCGCCCCGATCCGACGAAATCGCGTCTCCAACTGACTATAGGCGGTCATCCCGATCCCGCGTTCCGGCGATGATAGAGGACGTAGACGACGATCAGCGCAACCGCCAGGGAAAACCACGTGAATGCATATTGCAAATGGTTGTTCGGCAACTCGAGGCGCGTGACCCCGCCCTTTGGCCAGCCTCCCGGGTTCGGAGTCGCATCGGCATCGATGTAAAAGGGTGCGGCGCGCTCGATCTTGTCCGCCGCGGCCATCGCCGGCAGATCGACCCAGAACCAATAGTTCAGGTCGGGGCGGTTGTCGGGCAGAAACCAGACCGGTTTTTTGGCCGGCGGCAACCGCAGCAACCCGGTCACCCGGACCGGGCCGGCGACCTCACCGGCAGGCCGCTCGGCCCGGTCCTTGAGCTCCGCCGGGATGAACCCCCGATTGATGAAAACAAGACGCCCGCCGGCCTCCTGCAGAGGCGTCAGCACCTGATAGCCGCTTCTCCCGGCCTCCGATGTCGCCCCGAGAAAAATCTCCTTGTCGTGCAGATAAACACCTACGTCGCTGACATGGCGGAACTCCTTCCCGCGCGCGTCTTGAGAGCTGCGGGGTGCGAGGATCGGAGCTGCAGCCAACGCCGCCTGACGCTGCGCGATCAGATCGCGCTTCCAGAACAGCCGCTCAATTTGCCATGAGCCGAGCCCCAGCAACAGCAGCAGGACCGGTAAGGTGAACACGGTCGGCCAAAGGAGGGGACGAAACCGCGTCATACGTGCCATCGGCAGGCCCACCTATCAAGGCGGCGGTATACCGAGCCGTCGATGACGGTACTGCAGCGCGATCAGTCCTGCCTTGAATGGGCGCAGCATCGCGACTGCACCGATCAGGGTCAGCGGCCCCCATAGCAGCAGATGCAACCAGACCGGCAGCGAATACTTGATCTCGACCAAGGCGGCGAGCCCGACGATAAGCGCTCCCAGGAACAGGATCACGAAAACCGCCGGGCCGTCGCCAGCGTCCTGCGCCGACAAGTCGAGCCCGCAGACTTCGCATGCCGGACGGACACTCAGCAGGCCAGAGAACAGGGGACCCTCGCCGCACCGTGGACATCGGCAAGCGAGGGCGGCGCGGAACGGGGAGACGGCAGAGAAATCCCTCGTCGCCACCGCGGATCAGCCGACCGGACCAGCGCCGCCGCTTCCTTGGCCCCACCAATAGATGCAGACAAAGAGAAAAAGCCAGACCACATCGACAAAATGCCAGTACCAGGCAGCGGCCTCGAAGCCGAAGTGATGATCGGGCTTGAAGTGGCCCGCCCAAGCTCGGTAGAGGCAGACGATCAGAAAAGTCGTGCCGATGATGACGTGGAAGCCGTGGAAGCCAGTCGCCATAAAAAAAGTCGACGGATAAATGCCGCCAGTGAAGTGGAATGGCGCATGGCTGTATTCGTAGGCTTGGACCGAGGTGAAGCATATGCCGAGAAAGACCGTCAGCGCCAAACCCCGCAGCAACCCGTTGCGGTCGCCCTCGATCAACGAGTGGTGTGCCCAGGTGACCGTGGTCCCCGACAGCAGCAGGATCAGCGTGTTGAGAAACGGGAATTCGAAAGGGTTGAACGGATGGATGGTCTTGGGCGGCCACACGCCGCCGACCGGGAACAGACTCGATGCGAAAAACGCCCAGAAGAAGGCGGCAAAGAACATCACCTCGGAAGCGATAAACAATGCCATGCCATAGCGCAGGCCGATCTGCACGACCGGCGTGTGGTAGCCCAGGAACGTCGCCTCGCGGATGACATCGCGCCACCACACGGCCATGGTCCCCAGCACCATCAGGATCCCGATGATCATGACCGTCCAGCCATAGCCGTGCATGTAGAGGACACCGCCAGTGGTCAGAAACCCGGCGGCGATTGCGCCGACAATCGGCCACGGGCTAGGGTCGACCAAGTGATAAGGATGCTTTGGCGCAGCGTGCGTCTCGCTCATGGATACCGGCTCGGTTCGGTCAATTGACGGAAGATGACGGCGCCGTTGCCGACGCCGTCGGGCGCGCCGTCTGATGCGTCGGGAACATCGTATAAGACAACGTGATCGTGTGCACGTCGCTGGTGTTCGGGTCGGTCAGGATGTCGGGATCGACAAAGAACACGACCCCCATATCGACGCTCTGACCGGGCGCCAGATGCTGCTCGGAGAAACAGAAGCATTGCAGCTTGTCAAAATAGATACCGGCCTTGGCTGGTGTCACGTTGTAGGTCGCTCGGCCCGTCACCGGTTCGGCGGTTTTGTTGACGGCGCGGTAGAAGATCTTCTGTTGTTCGCCCGGATGCACGCTCACCTTGCTCTGCAAGGGGCGAAACTCCCAGCCCAGACCCGGCGCCGTCTCGGCATCGAAACGGATCGTAACGATCGCCGCCGCCGCCTCGGCGGGCGCTGCGGTAGCGCGCTGGGTTGTGCCGCCGAGGCCGGTCGCTTGGCAAAACAGGCGGTAAAGCGGCACCGAGGCAAAAGCCAGGCCGGTCATCCCCGCGACCACCGATCCGAGCAGCAACACGGTGGCACCGTTGCGCCGGCGCCGTCCCGATCGGGTCGGGTCGGTCACTCGCTACCCTCCCATCCGAACGATGGTGATTGCGTAGAACAGCGCGACCAGGCCGACGAGCACCGCGACGACCGCTCGATTGCGCGCTCGTATCGTCCTCTGCCGGTCGCCGATCGGATCCGTCGCTCTCAATGCCAATTTCCGCCCACTCGGTCTACCAGCAGAAAGCTGAAGATCAGGAACAGGTAGAGCAGCGAAAAGGCGAACATCCGGCGGGCGCTGCGATCGCTGTCGTCGCGCCAGACCCGGATCGCGGCGCCAGTGAACAGCATGCTCAATAGCAGCGCCCCCACGCCGTAGAAGCTGCCTGCGACACCGAGCAGCCACGGTGCCGCCACCGCCGGCCACAGTACCAGCGTGTAGAGCAGAATCTGGCGCTTGGTTTCCCGAGGCCCGGAAATCACCGGCAGCATCGGCACACCGGCCGCAGCGTAGTCGTCGGTCCGGTACAACGACAGCGCCCAGAAATGCGGCGGTGTCCAAAAGAATATGATCGCGAACAATGCGATGGCACCCCAGCCGACCCCACCCGTCGCCGCCGCCCAGCCGATCAGCGGCGGGAAGGCGCCGGCAGCACCACCGATCACGATGTTCTGCGGGGTGCGCCGTTTCAGCCAGACCGTGTAGACGAAGACATAAAAGGCGATCGTCAGGGCGAGCAGCTCGGCGGAAACCCAGTTGATCGCCAGCCCCATAACCAGCACGGCGCCGCCACCGAGAACCACACCAAAGCCCAGCGCCTCGCCGGGCATCATGCGGCCTGCGGGCAAAGGTCGTCCCGCAGTGCGCCGCATCAGAGCGTCGATATCGCGGTCGTACCACATGTTGATCGCACCCGCCGCACCGGCGCCGACGGCGATGCACAGCACCGCCACGGCCGCCAGCACCGGGTGAAGATGTCCAGGCGCCACTACGAGCCCGACAAACCCGGTGAAGACCACGAGCGACATCACCCGCGGTTTCAGGATCTCGACATAGTCTGCAACCCCGGCCCCGGCAGTCCTAGCCAGGCCGACATCCGCTCGGGTCGGCGCCTCAGACAATTCGGTCACGGGGGCGTGTTCTCATGAAACGACCGGCAGCTCGTCATAGCTGTGGAACGGCGGCGGCGATGAAACCTTCCATTCGAGCGTCGTCGCCCCCTCGCCCCAATAATTGGCACCGACCCGACGTCCGGCGATCAGCGTGTGAAGCACGATAAAGACAAAGAACAGGGTCGACGCGTAGGAAATAAAAGAGCCGATCGACGCCACCATGTTCCAGCCGGCAAACGCATCGGGATAATCGGCGATGCGTCGCGGCATGCCGGCAAGACCGAGGAAATGCATCGGGAAGAACGTCAGGTTGACGCCGATGAAGGTCGTCCAAAAGTGGATCTTGCCAAAGGTCTCGTTGTAGGTGCGCCCCGACATCTTGCCGATCCAATAATAGAAGCCGGCAAAAATCGAAAACACCGCGCCCAGCGACAGCACGTAATGGAAATGAGCAATCACGTAATAGGTATTGTGCAGAGCAAAATCGACGCCGGCATTCGCCAACACCACTCCGGTGACGCCACCGATCGTGAACAAGAAAATGAAGCCCAATGCCCATAGCATCGGTGTCTTGAAATCTATCGATCCGCCCCACATCGTTGCGATCCACGAGAAGATCTTTACCCCGGTGGGCACAGCGATGACCATCGTCGCGGCGGTGAAATAGGCCCGCGCATCGACCGAAATTCCGGTCGTGAACATGTGATGCGCCCACACGATAAAGCCGATGACGCCGATCGCCATCATCGCATAGGCCATGCCGAGATAGCCGAAGATCGGCTTCTTGGAAAAGGTCGAGACGACCTGGGAAATCATCCCGAAGCCCGGCAGAATCAGGATGTAGACCTCGGGATGGCCGAAAAACCAGAACAGGTTCAGGAAAAGCAACGGGTCGCCGCCGCCAGCCGGGTCGAAGAAGGTCGTTCCGAAATTGCGGTCGGTCAGCAGCATCGTGATCGCTCCGGCGAGCACCGGCAGCGACAACAACAACAGGAACGCGGTTACCAGGATCGCCCACACGAACAGCGGCATCTTGTGCATCGTCATGCCGGGGGCGCGCATATTGAAGATCGTCGTGATGAAGTTGATTGCACCCATGATCGACGAGGCGCCGGCGAGATGCAGCGAAAAGATCACCATGTCGACGGCCGGTCCCGGATGCCCGACCGGACCCGAGAGCGGCGGATAGACGGTCCAGCCGACCCCGGCCCCTTGCCCGACCATCGTCGACCCGAGCAACAGGGCAAAGGACGGGATCAACAGCCAGAAGCTGATGTTGTTCATGCGCGGAAAGGCCATGTCGGGCGAGCCGATCATCAGCGGCACCAGCCAATTGCCGAAGCCGCCGATCATCGCCGGCATGATCACGAAAAACACCATGATCAGCCCGTGCGCCGTGACGATGACGTTATAGAGCTGATGATCTTCGATAAAATGATTGCCGGGATGCATCAGCTGGGTTCGCGCGACGACCGACAAGGCGCCGCCGATCACCCCGGCGCAGATCGCCAACAGCAGATAGAGCGTGCCGATGTCCTTGTGGTTGGTGGAGCACAGCCAGCGGGTAAAAAACCCCGGGGCATGGCCATGACCATAGGCGTCGTGGCCGTTCAGGTCGCCAACATGGGCGTCCCTCTCGTAAGCCATTCCTCTCGCTCCCTCGATCTCAATCGCCCGCGGCAGCCCGGCGGACGGCGTCCGGCGGGTCGGGAATAGCGGCGACGCGCACCCCGCCGGTGCTGTCGTCACGCCGCGCGAATTTCTTTTTGGCGTCGACCAGCCACCGCTGGAAGGCGTCATTTGGCATCGCCTCGACTTTGATTGGCATAAAGGCGTGATTGACGCCGCAGATCTGGTTGCACTGGCCGTAATAGATGCCCGGATGATCGATCTTCATCCAGCTCTCGTTGAGCCGGCCGACGACCGCGTACTCCTGCACCCCGAAGGATGGCACGAACCAGCTGTGAATCACATCGGTCCCGGTCACCTGCACCCGGATGATCGTGTCAGCCGGAACCACGAGCGGGTTGTCGACTTCGAGCAATCGCTTCTGTCCTGCCTTCAACTGGTCTTCCGGAATGATGTTGCTGTCGAAAGCAAGCCCGCCCTGGTCAGGATACTCGTAGGACCAGTACCACTGGTGTCCGGTCACTTTGATCGTCAGCTCCGGATTTGGTACCCGGTCCATATAGTACATGAGCTTGAAGGAAGGGATCGCGATGCTGACCAGGATCAGCACCGGCACCACCGTCCACAGCATCTCGATGACGGTGTTGTGAGAGGTGCGCGAAGGCGCCGGGTTGCGCTGCTGGTTGAAACGCCACATCACGTAGACCAAGAGGCCGAGGACAAAGACGGCGATCAACGTGATGATGATCAGGAGCACGTCATGAAAGGCCGACAGGCGATCCATGACTTCGGTAGCCGGCGGCTGAAAGCCGAACTGCCACGGTTTGGGCTCCGCCGCCTCTGCTCCCGGCGCGGTGATGAGGGTACGGAGCACGCCGAGCGCGAGTGTCGGCGCCTTCGTTCTCAACAACTTCCCCAACCGCAGCATGCGCCCTGCAGCCCCCATCCGTTACGGACGGCCCGCCGATCCTTCGGCGGGCTTCGGCCGCGCGGCAAACTCGGCCAAAACCTACACCAAAGCTCGCTCTGGCGACAACCGGGACAACCCCCTGCCAACGGCTTGCGACGAGCCGCCGCAGAGTGCGGCATCCGGTATCGCCGGCGAGCGAACGCCTTTCGCTCGCCAATGTCAGAGGCCATATTTGTACCGTGTTTGAAGGAGTAGCGAATGACCGATCTCGCCGTTTCCGACGCGCTGTTCTTCGAGAAGACCGGCATGGACCCGAGCCGGGTCGAGGCGCTCGTGACACAATCGCTGGCCGGCATGGACGACGGCGAGCTCTACCTCGAATACAGCCAGTCCGAAAGCCTCGCCCTCGACGACGGCCGCATCAAAAGCGCGAGCTTTGACACCTCGCAGGGCTTTGGGCTGCGCGCGGTGGCCGACGAGGCCGCCGGGTACGCGCATGCCTCCGAGCTCTCCGAAGCGGCGATCCGCCGCGCCGCGGCAACCGTGCGGGCGGTGGCGAGCGGCTATTCCGGGGTCATGGCGGCACCGCCCCTCGGCACCAACCGCAGCCTCTACACCGAGGAGAACCCGCTCGGTCTGGTCGATCTCGGCGCCAAGACACGGCTTCTTACCGAAATCGATGCCTACGCTCGGAGCCGCGACAACCGGGTCAGGCAAGTCATGGCCTCGCTGAGCGGCGTGTGGCAGGCGGTGCAGATCATCCGTCCGGATGGCCGCCGTGTCGCCGACATCCGCCCGCTGGTGCGATTGAACGTCGCGATCGTCGTCGGCGAGGGCGGCCGCATGGAGACCGGGTCCGCCGGGTCCGGCGGCCGGGTCGCTTACGACCGCTATCTCGACCCCTTGCACTGGAAAGCCCAGGTCGACGAGGCGTTGCGGCAGGCGCTGGTCAATCTCGCCGCCGTCCCGGCACCGGCTGGCGAGATGATTGTCGTTCTCGGGCCGGGATGGCCGGGGGTGATGCTGCACGAGGCGGTCGGGCATGGCCTCGAGGGCGATTTCAACCGTAAAAAGACTTCGGCCTTCTCCGGAATGATCGGGCAGCGCGTCGCGACAAAAGGAGTGACGGTGGTCGATGACGGGACGTTGCCCGACCGGCGTGGTTCCTTGACCGTCGACGACGAGGGGACACCCACCAACTACACCGTGTTGATCGAGGACGGCATCTTGAAGGGCTACATGCAGGATCGGATGAATGCCCGCCTTCTCGGGGCCGCGCCGACCGGCAACGGCCGGCGGCAGAGCTTTGCCCATGCGCCGATGCCGCGCATGACCAACACGTACATGCTGGCCGGCGGGCACGACCCGCAGGAAATCATCGGCTCGGTCAAGGGCGGGCTCTACGCCGTAAATTTTGGCGGCGGCCAAGTCGACATCACCTCCGGCAAGTTCGTATTTTCCGCTTCCGAGGCGTATTTGATCGAGGACGGCAAGGTCGGCCCCTCGGTAAAGGGCGCCACCCTGATCGGCAACGGGCCGGACGCCATGACCAAGGTGACGATGATCGGCAACGACCTGCGCCTCGATGACGGGATCGGCACCTGCGGCAAAGATGGGCAAGGGGTACCGGTCGGCGTCGGGCAACCGACCTTGCGGATGGATGGTCTGACGGTCGGCGGCACGAGCGCGTGAGGCTCGCCGCCGGGCTCGTCCTCGCGGTTTTCACCGCGGCCTCGGTTTGCACCAGCAAAGTCCTTGCCTGCGCCGATTTTGCCGCGGCTCCCTCCACCCGCTGGTCGCTCGCCAAGGAAAATGGCGTGTCCTGGCTGGTGACACCGTGTGGTGAGCGCTTTTTCAGTCTCGGCGTCAACG
>Ga0306920_100014762_pt1 | contig 10680 bp, 9 predicted proteins | sample flu12Cox44000170_FD_204666 | JGI IMG/M metagenome (GOLD analysis project Ga0306920, IMG submission 204666) | Lab enrichment of tropical soil microbial communities from Luquillo Experimental Forest, Puerto Rico - flux4day.12C.oxic.44.000.170 (v2)... | ecosystem: Environmental > Terrestrial >... | reverse complement strand
GAAGAGGTCGGTTTCCTCGCGACGCGTCTCAAGCGCCTCAGCGATCGTATCAACGAAGGCGTGCAGAAGGGCGAGTTGCCCGGCGCCGTGGTGTTGATCGCGCGCAACGGCAAGATCGTGATGTTCGACGCCTTCGGCTTTCGCGACCGCGAGGCCAAGGCGCCGATGACCACCGATGCGATCTTCCGCATCGCCTCCATGACCAAGCCGATCGTGTCGGTGGCCGCCATGATCCTGGTGGAAGAGGGCAAGCTGTCGCTCGCCGACCGTGTGTCGAAATACATTCCCGCCTTCGCCGACACCAAGGTCGCGGTGGAGGTAAAGAACCCCGACGGTACGGTCGAGATGCGTCTCGAGCCGCAGCTCCGGCCGATGACTGTGCAGGACCTGATGCGCCACACCTCGGGCCTCACCTACGGCGTGGCCGGCCTCAACAAGGTGAAGCAGTCCTACGTGGACATGAAGGTCATGGATGCCAACCAGACCAACGAGCAAATGGCCGAGAAGCTCTCCAAGCTGGCGCTGCTCTACCAGCCGGGCACGCACTGGGAGTACTCCATGTCGACCGACGTGCTGGGCCGGGTGGTCGAGGTCGCCTCCGGCATGACCCTCGACAAGTTCATCGAGGAACGAATCACCAAGCCGCTGCGCATGGGCGACACCGGCTTCGAAGCCTTGCCCGACAAGAAGGATCGCGGCGCCAAGCCGCAGAAGGAGGGGCCGAAGAACGAGGTGCCGGCCATCCCCGACATCACCTTGAAGACGACATGGAAGTCGGGCGGCGGCGGCATGGTGTCGACGGCTGCTGACTACGCGCGCTTCCTGCAGATGTTCGCCAACGGCGGCCAGCTCGATGGCGTGCGGGTGATCTCGCGCAAGACCATCGACCTGATGACGGCCGACCACCTGCCTCCCGACATCGTGATGGGCGACGATATGTGGCGTTTGGAAGCGTTCGAGCCGAGCGGGCGCATGGGGCAGGGCTTCGGCCTCGGCTTCGCGGTGCGCAACGAGCAGGGCCGCAATCCGCTGCCCGGCTCGCCGAACGACTATTTTTGGGGCGGCGCCTGGGGCACCTATTTCTGGCACGACCCGCGGGAACGCATGTACGTCGTGTTCATGATGCAGTCGCCGGCTTCGCGGTTGCCTTACCGTTACCTGCTGCGCGACTTGGTCTACCAGGCGCTTGTAAATTAGCAGCGCGAAACGCCGTACCGCCGTGCGTCCTCAGCGCCGTGGCGCCGCATTGACCGTGCACGACCGGGGGCTATGCTGCGCGCACAAGACAAATGGGTAGTGGGAGGGAATGATATGCGAATCAAGCGTCGCCAAGTCTTGGCCGGCTCTGCCGCCGGCGCTGTGTCTCTTGCTTCGGGGCTCGCCAGTCCCGCCATCGCCGACAGCGAACCGATCAAGATCGGCTATCTGCCGGCCCTGACCGGTCCGAGTTCCTCGACCGGCGTCGGCATCAATCGAGGCACCCAGCTCGCGGTCGAGCTGATCAACAAGGACGGCGGCATCAAGGGCCGCAAGATCGAGCTGATCGTGCGCGACACCCAGAGCGACCCGACCAAGGCGGTCAACGCGGTTGCCGAGCTGACGCAGCGCGCCAAGGCCAGCATGATCTTCGGCCCGCTCAACTCCGGCGAGGCGCTGGCAGCGACGCCGCTGATCGCGCGCGACAAGGTGCCGATGCTGCACCCGTGCTGGGTCGACGAGCTGATCGACGTCAAGAAATACCCGATGTCCTTCCGCATCGCGCCGACCAACACCCAGGTCGGCGGCGGCGCGAACTACTACGTCGTCGACGTGCTCAAGCTGAAGAAGGTGGCGGTGATCAGCGACACCACCGGCTACGGCACGGCCTCGGTCAACACCTACGTGCCGATGCTCAAGGCCAAGGGCGCCGACGTCGTCTACACCAACCATGTCGACGCGGCGAACCCCGACCTCAAGCCCGAGCTCCTGCGCATGCAGAGCGCCGGCGCGCAGGCGATCATGCCGTGGAGCGTCAACGCCGGGTTCCTGTCGCGCATCTGCAATACGCGCGGCGCCATGGGCTGGGACGTGCCGATCGTCGGCCAGACCACGCTCGGCTCCGGCCAGACCAAGGCCCTGCTCGAGAAGCCCGAGTATTGGAACAAGGTCTACTCGAACAACTTCCGGCAAGTCTGCTACGCCAACGGCAAGCTACCGCCGCGCGCGCAGGAATTCGTCGACCGCCTGAAGGCGGCCAAGGTCGAATTCGGCGACACGCTGCTGTGGTGGGTGGCGTTGGGCTGGGACGGCGGCATGATGATGGCCGACGTCTTCAAGAACGCCGGCACCAAGAGCGACGACGTCGTGGCCTACATGAACAAGATCAAGAACTGGCCGGGCATCTACGGCACCGTCACCTGGACGCCGGAACAGCACAACGGCTTCCCCGACTCGGAAGTCGTGATGTGCGAGGTCAACTCGCTGAAGGACGGCGCCTTCAACCTTGCTCCGGGCTACAGCGCCTAGGCGATGTTTGCATCGATCGTCTCCTACGGGCTTGCGGTAGGAGCGGTCTACGCACTGATCGGCATCACGTACAACGTGATGTTCTCGGCGTCGCGTGTGTTCAGCTTCACCGCTGGCATGCTGGGAATGCTGGGCGGTGTGCTGGGCGCGCTCTTCATCAACAAGATGGGCATGAACGCCGTCCTGGCGTTGGTGGCCGTGCTGGCCTGTGGCGCCGTGCTCGGCCTCGTCACCGAGATCCTGACGGTGCGCCCGGTGCTGAAGAGCATCGAGCAGCACCTCTATGTGCTGTCGACGTTGGCCTTCGCGCTGATGGTGCAGCAGGTCGCCGCCGTCGAATGGGGCACCGAGGCGCAGCCGTTCCCCGTGCTGATCCCGATCGATCCCGCTTCCCTCTGGGGCCAGATCGACCAGAAGTTCTGGCTGCCAGTGTTGGCCTGCGCCGTCACCATCGGCGGACTCGAGTTCCTGTACCGCAGGACGCTGATCGGCCGCGCCTTCCTCGCCATCGCCGAGGATAGCTACGCCGCCCGCGCCCTCGGCCTGCCCGAGACGCGGCTGCGGATGGCGAGCTTTGCACTGGCCGGCATGATCGGCGCGCTGGCGGGCTTCACCGGCGCGCAAATGCTGCTCGCCTACTTCGGCAACCAGTCGATCCTGAACTTCTACGGCTTCGTGCCGGTGGCGCTGGGCGGCATGGGGTCCAACCGCGGCGCCCTGATCGGCGGGCTGGCGCTCGGCCTGTTCCAGCAGGCCGCCAACTTCCTGGTCGGCGGGATCTTCGCCGCTGTGGCGGTGTTCGTGGTCTTCATCATCGTCTTGCTGCTCAGGCCCGAGGGCCTGGCCGGCGCGGCAACGGCACGCCGCGTATGACGGAGGCTGCCGCTCCCATAAGGACCCGCGGCGCCGCCGGCACGCGCTGGCTCGGCAAGCTCGAGGGCAAGATTTCGTGGATCCTGCTCGGACTGGCAGGCTTGCTGCTGCCGCTGCTCGACGATTCCTATATCGGCACGATCGCGACGCGCGCCTACATCTACTGGGTCCTAAGCGCCGGCCTGAACCTGGTGGTGGGCTATGCCGGCCAGATCGCCATCGGCTGGGTATCGATGCTGACGCTGGGCGCCTACACCACGGCGGCGCTCGCCGCCGGCCGCGTCGGCCCGGAGTGGAACTCCTATCTCGCGCTGCTGGCGGGCGGCGCCGTAGGCGCCGTGTTCGGCGTCGTCGTCGGCCTGCCGGCGCTCAGGCTGCGCACTTTCTACTTCGCCATGACGACGCTCGGCTTCGCCACCATCGTCACGCAGGTGGCGCTGGCCTGGAAGGACATCACCGGCGGCGGCGTCGGCACGCCGGGACCGGTCTTCCCCTGGCCGTTCGATCCCGGCTGGGGCTTCTACTATTTCTGCTTCATCCTGGCGGCGCTGGCGACCTGGATGACCGCCAACATCGGTTCGAGCCGCTACGGCCGCGCCCTGGTGGCGATCCGCGACGCCGAGGTGGCGGCCGAGGCGTCGGGCATCGCCAAGCCGAAGCTGCTGATGCTGATCTTCCTGCTGGCCGGTGCACTGGGCGGTGTGGCGGGCGGGCTGTTCTCTTCGCTGCAGTCCTACATCACGCCGGATGCCTTCACCTTCGAGATGTCGGTGCTGTTCTTCATCGGCATCCTGATCGGCGGCCGTGGCTCGATCCTGGGGCCGCTGCTCGGCACCATCATCCTGACGGTGCTTCCGGAGTTCGCCGCGCCGCTGGTGCAATGGTCGACCTTCCTCTATGCGGCGCTCCTGCTGGTGATCGTGCTGGTGATCCCGGGCGGTATCGCCGATCTCTTGGATTACAAGAACCGTCGCCCGCTCGAGCAGCATCGCGAGATCGTGCCGCGGCCCGAGCTGCTGCCGCGTGTGCTCGACCGGCCGGCGGCGGAGCTCCTGACGCTCAAGAACATCGCCCTGAGCTTTGGTGGCGTGCGCGCGATCGACGGGCTCGACCTCGAGATCCGGCCCGGCGAGGTGCACGGCCTGATCGGCCCCAACGGCAGCGGCAAGACCACCACCCTGAACGTGATCTCGGGCTACTACGCCCCGCAGTCGGGTGAGGTGAGGCTGGGCGGCGCCGTCCTGCCGCCGAGCGCGGCGCATCTGCGGGCCAACCACCGCATCGCCCGCACGTTCCAGACGCCGCGCCTGATCGGCGGCGCCTCGGTGCTCGACAATGTGATGATCGGCGGCACCATCGACGGGCAGGGTAGTTTCGTCGAATCACTCGTGACGCTGCCGCGGCATCGCCGCGACGAGGCTGGGCTCCGCGCGGCGGCGATGCTGGCGCTGCAGACGGTCGGGCTCGAATCGCTGGCCGCGGTGCGCACCGACCGTCTGCAGCACAGCGAACTGCGCTTCGTCGAGATCGCCCGCGCGCTGATGTTGCGACCCGCCTGTCTGCTGCTCGACGAGCCGGCGGCAGGGTTGTCGACCGAGGAAATCCGCCGGCTGGGCGCGCTGATCAAGGCGATCAGCCGGGCCGGCACGGCGGTGCTGCTGGTCGAGCATCACGCCGACCTGATCTTCGACATTTGCGACCACGTGACCGTGCTCAATCTCGGCAAGGTCCTGGCGGCGGGCACGCCGGCCGAGATTCGCTCGCATCGGGAGGTGGTGAGTGCCTACCTCGGCGCCTGAACCACTCCTCGAAGTCGCCGGCCTCTCCGCAGGCTACGGCAAGATCGTCGTCTTGCGCGACGTGGCGCTTACCGTTGGCGCGGGCGAGGCCGTCGCGTTGCTCGGACCCAACGGCGCCGGCAAGACGACGCTGCTGCGCGCCGTCTCGGGCCTGCTGCCGCGCACCGGGCAGGTGAAGTTCGCCGGCCGCGACATGGCGGGCGCGGGCCCCGGCGATACCGTGAGAGCGGGCCTGGTCCATGTCGTCGAAGGCCATCGCGTCTTCACCCAGCTCAGCGTGTTCGACAACCTGCTGCTCGCGGGTTACGGCCTGCCGCGGCCCGAGCTCACGCGTCAGGTCGAGGAGGCGCTGGCGTTCTTCCCCGAGATCGCCGCCAAGCGGAACGATCGCGCGGTGACCTTGTCGGGCGGCCAGCAGCAGATGCTGGCGGTGGCGCAGGGCCTGGTGCGCCGGCCGAAGCTCTTGATGCTCGACGAGCCGTCAGCCGGACTGTCGCCGGTGCTGGTCGACCGCGTGCTCGCCGCCATGGTGCGCCTGCGCGAGGCGGGCACGATCCTGCTGGTCGAGCAGCTGATCGAGAAGGCGCTGGCGGCGTCGGATCGTGTCTATGCCCTGGCGCGCGGCTCGATCGTGTTGCAAGCGCGAACCGACGAGGCCGACCTGCCGAACCGGTTGGAGCATGCTTATTTCGGCCAGGATGTCAGCGCGCCGCTGGCGTCATAAAGGCACTAGGCAAGGCGACGCGGTGCCGCCACACTGCTGCCAAGGCGAAAAATCGCTGCGTACGATGTGAAGGGGAGGAACCGGACGTCATGGACGTCTCGCTTGGTCTTCTGACCAACGCCGTGATCTCTGGGCTGTTGCTCGGCGGCTTCTATGCCGCCGTGTCGATCGGCGTGGCGATCTCGTTCGGCATGCTGGACATCGTCAACATCGCTCATCCGGCCTTCATCCTGCTCGGCTCCTACGTCGCCTTCATCGGCAACTCGGTGTTCGGCATCGATCCGATCCTGGCCGCGGTCATCGCCCTGCCGGCCTTCTATCTGCTCGGAATGGCCGCCTACCAGGTCTACTACGTCGCCTTCGAGCGACGCGACGACCAGTCGCTGCGCGGCCTGTCGTTCTTCTTCGGCATCCTGTTCATCGTCGAGGTCGGGTTGATCCTGATCTTCGGCGTCGACTACACCTCGGTGCAGGCCTGGTACGGCGGTGGCAACCTCAGCTTGGGCTTCATCGAGCTGCCGTGGCGGCTCCTGGTGCCGTTCCTGCTCGGCATGGCGATGGTCGCCGGGCTCCAGGTCTTCCTGTCGCGCACCTTCATCGGCCGCGCCATCCAGGCGGTCGCCCAGGACCAGCAGGCACTGCGGCTGATGGCGGCCAACCCGACGCGTATCAAGCGCATCGCGTTCGGCCTCTCCTTCGCCACGGCTGCCCTTGCCGGCGCCGCCATGATCATCATCCAGCCGGTCGAGCCGTCCATCGGCCGGGAATATATCGGGCGCATCTTCGCCATCTGCGTGCTGGGCGGGCTGGGCAGCTTTCCCGGCATGGTGATCGCGGCCGTCACGCTCGGTATCGTCGAAAGCCTGACGTCGACCTTCTTCGGCCCGTCGTGGGCGCCCGCAGTGGCGTTCGGCGTGTTGCTCCTGACCTTGGCGGTGAGGCCCAGTGGCATACTTGGCCGCTAAAGGCGCCGACAAGCAGGCGGCCGTCGCCGGCCTCGGCAACGTCGCCTTCATCCTCGTGCTGTGCGTGGCGGCGGCCGCGATCTTCGGCGCCACGCGCTGGATCGGCAACAGCTACGCCTTCTTCGCCGCCTACGTCGTGGTCCAGTACATCGTGCTCGGCACCGCCTGGAACATCCTGGGCGGCTACACCGGCTACGTGAATTTCGGCATCACCGCCTTCTTCGCCATCGGCGCCTATTCGAGCGTGGTGCTCTACAAGCTGACGCCCTGGCTGCCGCTGCCGGTGATGATCGCGGTCGGCGGCGCGGCGGCGGCGCTGGTCGGACTCGGCACCGGCTATCTCACGCTTCGGCTGCGCGGCGTGTTCTTCTCGATCGCCACGCTGGCCCTTGCCGTGGTGGTCCAGACGCTGATCACCAACTGGGACTTCGTCGGCGGCGCGCGTGGCGCCTATGTGCTGCGGCCCAAGCTCGCGCCGCTGATCGGCGGCGAATACATCCAATATCTCTACCTGGTGATGCTCGGTCTCTGCGTCGTCGTGCTGGCGACGGCTCGTGCCATCGAGCGCTCGGCGCTGGGCTATGGTTTCGCCGCGATTCGCGACGACGAGGCGGCGGCCGAGGCGGCCGGCGTGCCGACGCTCAGGCTGAAGCTGATTGCCACTACCCTGTCCGGCGCCTTCATGGGCATGGCGGGAGCGCCGCTGCCTTACTATGTCGCCTACCTCGACCCTGCGTCGGGCTTCAGCTTGAACTATGCGGTGAATGCCATCGCGATGCCCTTGATCGGCGGCACGGCGAACTGGGTTGGACCGATCGTGGGCGCGGTTGTGGTCGGCGGCCTGCAGCAGTACGTCAGTGTCACCATCTCGTCGGCGGTCAATGTGCTGATCACCGGCTTGCTGCTGGTGCTGTTCGTGATCCTGGCGCCGCAGGGTATCGTCGGTGTGGCTCAGAAGTGGCTGCGGAGGCGGCGGTGAGCGCGCTGCTGCAGGTGTCAAGGCTCGGCAAGCGCTTCGGCGGCTTCGTCGCGCTCGAGGCGATCGATCTTGAAGTCGAGGAGGGCGAACGGCTGGGCCTGATAGGCCCCAACGGTTCGGGCAAGTCGACGCTGGTGAACTGCATCTGTGGCACCCTGCACAACGAGACCGGCAGCGTTCAATTCGCCGGCGATGGCCTCGACGGGCTGACGGCGCACCAGCGCACGCGGCTCGGCCTGGCGCGCAGCTTCCAGCTGCCGCGTCCTTTCGGCAGTCTGACGTTGGCCGAGAACCTGCGCATCCCGATCCTCTACTCCGTGAACGCGCGCGTCGGCCGTCATCTGGCGGGGGCAGCCATCGAAGCGCGCTGCCTGGAGCTGCTGGACCAAGTCGGATTGGCTGACAAGGCGCAGCGCCTGCCGCGCGACCTGACCCAAATCGAGATGCGCAAGCTCGAGCTGGCGCGCGCCATGGCCGCCGAGCCAAAGCTGCTGATCGCCGACGAGGCCATGGCCGGGTTGAGCCATGCCGAGGTCGACGAGATCATTGCGCTCCTGATCCGGCTGAACGGCCAGGGCGTCACCGTGATCATGATCGAGCATATCATGCGCGCGGTCATGGAATTCTCCCAGCGCCTGGCCGTGCTTGTCGCCGGCCGCAAGATCGCCGACGGTGATCCCAAGGTCGTGGTGCGCGACCCCGAAGTCGTGAGGGCGTACCTTGGCGAGTAGTCTCTCCGTCACCAACGTCGTTGCCGGCTACGGTGCCGTGCGGGTGCTCGACGACGTCTCGCTGTCGGTCGGGGCCGGCGAGACGGTGGCGCTGCTCGGCACCAACGGCAACGGCAAGTCGACCCTGATGAAGTCGATCATGGGCATGGTGCGTCCGGCCTCCGGCACCATCACCGCCACGATCGATGGCGCCACGCATGAGCTGGTCGGCCGCTCGACCGAGGAGATCGTCGATCTCGGCATCGGCTTCGTGCCCGAGGGCCGCCGGCTGTTCCCCAAGCTCACCGTCACCGAGAACTTGCTTTTGGGCGCATTCCGTCCGACCGCGCGCTCGGCGATCGCCCGCAATATCGATTTCTGCTTCGAGACCTTCCCGCGGCTCAAGGAGCGTGCCAAGCAGCTCGCCGGCTCGATGAGCGGCGGCGAGCAGCAGATGCTGGCGCTCGCCCGCGCGCTGATGTCGGCACCGCGCATCCTGCTGATCGACGAGCCGTCAGTCGGATTGGCACCGCTGCTGGTGCAACGCACCATCGACAAGATCAAGGAGCTGAAGGAGGGCTTTCAGCTTAGCGTCCTGATGGCCGAGCAGAACTTCACTCAGGCCGTGCGCATCGCTGACCGCGGCTACGTCATCGTGCACGGCCGGATCGCCTTTACCGGCGATTCAGCCGAAGCCCTCAACAACAACGACTTGATCCGAGAGTTCTACCTCGGCGCCTAGTCATGTCTTCCGGGCCGCGAGCCTCCGGCTCGCTCATGTCATGAGGCGAGTCGGAGGCTCGCGGTCGAGAAGATCACGAACCCGGATTGTACGGGTAGACGATATCGCCGCTGGCGTACTTTTTCGGCCACAGGATCACTTCCGTCTTTGGGTCCTTGAACTGGTCGAGACCGTTGCCTTTGACGCCCTGGAACTGCACGGCCAGGACGGCCGCCTCCGTCCACTCGCCCTGCGCGTTGAAGCTCACATCTCCGACCACGGTCTTGAATGTCGTCTTGCGGCAATATTCGGCGAGCTTGTCGTCATTGGTGCCGCCAGTCGCAGTCACCGCCTGGGCGATCATCTGCATGCGGGCATAGGAGTAGGGCGGCAGGTAGTAGCCCAGGATGTCGACGCCGGCCTCGGCCGACTTCGCCTGGTACTTCTTCAGGAACTCCCGGCCTTCGTCGGTGGCGAACTTTGCCCATGGCATCCAGAAATCGTAGACCACGATGCCGTTAAGCAGCGGTCCGAGCTGCATCTTGATGGCGGTTGCCTGAAGCCCGACCATGCCGCCGCCATAGATCTTCGGCTTGAAGCCGACCTCATGGCTCGCCTTGATCAAGCCGACCGTGTCGGCCGGATAGGAGCAGGCGAGGAAGATGTCGGGATTGGTCGCCTGCATCGCGCGCACCACCGGCGTGTAGTCGGCGGTGTTGGGCGGATAGGTCTTGTCGTAGACCACCTTCAGGCCGAGGCGCTTGATCACGTTGCGCGCGCCGTCCATGGCGTTGCGCGGGAACTCCGCGTCGGCGCCGCACATCGCCACGGTCACGGGCTTTGGGTTCTGCGCGGCCGCCACCTCGAAGAACCCCTCGGCGAATGCCTCTTTCGGGCGTGGCCCGCCGACCGGCTGCATGGAGAAGTAGCGCGGATAGTTGAACTCGGTGTTCACCGCCAGCCCGAAGAGCGAGAAGAAGGTGCGATCGTGCTGCATTACGATCGGCATCGCCGGCGCGATGATATTGGTGGCGTAGCTCGAGGCGATGATGTCGACTTTGTCGACGTCGAGCAGCTTAGTGTAGAGGCCCGGAACGGTCGAAGGATTGGACTGGTCATCGTAGTAGACGAGCTTTACCGGCCGCCCGAGCAGGCCGCCCTTAGCGTTGATGTCCTCTTCCCAGATCTGCGCCGCCAGCAGGGCGCCCTTGCCATTGGCGGCCAGCGGGCCGGTCAGGTTCATGCTGAAGCCGATGGTCAGCGGCTTGTTCTGTGCGATGGCCGGGGCCGCGATGCCCGCCGCGGCGCCCGCCGCCAGCTTGCCAAAGGTACGACGCTGGATGCGCATGTAGCCTATCCTCCCAAAAGATATTAATTGGCGGGACTTTAGCCCGCCTTGCAAAG
>Ga0306920_100014761_pt1 | contig 10680 bp, 15 predicted proteins | sample flu12Cox44000170_FD_204666 | JGI IMG/M metagenome (GOLD analysis project Ga0306920, IMG submission 204666) | Lab enrichment of tropical soil microbial communities from Luquillo Experimental Forest, Puerto Rico - flux4day.12C.oxic.44.000.170 (v2)... | ecosystem: Environmental > Terrestrial >... | reverse complement strand
AGCCGCCATGCGCTTGGGGATCAAGCCTGCGACGCTGCGCTTTCGTATGAAGAAATTCGGTATCTGTCGCGGCTCCGAACGACCGGCCTGAGCCACTGCATTCGGCCTGCAGTTACTTCGGCCGGCTGGATTTCCGCAGTTGCTCTCTCAGGGAATGGATCTGTTGCTGCAGGAGAGTACGCAGCGCCTCACCTTCTGCGACGGCGGTCTTGAGTTCCACGATACGCGCGGTGACTCGCTTTTCAAATTCGCGATGCAGGCGCTCGAGCTCGCACTCGAGAGCATGGCGGCTGAGATGCAGCCGCACGCGCGCCAGAATTTCCTGATACTGGAACGGTCTGCTGACGTAGTCGTCCCCGCCGGCGGCGAAGGCGCTCACCCGGTCCTCGGATTCCGCGGGCGTCGTCATGAATATCACCGGGGTCTCGGCCAGTTTCGGCAACTCACGCAGGCGCCGGCAGGTCTCGAAGCCGTTCATGCCGGGCATATTCGTATCGAGCAGAATGAGATCCGGGGAAGTGACTCGGGATTGCTCGAAAGCAGTGTCGCCATCGGGCGCCGCGCGCACTCGGTACCCGGCTTCGGACAAGATTGCGAGCAGCGAGGCGATGTCCGCGGGCCTGTCGTCGACCACGAGGATCGATGGCGCTACAGTGCCCAGATGCATGTCATTCATATCGTGCCGAGGGAGCGATACGCTATCGTGAAATGCCTGGCGCGGTCAGTGTGACAGAGCCGGTGCTGCGCTGGGAACGAACGGTCGGCAACGTGCCGCCAGGCGCGATTCCAACAGGCTGTCGAGCGCGATCCTGCCCGGCCCAAAGACGGCGAGAACGAGCAGCATGAAGCCCCACAGCACGTGCTGTCCGAGCGCGGCCTCTGATCCTTCTGCCAGCAGAACCTGCCGGTAGGAAATGACTGCCATGGCGTTGACGAAAAAGGCTCCCACAGCGCCGACCCGACTGAAAAGACCGAGGAACAGCAGAGCGGGGAAGAAGAGCTCCCCCGTGGCACCGGTCACCGCCGCCACTGGCGGCGGCAGCAGCGGCACGTGGTACTCGGAGCGGAACAGTTCGAGCGTCGAGCTCCAGGAGGTCACTTTGAGCCAGCCGGACTTCCAGAACTGCCAGCCCACGTAGAATCGAGTGGCGAGCAGCACGAGCGAGCGAAAGTGATCGAGAAGGCGGCCGAGCACGGCATGTGCAGCAACGAGGTTCAAGAGGAAAGTCACGGTGAGTACTCCTTGAGTCGGGACTGATCGTAGGTCATCTCGGTGAGGACGCCGAGTTCAAAGCAGCGGCGCAGTGCAGCTCCCAGATCAAACAGCGGCGCGCAGGCCAGGCTGGCCTCGAGTGCCTCCGCCAACGACTGACCCTCGGCCAGCGCCGTCAGCAGCTGGAAGTCACCGGGATCGAGACGGCGGATGTCGATCCCTTGCGCCGCACGGCGCACGAGCATGAGGTCCGCACCCGCAGCGAGGTCGACGAGCGGCTCGCCGGCATAGCCAGCCTGATTGACCTCCCAGATGCGAATGATCGGAAAATCAGAGCGCAGCAGTCGCGCTGCCGGATGCAGGCGGAAGCGCACAGTCGCATAAGCCCCCGGCGGCACGGCGCGCAACACTCGCGGATCGAGTGACGTGCATTCTTCGGCCACCAGGCACTCCTGAGAGGCCCACTCGAGCGCCGCAACGTCAGCGAAGTACGAGTAGCGGGTGCCGCCAAACTTCTCACCAAGAAATGCGGCGAACGGAGCGCCGATATGATGGAGATCACCGGAGGCAGAGGGGTGGCGAGTGAGAAAGGCCAACGCCAGCTGGCGAAAATACTCCGCGCTCACGAGCCGCTCGATCACGGGAAATTCCAGCGCCAGCGTCTTCAGAAAACCCTGCTGAAGGTTGTTCCGATAGATTCGGATGCGGGCGAGGGGATCGATACCCTGAGGACGAATCCAGGGCGTCACGCGCTCGGGAGCCTCATCGAATAGACTGGCGGCAAAACGGGTCTGCAGCTCACGCAGCGACAGCATGGAACGGCTCCGCGATCCAGTCGGCCTTGGAGGCTTCTGCCTGCAGGACCTCGAGGGAAGGAATATCGGCGTCCCACTCAATCAAGGTCGGCACTGCACCGAAGCGCTTCACCGCTGCGCCATACAGCATCCACACCTCGTTCGCCACGTGGGTGTTGTGCGTATCGATTCGAATCTCGCGCCCGTCGATGTTGGTCACCGAGTGGCCGGCCAGGTGAATTTCCTTCACCACCGGGCGGGGAATCCCGTGCAGGTAGCTGTGCGCGTCAAAGCCGTGATTCATCGCGTTGACGTAGACGTTATTCACATCGAGCAGTATTCCGCAGCCCGATTCGTGGGCGAGTGCGGCCAGAAATTCCCACTCGGGCACTTCAGCGCAGCTGAACCTGAGGTAGCTCGAGATGTTCTCAACGAGTATCTGGCGTCCGAGAGCATCCTGAACTGCGCGGACCCGTGCGGCCATGTGCTGCAGGGCTTCCTCGGTGTAGGGGAGAGGCAGCAGGTCGTTTACGTAGCGGCCGCTGACCGAGCTCCACGAGAGGTGCTCCGATACGAGCACGGGCTCGAATTCCTGCACGAGCTTTTTCAGTTCACGTAGATGACCGGCGTTCAACGGATCCGTAGAACCAAGCGACAATCCGACCCCATGGAGACTCAGCTGGTAGTGGGCACGGATCCGCGCCAGCTGCGCGCGATGTGTGCCGCCAGGCGCGAAATAGTTCTCGCTGTGAACTTCGAACCAGCCGATCGGGGGACGGCGTGCGATGACCTCTTCGTGGTGCTGGACGCGCAGCCCGATTCCCGCACCGAGCGAGGAGCGGGCTGGGTTTGCCGAATACGGAAGGCTCATGGCACGCGCGCGCTCATTTGCCGGGTGTCAGCGAGCCACCAACGACGCGCTCACAGGTGCCCTTCGGCAGCTTGATGAACTCCTTGCGGCTTGCGTCGTTCTTGCTCTGACCGGCGCAGGCGTGCGCCGCGCCGGCGCAGTCGTTCTTGCCTGCCTTGGCCACGCCGTAACACTTCTCCGAATTGGCCTCGTCGGCTGCAAACGCAGTAGCCGATACGACGAGCAGACTGCTCACAGCTGCAGCAAGGATTGCAGTCTTCGAGGTCATGGGTGAGTGCTCCTTCGGTTTTGGGGTAATACATGCTCCGGATGCGCTCGAGCGCGGCCCCGGTACCCGTCCACTGCAGCAAAGGGCGTGCCAGAAGCCATGAGTCGTCTGAATTCAGGGTTCTAACGCATTCCGACCAATCCCAGCGCGGCGCGATGTGCACCCTCGTGCCGCAGTCGGTTGTGGGTCCACAGCGGATTGCGGCTGGTGCAGCACCGGGCGCAGTTCGGAGGAGCTAAAGGCGGGGCTTACCTGGCGAGCGGTGAACGAAAGCACTACATCGCTGTCAACACGAGTGCCCCGCGGATCACACAGGCGTAGTGCTGCTACACATGCTCATCCTGACACGACGACCCGGAGAATCGATCGTAATTGCAGACGACGTGGTCATTACCATTCTTGGCGTAAGACGAAATCAAGTGCGCGTGGGAGTGACGGCGCCAAAGCGCACTCCGGTACACCGTGAAGAGGTTTACAGACGTATCCGTGCGCAAGAGCGATCGCCGTGAGCGGCTGCGCCTGACCTCAACCCACGGTGGCTGGCAACGCAACGATCATGACCGCGGCTCGCAGCTAGTATCCAACGCGCCGGCGCTACTTCCAACAGAAAATCCCGGTTTGTCCGCGAGTTAGTTCACTCAGCAGGCCACTGCGCCGTGGTTGGCACAGGCATTGCTTTGCACTGACTTGCGAGCGACGTGCGCAATCCGTCGCGCCGGATGGGAGCAGCGGTGTGAACAACAAGCGAAAATCACTTGTCACGCTTGAGCCGGAACTTAGGTTGCACAGTACCGGCGCGGAACCCGTCCGCGTTCCAGGTGTTAGCCAACGCCGCCACTACATTGGACGCGGCGTATCTGTGCGTCGCTGCCAGCAAGCCGGCGCCCAGGGAAAAGCAGGGTGCATCACGTCATTAGCGAGGACGTGTGCAGCGTGACAGCGTCCATGGCGCGATCTCGCCGGCCCGGCTCGGGGCCAATCTCGGCTTGCGTTGGCGCGATATTCTCCTGGGCAGCAAGTCGCGACCGCCTTTGGGGGCGCATGTGGTTTCGCGGCGCCACGGCTATCTTCACCATGGCATCTACGTCGGTGAGGGGAAAGTCGTGCATTATGGCGGTCTCGCCAGAGGCTTGCGCCGCCGTCCGGTAGAAGAAATCTCGCTCACGGTCTTCGCCGCGGGACGACCCCTGTGGATGCGATGTGGCCCCTCCGCTTACTTTGACCGGGAAGAAGTCATTCGCCGGGCGCGTTCGCGCGTCGGTGAGAACTGTTATCGACTATTGACCAACAATTGCGAGCACTTCTGCGAGTGGTGTCTGCGCGGGGAACCGCGGAGTTATCAGATTGAGCGAATGTTCTGGTTGCCACAGCGGGTGTTGCGGATGCTCAGGAATCATGTGCGCGAGCTTGCCAAACAGACTTGCGTGTCCTGGCTGATAAATTGATGGGCGACAGGGTACTCGGGCGGGTGCGGCGGTTACTTCACCGCTGGATTTTGCCGCGGCTCGAGCAGATGTACGAGGCGGCGATACTGCCATGCCTTACTACACATTCCGGAGCCAGGTCACTCTCGAACCTGGGCGTCATCGCCGTAGGCACGCTTCTTCTGAAGGTCACTTCGAAATTGGCTTGACCGTGTAGTAGAGGAAGGGCGCGGTCACGTCCTTGAACCAGTGCGGAGTGTGCGGCGGCACGACTATGACGTCCCCGGGCTTCAGCGCATAACTGGTCCCGCCGCTGATGCCCGTGCCACGGATCTCGCCAAACGCGGTCTCCCTTGGATCGATTACGGTGCCGCCGACGATGAAGGTGGACGAGCCTTTCAGTACCCGGATCACATCGGTTTCGTATAGATGCACTTCGGCCAGGCCCGGCGTGTCGCGACGGCTGGCATCCACCTTGAATGAGTTCGTTTCGAGAATCGGCTCACCTTTGGAGAATGCCGTATCCACCGACGACGAAGGGAAATAGCGCTCCATGCGCGGCGCTTCAAACGCGGCGAGTCCGGCGGCGGCGATATCTTCGTCCTCCTGTGGCGTGTTGCCGGAGGCTGAAATCGCGCCTACTACGACACCGTCGACCTTGATCGGCAGCCCCCCTTGCAGCGCCACACCACCGGCCAGCGCGAGCGCTGAGATCCTGCCGTTTTTCACTTGCTCCTCGAAGTCCCTGCTCGGGCGCCGATATATCGCCGCGGTCCGTGCCTTGTCGATACCCACTTGAACGCTGGCCACCTGCGTGTTGTCGAGGCGCCGCAGGACGATCGGGTAGCCGCCGTCGTCCACAACAGTGATGACGACGGTTGCCTTGCGTTTCTCTGCTTCAGCCTGGGCGGCGTCAGCCAGTTGATTGGCAACTTGCAGCGTGAGTTCCTTCTTGACTGGCAACTCCGGTGCGGCTGACGCCTGGCGGCAGATCCCGGATAGCAGGATCGTGACAGCGACCAAGGCTCCGACCGGCAGCGGCGGCGTGCGGGAAGTTCTGACTGCACCTTCGGCGGGCACGGTCGCTGCCGAGTCGGACTCGAGCAATGCGCGTGCAAGGGTCGACGCTGGCTTGCGGGTATTCATCAAGAAACTCCGGGCAGAACTGTCGTGGAGAGGTGACCACTGCTGTGCAACGTCTGTGCCACGGTGTGTGAGTCACGCAAGTCATACGGGGCCTCCGAAATTTGAGCCTTAGTGGCGTCGTCGGTCTCAAAGAATGATCACCAGCCGCAGCCTGTCGCGGACCCGCAGCCGATTGCGGCACCTGGGTAGTGCGACGCCGTCATGTCCGTGCAGTTCATGCTCTATGAGCTGAGCCTAGGTTGGCACGCGAATTGCTGCAGCATCGATGTGATTTGCGGATGAACTTACCCATCAGGAGTCAACATGAAACCGATGCGCGGATCAGCTTCGTTGAGGTTTTCCGCGTTGTCGCTGCTTGCGACCGTTTCGCTGACCGGCAACCCTGTCATTGCCGCCGAGCCCAGGAGCGACGCACAGCAACAAGCGAGGGAGCCCCTCTCGGGCATGCGACAAGCGAGCGAGCTCCTCTCGGGCACGAGCCGAAACCTGACGGCCCGTAGTGTTCTCGTCGCAACCGTCCCGGGACAACGCGATGCGAATGACAAGAGTCGGCGGTGACCGCGGCGCCCGGCGCCACCTCTTCCATGGCATCCGTGAGTCGCGTGCACGTCGAGACCGCCTCACAAATCGACGATGACGAGCCGCTGAGCGTTGACGCAAGCATTTCATCGTCGGTTCAACGCGGATGCTTCGCGATGGCGGGAGCGCGCAGCCAACCGATGACCGCGATGCGCGTGCGGCTTGACACGCGCCACTGCGAAGCTCTCGCGGAGCTGCTGCCCGTACTCCTGTGCGGCGAGGAGTCGGCGGTACTGGCCTTCGGCGGCTACGTAGGATCAGCGGCGCTGCAGGCAGCGGCACGCAAGGAATTCTCCGCTATTCAATCCGACGAGGAGCGCCACACGACATGGCTGCGGCGATTGAAGTTGGGTCTTCCCGCACCGCGACCGGATCAGGGTCTCTTGAGGCAAGTGCGGCGCTTCTTCGCCGCCGTGCGGGAGCCGCAACTCGGCCGGCATTTGGGGCGCATCGCCGCGCTGGATTCTGCGGCCTGTCTGGTGCTGGGCGCGCTGCGCCGCCGTCGCGGCGCAATCTGGATGGACCGAACGCTCTCCAACTTGTTTGCCCTGATCCACAGGGATGAAGTACGCCACGTCGGGATCGCGCACAACTACGCCAAACTGTTGTGCGATGCGAGCGATCTTCGCACCCTCGCCGTCGATACGCGCGAGAGCCTCACCAGACTTCTCGTGCGTCGCGGCGATGCACTGGAAGAACTCGGCGTGTGTCCTGACGCCCTGCTGCGGCGGCTCGTGAAGCTGCCGAGGAATCTGTTTTCGTGACTCCGCTCGACTCTGCGGCCCGCGGCCCGTTGAGCCCTGATCGCGCGCGCGACGACACACCGATCTGGAGCAGCAGGCGGGGTTTCGCGGTGCTCGGGGCGGGAACCGCTCTACCCGGGGAGCCTCTGCCGACCGAGGAGCTCCTCGAGCGACTCGTGAGCCGCTTCGCCGTAGACGTCAGGCGCTGCGGGCGCTCGGTTGCCCATCGGCTGGGGATTGCAACCCGCCACATCAGTCGGGCACTGGAGGCGCGGTGCGAGGCAACCCGACCGGGTCAGGCAAATGCGGAACTCGCAGCTACAGCCGTTAAGCGTGCGCTGGCGGAAGCTGGCGCGCGAGTGGCGGATCTCACGTATCTCATTGCGCACACAGCCACTCCAGGTGAGCTCCTGCCACCCAATGTCGTGCGCATCGCACGACTGCTGAACTATCACGGTCCGTTCGTCGAGCTGCGACAGGCCTGCACTGGCTTTGCGAATGCACTCGTGCTGGCGCAAGCACTGCTCGAAACCCCCGGCTCGGGACCCATCGCCATCGTGGGCTCTGAGACGGGGTCGGTATACTTTGATCCTCTCAGGGCTGCGGAAGATCGGGGTCAACTCGTCAACTTGCTGCAGGACGCCGCGGGAGAATCTCCGCGTGATGCTGAGCCCGGAGGCCGACACCGGCCGACAGCGCTGGGCCCGCTTCCGCGACCCGCTCCCCGAGGCGCGGGGAGCGGGCGCGGGCCAGCTGCAGGTGTGCAGGGTTCACCTTCCCAGCCCTTACTTGCTGGGCGTGAGCGAGCCGCCGACGATACGCTCGCAGGTGCCCTTCGGCAGCTCGATGAACTCCCTGGGACTCTTGTCCTTGCTGCTCTGACCGGCACACGCGTGCGCACCTCCAGCGCAGTCGTTCTTGCCGGCCTTGGCCACGCCGTAACACTTTTCCGAATTGCCGGCGTCCGCCGCGAAAGCCGTCGTGGTGAGTGCGAAGAGGCTGCTGACGGCTGCAGCCAGGATTGCGGTCTTCGAGGTCATTGATCGTTGCTCCTATGGTTGAATGGGATCAGCCCGGACCGCATTTGGGTGGCGACTCCGGCACGTCCCTACCTCAGCAAGACCCGTGCCAGGTGCGGACGTGCGAATTCTTCAGTCGGTTAGCCGCGGTCCGCGCTGACTCACTCTGAGCGTCTCAGGCGCAGCGCCGCAGCCCGCTGCAGACCCGCAACGGGTTACGGCGGTGAGGCAGAAGCGAATCCCGCGAACAGCCCCATACCCGCTGCCATGCGGAGCTCAGAGGCAGTTTTGAGGTATCGCGTAAGCGCTGGATTTGGGAAATGGCGGAAGGCAGCAGGAGTCGAACCTACCAGGGAGCGTCTGGCGCCCCCCTCTGGGTTTGAAGCCCAGCCGCACCGCCGGGTGCGAGTGCCTTCCCCAGGTCAGGCGCGCCGACCCGTTGGGCGGCAGTGTTGCATGGCTTGCCGAGCGCGCTCAAGGCGCCCGGCAAGTCAGCAACTGTGAGGATCAATGGACGAGATACTCCACCGGTACCTTCCCGCGCCACTTGGGTGAGTTCGCCGGTAGCGTTGCACTCGCGCTCAGTTGACCCACCGCCACACTGGCCGAAGCCTCGCCGGGCGACTGCAGTGCTGCCGCCGCCCGCTCGTTCTCATCCTCGTCCTCGGGCCGAACGAACGATCCGTTCCTTTCCGTACCGATCTCAGCAAAGATCTGCAGGCTCGGCGCGGGCACCTGCTGCCCGGGCAGTTTACCGAACGTCCCCTTTGCCGAAAACGTGTGGTCAGCGTAGACAACGGAGAAATCTCCGGAGTACACCGCGTCCGACATCTCGCCCGCCCAGGAGTGGGGGCTGATAGGACTGGCCGAAGTGGCGCGAACGATTCGCGGTCTGCCATGCTTCTGAAAGGTCATGTTGAGTGTGAGCGTCGCCGGGTGACCGGTGCTTCCGAGGAAGATGTTGCCTGGGAACGAAATCTGGTCAACGACCGCTACATTCGTCAGCGAAATCGTCAGAGTGTCTTCCGTGGTCGTTACCGCTTCGTCCGGGACTTGAACAACCCAGAAAAGACCGTTGGGTCTGATCCCGCCATTGAAGTCATGCACCTGTGTCTGCAGAGGCCCCGAACTCGGGAGCCAGAGATCAATTCATATCAGTACAAAGGTGCCGTGTGCCCTCGTAGGGACGAAGCCAGAGGTCGCACCGACGTAGTCACCCTGAAAGACGCGGAGGTCGGTGATGACCTGATAGCCAGCGCCGGCGCCGTCAGTGGCGTGTCCCATGGTGTAACCCATGGCGACTTCGCCCCTGATGTTCTCGATCACATAGGGCTCGATGTCGCGCCCATCGAAACCGATTGCTGGATCGCCCGGGGCGTACGCAGCGATGGTTGGCGGAATGACATCGCCTCCGGAGATGGGGACCGGAAACACCTCGGGTGGTGAAGCCTGTGCCCACACCGCGGCGCCGAGCATGGAAACGGCGAAACCCGCTATTCGCTTCATGGTGCTGCCCTCCTTTGTGTTTGTCTGGCGCGGCGTGTGTTTATCTGACGCGCCAGCTGATTCGTGCTTTTTTACACGCGCGTAACACTCTGCAACAGTTGGAGTGTCCCGCCGCGGCGGTCGCGGTGTCAACGCAAAAAGCGGCTCCGCGAAGCGAGCCGCAGTACCAGCAAGCTGAAGCTCAAGACAACTGATTCGGGGGGCTGTCCGTCCCGGCGCTTTCCACGGCCGGCCAAGCGCTTTCGCGGCGCAGCACGTGCGTATCCCGAATGCGGCGCGTGTGGCCGACGCGATCGAAGAACTCGAGGATCTGGATCGAGCGTTTCCGCCCGAGGCCCACCGAATCGCGGAAGTGCGCTGCGTGCACTGCACCATGCTCGCGATGACAGGTAGCGAGGATCGCCGCGAGCTCCGTGATCGCATCACGATCGTAGTAGAGGTCGCGCACGACCTGGTACACCTCGCCCTGGCCCACGAGCTTGCGCAGTACGGCGCGCACTCGCTCTTCGCGCTCGTGCACCGTGGCGGCGAGATCTCGCACCCACGGCGGATCGAAGCGCCCGGCCAGTATCAGAGGTCGGAGTTTGTCCGCGAGGGCCTGATCGGCATCTGAGAGCGTGACGTGGTGCTCGGGCAGATGCAGCCAGGCGCCCCGGAAGAACAGCAGCCGCTCGTGCTGCAGCTGCGCCAGCACGGCACGCCAGAGCGCCGCCGGCGCATCGGGGAAGCTCATGCGCCGCAGGCGCCCGGCATCGGGCCCCGCCTGGTCGGGAACCTCCTGGTGGAAGCGGGCGAGGGCGGAGAGCGCGCCCTCGCGCAGTGCCTGCCAGCGACCGGGCATCAACACGAAACACTCTCCACCGGCCTCGATCCTGAGCGCTTGCGCTGGCAAAGGAAGCTCCTCCGGTGCACGGCTGCACAGCCGAACGAGCTCTGCGAGCCTTATGCCGTAGCGCGCTTGAGCCAGCAGCGGCTCGATTCCACCGCCCTCGACCCACTGTTCGAGAGCCGCAAGGGCTGCGAGCCGTTCGGGTGTGCGTCGGCGGCGCGCCGGGGCCTGTGGGTCGAGCACGCGACCCCCGCCGATCGTGTGGCGCCCCTGCGCATCGCGGACAAT
>Ga0306920_100014760_pt1 | contig 10680 bp, 9 predicted proteins | sample flu12Cox44000170_FD_204666 | JGI IMG/M metagenome (GOLD analysis project Ga0306920, IMG submission 204666) | Lab enrichment of tropical soil microbial communities from Luquillo Experimental Forest, Puerto Rico - flux4day.12C.oxic.44.000.170 (v2)... | ecosystem: Environmental > Terrestrial >... | reverse complement strand
ATGATCCCCACAGGGCTGTCGGCCCAAATGGGGGGCGCTGTTAGCCCCGGCGTCCATGTCGGGGGCGCTGTTAACCCCGGCGCTACCGTTCGCGGCACCGTCGAGCGAGGTATCCCTGGCCCGGATTTGGGGACTTGGCGCTCGCCGAGTAGGGAAGTTCACCGTAGTCGTAAGCATAGTAAGGCCGCCACAAAGCAGCGCCGATGATGGCGCTCAGTGCGATGGACAAACTTCTATTCTGGTTAGGGATTGGAGTAGCGCAGAAACGCGCTGGATCGAACAAGCGCACGGATAGTCGGCATTGGGTTATTTCGCTCGTCGCCGGTATTCTGCTTGCCTTATTGATAGCTGCCGGAGCGTTCATTCTGTTGGTCAGTCAACGATGAGGCTTATGCGGCGGCCTCGCTACGATTGCTGAAACTAAAAGAGATGGAGGTAGACATGCAGGGTGCTGAGCATGATGAGCCGGAAATGTCATTTCGGCGAGGCTATCAGCAAGGGGCAATCGAACTATTCTACGCCTAGAGCGGTCCCTTGACCCTGCTACACGGGAAGTTGTGCGAGCCTGGATTGAGAAGGACGTTTACATATGGCGGGTGAAGGCGATGCTCGGTCATCCGCCAGAAATGACTGTTTTATGCGGGTTTCTGAGCCGTCCGGCCGTCTGTCCCCTAATCAGTCCCCGCTTCGCCTCGCCGCATCGGAGCCTTTTGCGACCCCCAACAAGGCCCGCGCATAACTCGACGCTCCCGCCGTCGCGACAGCTCGCCCAGGCGCGCGTCCGTCCGACCGTCAACTGCGACTACCCGCCCCGCGCCCATCGACTATCTGACCATCCGACCATCGACCATCCGGCAACGTCTCTGGGTCCGCAGTGAGAAATTGCGGCTGCTAAGATGTGACAGACGAGAATGCCTGTGACGGGGGTCACCCGAGAGTCTCCTATTCTGCGGAAAAAAAGAAAAGACCAAAGCACCTCTTAACGGGCCATAAACAATCCCCAGCCGCTTTTCATCCGGCCGCGGATCGCGAGATGGCCTATTTTTATTCGAAGATCATGGAGATGCTTTCGCTCGTCCATCAGACAGATTTTTTCAGGATTGCTCACCATAGCGCGCTGGCCGCGCTATCGTGACTAAGTAGCGTTATCGGCGGCTCCAACTTTGACGTCTGCTGAACCCGAACTCTGAGTGCCTTCTGAAGTGTTGGCCCGGCGACGCGGTGGCCGCCTGATCCGGGGTAACCATTCCGTAAAGGTCTGTTTCTGCCGGGCTGGATCACCGGTCCCAGAGGGGATGCGTGGGAAGAGTTGATCGAGGTCAGCCATCTGCAACCGCACATCGGCATTCGCAACCGGATCAAGATGCGCGACGCTGTCGCTGCGGTCGAAGAGTCCAAAGGCGGCGTGAAAGCCGAGCGCGCGATAGACTTCGAACTGTTCCTCAGTAAACATTTGGTCGAGCGTGGTCTCGTGAGGGAAGTCGTCGTGGCGTTTTTTATAGTCAAAGATGTAGTCGTTTTCGTCGCCCGTCAGCGAGGCTTTGATGTAAACAAGTATCCCCTTGCGGCCGCTTGGATATCTGATCTCCCCAATCGCACAATGGGGACCGTGATGCTTGGCTGTATCTCCCTTTTCGTCGATTTCCTTGCTGGTGTTGAGGCTCTCGTTGGTAATCTGCTGCCACGGCAGGTCTATCCTGACGCCGAGGTCGATCAGCGCATAGCGCTCCAGCGCGTTGAACGAGCCGAACGCCATTTGCTGATCGGCTTCGGAATCGACCGCAATAATGACGCGGCAGCGCCGCTTGAGAAGTTCGTAGATACCAAGATTCTCTATGTGGCCGCCGTCCGTCAGGTACACTGATTTAAACTGATCGCTGAGCAACCCAAGGAGCTCGGCCAGAAAATAATAGTTTGCGACAAGATTACGCTTACGAAGGAACTCGGCCGCGGTAGGGAACCGAACTTGTGGACTGAACGGCTTTGCTTCTTTTAACTGCAGCGGATTCCGCATCCAATAGCCGAGTCGGATATTCAGGAGGGCCAATGTGGCGGTAAGAGGCTTGATGCTCTGCGCTCCCATGTTTGACGATACCGCCGCACCGGAAACCGCCATGGCAGTCGGGAGATCGAGGCCAAGGGCCACATTCTCGGCGTCGCGAGTAGCGACGTATCCCGTAGACTTGCTGCCAATGAACTTCGGAGTAAACACAAAGAAATCAGCGTTTCGTCCGCGCCGGTTTGCAGTTTTCGAATCTTGAACGTTCAGCGCCGTGTTGATCAAATGATACGGCCCATATTGCAATGTGATGTCGCTGAGAAGCGGGCGCCATGGATCAAGATCTTTCAGTCCCGATCGTGTTTGTGGGTTGAATATGAACGCTTTTCCGAGACGGTCGCGGTAGAGCGGGTGTAGTGAGTTCGCATTCGGTCGCATGAACAGCGTGAGAATAAAAAGTAGAAACGCGGCGGCGGAATAGAGAGCAGGTACCAGAAACGGGCTTTCGTGAAAAGATCGCCCCGAAAGCGTAACGTTGAGGTAAATTACCCACAGCAAGAGAGGTACGATTATCCCAGCAAAGTACACTGCGACTTTTGCGGCGAAGCCCACGAGCTGGACGCGCACCTTCGGTGACTCGGTAGCGCTTTTGACGAACTCGCCGACTTTGCTCGCCAGGAATGCAATTACTGCACCGACCGGTACTAGCACCGCTGATATTTTGTTGATTTTCCCTATCACTCCCTCAATAAGTGGCGTTTGCGACGTCAGTGCGCCGAGCGCGATTGGCTGCGCCTCACAAAACGCAACGACGAAGAACACAATCACCAGCATGCCCACCCAGCGCGTCAGGCTACCCGGAATTTCGCGTTCACGCTGACCTAGGCGCGTCGATTGAAATATTCCCCAGACAATACCAACAACGACAAGAAGCAACGCGAGATCAACAGTGACAATGAAATGCATCAAGCCAAATGGATTTAGAAAACCGAAAATAGGTAACTTCGCGAGATTGCTGTCGGCCGCTGCGTAAGCCAGGAGAGTAAGTGCTGACGCGCCAAGCAGAAACGGCGCGACCAGTGCAGCATTAACGCAAAGTCCGCGTGCATAAATCGACGCATTGTGAAGTATGTCAATCGCACCATTCGCAAAGAGATAATTCGAATGGTCACGGATATGCTGCAAGGATGGCGGCTCATCTTCCTTTAACCCGCTCACGAATGGGAACTTGCCCGCTGGCCAACCTGGTACACGGCCGCATTCCAGGGCAGCCGTCAGTGAGCAGCCAATATAGCCGCCGCCAGACACGGTCGACATGTAATCGACGTATTTGAGGACGCCCGTTGCCTCCAAGGCCTGAAGCACTCCGAGGCAGAATGCGGCCGAGCGGATCCCCCCGCCCGAGAGGGCAAGACCGACAACGTTCGCGTTCTCCGCTGGGGTCAGCACTGGTTCGCCGGTTACGTCCTCAGAAGCTTCAATTTCAAGCTCGATTGGGTGACGCGAAGTCTGTGCGCGCCTTCCATTGATAAGCGCGATTTCGGCCTCGAAAACTTCGTGAAATTTGAACTGCGTCCCGAATTCCGATCGGCCCTCAGGCGCAATCACTGTGTCGATCGCCATAGCAGCCCCTTCGTCAAAATCACCGCGTTAAGCTGGGACCGTAGTCTGGCTTGTTTTTGCAAGGTATTATTTGCTGGCCTATATGCCGCGCGTCCTCTCAAGGCGAACGACCTCAGTCGTATATGCCAATCGGGCCACCATCCTCGCATCGGTTGGCTCATTTCGTCTGACTACAACCTTCCTGCTTTCGTTCCGCCAGCCTCTGGCGCCTCAGTTCGCACGCTTCAGCCCGGTCCTCGCCAAGCGCCTCCTTAGTACCGGCTCTCCAATGCCCGAATCGTCTTCCGCGCTTGCAGCCAGTCTCCGTCATTCTTGCCATGCGGTGACACGGATGAGCGCGGGAAACGCTCGACTTCAATCAGCACAGCGAGCTCCAGGTGCAACGATGCTATCTCATAGCGGCATTATGGGAGGTCAAAGGCATGCCGTGTGTGTTCTCCGTCACATGAAACTGAAAAATGTCCTATGAGGAAAGTGTCCACATCCAGAACCTCGTTGCTCCGATCCGCGAGGAGCGGATATCGGTCTCTTCGTCAGACCAATCGGCCACGGTTACGACCAATCCTCTTCCGCCTCGCGCTTCACTGCCAGCGCCGTCGGATTCTTGATCTTCACTCAATCATTTACCCGGCCGGAGCGGTAGGTCGAGCCGAGCGCTTCGACACGATGCCCTCGCAGCCGAGCGCGCAGGCGTGACAGTAGACGACGTCGCCGCCGTGCGCGAGGTGCTCGACGAGCCGCAGCCCCGGCCCCCAGGAGCGCAGCAGGCTCGCCAGCGTCGCCTTGCGGGTCTCAAGCGGCTCGCGCCGGAGAATCCTGACCGTCGAGACTCCGACCGCCCGACCCTCCGACCATCGACCATCCGCAACGTCTCTGGGACCGCGGTGAGCGATCGCGATCCGCCCATTTGCGATAATTCCCAAAAAAATTTCCGGAATTTCGGGGGCTTAGGTCACCGACTCATAAACCGGAACCATATTCGTATGGCGGCGAGTTTGACGAGGGCGAGGTAGTTGGCGTCGTGCTTTTCGTAGCGCGTCGCCACGGCTCGGAAATGTTTGAGTTTGTTGAAGAAGCGTTCGACAAGATTTCGGAAGCTAGAGATAGGCGCTGTAGGATGGGACGTTAACGTCCTGATGCAGCATCATCCCCGGCAGCGGACGCCGCTCGCGCTTCCTCCGATGCGTCCCTTGCGCGGCGCCTTCGCCACCACGCCCCGCCCACTGGAGATGAAGCTTCGTCCAGGGTAGCCCCAGCCAAAGCCGTGGTCCCTCACGTCTGCTAGCGTCGAATCCGCCAGCGGCGCGCGACGTAGCCTCTGACCAATTCACAGCTGCCGAAGAGGCTCTCTCAAAAAAAGGAAGAGCGAGACATGGTCAACTACTACGGCCGTTCAAGCCACACTCATGTTCGTGAGAGGCTTAGGCGGTCCGCCTCCGACAATGTTGGCCGTCACCGCGGGTCAAGGAATCCTCGCGCGATGCGGAGATTATTTGCCTTCAGGGCGGCGATCGTCAGCCGGGCGTCTATCTAGCCCATTTAGACTCCATCAGCCGCTCAGCGGCGAAACCGATCATCTGGCGCAGAATTGTCGGCGTCCTAAATGCTCTAGCCACCCGGCTCTTCGACCGACGTAATTTCTTGTTTGATGCTTAGAAGCGTCGCCCGATCCGCGTCGGTCAGCGACGCGGCGACGGGGCAGTCGCTGCTGTCCTTGCTCAAGAGTTCTGCGATTAAGCCGCGCGCGGCGGGGCCAGCTTGCCGAAGCGGGCCGAATTTAGCGACGGCGCGTACGACAAATATCGCGTTTTCGTCCCCTGAGCAAAAGAGCGCCTTCAAGGATTCCGCAAGCGCGTCGCGATAGGCCGCAACGCCAACCACAGCGTTTCTCCACTCGGTGGCTTCGGGTGGCGGGGCCGCGGCGGGATTGCAAGACTGGAGCGTCTTGTCAGGACTTGAGCAGTCGAGGATCTCGATTCTTTTCAGTGCTGCATCGCGCAAGGGCCCAGACGGGAGCGATTGCAGGCTTGTACGCAGGTCCTCGTAGGCCTTGTCGTCCCACGCTCGATCCTGCCGCTCCGAGTCCCGCCACCGCGGATGCCAGGTCTTGACATCCTCCCACATACGGATCGCCGAGAGCGTCGCGGGATTGCCCGCCTGATTGCTCCGCCAGAGATAGGCGCCACGAAGGTCGGTCGCCTTTAGAGTCGCGCCCGAGAAAGACACCCCTTGAAGCTGCGCGCTAGCGACCAGCGCGCCCCGAAGCTGCGCGCCAGCGAGCCACGCGCCCTGAAGCTGCGCGCCCTCGAGCCATGCGCCCTGAAGCTGCGCCAAGCGGAGCGACGCGCCCTGAAGCTGCGCGCCAAAGAGCCGCGCGCCCTGAAGCTGCGCCGAGTCGAGCGACGCGCCCTGAAGCTGCGCCGAGTCGAGCGACGCGCCCTGAAGCTGCGCCGAATCGAGCGACGCGCCCTGAAGCTGCGCCAAGTGGAGCGACGCCCCCTGAAGCTGCGCGCCAGAGAGCCGCGCGCCCCGAAGGTTGGCGCCGGTGAAATCGACTCTTGGCAGACTGGCGAAGGCGAATATCGCTCCCCTCAGATCGCGCCCGCGGGGGCGGAAGACGAAGTCCCGCCACTTCGCCTTCTCGGGATCGTCGATGCCGAGGCCTTCGTAGACGTTGAGGCCCGGCAGGACGAGCGTGTTCGAAAACGGGAACCGGCGGTGCGTGAACTCGTCGGGTTCGGCGCTGAAGAGCCTATTGTGCGCTGTGACCGCCCACATCGGTCGGTCCCACTTTGCCAGCAGGTCTTCCTGCCGCTCTCCGGGGAAGGTCGCAATCGCGCAGGAGAACGCAATGGCAAAGAGACTGAAAAGCAGCCCTATCCCAACCGCGATCAATGAGGCCGCCGGCGCTGTCGCGTCGCTCTCGCCCCCTGAGAGGACTTTTGGCCACAGCCACCAGACGAGCGCGAGATCGAAGAGCAGCGCGATCCGCTGCGTCCACGCGACAAGGCCACTGTGATAGGGCAGGAACTGAATCTGGATCATCAGAAGCAGCAGCGCAGGCGCTACGACGAGCGTGATCCAGGCTATAGCGCGCAGGAGCCATCCAAATGCGCTCTCGCGCAGGTCGGTCGGGCCGGCGAGGAATTGGATGAAAATGTTGCTCGGCAGTTGCCGCCTGAGTTTATCGCGCGTCGCCTTGCGCCGCTCCGCCTCCCCGTTTGCGTCCCTGATCTGCACATTAAGCGCCTCATGATAGCGCTTCGCCTTGTCCGTCAACATCACGAGATGCACGAGCGTGTAGGCGTGCACGATCACGAACAGGATCGGCGCCAGGAGGAAGAACGCGACCAACGGCAGCTCGATCCCGAGGAACGGCAGCCTAACCGGCTTTTCAAAGAAAAGGTCGACGTGGGTCACCGCCCCCACGGCGACCGCGAGATAGAAGAGGACGAAGATGTAGGAGAGCCAGAGGCCGCCACTGACGAACGCCGTATCGTCGACCGCCTTCTTGATCGCCTCGAGGTCGTCCGCTTTTTTTGCGAACTCCGGCAGTACGTCTGACGGAATGGCATCGAGAGGCGCGTGGAGTGTTCGCACGCCTTCGCTTCCCTGCAGAGGCGCGAAGCCGGGTCGATCTGTGGCTGGAGGCGTAACCGTGGGCGAAGGCGGCTGCGACTGCTCACTCACGACGTTCGGCTCCCAGCAAATCCGGCCGCCTGACCTTCAGCAAAGGTCAAGAGCCAATCAACCAAGCCTTGATTCAAGGGCGTCAAGCGATCTGGGGCCAAGTCGTAAGGGACGTAGTCCAATTGGCGTTCGCATATTGACCTGTGCCCCGCCCGGGAGCCTAAACTTAGCCTCCCAAAAGGGACTTCACATCGTCCAGTCGCCCCTGCACGGCAGCCCTGGTCGCCAGATACCCGCTCATACCCACGGGATCTTGCCCATGCGCGCCCCCAGAACAATTGCCGTGCACACCGTTGACTAATGCGTCCAACTCACCCTCAGCAGTATTGATTTGTTGCAGAGCATTCGCGGTCTGGCCTTGTGCCAAAGCCGATTTTGCGGCGGTAAGCGCATTCACCGCCGAGTTGCCGTGGGGCTGCAACTGTGCCCAGTTAACCGGGGGCACTCCGTGCGCGCCACCTGAGCAACCCCCGCTCATCGATATGATCATATTTTGGATCTGAGACGTTGCTTGGCTCAGCAGGGTCTGTGCAACGGAATTCGGGTCCGCGAAGGCAACGTTGGCGAGCGCAGTTAAAGAGAGAAGCCCACCAATCATCGCGGCCGTCCCAGACCGCAGCGAACGAGTCACCAGTGAGCGTGCGATCTCGAAAGTCACTTGAGAACCCTCATTTGCTTGGATTTTCTCGTAACGCGGTCAGCCGTGGCTTGAACAATTGAGAGCGAGAGCGGCGCGGCGACCTAAATTCTCGCCGGAATCCTTGGACTCGCGCAATCTGATGTTCGCTCTGCAACCTATCGTCAGCTGGGTCAGATCATAGCACGATGCGCCGCCTCATCGGGGCCTCGACGGGCGGATTTTCGGTTTGCAGATTTGGCGCAGCCCATTGACAAAAACAGGTCGTTCGGCGCTCAGTTTGCAGAAACGACTAGCAATATCAGTTAGATAATCCGGACTCTTACGCCGCTGTCTGCGTCGCCGCATGAGGTCGGGCAGCGGGATGCTGAGTCGCACAACGGGCGCGCTGACGCTCCCGCCATCGCCATCGTGCCGCCCGTCGCCGCGCCGCCATGGTGCAAGATACGCGCTCAAGCCTCTATGCGGCGATGTCACCGCCCGCGGCATCGTCACTCGCTGCCGCCAGCTCGGCAATTCAGCTTCAGCACGGCCTCGACGATCAGCGGGAATTACCGCGTCAAATCATAGCCGCCCCCGCTGATCAGGCGCACACGGCCCTGTTTGCGGATGAGCATCATCCGGTAGCCGTCGTATTTCACCTCATGCAACCAGTTGGGGCCTGTTGGCACTTTGTCCGCTTTGGTGGGGAGTGAAAACTCATGGAGCATTTGTGTCCCGCAAATTAGCCCGCGGCCCAATCGCCGGTAGCCGGATGCACGCTGGCGCGGGAGGATGCGGTTGGTGCTGCAGCCGCACGCTGAGCCGCGTCACGGACACGCTGACGCTGACGCTCTCGCCAAGCCCGCTGTGCCGCCCTCCGCTGCGCCGCTACCTCCGGGGCCTGCGGCAGCCGCCGCCCGCTGCAAATCATCGCGCCGTCAAACGGGCCCTCCCAAGGCTCGAGCGGCGGCGGCGTCCATGGATGGCGGAACGGGATATTAGACAGACCCAATGCAACTAGGGCCGCCTCCGCACTCCTCGCCAAGTACCAGTCCGCTCCCGCCACCCGCAGCTCTGCGCATACTTGTCTCTGCACTTTGCTCGCCACGCCAGCGGGCGACTTCATCTCGACCCAAATCACTCGTCCGTCGTACACCACTATGATGTCGGTCAGGCCGCTCCGCACGCCCCTTTGCTTCGCCAGATAACCGGCCAGTGCTGTGCGCGGCGCGTTTGACAGCGCTGACCAAAACACGTTGTCGGGGAGGTATTGCGCCAGGAACTTCGTGAGCCGGATTTGCTCGCTCCATTCTGCGTGCCTGTACTTGCGCCGCTGCCTCACCGCAAATGTTTCGACCTCGGCACTGTCGGTCATGACGGTCCGCCGCCATCCTCATCGTGCGACCCCGGCGCTTCCGGTACCGCCTGCGGTATCGCCCCTGCTACCTGTGCTATCAGCCGCGCACACTGCACCCTCGTCCACAGCGACGCCTCGCTGTCCTGCGCAAACGCTACTGCCGCCCACAAGCGGACCCCGTTCGGTAAATAGCGCCTCGCCGTCTCGCGCGCCTCCTGCACGCCCGCCGACGCGTCGGCAGTCGTCGGCTCCGGGGCTGAAGGAACGCGCTGCGGGCGGGCGGGGTATTCAGATGAGTGCTTGGCCATGGAAGTCTCCCTAACAAAACATAGGCCCACGGCTCGAGAGTGAGAAGCGGCTACGCCGCTTTCTCACTCTCTTCGCCGCCGTGCCCATGATCGATTACCGTGGCGGGTCATTGTGGCGTCGGTTTCGCCGCATTCGGCTGTGCGGAAAGACCGGCCTCGGCAATCACGTCACCGACGGCAAGGCGGCCTTGTAGCACGAGCGCGATGTTGTCGGCCCTGGCGTCGCGGATCGCTTCCTCATTGTCGCGGGGGGCAAGATTGCTGAGATGGTCCGGGTCGGGGCTCGTCACCATCGGATCGTTCGCTATTTGCGTTTCTGTTCGGATCGGCGAGGATGTCGCGTGCCTGTTGCGGGCGCATGTGGAAGACGTCGTTATCAGTAAATCCGCGCGATCTGAGCTGATCTTTCATTTCCAACGTGATCATGAACGGAATTCCATCATCGTCAGCCTTGCTGCCAGCGACAGCGTCGTCCAAAGCCTCGATGTGGCGCACCACCTTCTCGACCTCGACGTCGTGGGCTTCGCCGGGCACCCCGGATTTGGCGAGCCGTGACCGGATCGCGTCTTCCAGCTCCGCAGCGGAACCGGTCTTTAGCCCCCAAAACTCGCGGGCGAGCTGGTCGACAGCGCGGGGGCTAAGGGCTGGCCAGCGCGTTGAGAGAGCGGGCTCCCCCCCATTTTCATCCTTGCCAGTATGGGTAGGGATTTTTGCGTCCGAACCGTCCACACCGTCCGCAACCTTGTTTTTCGGTGTGTTCGGTCGGACGGTCGCAGGCGCTTCATCGTCCGACCGGTCGTCCATACCGTCCGAAGCGTTGTCCTGTCGGACGGTTGTCTGCGCTTCACTGTCCGTACCGTCCGGCCGACCGTCCGGGCCCAAGTCATTGATAATCTCAGGGTTCGGACGGTTCGGACGGTCTTTACCCCCCTCTTTTCTGGCAATCCTGATGGTACGATTGCGGCTATGATCGCTATCTCGGTCGAAGGTGATGTCGGTCCCGATCTTGCGCAGCGTTGCAGCCGCGCGCCGCAACCGGCCCGAAAGAGATCGAGGCGACGACGGCCACTCCTTGAGCTTGGTC
>Ga0306920_100014758_pt1 | contig 10681 bp, 9 predicted proteins | sample flu12Cox44000170_FD_204666 | JGI IMG/M metagenome (GOLD analysis project Ga0306920, IMG submission 204666) | Lab enrichment of tropical soil microbial communities from Luquillo Experimental Forest, Puerto Rico - flux4day.12C.oxic.44.000.170 (v2)... | ecosystem: Environmental > Terrestrial >... | reverse complement strand
AAGTGAGCGCCTGGCGCTCACCGTATCGATCTGCCAGGCGCCCGATCAGGACCGGCAGGGTGAGCGAGCGGTCGCGCTCGACCGCGGCCGTGCGCTCGAGGGCACGTACCCAGGCCTTGAGAGGCGATCGCTTGTTTTCGCCGCTGTGCGCTGCCATCGTGCCGGCATTCTAACGGCCCTGGACCGCTTATGAGACCCGAAACCATCGCGCTGCACGCGGGCTACGACTCCGACCCCGCCACCAAGGCAGTCGCCGTGCCGATCTACCAGACCGTCGCCTACTCCTTCGACAGTGCCGAGCACGGGGCGGCGCTCTTCGATCTGGAAGTCGAGGGTTTCCGCTACACGCGCATCAACAACCCGACCAACACGGTACTCGAGACGCGCCTCGCCGAGCTCGAGGGGGGGATCGACGCGCTGGTGGTGAGCTCGGGCCAGTCGGCGATGTACTACACGGTGCTGAACCTCATCGAGCCGGGGCGCAATCTGGTCTCGGTGCCGCAGCTCTACGGCACGACGCACACGCTCTTCGCCCACATCCTGCCGCGCTTCGGCATCAAGGTGAAATTCGGCCGCACCGATCAGCCAGCGGAGCTCGAGTCACTGATCGATGGCAACACCCGGGCGCTGTTCTGCGAGACCGTCGGGAACCCGGCCGGCAACATCTGCGATCTGGAAGCGCTCGCGACCATCGCGCAGCGCGCCCGCATCCCGCTGGTGGTCGACAACACCGTCCCGACCCCGATACTGATGCGGCCGATCGAGTACGGCGCGGACATCGTGGTGCACTCGCTCACAAAATTCCTCGGCGGACATGGCACGACGCTTGGCGGCGCCGTCATCGACAGCGGCCGCTTCCGCTGGGAGCAGGTGGGGTCGCGCTACCCCATGTTCACCGATCCCGATCCTTCCTATCACGGGCTCATCTACACCAAGCACTACGGCGACCGGGCCTTCATCGGCCGCATGCGCAGCGTGTTCCAGCGGACCATGGGCGCGGTGCTCTCACCGTTCAATGCGTTCCTGCTGCTGCAGGGGATCGAGACCGTGGCGCTGCGCGTCGAGCGGCACGTGGAGAACGCGCGGCGCGTGGCGGAATTCCTGCGCGCCGATGCCCGGGTGGATTCGGTGAGCTACGTGGGATTCCCCGACAACCCCTACTATCCGCTGTGCCAGAAGTACCTCGGCGGCCGCGCCTGCTCCTTGCTGACCTTCGCGATCCGCGGCGGCTACGATGCCGGCACGCGCTTCTACGACGCGCTGAAGCTCTTCAAGCGGCTCGTGAATCTCGGCGATGCGAAGTCACTCGCCTGCCACCCGGGCTCGACGACCCATCGGCAGATGTCGCCCGAGGAGCAGCGCCAGGCCGGCATCGGACCTGAGACCATTCGCCTGAGCGTCGGCATCGAGCACATCGATGACATCATCGCCGATCTCGATCAGGCGCTCGCCGCGGCGACCCGCCCGAAGATGAGGCAGGCGGCTACGACTTGAGCGCGGTGAGGCGCTCGATGAGCGCCTCGACGGTTGCCACGGAACGGAAATTCTCCGGGGTGATCTCGCCCTGCGGGATGGTGAGATCGAACTCCGTTTCCACCGCCAGCATCAGGTTCACCATCTTGATCGAGCTCATGCCGAGCTCGCTCAGGCGCGCGTCGGCCGAAAGCGACGGCGCGGCCTCGGGCTTGCCGAGGATCCGAGCCACCAGGCACAGCAGTCGTTCACGAAGCGGGGGATGTGTGCCAGAAGCCGGCGGCGCAGCGGTCATAGTCGGGTGGATGATACCGTTGATACCGTCGTCATCACTTGAGCTTGGCAATCGGTTCGGTCTCTGACGCCGATTCGGACTCACCTGGAGAGTGATTTGGCATCAGCGAGTGCGATTAAATTCAGGAGCTTGCGTCCGTCTCTTCCGCGATCGTCTCCAGTAACGGCGGCGCGCGCTAGAAACCGCCGGAGAGAGCGAAAGGGACAAAAGCTTCGCGGCGCTAGTGCCCGCGTTTCTTTCGACGATGCCAAATTTCTCCAGCTGCGTATAGCATCCCATGCGTTCCGTGATCCTCAAGGGCCGGTGGTTTTGATCCGCGTGGTCTGCAAATCTGCGTGGCTCCCGGATCCGCCGCCGTGCTAAGTTCAAGAAGCAGCCTAGACGGGGAAGCGTCCATTGGCTCAGTCCGGTAGAACGGCATCGGCGAACTCACGGACGGGTGAGGTCTTCGCTGAATCCGTCGCAGCCTTCGCCGAGCCTGTGACCGCTGAGCTCGTCGTCGATGTTGAGGGCATTCGCGCCCTGACGCACGATTACGAGCATCTCTATCAGGTCACCGAAAACACGCTGCCCTTTGCCACGCAGGAGTGGCATCTCGCTTGGTGCAAGCAGCTGTTGAGCCGCAGGCCGCACGCACCCCAACAACCGTTGTTCTGCGTGCTGCGAAAGGCCGAGGGTAGCTGTGTCGCTATCGTGCCGCTGATCCTCACCCACCGGCGGCTCGGACCCCTGAAGATCGCGATGCTCGGATTAATCGGCGCGGACCCGGCGCTCACCGAGATCCGCAATCCTCTGGTCGAGCCCGGCTACGAGCGGGCAACCGTGCATGCAGTGCACGAGCGGCTTGCGAGCGTGGCAGGCTGGGACTGGATTCAGTGGAACGGAGTCGGCGCGGCACTCGCGGAGGCTCTTGCGCACGAAGCCGCGCCGCACTGGTACCAGACTCTCGACGACTATGTGCTCGATCTGCCGACTGACTGGTTGGAATTTCGCGCGACTCTCCCGCGTAATATGCGCGAGTCGCTGCGGCACTGCTACAACTCGCTGCGGCGCGACGGGCACGCCTTCGAGTTGGTCGTTGCGCGCGATCGCGTGGAGGTTCGCCGGGCGCTGTATCGTTTCCTGCAGCTGCACACTCTGCGCGCCCACATGTCTTGGGGTCCCGAGCATGCTGATCATTTCGCCCTACGCCCACTACAGGCGTTTCTTTACGAAGTCTGTGACCGCTTTGCCGTGCGCGATGTGGTCAGAGTGTTCCAGCTTCGCATCGCTGACACGGTGGTGGCATCGCGCATCGGGTTCGTGATCGGCGGCAGCCTCTACCTCTACTACTCGGGGTTCGATCCTGCCTGGGCGCGCTACAGTGTCATGACCACGACGTTAGCGGAGGCGCTGCGCTACGCCATCGCGGCTGGCCTGAGGAGCGTTAATCTCTCGACAACCGGTGACCCGGCGAAACTTCGCTGGCATCCGCGCCGCGTCGATTTCTACTCGGCCCTGGTGCACCGCAACTCGGTTCGTTCGCGCCTCGCCTGTGGCGCGTATCGCATGGCCGTCTCTGGCAGCGGCACACCAGCGCGCCTGTTGAAGCGGCTGCTGCAGCTACAGCGCGAGTGGCACTAGAGATCCGCAAAAAACCGTGCTTGCCGCGCTCTGCGAGCGCTCACACATCCGCATTACGACCAAGAGGTTAAAAGGACGTTTTGGCCCCAGTTAAGCATGATCAAGCATTGGCGGGCCTAAGCGCATTCAAACACTTGCGCTCGCCATCCTCTCGCCCGATCGCCCCCGGTTCTGTCGGGCTGTTAGAAACCTGTTAGACGATTTTCCATCCTGATCGACCGGCTCGAACCGGCCAACTCTGGGCCGGTGGCAGCTGCGGGAGGTTGGATCTGTCCTGAACAGCGCCGCTACACGATCGCCGCGGAAAGCATACCGGACGATCCTGCCCCCCGCGGCCCGTCGAGCACACCAAGCTGGCCGTTTGCAGTTACGTAAACCGCACTGCCGTTCACATGAGAATTAACAATCCCCGCGATATATGCGCCGCCCTGCTGGCCAGATGTCCCGATGCGAATCGTCCCGGCATCATTCGCCCCTCCCGCACTGTCTCAGTCGCACTCGACGCGGCTGTTCTCCCTGTTATTCTCGTCGTAGTCGTAGGTGCACCACTTCACGGACCCGGTGAGGATGTTCACCGGGTACACCCTCCGGCCCGACCGCGGGCGCGACGATCCGGTAGCAACCCGTTAGTGTCAGTGCGGCCGTCGCGGCGAGGATGAAATTGCGTAGCGTTATCATCGTTTAACTCCACCACGTCTTATGCTGCTTGCGGCGGTCACGCGGGGTGTGACCCAGCCCTGTTGAAGTCGCGCGTACGGATGAGGTGCCATTAATCTCGGGCGGGCAGATAACGTATATGCGCGCCTCGATGGACAGCGCTAATCCTGCTGTGATGTACTGCCCTCGCATGAGTTGAGCGGCACGACGGAAGGTGATGTCCTTTGGTGGTGACTCATCCCAGCGCCGTTGCAAGAACCTCGATGTGTGCGGGAGTTCCAAATGAAGGATGGGGGCAGCTCGGCGGTCTCCGCAGACAGTCCCGATTGGTCGCGAGAGCGCAAAGGCTTGCTCGAATGGTCGCCATCCCGAGCCCTACTCGCCAGCATTCGCGATTACCAACGCTATTCGAAAGCTCGCCGGTGGTGGACCACTGGCTCTCGAGCGTACGCGGTGCTACGCCACCGCTGGTGGAGCGTGGTAACCGGCGCCGACATACCATTGAACTGCCGTCTCGGTGGTGGGCTACTCATTCCTCACCCGAACGGAATCGTCATTCATCCAGAGGTGGAGTTGGGGCCGAATTGCCTCGTGTTCCAACAAGTAACAATCGGCACGCGCGACGGGAGTGGCGTACCGCGAATCGAGGGTCACGTCGACATTGGTGCCGGTGCCAAGATCATCGGTGCGCTGACTATCGGGCGGCACGCCACGATAGGCGCCAATGCCGTGGTATTGGAGGATGTTCCGGCAGGTGCGACAGCTGTAGGGATTCCTGCGCGAATTGTTGGCGGCGGATCACATACCGACAAGGATTGCCGCGACGAGAGCTAGCAGGCGCTGTGCAGCCTGCATCCGGGACTCGAGCCGTGTACGCCGTTGTTCCCCGGTATACGTGGCGGCGGCTAGCCAACGATGCTTCCAATGGGGCGGGAGGTTGGTTGAGCCGAAGACGAAGGCCGGCATCCGGTCGATTCTAATTTCGGGCTGGCTCGTTGCCGAGCTGAAGGCGCACAAGGAGCGCATGGGCGGCACTGGTCTTGTCTTCCCAAACAGGGCCGGCCAGGGAAGTCCCTTACATTCGTTAGACGAAGCCTCTCAGCAGGACCCGAAGAACGTCGCAACAGCTTTGTGCTTTCGGGCACATGGGTTACACAAATTTCGACCACATAGGTAAGGTCGTCTCAAGCGGTCATTGAAACACCTCGATGTAGTCTTTAGGACCAGAGGTGATCGCCATGAGACGAGGGACGCCATCGGTTGTACAAAGCCGGAGAGTCCATTCTCGGTATAGGAGGAGCTCCGGTACCGCGGTCCACCGAGTGCTCCAAGCCAGCGGAGGCATCGCGCCTGCCGTTAGGTGCCGTTCTTCAAGAGTTTTGAGCCTCGTTGAGGGAGAAGAGATTGGCACTAGTGTTTCGATGATCCATTGAGTCCGGTTTACCCATGTGCCCGGAATGAAATGGCTACCATGTGGTCGGAATGGACCTTGATTGTTATATGGGGCGTGACGGAATTGAACCGTCGACCAGTGGATTAAGAGTTCGCTGGTCTGCTGACGCTGATGAACGAGAGCCAATTGCGGTACAGCGCCACGGCCGATGCGCGCCAGCTGTTCTTCAGTCCGGCGGCGATCGCGGCGAACGGGAAGCGCTCCATGAGCGCCGCATCGCGCCTCGCCAGCGCCTGCTGCTGAAACTGCGCGAGCAGCAGCGTGGCGTCGGCTGACAAGTAACCACGCGGCAGGGTGGGGTAGTGCGGCTGCTGAGCGGCAAGGTAGCGCCCGACGTCGCGGCGGTATTCCTTGAGCAGCGTCGTATCCTCGTACTCCGGATGTCCCTGGAAGAAAAGGAGGAGACTGCGCTCCTCGCGCAGGAAGGCATCCGCCCCCGTCTCTTCGGACCAGCTCAGCAGCGTGTAGCCGGCGGCCCGCAGAGCCGCGGGCGCGAGCTCATTCCAGCGCGAGTGCGGCATCGGTAGGGGCGAGCTGACGCCCTGAAGCAGAGCGTGCCCATTCAAGATGCTGTGCGGGTACACACCACAACGCTTTTCCGCCAGCCGGCGGCGCTCGATGCCGTCGAGATGCAGCACCGCACCGTGCGCTGCGAGGCACGACCAGACGCTCGCGGCCGTGTGCTCGCGCGCAAAGGCCAGGAGGTCCACGAACCGTTGCCAGTAAGGCTCCTGCGTGAGCACCGGGGCGCGCGGCTCGGTGCCGGTCACGATGAGGGCATCCAGGGGTTCTGCGAGCAGCTCTTCGAGCGGCCAGTAGCTCGCCCGAATGCGCTCCAGGGCCTCCGGTGAGCGCGGCAGCTCGGGGAGCGAGGTGAGGCGCAGGCGTATCGTTTGCCCGCCAGAAGCCTCCTGAAGCAGCCCTGTGAACTGGTTTTCAGTCGAGCTCAGGGCCGCATCGGGCATGTTGTTCACGAGGCCGATCGCGATCGGTGGCGCCGGCGCGCCCCGATGGGGAGCCAGGCGGGCGGCGGAAGACGCAGCGCGCGGCTCGATCTCTACGGGCATAACATCATTTCACTTATCGGACAGCGCTTTTGTGACGCTCCCCGCCAAAGGACGCACAAGGTCTGATGTATTATGGGTTTTCTAGGGTACCGTCCGCCCACAAGGAAAACTAATCCAGGGATCACTTGATGGAAGCACAGCAGGTCGCGGAACCCCGATTCGGAGCCGGAGCTACCCCCACGGAAGATCTGCCCACCCGCACCCGGTCCGTAGCCGCCGTCGCGGCCAGTCACGCCATCGCAGTCGACGGCGCCGCTCGTTTCCCAGCCGAAGCGTTTCAGGCCGTCAAGGCTCAACGCCTGCTCGGCATCCAGGTGCCGCGGGCACTCGGCGGCGAGGGCGCCGGCATCGGCGATGTTGCCGATGTCTGCTACCAGCTCGGTCAGGCCTGTGCCTCGACCGGCATGATCTTCGCGATGCACCAGATCAAGGTCGGCTGCATCATGCGCCACATGGGCGAGAACGCGACGCTGCAGCGGATGCTGCGCCGCCTGTGCGCCGAGCAGCTGCTGCTCGCCTCGTCAACCACCGAAGGCCAAGGCGGCGGGAACATCCGCTCCAGCGAAGCCCCGGTCGAGCACCAGGAGGGCGGACGCATCACGCTCGAGCGTCGTGCCAGCGTCATCTCCTACGGCGCGTATGCCGATGGCGTCGTGACCACTGCGCGGCGTGCCGCCGATGCGGCCGCCTCCGACCAGGTGCTCATTGCCTTCTTCAAGAGTGATTACAGCCTCACGCGCCTTCAGGGATGGGACGCGCTCGGTATGCGCGGCACCTGCAGCGAGGGCTACACGCTGAAGGCCTCGGGCAGCGCCGAACAGATCATCCCCGAGCCCTACGAGACGATTCACACGCGCACCATGGTGCCCTTCGCGCACCTCCTGTGGGGCTCGGTATGGACCGGGATCGCAGCCGGCGCGACCGCGCGCGCGCAGGCCTTCGTCCGCAACGCCATGCGTCACGGGGGCCAGCTGCCGCCGGGAGCCCCCCAGTTCACTCGCGCCCTCGCGACACTGCGAACGCTGCGCGGGATGCTGGCAACCTCGCTGCGACGCTATGAGCAGTGCATGAACGACCCCCAGACGCTCGTGGGGCTCGAGTTCCAGACGCTGATCACCCTGACCAAGGTCGAAGCCTCGGAGCTCGCCGCGCAGACCGTCATGCATGCCATGCGAGCCTGTGGCCTCTCCGGTTATCGAAACGACAGCGAGTACAGCATCGGCCGTCACCTGCGCGATGTGCTGTCCTCGCCCATCATGATCAACAATGACCGCATTCTCGCGAACCTGGCGACGCCGGTGCTGATGAGCCCGATAGCGGCCTCGCTCCGCGACTGAGTGAGGCACGCGCCGGATGACCGTCCCCGCATCCGAAGCCATTGCCGCGGCCGATGACCCGCTCGCGCCGATTGCCGGAAGCCTGTTCCAGGCGCTCGGCGTCGAGGGTGTCTATGCCCGCACGGCGCTCTACGAGGGCGTCATGGAGCGCCTCGAGGAGTTCGTGTCGCGCCAGCGTGACGCGCGCGCCGAAGTGTTGCGCTTCCCGCCAGTGATGAGCCGCCGCCAGCTGGAGAAATCCGGATATCTCAAGAGCTTCCCGAACCTTCTCGGCTGCGTGTGTGCGTTGCACGGGAGCGAAGCTGCCATCCGCTCGGCCGCCGACCGCTACGAGAGCGGCGGCGACTGGACGACCTCGCTTGCGGCTTCCGACCTCGTGCTCTCGCCGGCGGCCTGCTATCCGCTCTATCCGCTCATCGCAACTCGCGGCCGCATCCCGCCCGGTGGGCTGATATTCGATGTGGCGGCCGACTGCTTCCGCCGCGAGCCCTCGCGCTCGCTCGATCGACTCCAGTCCTTCCGCATGCGCGAGTTCGTGCGTATCGGCCGGCCCGACGACATCGTGGCGTTCCGCGAAGGCTGGATGGCCCGGGCACGAGCGCTCGCCGAGGAGCTCGCGCTGCCGTACTCCATCGAGGTCGCGAACGATCCCTTCTTCGGCCGTGTCGGCCAGATCATGGCGGTGAGTCAGATCCAGCAGGCGCTGAAATTCGAGCTGCTGATTCCGTACCACGCGAAGGCCAAGCCCACCGCCTGCATGAGCTTCAACTATCACCGCGAGCATTTTGGCCAGGTGTGGGGGCTGCAGGACAGCCGTGGCGAGCTCGTGCACACGTGCTGTGTGGCCTTCGGCATGGATCGGCTCGCGGTCGCTCTGTTCGCCAACCACGGTCTGGATGTGACGCGTTGGCCCGCCTCGACCCGGCGGGCACTCGCCTTGTGAACGGCGGATCGGTCAAGCATTAGCATGCCGCTGGATCCCCGCGCGCGGCGGTTCCTCGACACACTGGCCGCCATGAATCCGCCGAGCGCGCTGGTGCTCTCGGTCGAGGAGCGACGCGCGGCGCTTGCGCATCTGCTGAGCTTCTGCGGTGCGGCACCGGAAGTCGCGGCGGTCGATGAGTTCGAGCTGCCGGGGCCCGGCGGGGCGCTCGCGGTCAGAGCCTACACGCCCGCCGGCGCTCACATCGGCGAGCGCTTGCCCGGAATGGTCTACTTTCACGGCGGGGGTCTCGTCGCCGGATCCCTCGACACCCACGATCCAGTGTGCCGCGCGCTCAGCAACGCAAGCGGCTGCCGTGTGCTTTCGGTGGACTACCGGCTCGCTCCGGAGCATCGCTTCCCGGCGGCCGTGGTGGATGGTTGCGCCGCGATGGAGTGGATTGCGACACATGCCGATGAGCTCTTCATCGACCGGCAGCGGCTCGGGGTCTCCGGCGATTCCGCCGGGGCGACCCTCGCCGCAGTCGTCTGCCAGGCGCTCGCACCACCAGGGCGGGTTCCTGTCGCCTTCCAGTTCCTCTTGTGCCCGATCACGGACTTCGCCGCGGAAAGCGAGTCGCGTCGCACCCTGGGTGAAGGGTATCTGGTCGATCGCGACACCCTCGAGCACGATCTCAAGCACTATCTCCCGGCGGAAACCGAGCGTTCCGACCCACGGGTCTCTCCGATGCGGGCCGCCGATGTCAGCCACCTTCCCCCGACGGTCATTCACACCGCCGAGTTCGATCCGCTGCGAGATGAGGGGCGCGCTTACGCCGAGCGGCTGCAAGAAGCCGGGGTGCGGACCCTATACCGCTGTCATCCCGGTATGATTCACCTGTTCTACGGGATGGGCGGGCTGATCACCTGCGCCGGCGCTGCCTTTGAGCAAATGGGCGCCGATATCCGCGGACTGCTCGCGCCGCCGTAGCAGGAAGAGGGCATGCGATGACCGATCGCCCGGAGATTGAGCAACTCGTCCGCGAGCTGCATGCCGCGCGGCTCGAAGGAAATCTCGAGCGGTTGTGCGCGCTGTACGCCGACGAAGCACGCCTGCGCATCTCGGGCTCCACCGACGGCAAGCCGATTGCCATTGCGGCGATCGGCATCGCAGAAATCCGCCCGTGGCTCTCGATCCTGGTGAAGACCTTCCGTCTCACCCAGTACACGATCCTCTCGCTCTCCGTCGATGCGCCGCGCGCCGCGGCGCACTGGCGCGTCGACATTCACTCGAAGATCACCGGTGTGATCGTGCCCACCGAGCTCGTCGATCTGATCGATGTGCGCGGGGGCCGGATCTCATCGCATATTGAATTCTTCGTGCCCGTCTAGCGCTTCCGGCGCAATCGGGCAAGGCGGTGACTCGAGTTGCGCCGGAACAATAGGCCATTCAGCGCTCCATTCCGCGCGACACTTCTGGGATCGCTTGTGGACCTTATCGTTGAGCCAGCGACGCAAGCACGTTTGCTTGAGCAGAAACGCACGGTGTTATTGTGCGGCTCGGCAGCCAGCGCTCGATTGACAGCCTAGATCAACATTTGCTGCACATGCCGGTCAAGATCGCCAAGCTGGGTGCCGAGTTGCTTGATAACGTGCGCGAGGTTGCTCACATCCTGCTGACTCGAGCTCGCCGACTCGAGATGAGAGAGTCGGCCGGACGCATTAGATTGACTATCGTGCAGTTTGGCGATTACGCGGAAGCATACTGGAGATTTGCCAGCGGGGGAGACGAAAACTACTACGCGCAGCGCTATTCGGTGGATTTTGTTTCTTCGTTAGCGGGGCGGAGTGATGT